>Ga0078972_1001946_pt1 | contig 72116 bp, 59 predicted proteins | sample YelNatPaOPGAMG01_FD_67568 | JGI IMG/M metagenome (GOLD analysis project Ga0078972, IMG submission 67568) | Hot spring thermophilic microbial communities from Obsidian Pool, Yellowstone National Park, USA - OP-RAMG-01 (SPADES assembly) (version 2) | ecosystem: Environmental > Aquatic > Thermal... | reverse complement strand
TTGCATGCCTAAGACACGCCGCCAGCGTTCGCTCTGAGCCAGAATCAAACCCTCCGTTATAAATCTCTATAACAGAAAGTTTGTCCTTCTTCGGCCTTACTAAAGGCTTCCTACTCTCCCCCTCACCTAAGTCCTATTACCTATCTACATATCAATTCTATGAAATTTTCATAAAAACTTATACTAAAATAAGTTAAAAAATACCTGCTTTTGCTTATCTTCTAATTTCTAATAAATAAAATTAACAGACCAAAAACCCTAACTTCTTTAATAGCAACATTAGTTACCCATTGATTTTATAAATTATTTATAAAAACCTGCAAAATAACTCTTTCCAATATATTGCAAATAAATAAGTTATAAAATGCCTTTTTGCCCCGGGGCAATTAGCACATGACAGCAAAAAGCTTTCGTGAAAATTTTCACAAACCCAACAGGATTTATTCTACTTCTACCAAAAATCGCAAGTATTATTTTACTAAATATTAGCCTTTATGTCAAGAAAATTATTAAAATATTTTTATAAAACGCTTTTAACCTTAAAAACTAAGCCTCATATTTCCAATTAGTGAAAATCGACCATATATTTTAAGAACTTTACACTCTCTTGTCAAATTTCGAATTGATTTAAAATAAATCTACTCGAACTGTAATCGTTGCCTCAAAATAAAAATCTACTCGAAAAAATGGATTTTATGTCTGGTAAGAGGTTAAAAGCGTTACTTGGAATGATAATAAGCCTGGATTTATGGAGATTAATTTAGTTAGTCACGATGGAGGAAGTGAATGTGGAGATTTTGCACAAACTCTTGATATGACAGATATATACAGTGGCTGGACAGAAACAAGGGCGGTTAAGAATAAAGCCCATAAGTGGGTATTTGAGGCAATTTATGGTTATTTAAGCTATACACAAATCATTTTCAGCCAGTTATGAAAAATTAGTTGAAAAAGTTAAAAGTTGAAGAGGTTAAAAATGATAAATAAATTGATAAATGTTGCTTTTCATTTTATGAAAGAACGCTAACTTTTACTGAACGACATTTTTTCTAATCTAATTTTTTCATGATTAATCCATAAAAATTTTCTCTAAATTTATCAACCGTAAAATTCTTTGCTTTTTCAATTGCATTATTAGATATTTTTTCTTTTAACTTATTATCCGTATTTATTCTAAAAATAATCTCCCTAACCTTTTTATAATCAAAAGGTTTGACAAGAAACCCATTTACTTCGTCGGTTATAAGTTCTCCAAAGGAGCCACTTTTAAACGCTATTACTATTTTTCCATATGACATCATTTCAATTGGAGCGAGAGCAAAGCCTTCACCACCTACTGAAGGGAAAACAAAAATATCGCCATAAGTAGCAGCTTTTTCTGGTTCCATCCAGCCAAGATTCTTGCTTTCAGGAATATTTACAGGTTTAGAACAACCTTTTGTTGAACCTATATAGCCGACTTCGACCCCCAATTTTTCAAGAAAGAGAGGATTTTTGTATCTCTCAAAACGACCAAAGAATAAAACCAAATTTTTTTTAGCTTTTATTTTGTTAAAGCTTGATTCTACAGGATTGTAGACTACATCAAAATCTATTTTTTTACTAAAAATTTTATAAACTATATCATTTTCAAATCTTTCTTTTACAAATTTGCTTACAGCTATGATTTTATCGATATGTTGTAAACTTATCAAATCTTTAAAAGTAGTTTTAAGATTTTTTCTAAGTAAATGCTCTTCTGACTGCATATGCCATATCATTTTTACTTCTTTTTTATTTTTGTACAAAAAGTTTGAGAGTTGTTGCACTCCTTCTCTGGAATCAAAAATTACAATATCACCATCATTTATCAAATCAAAATTAAAACTCAAATAACTATCATCATAAGCTCTATAATTTCTGTTTTCAAAGGTTTTCCAATCTTTATGAACGTGATGAATCAAATTTGGATAGTTGAAATCTCTCCAAATCTCTTTTGCATAGGAAGAATAATGAAGGTTAACTTGAAAAGGTGGTTCTTTTAATAGAATTTTCCATACTTTTGTTCCTCCACCCAAAGCATTTTGCGTTCCAGAAAAGATAAAATGAACATTTTTTTTCATAATTGTCCTTAAAAATTAAGGTTTTATTCTAAAAACAAAAATTGTGTTTGTCAAAATTTCAAAGTTAATTTATAATTTAAAGAAGGGATTTTTATGAAAATACTTTATATATGGCATGCTGCCGTTGAAAAAAATTATAGAAAATTATTTTCTGAAATGGCAAAAGAAAATGAAATTTTTTTAATAACATCTCATAGATGGTATGAGAGTTCTAAGGATCAATTTTTTAATAGAGATCCTGAAATAGATAAAAACTTTAAGATTTTTAAATTTTTTGCTGTATTTCACAACCATATTCGTTCATTTTTTTATCTTAATGTCTTCAAAATGATATATATTTTACTCAAAGTAAATCCAGAAGTAATATATCTTAAAGAAGAACCATATTCAATAAATGCCTTTCAGTGGGTATTTTTAGCAAAAATATTTAGCAAAAATGCAAAAATTGTTATAGAGAGTGATGAAAACTTGCCAATAAATCATCCAAAATTGTTTCTTTTGATAGAGAAATATGTTCTAAATAAAATTGATTGCCTTGCCTGTGTTCCCACAAAAGGAGAAGAACTTTACAGGTCAAAAAATTTTAAGAAAAAAATCTTAAAAACATTTTATTTCTATAATGAGGAGTTATTTAAGCCTATAGCTAAGAATATCGCAATTAAGGAGTTAAAGCTTTCCTTAAGTGGCAATCCTATAATTTTTGGTTATGCAGGAAGAATAACTGAAGAAAAGGGAATTGAAGACCTTTTAAATGCCTTTTTAATGCTGTTTAAAGAAAATCAAAACACAATGCTTTTGATAGCTGGAAAAGGAGAAACCTCATACGAAAATAAGTTAAAAAGCTTTGTAAAGGAAAATAATATTAATGTTTGTTTTATGGGTTCTCTTCCTTTAGAAAAGTTAGTATTTTTCTACAATGCCTTGGATGCCTTCATTCTACCATCTCATTCCACAAGCTGGTGGATAGAACAATTCGGCAGAGTTATAATTGAATCTATGGCTTGTGGTACACCTGTCATTGGTTCTTCTTCTGGAGAAATACCAATAGTTATTAACAACAATGAGTTAATTTTTGAAGAAAAAAATACTTCCCAGCTTTTTGAAATAATGAAAAAATTTGCGGAAGGAAAGATAAAAAAAGAAAAAATATCAGAAAGCGTGCTAAAAGAAGCTTATAAATACTCCATAAAAAATGTAGCAGAAAACAAACTAAATATAATGAAAGAAACTTTAAAATGTTGAAATCATAACTCTTGTTTTAAAATTTCTTCAACATCAAATTTCATACAAGCATAATTATATCTACATCTCATTTCACAAGGAGAATCTGGACAATCTATCTTAAGAACTTTTATATTTTTACCAACAGCTCTCCATTGATTTATATCACTTACTCCAGAATAAAAAACCAAAGTTTTCACTTCTGTCATTGCAGCTAAATGTGCTGAAAGACTATCCACAGTAATTATTAAGTCTGCTAATTTAAAAAACTCAAAGAGAGATTTTATATCAAACACTCCTGTTGCTATAGTTAAATTTTTTTCTTTTGTGGCTATTCTTTTTGCAAAATTTTCTTCTGATTTACTACCTGTTATAACTACATAATAACCATTTGATATTAAAATCTCCAACACTTTTTGCCATCTATCAATAGAAATAGTTTTCACCATATTACCAGATCCGGGATGTAAAATAGCAATTTTTGAAGTTGTATTAAGGCTATTATAAAATTCTTTAGCTTTAGCTATATCTTCTTCTTTAGTAAAAAGTTGCGGCTTTAAATCAATAATAGCTTTTTCTATTCCAATGGGTTTTAAAAGTTCAAGGTAGTGTTCTAACTCATGTTTTCCTTTTTCCCATTTAACTTCGTTTGAAAGCAAAAATCCAAAGCCCGCAGTTCCATGCCCTATTGTGTATTTTATGTTTCCAAGCAATGCTAAAGAAATCAAATTTCCCCTTCTGGATCTTAAAAATAAAGCAACATCATACTTTTCTTTTCTTATTTTTACTAAAGATGAAAAATATGTTTTGATTGATTCAAATATTTTTTTTATTTTAGATAAATTTTTTCTATTTGCGAAAGCTACATTTATAACAAACTTATGTCTTATGTATGGATTGTTTTCAATAATAGGTAAAGCCCATTCTCCACATACTATATCTATCAAAGCTTCATTGTATTTATCTTTCAAATGTTTAAAAATAGAAGTAGTAAGTATCATATCTCCTAAATGATCTGGTTTAACAATAAGAATTTTCTTAATGCTTTTTGGTATTTTTTTATTTATAAAAATACTAAAAATAGGTTTAAAAAGAGTGTCTATTAAATACAATAAAAAAACTTTAAAAAGGCTTTTAGTTAAATATTTTCCCATTTATAAAATTTCCAAAATACTATTATTAATTATAAAATCAATTTTAGAATCTGTAAAATTTGAGAAATTTCAAAGAATATTCTATAATTTATGAAACTAATATGAGACTTTTAGATTGAGTTTTTTAGATTTTCTAGCAACGGACTCATAAATTGAAGGTTTATCAGCAAGAGAGCTAATATCAAAATATGGTAACCCTCTCTATGTATATTCAAAAAACATAATAAAAAATAGATATGAAGAACTAAAAAATTCTGTAAAATACAATAAATTCAAGATTCATTATGCAATGAAAGCAAACTCTAACATGGAAGTTATCATGAAATCACTGATGCTTCAAATCTAGATGATGAAAAAAGAGATTGTAATAGCCTGGTATTTACGTGAAAGCTGGGATATCTTTACTAGAAATGAAGAATGCATAGAAAAAAGCAAATATCAAAGATAGATATTTGCAATATACTTGCAATAATGAATGCCGGAACTTGTGGTTATTCAATGTCTTCAAACTATAATCTCAGGTTGAGACCTGCTAAGGTTATAGTTTTTGATGGTAAAGCCAAACTTATACGAAAAAGAGAAACTTTAAGAAATCTTATTTCTACAAAAGTTTGATAATTTATGAAAAGAGAACTGATAGAAAAAGTAAAGCTTTGGTCGAAAAAAACTGGTACAAAAAGAGTAATAGAAAATTTTACTTGGTTAACTGTCTTTCAAGTTTTAGAAAAGCTTATACCTTTAATAACTATACCTTATCTCATTAGAACTATAGGTATAGAAAAGTGGGGACTTACAACTTTCGCTTTAAGTTTTATTCAATACTTTAACACTTTCGTAGATTATGGTTTTAATGCAACTGCTGTTCGTGAAGTCTCATTTAATCAGGATAATCAAAAAGAATTAAACAGGATATTTTCAGAAGTAATGTTTATAAAATTTTTTCTAACCTTGATAAGCTTTATAATTTTTTTGGCTTTTGTTTTATCAATAAAAAAATTCTCAAAAGAATTTTTAGTTTTTCTTTTTACTTTTGGTTGGGTAGTAGGACAAATGCTTTTTCCACTGTGGTTTTTCCAAGGAATGGAGAAGATGAAATTTTCTACTATACTTTCATCTTTTGCAAAAATAGTATTTTTAGTATTAATATTTATAATTGTCAAAAAAGAAAGTGATTATTTTCTTGTCCCACTCTTAAATTCTATGGGAATGATATTAGCTGGAATAATTGGATTATTAATTGTAATTTTCAATTTTAAAGTAAATTTTATAATTCCAGATATAAAAAATGTAGTTAAAACCTTAAAGGAAAGTGGAAAGGTTTTTATTTCAAATCTTTTTATTAGTTTTTATACAAATACAAGAATATTTGCTTTAGGTTTATTTACTGATAATACAATTGTTGGCTATTATGGTATAGCGGAAAAGATTGCTTTCTATCTTGGAATGCCTTTTGGGCTTTTTGCTCAGGCAATGTATCCAAGACTTTCCAATTTCTACGCTAAAAGCAAAGAGAAATTTTATAAGTTAATAAAATATCTAAACATCGTTGCGTTTTTATGGGGAATATGCCTTTTTACAATTGGGATTTTGTTTTCGTCATTGATAGTTTTGCTTTTAACTGGTAAAACTATAACTTACGAAACAAAATTTTCTTTAATTTTTTTACTAATAGGTACCTCTTTTGTGCAAATTAATACTTTTAGAATACAATATTTTTTAGTTACACAGAAAATAAATACATATACAAAAATTCATATAACATCTGGAACAATAGGGATGATTGTAATATTTTTACTTTCATACTTCTATAGCTTTAAAGGAACGGCTATTTCTGTAATGCTTGTAGAGGGTTTGACCCTGAGTTTATCATTGATTTATGGGAGGAAAAGAGATGAGAAAAATCAAATTTATAACAATAATGAAATGGACAGTAAATGCTGATTTAATAAAAATGACTGGGCAAATTCCATATAATCTGTATAAAAAATACGGCTATGATTCAACTCTTATTACATACAAAAATGAAACGATTGATGATTTGAGTGAAGAAGAAAAAAAATTTAATATGCCAGTAGAAAAATATACTTATCAAGAAACTCTTGTAAAAGGACTAAAATTAGAATTTCTAAAAAGAGAGGGGAAGTTTTTGGGGCTTGATAAGGCAATTTTAAAATATATAATAAAAAATGCAAAATCTATTGATGTTCTAAATCTTTATCATTATTCACTACAAACAATGATTTATACTATAATTTTTAAATTTTTAAATAAAAAGGGGTTGGTTTACATTACGCTGGATAATGATTTGGGAAGTCTTGAATATCAACCATATTCTTTATTGCTATCTCATCCAAAAAATAAACTAAGAAATTTTATAGCCTATAGAATAATAGAACCTTTATTTCTTCGTAAAGTAGATTTTTTATCCAACGAAACAAGAAATGGAACAGAAAAATTAAAAAAGCTTTACAAAAAATATAAAGAGAAATTCTTTTATCAACCTTACGGGATAGATGAAAATTTTATTTTATCAAATAATATAAAAGTAAAATCATTTGAAGAAAAAGAAAATATTATTTTGACAGTAGCAAGAATTGGCAATCCCCAAAAAAACAATGAACTTTTATTAAAAGCTTTAGAAAATATAGATTTAAAAGATTGGAAAGTAATACTTGCTGGAAAGGTTGATCCTGATTTTCAACCTTTTATTGATAATTTTTTTGAGAAAAACCCAGAATTAAAGGAAAAAGTTATTTTCACAGGACATATTACAGACAGAAATCAACTTTATGATTTGTATAATAAGGCTAAAATATTTGTAATGACATCAAATTTTGAAAGCTTTGGAATTGTAATGGTTGAAGCAGGTTATTTTGGAGACTACATTTTAACAAGCAACGTTGCAAGTGCTAAAGACATCACTAATAACTGTGATTGTGGCGATATTTTTGAAATAGGTAACATAGAAGAGTTTCAAAAAAAATTGCAAAATCTTATAAATAATCCAGAAATAATTAAAAACAACATACCAAAAATAACAAAACACATAAAAGACAACTTTATTTGGAGTAATATAATCGATAACCTAAATTCAATGATAAAAGAGAAATTAAATGACAGATAATATTAACCATCCTTATGTAGGTATTATTCTTGTTAACTATAATAGCCATGATTTATTGATAGAATGTTTGGAGAGTATTTATAGAATAGATTATGAAAATTTTCATGTGGTAATTGTGGAAAATAGTGAACAAAATCAAAATAATGAAATAGAAACATTAACAAAATGGCTCAAAAACGACATTATTTTTCAGTTAAATCAAAACTTTAAAATTTTTAACTATCCTCTTAAGAGAAAACCAGATTTGGTTGTTTTATCAGAAGAAGAAAGGTTCAATAAGATTAGTAAAATTGAATCAAAACTTATTATTATAAAATCTAAGAAAAATCGAGGCTTTGCAGGTGGATGCAACTTGGGAATTGATTACATAAAAGCACAAGAATGCTTTGAATTTATTTGGTTGCTGAATACAGATACCGTAGTAGAAAGAGATTCTCTATTAGCTTTAGTTGATAAAGCGAATGAAAGCGATAATATTATAGCCGTTAGTTCAAAATTAAGATATTATGATCAACCAGAAAGAATAAACTTAATTGGGGGAAAATTTTCTAATTCAATAATCAAGTTTGGTTATTTACCTATAGGTCATATGGAAATAGATACTGGTCAATATGACAAAGATATTAAAATAGATACTCCAGCAATGGCAAGTTGCCTTATAAATTTAAAACTAATAAACGAAATTGGATTAATGAGAGAGGATTATTTTCTTTATTCTGAAGATGTTGAATGGTTTGAAAGAATGAAGAGAAAAGGATTTGAATTTAAGTATGAGTATAAAAGTCTTGTATATCATAAAGAAAGTGCAACAACAAGCAAAATTAGTGAAAAAACTCTCTATTATTACGTAAGAAATAAAATCCACTTTTTTTTGACTTACTATCCAGAGCCAAAATATAAAATAGGATTGTTTATATCCTTACTACGAGATATTTACGGCAATGCAATAAAAAGATGGAAGATAAAAAACCTTATTGTTATTATAAAAGCAATTATAGATGGGTTAAAGAATAAATTAGGGCAAATTTAAAATTATCTTTCCCCCAACTTCATACATTTTTTCCCGACTTCATCGGTAAAATTTTGTAATTTATTACCTGACAAAAAGTTAACTTTTTTACAAGGCACTACACATACTTTTACCTTATTGGTTTAGCATCTCTGGATTAGTTTATCCCGAAAAGAACAGTTGATAAGGTTTTATTTACTACTTTGTATATCCTCCTTGCATTCTCTGTTGTAGCTGAAGGAACTCTCTATCTTTTCCCGGTTTTCGTGTCCTTTAATATGCTAATCTGAACATTAAGTAATTCATTATCTTTTGCCATACCAATATGACGAACAATGACTTGCCTTACCTTGCCATCCTTGCAAGTTTCTGTCCCGTGTTTTTGCCTATTTTCCGATGAAGTGGGGGAGAAGAATAAACCAGGAAAGCGATTATAAAAATTCCTGACAAAATTATCCTTTAAATAACTTGAATCCTATTGATAATATTACAAGTGCAAAGCCAGTTAATGCCACAAGGGAAAATCTTCTATCATCCCCGGAAAAAGCATACTCACTGGATGTTTGATTTGATTTTTTTACTTTCTTATTAGAAAAAAAAGAAAATATATTCTTTATTCCTTCAGATTTTTTATTTGTGGAAATGTAACTAGAATTTTTTGAAGTTTTTAATGTATTCTGGCTTAAAGTTGTAACTTTTACACTTTCTGATTTTTTCTCTTTTTTTGTCGGTTTTACAGTAGACCTAACACTTGAAGTACAGGAAACAAAAACCAAAAAGATAACTATTATTGACAGAGCTACCAAAATACTTTTTCTCATAAACTCCCCTGAAAAATTTAATTTAATTCTAATTGATTTAAACTTCGGAAGTAATTCCTTATAACTTAAAAAGATAAAAGAAAAAATAATGAAACTAAATCAGCTGACAATAAGTACCTGTTGAAATTATAAAATTTTCATAAAAACTTACAGAATTACAAGTTCCAACATATAAAGAAGTTAAATCCCATATCCTTTGCCAGAAGTACAATTTTTGATAAAAACAAAAGGCAAGTAAACCCCTAGTTAATATATTAAGCAGATCATGCTAAATTAAGCCTCATAAAAATAGAATTGATAGATTTCAGGGAATTTTTTCTTTAAGTCATCTCTAAGCACCATTTCAACTTCCTTTGCAGTCCGCTTTGTTTTAACAGTCTGCCATAACTTTTTGCAATCGGAAAGCTTTGATTGAAGAATAATTGATTTAACTAACGGTATATATGTTGGATTTACACTGAAATTTCTAACACCCAACCCCAGTAATAATCTGATATAAAGGGGATCTCTTGCTATTTCACCACATACAGAAACGGGTTTTTTATGTAATCTACCATTTCTCAATGTATAATACATAAGATATAGTACAGCAGGATTCAAAGGCTGGTAATATTCTGCAACTGTTTGATTATTCCTGTCAACTGCAAGCGTGTATTGCACAAGGTCATTTGTACCAAGACTGAAAAAATCAACCTCTTTTGCAAGTTCACCTGAAAGAATTGCAGCAGAAGGTATCTCAACCATTATTCCAACTGGAATACTGTACTTAAATGGCTTGCCCTCACTTTTTACTTCTTCCTCACATTCCTTATAGAGTTCTTTTACCTTTAAAACTTCATCAATACTTGAAATCATAGGAATCATTATCTTTGTATTATCATTAAAAACACTTGCCCTGATTATTGCCCTCAACTGTTGCTTGAATTTTTCCTTTTCCTTTAATAAAACTCTTATTGACCTCCATCCAAGAAATGGGTTTGGATCTTTAGATGCGCTGCTACCAAAGAACTTATCCCCACCCATATCAAGAGTTCTAATTACAACATCCTTTCCCTGAAATATAAGCAAATACTCTTTATAAAGATCAAATTGTTCGTTCTCTGATAAAAACCTCTCACTGGCTATAAACAGAAGCTCGGTTCTTAATAGTCCTATACCCTCTGCCTGATGTCTTTTTGCAATATTAAGTTCCATTGAATTGGAAACGTTAGCATATATCTTTACTTCTTCATCATCAATTGTCTTCGATGGAAGTGAAACTACCCTGAAAATTTCTTTCTCTTTCTTCTGGTAACTTCTCTGCAAATGCTTGTAATCTTTTATGGTAACCTCATCAGGATTAACAATAACTATACCCTTGTATCCATCTACAATAAGAATGTCATCCTTCTTAATATAATTGAACAAATCCCTTATTCCAAAAACTGCGGGAATTTCAAGAGATTCTGCAATAATTGCTGCATGAGATGTAGTACTTCCAGATTCCGTGGCTATTCCAATAACAAACTCTTTTTTTATATGAAGTATTTCAGCAGGAGAAATTTCCTCCCCCACAATAATAACTGGCTCATCCAGCTCCCCAAGCTCAATATCGCCATTCATTTTCCTTATAAGTTTGTCAACAATTGCCTTAAGATCAAGAAACCTGCTTTTAAAATATTCCTGTCCAAGTTTTTCAAACTCTTCTCTTATATTTTCCAGTTCATAAACCAGAGCAGCATCTGCTGAAAAATTATCATTTTCTATTCTTTCTATTATAGTCTTTATAAAAAACTCTTCCTCCAGTAAACGCATGTAATATTCAAGAAGCTGGCGATTCTCCTTTGATAAAGGAGGGGAAGAACTCATTATAAGAAAATTTATTTCCTCTTTTAAGGAATCAATTGCATCTTTATATTTCTTTATTTCATGTTCTTTTTGATCCTCTTCTATCTGATAAATATTTACTTTCTTTGTAACATCATATCTTATAAGGATTTTCCCTATCGCAATTCCCCTTGAAATAGGTATTCCTCTTAATAAATACATTCAGTCCTCTCTAATATTAACTTTTCTCAATAGAAGTTTTAATCCTAAAGAGCATCTTTGAAGTAATGTAACTTACAAAAATCACAATAAGTGCTCCAATAATACTGGCTACAATACAGCTTAGCAATTCATTTTTAATAACAGGAAATGTATAACCATTCAAAATTCCCACAAATAATGGAGCACTTTCTTTGTATAGTTCATATTTTTCAATAACCCATTCCAGTCCATCAGGAAATTTACTTGCAAAAGGTGCAATTAAAATCGATAGAATTATGATCAATGGATAAATAATAAAATAACTTTTTTTCGCAGACCTCACCTTTTCATTAGAATATGTTAAAAGCAAAACCATAAATACTGTTATAAATCCTTCAACAATGCCAATAAGAGTATGAATGCCCACCATAGAAGAAAAAACCTCAAAAAATCTTCCTGCCTTTGAAATTACAATTTCAGAAGAACAGGCAACAGAAGCAAGAACTACAGAAAGAGTTGATGAAAGAAAAACAACAAAAGATTTTTCAAACCTTGACGCCTCTTTGTATTTTTTGTAAAATAGAATAGAAGGAATGGCTGCAACAAATCCCATATTCAAAATATTTGCACCCAAAACAGTAATACCGCCATCGGCAAAAATAAAAGTCTGTATAGTCAGTATAATTATCATAGAGATAATACCATAAGGAATGCCCAGAAGATAGATTGCAAAGCTTGTACCCAGAAAATGTCCCGAAGTACCATTTCTTACAGGAAAATTTAACATCTGAAGCAAAAATATTATCGCTGTAACAAGTGCAAAAATACTATTTCTGGGCTTTTCCTTTGAAGTAACGGCAAAATAACCAGTTGCTATAATAGCCCCTATCCCGACCAGAGCCGTAACAGGACATATAGCCCCATTTAACAAATTATCAGGAATATGCATAATTTTTTCCTCCCGATATTTTTGATACAATATTATATAGATTTTAATTAATTTTGTAAAGATAAGGATGTTAAAAATAGGTCTTCAAGATTTCAAAAAAAATTCCAACCATCTTAAACTGGCAAATAAACGAAAAAAGTTGTGCCCACACCAATACGTGAAATAACATCTATGTAACCTTTATGATTTCTTATAATGGAATACGAAATAGTGAGCCCTAACCCGCTTCCACCCGGCTTCGTGGTAAAATATGGATCAAAAATCTTAGAAATAATGTGTGGTGAAATACCCTTTCCACTATCCTCAAAATATATACAAACATACTTTCCACTTTTAATTGGCAGATAATTTTTGTCCTCTGTTAGCTCTACAAATCTGATTCCAACAACAAGCCTTCCACCTTCAGGCATCGCCTGACATGCATTTGTTACAATATTATCTATGACCTGTACAAGCTGTCCCTCGTCAGCATCAACAATTACATTATCCTCCTCAAAAACAAACTCAACTTTGATTTTTTTACTATCAAATTTACCATTTATAACAAAAATAGTAACATCCTTAAGCAAATCATTTAATTTTATCTTCTTCTTCAAAAGTGGTTGCCCTTTCGAAATGGTCAAAAGCTTTAAACTCAAATCCTTAGCTCTACTACAGGCTTTCTCACTCTCTTCAAGAAATTCATAAACAGGATGATCCTTCTCAATATAGCACTTTGCAAGCGAAATATTGCCAATTAATGCAGCAAGCACATTATTCAAATCATGACTTATTCCATCAGTAATTACCCTCAGTGAATCAAATTTGCTGATTTTGGTGATCTCACTTGCAAGCTTCTCCTGAACTCCGAGATCCTCCATAATCATTACATATCTCTTTAAATCAAACTCTTTAACCTCTAATTTAAAAATTGTGGATAAAAAAAACAGCAACTCTTTTTCAAAATTAAAAAATATTTTCTTTTTCCATTCCAGAGAAGGATTTTCAACAAAATATTTTATTTCCCTGATATTCTCCAAAGAAAGATGTTCTTTAAAAATATCAAAAATATTTTTGCCTGAACCATCATTCTGCTTTCCAAAATAATTATAAAAAGCTTCATTCACATATTCAATATTACCTTCCTTATCAAAAATAAAAATAATACTGGGATTTTTATCAGAAACAAATCTAAGCATACTCTGTTCAATAATTAGCTTTTTATTTCCTGAAAAGTCTATGAACTTTGATAGATAGTCCTTATTCAACCTGTAAAAGTAAACATAGTACATTGAACCATTCAGGATGTAAATATTATCAAAACTTTCATTCCTCTGCAATACACTGAGTTTGCTACTTATCTCACTCTTAAATTTTGTATCAAAAATCTCCAGAATGTTTTCAATCTTTTTAAATCTCCTTTCAAAAAATTGATTTGAAAATTTTATTCTGCCGCAAGAATCAAATATACAAATTCCCTCTTTGGTATTGTTGAAAATAAAATCAAAAATATAACTTTCTACTTCCTTGAATTTTTTCATATTTTTTACCGGGAATTTTATAAATAAAACTTGAAAAAATAAAACATATTACATATAATATATTTATATAAGGTTGATTAGCTCAGATGGTTAGAGCGCTTGCCTCACATGCAAGAGGTCGCTGGTTCGAATCCAGCATCAACCATAAAACAGCTAATTTCTAACTTCTTCAATGGCAATAGGTAGAAAATGCCATTGGGAAAATTTTTTATAAAAAAATTCATAAAATCAACAGGAAAAGCGGGCGGTTAGCTCAGATGGTTTAGAGTACCTGCATGACACGCAGGGGGTCACTGGTTCGATTCCAGTACCGCCCAATTTTTATTTTAAAAACCTATTAACTCCTTATCAATTTCCTCTATCTGTTTTTGAGCATTAATTGTAATGGCTATTTTCTTTGCTTTGTTTAAATAGTAAGTTGCTTTTTCTCTCTGATTCATAACCTTATAAATTCTACCAAGCTTTTTCAAATCAGCCATAATGCCAGAAATATTTTCCGTAAGTTTATCGTACTCAAGAGCCATTTTATAACTTTCTATTGCCTTTTCAAATTCTTTTCTCTCCTCATAAACTCTTCCAGTGTTGTAATAACTTTCACCAAGTAAAAGATAATTTTTTTTGCCCTCACTTATAGCCCTCGCTTTATTAAAAGCCTCAAGAGCTTTATCATACTCTTTCAACTTCAGTAAAAATTTACCATAAGAATTGAAGTATATTGATTTTTTTTCATCATCATCAGCTAAAGAAAACGAAGATGTAAAATATTCGTTAATAATTTTTTGATACTGAAAAAGATTGGATTTCTCATAAAATTTAACCCAGAATTTAGCAAGGTTAAGCATTGTAAAAAAATCATTTTTTTTTTCAACTTTAGATGTATCATATGCAAGAAAAATAAAATTTGAGGCTTCAACAAGATTATCATTGTTTAAATAAATCTCTCCAAGAGAATTTGCTATCTCTATTATTTTATCAACGTCATCTATTAAGTAGGCACGTTCAAGAGCCTGTAACAAATAACTTATAGCAGCATCAAAATTTCCTTTTAACTGAAAGGAAAATGCTGTTTTCTGGTGCTCTTCAATATTGATTTTTATATCATTCTTTAGATATGGATTCTTCTGAGTTCCACAGCCATAGAAAATTAAAAACAAGAAAAAAATAAAAACCTTCAATCTTAACAAAGTCATTCTCTCTCACCCATAACCGGACTTAAATTCAGTGGTTTTTCTTTCTCCCCACCTACTATATTTTTAATACCTGAAAGTACTTTCTTTGATTCAATAAGATTTTGCTGAAGAAGAATTATTGTGTTCTTTATTTCTTCCGGTGAACCTTTTAGTTTGAAAGAAATATCGTTAAGGTTCTTTAATGTCTTGTCAATAGAAGCAATTATACTATCAAGCTTTCTATCAAGAGTTTTTCGATCTTTTATCAAACCTCCAATAGTATTGTTTGTAGAATTAAGCTCAAAAGAAATTTCTTTAAGATTGAATGCAACAACTTTTAAGTTTGCAGTAATATCTTTTATGTTGTTAACAGTTTCACTTATGACTGGTCTTAAGCTATCAACATAATCCAGGATCTTTTTTGCTGTTGCGGTAAGGTCATCTTTTTTTAGAGATTGCTCATAGTTTTTTAAAATTTCTCTCCCCTCCTCGTCATCTGAAGATAAAACCCTGCTCCCATCAGCAAGTAATTTATCTGACCTTTGAGTTGAAGGAATTAAAATAAAATTAGCACCCCCCAGAATTCCGGACTGAACCTTTAAAACAGTATTCTCTCTTATCAAGTGTCTGTATTTCCTTAAAATATAAAATTCAACTTTTACATTTTCATCATTATCAAGTTTTACGCTGGTTACCTTGCCAATATTCATCCCCTTGTATTTTATCTGATTTCCTGAAGTAAAACCGTATGTTTCGGAGAGGATTGTATAGTATCTATTCTTAAAACTAAAAATGTCGCTACCCCTGCCTATAAGTAAAACCATGGCTATAAATAAAAAAAATCCGGTAATCAAGAAAAAGGCAACTAATTTTTCAGACTTTCTGAAAGTGAAAGGCATTTATTTTACATCTCCTCTTATAAAGTTTAACATAATTTAAATAGAAAGTAAATCCTTCACTCTTTCATCTTTTACATTTTTTATTTCTTCAACATTTCCTTTTTCTATTATACTGCCCTGATACAAAATTGCAATTCTATCACCAATATCAAAAATCACATCAGGATCATTTGACACAATTACTATCGTTTTACCTTCTCTCTTCAGGTTAAGTATAAGTTTTTTCAACTTTTTTCTATTTGAAATATCAAGACTTGCAAAAGGATTATCAAAAAATAAAATTTCAGGATTATGACTTATAGCCCTTACAATATTTATTATCATTCTTTCGCCAATGGAAAGGCAGGCAGGTCTTAAGGAAAGATCATTATCAAAATTAAAATAATCAAGAAAATATCTTACCTTTTCATAAATCTCTTTTTCACTCAAGTTTGTATGATAATTGTAATAAAGAGAAAGGTTCTCATAAATACTTAAATTACTTATCAGTGCGGCATTCTGAAATACAAAACCACAATTTTTGTGATATTCAAGCATCTCTTTTTGAGAAAATCTAAAAATGTTTTTTCCATAAAGCTCTATTTTTCCAGAAAAAGGGAAGATTAATCCAACCATACACTTCAAAAGTGTTGTTTTTCCAGAACCCGTTTCACCTGACAAACAATAGACTTCACCTTTTGATATATAATCATTTATACCCTCGAGTACATTAGAGTCATCAAACTTAACATTTAAGTTCTTAATTTCAAAAACAATCATAAAACCTCACAGATAATTTATAAGTGTAATAACAAGATCCCAGCCAAAAAGTGCAAAAATTGAACTAACAACTGCTTTTGTAGTAACCTGTGGCACGTGTGTTGAACTAAAAGCCTGAAACCCATGATATATTGAAATAGAAGAAATAAAAGTTGCAAAAACAAAGCTCTTAAATAAACTCATAAACAAGTCGAAGAAATTTAATGATGCAAGCACATATCTTGAAAACATTTCAAAAGATATACGACCATATACAAAACCAACAAACATTCCACCTATTACACCTACCGCATTAAAATAAATAGTTAAAAAAATATTTGCAATGATCATCCCTGCAATTCTCGGAAAAACTATATACCTTAGTGAATCAACCCCTATCATTTCCAGGGCACTGACCTCATCATTTACCATCATAGTTCCTATTTCAGCAGCTATGGCAGTTCCTGATCTACTCAAAACTATAAAAGAAGTAATCAAAGGCCCAAGTTCTCTTATTATTACAAGATTTAAAATCTTACCCACAAGTTCAAGAGCACCAAGTTGACTGAGCTGGGAAAATAATTGCAGGATTGTTATAGCTCCAAGGGCAAAAGAAACCATCGTTATAATCTTTAACGCCTGATTCCCCGTAAAATAGATCTGCATAATTAAAACCTTATTGATTCTCTTTCTACCCTGACGATTCGTAAAATAACTTAAAAATGAATAGAATATAAGTCCAAAAACCCCGCCATAATACTTTAACTTTCTTTTAATCCAGTTATAGATTACTTTCATCTTCCTTACTCTGCCTCATAAAAACAGAAAGTTTTTTCCTTATTTTTCTCAATATATTATCTACTCTCTTTTTTGAAATATTTAGTTCTTCGCTTATAGCTTTATAACTTTTATTTTCAAGATATATTTCAACAACCTTTTTTTCAATTTCGCCAAATGTATCAAGAAAATTCTGAATATTTGAGATGAACTCACCATCAAGTGTTTTATATTCAGGATTGTAGTTTTCAATAAGCTGGCCACCACTTTCTTCTGTGGAAACTTCTTTTAATTTATGTTTCCAGATAGAGTTTAAAGCATTTTTAATCTGATTTTCAATGCATCTTCTTGAATAGGTTGAAAATTTTATACCAAGCTCTTTTTTATATGTCTCAATGGCTTTAAACAAACCGATCATTCCTTCCTGAATTAAATCCTGCTTTTCAAGGTAATCAAGCTTATACTTACTTACAAATCTCTTTACCTTTTCTTTATATCTATTGTAAAATTCTTCCTCGGCCAATTTATCCTTTGGCAAAAGTTCAAATAACTCATCATCAGTCAATATCTTATAAAGCTTTTTTGAAAGGTTAAATTTTTCTTCTCCTTTAAAATTACAAGAATTCTCCTGCATAATATTTACTCTGCCCCCTCCCATTATCTATTATAACAGAACCATCCATTTCAACATCCAGAAAAATTCCAGTAATATTTCTATCTCCACATCTGAAATTAACATTTTCTCCGAGATTTTTCAAGTTCTTTTTCCACAACAAAAAAATTTTTTCAAATTTATTCTCACAGTAAAGTGTAAAGTAATGTATAAAATTTTTGGCAAACAAAACTAAAAATTCATGCCTATCTACCTTTTTGCCTGTTATTTCTACTAAAGAAATTGATATTGCCAGATCCTTTATTGAATTCACATTGATTCCAATACCAATAATAATTGAATTCAATCTCATCTCCTCAGTAATCATTTCTGAAAGAATCCCGCAAATCTTTCTTTCTTCATAATAAATATCGTTGGGCCATTTTATTTTTAATAAATTTCTTTTAGCCTCTGAGATATACGACATTATGGTATCAAAAACGGCAAGCGAGGATATTACGGTGAAATGGTAAAAATTTTTCACATCTACATCAGGATGAAGTACTAAAGAAAAGGTTAAATCCTTCCCTTTCTCACTTACCCAGCTTCTTTCAAATCGCCCGCGTCCTTTCAATTGATTATCAGTAATGACCATTAGATTTTCTTTTCCAAATTCATCTATATGTTTTTTTGCATAGGTATTTGTAGAATCTACTTCTTCAAGATATAAAACTTTAAACGGAAAGCTTTCATTACTCAAATTGTAAAGCTGTTCTACAATGATTTTATCCTCCGGAATACCCTTTACTCTGTATCCTTTTCCAACCACTGATTCAATTTCTATTCCCCTCTCTCTTGCCAAGTTAATATGCTTCCACACAGCGGTCCTAGAAATTGAAAGAGAACTGGCAATTTCCTCCCCCGAGACAAAATCCTTCTTTTTCAGTAGGTAAAGTAAAACCTTATCCATAGAAGTTAATACCATCTTCCTCTGCTTTTACCAAGGCCGGCAATTCTTAAAGGATTTATTGGAGTACCAAACTTCCTTACTTCAAAATGTAAATGAGGACCAGTTGACCTGCCACTATCACCAACCCTGCCTATAAATTGACCTGCTTTAACTTTTTGCCCCGTACTCACATTTATTGTAGAAAGGTGGCCGTATAAGGTTTCAAAACCAAACTGATGTTTTATAACCACACACTTACCATATCCACCATTCCATCCAGCAAAAGTTACAATACCTTCTTTGGCGGCATATACTGGTGCACCATAATTTTTCGCTATATCTATTCCTGTATGGTAACCCCTCTCTCCCGTAAAAGGATCTTTTCTAATTCCAAAACCAGAAGTATATAGCCCCCTTAAAGGTTTAAAAAACAAATATCCTAAAGCCTTCTGTCTTTCAGTCTCACTTAACCTTGCATTTGGTAAAAACAGTATTCTTCCTTCATAAAGTTCTTCTTCTTCAAGTTCATTTGCGTCCTTTATATCCTCAACTGAAATCCTATAATTTGAAGCAATCTTTTCAAGAGTATCACCAGCTTTAACAGTGTATATTATTCCCTCAAGCGTCGGGACAAGTATTTCTTTACCCTCAGAAATATTATGAGCATCAATCATCCTGTTTAAACTTATTATAGTATCCATTGTCACACCAAGCTTTTTAGAAATTGAATAAATAGAATCCCCTTTCTGTATTTCATAAAAGTAAAATTTAAGTCTATCTTTCTTACCAACCTCATAGCTTTCAGGACCACCTACTCCATAATTTAATTCATTATCTTTAAGTTCCTGATTTATTTTCAACCTGCCAATATATGAACCACATGAATTTTTATTCTTTCTATCAGAATTTGAAAAAACTATTGAGGAAAGTACAAAAGTTGCAACTATAAAAAATGTTAAGAAAATGAAAGAAAATAAAAGGTTTAAAGAAAATTTTCTTGAAAAGAAAAAACCAGACAAATTAAAAAAAATATTAGAGTATTTTTTAGTAGAAAAATAAATGTTTTTTCCAAAATTATAACCGGCTTTTTTTGATTTGATTTTTTTAATTGTCCTTTCCAGGTCTCTATTTACTTTTTTCCATTTTTTATCAAAAATATGCTTATAATCATAAAGCATTGCTAAAACCTCTGAATTACTATTTTACTTACAACCTTTAGTGCTTCAAAGTTTTCTTTAACATCATGCACCCTGAAAATATCCACCCCATTAAGATAACAAAACAAATTAATACCTATTGTACCGTAAAGCCTTTCTGCCGGTGGCCTTACATTTTCATCCATTTTATCAGTATCACCAAGCAACATACCAATCATCGATTTCCTTGATACACCTATAAGTATCGGCAAATTTAGCCTTCTAAAATAAGAAATATTCTTAATTAACTCTATGTTGTGCACAAGTTTTTTACCAAAACCAATTCCCACATCTATAATCAAATTTTCTTTCGGAATACCTGATCTGATAGCAATTTTTACAGAATTTGAAAGAAAATCATAAACCTCTTTTACCACATTTCCATACTCAGGATTGTTCTGCATATCTTTTGGTTTACCTTTAATATGCATAAGCACTGCAAGAGCTCTATATCTTCTTACCACTTCAGGCATTCTATCGTCAAATGTAAAACCACTGATATCATTTATGATATCAACTCCCAGCTTTAAAGCTTCTTCTGCAACCTGTGATTTATATGTGTCAACAGAAACTATCGTATCAAAATTCTTTTTTACCTTCTCAATCACTGGAAGGATTCTTTCCATCTCTTCTTCTGCTGAAATTGCTTCCGCACCAGGCCTTGTAGATTCCCCTCCAATATCTATAATATCAGCTCCGTATGAAATCATTTCCTCGACATGCCTTAAGGCTTTATCTACATCTGCATATTTTCCGCCATCATAAAAAGAATCCTTTGTAAGATTTAAAATACCCATAATGATGGGATGATTATAGATAATTTTTTTCCCCGAAGGTGTATTCTGAATAAAAATCCGCTTCATTTCACCCTCAATACAGTATAATCATAAACCTTCCACTGGTTTTCATAATTTCTGTAAAGCTTAAAAGTATATCTCAACACATAGCTTAACTGCCTAACCTTATACTCCACATCTGCATCAACTGTAGCTTCTCCTTCCTTAATGTAACTTTCAAGAATTTTGTAACTTAAAATTCTATCCTGCCAGTGAACTGTAAGATACCTTTTAAAGTCTTCAAGAATCTCAAGCTTATATCTGCCTGTCCTTGCATTCTGATATGCTGTTGCATAGTTCTGAAATGAAAGTATCAATCTCTCAAGGTCAAAATGAAAGAGAAACCTTTCCCAGTCCTTTTTCATCTTGGCATCAATAAGATTATCAACAACTTCATAGGGCGGAAGTAACTTTAACTTCTGAAATTCCTCTTTCCTTTCTAAGTTTTCTTTCACTATTTCACTTTCAACCACAAGCGGGGGCTTAAGCAAAATTTTGTAATCATCCGAAGTAAAAAAATCTACTTTTACATCTGGATCGGGATAAAAGTAAACCTTTATGTAGTAAAAACCCGCTTTTCTGAAATCATAACACTTCGCAAGGTCAATTCTTCGTGAAATACTTTCACCGGGAGAAAGTAAAATCTCTTTGTACATTTCCGGCGTACCTTTATATTCCCTCGTTATAAGTTTGTATTCATCCTTAAGATCCAGAACATCATTTTCCGGAGTTCTTACAAGAAAATAGAATGATTCGAAATCAAATGGTGAAAGTTTAATTATCGCATCCCTTTCCCCGGTATTAATGATTTTAACATTCACATAAACAGGAAAGCCAAGTCTGTAAGTTGAACTATCAAAATCAAATGTAATCTTTAGTTTTTCCTCTTCAACTGAAAAGGCAAAACTGAAGGTAAATAATAAAAAAAGAAGCTTTTTCATTATTACTTTTCCTCTTTGTATTTTATTACCCATTTGAGACAATCTAAACACACCAATGCCGGGTATTAAAATTTTACAATTATTTTATCGGAAAAGCCATACAAATCAATTAATCCAGTATCAAAAATGTTAGTTATAAAATAATTTGTCCTTTTAATGAAACATTCTCTACAGAATCAGTTCTTACTTTCAAAATCTTACCGATATATTTTTTCATTCCACCTGCAAAAATAATAAGGTTATTTTCACTTCTTCCAAAGAGTTCATTTTTGTTTTTCTTGCTTAAAGCCTCAAAAAGCACATTGTACTCACGATTAACATAATTTTCTAAAAGCTCTTTTTTAATTTTATTTTGTACCTCGATAAGATAGGACAGCCTCCTTTTTTTCTCCTTTTCTGGAATTTCTCCCCCTATTTCATTTGCCTTAATTCCCGGGCGTGGATTGTAATAATACATATATGCCTCATTAAACCTGATCTTTTTAATAAAATCCACTGTATCAAGAAATTCTCTTTCTGTCTCTGTAGGAAATCCAACAATAATGTCTGTCGATATAACCACATCCGGGATCTTTCTTATCCATTCAATCTTTTCATGATATTCTTCAATAGTATATTTTCTATTCATAAGGCTTAAAATCCTGTTATTACCTGACTGTAATGGCAGATGCACATACCTTAAAATTTTTCTATTGGCAAGAATTACATCAACAATCTCCCTTGAAAAATCCCTTGGATGGGATGTAAGAAATGTAAGCCTCTCAAGAGATGTAGAATTACATATTCTGTCCATAAGATGTGGAAAATTAAGTTTGCCATCATAATATGAGTTCACATTCTGTCCTAAAAGTGTTATCTCTTTTACTCCCTTATCTACAAGCTCTTTTACATTTTCAATAATATCATCACTATCCCTGCAAATCTCCCTTCCTCTCACATAAGGAACTATACAGTAACTACAGAAGTTATTGCACCCATGAGAGATAGTTAAAAAACTCTTAAAAGGATATTTTTTTTGTGGTACTGCATAAACAAATCTATAGTTTTTCATCTCTAAATGGATAATATCCTTATCAATTGAATCTAAAAAACTTAAGATCTCTTCTTTATTGTATGTACCCCACACACCTTTAAGTACATCAGAAAATTCTTCTTTCAACTTGAGTCCTGCATACTGTGACATACAACCCATAACAATTACGCTTATCTCTTTTCCACTATTCTTAAGCCCCCTGTAATAACCAAGTCTACCGTAAATTCTTTCCTCTGCACTCTCTCTGACACTACAGGTATTAATTACTACAATTTCGGCATCTTTTGGCGATGAAACCACTTTATGCCCTCTTTTTTCAATTAACTGTGCTAAAGACTCAGCTTCAGAAAGATTCATCTGACACCCGTAGTTCTCAATAAAAAAGTTCGCCATAGATAAAACCTCATCTCATTTAAAGGACTGGATAGAAATACCCTTTAGAATGATATGATTATCAAGATTTATTCCACTGATCTGACCAAAAACATAAACCTTTTCACCATTTGAAACCTTTTTAAACCCATCAAAATGAACTTCTGCAATTCCCTCAACGGTAGCACTATCAACAAAGTTTATAAGTAGATCAAACACTGTTTCCTTTCTTTCCTTGTGTTCAAGGTTTACAATTGTCCCGCTCCAGTTTATATAGGCATCCTGATAGATGAAAGGTGCTTTTAAAACCTCCACCACACTAGGAATATAATCAATTTCAGAAGGATTTTCAAGTTTGAACACAAAATCTTTCCAGATTAAAACCCTTTCTTTTATTCTTTCATCAGCATTAGAATTAAGTAGTTCATTTATAGTAATTATCGCCTTATTTACTTTTTTTTCTTCAAGATAATACTGTATCATACTGAATTTTTTCTTTATATCATCCTCTGAAAGTTTTAATTGATACTTTGGCCTTTCTGCAACAAGCTTTTCTATATCCTTTATTTCAAGATGCACAACCCTACCTTTCCCTAGACCTTTTTTAAATCTATAATTCTCAGCCCAGTTGATATAGTATGGATAAATTACATATACAATAAATAGAAGAATCAAAACACCTGCAATAACTAGGAAAATTTTACCATATGTGGAAGTAACTAACTTCAAGAAAATCTCTTTCGCAACATAAGAAACTGGCAACAAAGGAAGTTTAATATATAAAAATTCCTTTGGTTCTGTCATTGAAAGAAATATCCTGGGATCATTTGAATTTCTGAGCTTCTCAAGATTGTTTTTGTAAACCGTATTTTCCTTATCAAAATACAATGCATCAAGTATAAATTTTATAGCTTCATCAATATGCCCGTCTTTTATGTATAGGTAAGCCATTGCATTTAAAGCCTCGGGATCATCAGGATAACGTTCCAGAATTCGCAGTAGAATATTTTTTGCTTCCTTTAGATCTTCAAATTCTATCAAACTTATAGTAAGGATCTTTTCAACTAAAAGAAGCTCTTCCTCTGATAACTCTTCCTCCTTCTCAATCAGTTCATTACATAAGAAAATAATAAACTCAAGATCTTTTGACCCCTTCCTGTTTTTAAATCTCTCTATTAACCTGTAATAGTTTTTTTGATCTTCTTTTTTCATTTTTCTACATCCTGCAATCTTATCTTTGGTTTTGGCTCACCAAAATAGAAACCCTGGGAATAGTCTATACCAAGTTGCAAAATTTTATCAAAAACTTCTTTTGAATGCACATATTCAGCAATTGTCTTAATGCCAAGCCATTTTGAAAAAGTTACAATGGTTTGAACAATAAGTTCTGCGTTTCTATCAATATGAATATCCCTGATCAAGGATGAATCTATTTTTAAAAAATCAACATTCAATTTCATTATGTGAGAAAAGTTCGAATAGCCACTTCCAAAATCATCTAAAGCTATCTTACAACCTAAACTTTTTACCATATCTGCAAAATTTTTCACATAGGCATAATTTTCCACTCCCTCCGACTCTACAATTTCAAACACCAGCCTACCGGCCATATGAAAATTTTCCTTCAACTTTCTTTCTATAAACTGATAGGTTTCAGGATCAAGTATATCAAGTATGGAAATATTTACTGAAACACTTAAGTCTGTATTTTTGAAAGTATTCAAACATCTTTCAAGCACAATTCTTGTAATATACGGATAAAGTTTAGATTTTTTAGAAACTTCCAGAAAATTGGAAGGTAAAACAATGTTTCCCTCTTCATCAATAAGCCTCACAAGGCTTTCATACTTCTCAATTCTATGATTTAAATTGTTTACAATAGGCTGGTAAAATGTAATTATTCTGTCTTCCTTTATGGCCTTTCTAATCTGTTTTGCCCAGTAGATATTTTTCTCATATTCCTTAACAATCTGGAAGGAATCATTATAAAAAATAAAATTTTTATTTAACCTCTTTGCCCTCTTTAGTGCCATATCAGCTTTAATTATTAATTCTCTCCATTTATTTTTTGATTTTATAACATTTTCCCAGACAGCAATCCCCATTGAAACACTTATTTCTATTTCATTATCATTAAAAAAGAAGCTTTTATTATTTATTTCTTCCTCAATAACAACTAAAAATCTTTCAATATCCAAGACAGAAACCTTTTTTGTTATCAAAACTGCATACTCATCAGCCTGAAGTTTATACAATCTCCAGTGTTCATCAGGAAGCACAAGATAAATCCTTTTAGCAATCTCTTTTATTATATAATCCCCAACATCATTTCCATAAAAGTCGTTAAACTCTCTGAAAGAATCAACATTTATAAGTATTAAAGACGGATTTTCCACCTTTTCCACATCTTCAAAAAGCTTCCTTCTATTTGGCAAACCAGTAGAAGGATCTATATAAAGTTGCCTTGTTAATTCTTCTTTTTTATTTACAAGTTCAGAAATATCGTAAGCAATAAGTACATATTCAATAATTTGTTTCTCTTCTCCAGTTATAGGGACTATTGTCAATTTTACATAAAAAGGGGATCCGTCTTTTTCTTTAAGTTTTAGTTCCCCCTTCCACACATCTTTCATGGAAAGAGTAAAATAATCCGTAATCTCTTCAATATTGTAAGAAGCTGGATACAATAACTCCAGAAAAGGAAGCCCTTCAAGTTCTTCTAATTTATACTGAGAAATATTCTCAAATTCCTTATTAACATAAGTAATATTTCCTTTTGTATCTACCTTAATTAATATTGTACTTACGTCTATAGCATTCTTGTACTCTGCAAGTAAATAGGCAAGCTGAACCAAATTCTTTTGCATCGAAAGATTTTCAACAATTTTCTTTAAAATTTCATAAAGTTTGTCTGTCTCTATGGGCTTGAGCAGAAAATGATTAACTCCAAGTTCAATACACTCAACAAGATAATCTACCTCATCATATGCTGTGGTTACAATCACAGGAATATCTCTATCCTTTTCTCTTATCTTCTTAATCAGTTCAAAACCATTCATTTCTGGCATTTTTATATCAGTGATTAAAACATCTATATTTTCTTTTTCATATATCTTAAGAGCCTTTTTGCCATCTTCAGCAGTATAAACTTTCTTCGTCACCTCTGTTAAAAATTCAAGTAGCGCCTCTCTTGTAATTGCATCGTCTTCTACATACAGAACATTAAGACCAATTTTATGCACAATTTACTCCCCAATTTATATAAATATTCTATAGTCAATATCAAGAAATATACTATGGCTTTTTTCAAGTTCTAAAAGTATATTTTCATTTATTCTGTTACCCTGACACATTTCATACAAATTATTAAAATTATCTATGCTTTCCAGAACTCTTCTCTTTGCATATTCTTCCATTGTTTTTGTTTTCATAATAAAAGGCCAATCTGAAGCCATAGCAAGCAAAACTTCTCTTGCTGCCTGATTCAAAACCCTCTTTATAAGTGTGGAAGATGTCCTTTCAAACTTTTTTGCGAGAAAACACATCTTATCAATACATTTATGAATATGCCTATAAATCCAGTCATTTGTTTCATTAAGCCAGAATTCACTGTAACCATTACTTCCCCAGCTCGATAACTGTGGAGTAGAAATCTGATTAACAGGATAAAGCTTAAGATACTCAGAAGGAGTTATCATTTTAACTACAGAACTATTTGAAATACCTTTAAATACATTATACAAAAAATCTATTCCCTCATACCACCAGTGCCCAAAAAGTTCAGCATCATACATCGAAACCACAACAGGTTTTCTATCCATTAAAGAAGTCACATAATTAATCTGTTTTTCTCTTGAACTCACAAAGTGTTGTGAGTGTTCTTTTACCTTCTCCATAGCCTTAGCCGGAATATAAGGTTTTTTATATTCCAGTGGAAGTTCTTTATCTGTAACACGATAGTATTTTACACAGGTAAAAACTCTATTGCCACCTTCATGAATATATGGCTTTATATAATCGTAATCCAGATCAAAACCTATATCTCTGTAAAATTCCCTGTAATATGGATCACCCGGATATCCCTCTCTTGCACTCCATACAAGTCTTGATGTCTCAACATCTCTTCCAAAATAAACAATTCCCTCCGGTGTTTCAAGTGGAGCAAAAATTCCGTACTCAGGCCTTACACTTGAATTTAAAACTGTGTGTGTATCTGTAAAAAAATACTTTATCCCGTACTTTTCAAAATACTTTTCAAGCCCTTCAAAGTAACCACATTCAGCATTCCACATCCCGTAAGAATTCTTGCCAAAAAAATTCTGATATTCTCTCAACCCCAGTTCAATCTGTGCCTTTACCCCCGAAGGAAAAGCTTCATAAAGTGGGAGATAACAATGTGTAGCACTAGAAGTTATAATTTCTAAGTAATCAAGCTCCTGAAATTTCTTAAAAGCATAATTTATGTCGCACTTATATTTTTCAGTATATGAATTATAAACCTGATTAAATCTTCCATTATACATTTTTGCAAGATGATTAAAAACTTCGTCACCTTTTGTTCTTGTTATCTCTTTTTCAGTAAGTTCTATAAGATTTTCAAGATATTTCAAAAATCTTACCCTTAAAAAATCATCATCAAACATTGCCATCAAAGTAGGAGAAATTGACATACAAAGCTTAAAATCAATATTTTCAAAGCTCAATTTCTCAAAAACATCCAAAAGCGGGATATAAGTTTCAAGCAAAGCTTCAAAAAACCATCTTTCTTCAATGGAATCATTGTACTCAGGGTGTTTTACAAACGGAAGGTGTGCATGTAAAACCAATAACCAATAACCCTTACATTCTTTATTAAAACTCATCAACTTTCCTTAAAAAAATATAACACACAATTATGATAAAATATTTTTATTAAAAGTCAACAAAATTTTTGATCAGAAAAATCAAATTTTTGAGTTAAATACTTGTCAAACTAATTATTATAAAGTATAATTATAATGAAAAAATTGGGGATGTAGCTCAGCTGGGAGAGCACTACAATGGCATTGTAGGGGTCGTGGGTTCAAGTCCCATCATCTCCAGATTTCTAATATATTACATTTTATTTTTTCTTTTTCAAGAAGTTTACAAAAGTTTGTCGCATCTATAGCCTTCCCCTCATAAAGGCCAAAGTGAATTGGAATAGCAACCTTTGCCTTCACATCCTTAACAACTTCTACAGCTTCCTCAACAGAATTCATTGTATATGTCTGTCCTAGTGGCAAAAGAATTATATCTACGTTTAGATTTTTCATCTCTGGTATTCTTTCAGTATCTCCGGTGTGATATATTTTTATTCCGTCAATGTCTATTATATAACCCACATAACCTTTATTTTTCGGGTGAAACATAGTTTTTTTAATGTTGTAGGCGGGAACAGCTACAATCTTATAACCCTCGATAATATTTGTGGAGTTTACCTTAACAGGTTTTAATATAACACCATTTACATCAACTTTTATACTTTCTGGAAAGACAACTATTGTATTTTCCTTTGCAATAAGGTCAATACTTTTCTTATCAAGATGGTCTTGATGATCGTGAGTAATAAGAATTATATCAGCCTTGGGATGATTTCCTTTTAAGGCAAAAGGATCAATATAGATGACCTTCTTATCCATAATCTTTACGCCAGCCTGACCCAGCCATACAATCTTAGATAAAACATCATCCAAAATCTCCGAATAAAGATTACCCGAAACCAAAATTAACAACAAACCACAAATACTAAAAAACTTTTGCATCTTTTCCTCCCTTTCCGAAATTTTAGAATAAAGTTTAAACTCTTTTTGATTTTTGTCAAGAATAAATGTGGAATATGCTGGTAACTTACAAGCAAGTAACAATGCAATGAAGGAGATTAATGCTGGCAAACCAGCACTACCGCTAACGCTAAAAACCCCAGCTGTGTGAAGTAGTTGGTTTTACCACCAGTAGCTTTTCGCTTTTAAGTCTCACTCAGAGGTAAAGCACGAAAAATCTACCCTCGCACATTCAACGTCCTTTTATGCGCTCGGGACAAAATGCCTCCTGCAAGCTTAGTAGAGCATTGCCTCTTGCAAGGGAGTTTTCGCACCTTCTTAAAGAGTAAATACCAGCGGGGACTTTTTAAAAATAAAAAATAAATACGGCAAAGAGGCGATTAGCTAACAGGTATTTTAAGGGAAAAAGACAAATCCATTTAAATTACTTCAAAAGTCCCTGAATTATAAGTTCGGTTGCTTCATCTTCTGTTAAACCCCTGCTTAAAAGGGTTTCGAGTTGCTTTGAATCAACAGAACCTATGGCTGCCTCATGTGTCACATGGGCTTTCGGGTTATTGACCTGTACTACAGGAATAGCTCTTGCTTTTGCATTCCCCTGTACAATTTCTTTACAATCTACATGCCCTCTCGCAAAAGCTCCGTCGGCAACAATCTCATTTTCTATGCTTGCGGTGGCATTATCCCTCAAAGCTATATGGCTTGTAAGTACACCTACAGAACCTTCCCCCACAAGATGTGCTGATTCTTTAATATGAATTCTGTCATTAAGTCTTCCGAAGATTCTTGTTTTCATATCGACAGTACCATTTTTTTCTACTTCAGCATGGTAAAAAAGGTTGATAACTCCAGCGGCACCCTTTATAAGTTCAAACTCTGTGGAAAAACTTGCCTCCTCTTTAATAAAAACTTTCGTTTCCGGTACAATTGTCACACCACCTTCCGGACCATGTATATGACGCTCAAGATATTTCAGGCTTGAATTTTTTTCAAGAGTTATTGTTGCGTTCATTATGTGCTCTATATTTTTTGCATTTGGGAATGTACAGCTTGCTAAAAAGCTTGCATGGGCATTTTCTTCTATAGTTGTGCTTATGATTATTTTTTGAACTCCATTTTCAGGTATCATTCCAAAACAGAATCTGACCGGATTTTTTATTGTGGTATCTTTTTTTACAACAATTTTTACCTTCACCCCCTCCTCGAAACTTTCAGATTCTACCAAAAGACCATCTACAAGATGGAGCCCGAGAACTTCATTGCCATGTATTTCCACATGGGCTACATCGGGGGGCATTTTATGTTGATTTATACTTGCCAGAAGCTTGGCAAGCAATTTTTCTTTATCGTTAGTTTGCATCTTATACCTCACTATTTTGAAATTTCAGTTTTATCTGGAATACCAACATGTTTACAAGGCGAACATTTTCCACTAAAATAGTCAAACATTTTCGGCATTTCACCTTTATCTACAATCGTTCCTCCACAAATTAAAAAAGCATGCTCTGCTTGCTTAAGTACCTCAGGACTGTGAGTAACAAGAATGATTGTAGTTCCTTCTTTTTTTAATTCCTGTATTATTTGAAAAATATATTTTATTGAATCAATATCAATTCCACTATCAGGTTCATCCATAAGCAAAAGTGCTGGATGCATGGCATATACAGATGCTAATTCTATTCTCTTTCTTTCTCCTCCAGAAAGAGTTTTATCTACAGCTCTATTTAAGTATTTAAGCGGATCAAGGCCTACTTTTGAAAGAGCATCTATTACAACATCTTTAGATTTTTTCTTTGATCCTGCAAGTATAAATTCGCTTACACCTAAACCTTCAAACCGTGCTGGTTCTTGAAATACAAGCGTGAGTCCTAACCTTGCCCTCTCATCTATAGAAAGGTTTTTTATTGACTTACCTTCAAATAGAATATCGCCCGTAAAATCCCTGTAACCACCAAGCCCCATAATTGTATGTGCAAGTGTGGATTTGCCTGCTCCGTTTGGACCAACTATGGCATGGACATATCCTTTCCATATTTCCATATTTATATTTTTCAATAAAACTTTATCACCCCTGGCAAGGGTTAAATTCTTTAATTCAAGAATTGTCATACTACTTTCTCCACTAAAAAATAATTATAAACATAAATAAAGCCTGTGTCAAATATAATAAATTGATTTATAAACGAATTCCTATTCACCCAATAGAATGTCAATCCAGACTTTAACTTTGACAGTTAAGCTTTCAACAGACTTTACTTGAATATTTCTCTTATTTTCCCCATTTTAATTCTAACAAAGATTTATTACACTTCAAATTTTTTATACTTGCTGCTTCACTTTCTTTTATCTGTTTCTCCAAATAATCAAAGTAATCTTCTGTTAAACAATCAAAACTATCAATATGTTGAAGAAAATTTCTTTTTACATTTATTTTATAAAAACCAATATAAGTTATTTCATTGGCATTTAAAACAATTTTCTTTTTCTCCATTTCCAAATAATCATGAAACTTTCCAGCCATAAATCTACCATCACTTGTTACACTATCAAGCTCATATTCACCGGCAGGTAAGCAATATAGTATAAAATTCAAATTAGAAATTTGATTTTTTTTGCAAAGAAGTTTTACCTAACTTAACAGGGCCAATCAATGGAACCCCAATATAAAAGTATAACTTATCATTAAGTTCTGGATTAACAACAAAAGAATATAATTTTTTATCTTTTAAGTTCCTAAGGAAGATCGTAAAATAAGATTCAAATATAGGGGGTTTTCTTTTCATTCAAATCGTAAGAAAAGGCAATTACTACCATCATACTAAAATCAAGCTTTTTTACATTATCAGATTTAATAAGAGTAGCTTGATTACTCAAACAACCGGCGAAAAATAATATTCCAAGCAAAGCAAAACTAACTGAAAACTAACTCATAAACTTCCCTCCAAATTTAAAAAATCTTTTTATCATTCTACATAAGAAATCAATTTTTGTAAACTTTCTATTAATTCCTAATTACTTCTCCACGGAGGAGTTAATATAAATCAATTCGAAAAATTGAAATAAAACCCCTTTTACTATAAAATATTTTGCTTTTCACTGTTGTTAATGATGAAAATTTGAGGATTGCATGGCCAGGTATTTAAAATCCATAATTCTTCAGGGTTTTAAGTCATTTCCACTAAAAACTGACATCCAGTTTGTTGATGGAATTACGGGAATTGTAGGGGCAAATGGTTCAGGGAAATCCAATATCGTGGAGTCAATAAAGTGGGTTCTTGGTGAACAGAGTGCTAGAAGTCTTCGTGGAGAAAAAATGGAAGACATAATTTTCAATGGGACTAAAGATAGACTTCCATCAAGTATGGCAGAAGTAAGTTTGATTTTTGATAATGAAAAAAAGTGGTTGCCTTTAGATTACACAGAGGTTGAAATTACAAGAAGGATGTTTCGTTCAGGAGAAAGCCAGTATTTCATTAACAGGAGTAAGGTAAGATTAAAGGATATTGTCGAACTTTTTTTAGATACAGGAATTGGCAGGGATAGTTATTCAATTTTTGAGCAGGGGAAAATTGACAGGCTTTTATCAGAATCTCCCGAGGAAAGAAGAATACTTTTTGAAGACTTTGCTGGAATTTCAAAATTTAAGTTCAGAAAAGAAGAGGCTTTAAAAAAACTTGAAAATTCTTCTACCAACCTTCAAAGACTTAATGACATAATTTTTACCCTTGAAAATGAAGTGGAAAACTTAAGAAATCAGGCAGAGGTTGCAAAACAGTATAATGAATTGAAGCTTAAGCTTAAGGAATGTGAATTGAAATTTGAAGCCCTAAGGGTAAAAAATTTCAAGAAAGAAATCGAAAGTAAAATCAGGCAAAAGGAAGAAAATGAAAAGAAACAGCAATCGCTTCATAATCAATTAGAAGAAATTGAAGAAAAAATAATAGATACTGAAGGTAAAATTATAGAGATAGAAAATCTTTATTCTTTAAAGAAAGATGAATATTCAAGAATTGAGAAATTTTGTTCAGAAAGTAAGTTGAATATTAAAGGTGGAGAAGAAAAAAAGGATTTTTTGCAAAAACAGCTTAAAGGTATGGAAACAAGACTTTCTGAGGGAATAGAAAAATCTGAAAGGCTGGCTAAAGAACTTGAGTCAAAACAGAAGGAGTTTGACACAATAATTGAAGAAACAGAAAGGATAAATGAAAATATCTTAACAGTGCAGCAAAAGATAGATGATTTTCAAAAAAATGCTAAAAATATAGAGCTTGTCTTACTTGAAAAATCAAAAAAATTAGGCTTTCAACGGATTGTAACAAAAGATGATGTTGAAAAAGCTAGCAAAGAAATAGTTACACTTCAGATAAAACTCGAAAACTTAAAGGCAAATCTTGAAGAAAAAAATAATCAACTGAAAAATCTTGAGTTTTTTCTAAATGAGGGTTTTCAGAAAGAAGAAGATTTAAAAAAGCAACTTGAAAAGCAAAAGAAAGAACTTGAAGATGTTGTTGCAGAGATTGAAGAAAACAAAAAAAGAGAAGAAAATCTGAAAATTCAAAATAAAAATTTACAACAACAGATTAAAGAAATCCAGTCAAAAATAAAAGAACTGGATGAAGTCATTCTAGGTGCTCTGGAAAAACAGGCAAACGAAATCAAAAACTTCTCTACAAAGAAAGGAATGCTTGAAAGTGAAGTCATTAACTCAATTAATGAGTTAAAAGATCTTATAGAGAAAAATGAAACTAAGGAAAAGATTTTCTTATTACTTGATAAAATCAAAAAAGTTTTTGAAGAATATAAGGAAAGTTATAGAAAAATAATAGATATAATTTACAAAGATGAGAATGGTTATCTACGAAAGGAAGAATATCATAAAAAACTTGAACAGTTCAGAGAAGAAATCGAAGAGAATAATGGTTTCATCGAAAGGATAAATTTAAAGAATAGAGAGCTTATTGAATTAAAAGAAAATTTGCTAAAAAATTACCAGCTCACAGAATTTGAATACAACAGATTTTTAACTGAGAAGAACAAAAGTATAAAGTCGATTGAAGCTTTAAAGCAAAACATCAAAGATGTTGAAGGGCAGATTTTTTCAATATCCAGCCTGATAAAAAACAAAGAAGCTTCGTTTGAAGATTTAGTGAAGGCAATAGATGAGTATGAGGAGGAGTTGAAAGAAATCAGGGAAAAAAGAAGTGTTTACCTTGAGGAACTGAATAGCTATAAGATTGAATATTCAAGATTTGATGAAAAGAAAAAGGCCTTAAAAACTGAAATTGAAAGGCTCAGAAAGGAAATTACAGAGATCGAGCTTATGAAAAAGGATTATGAAAAAGACAGAACTTCAATTTTACAGACAATTGAAGATTTAGAGAAAATCATAGAAACTGAAAAGCAAAAATTGAAGGAGAATGAAATAAAGTTAGAAAGTTTAAAAAACGAGCTTGAGACCTTCAGGATAAATTTAGATGGTTTCGAAAAGCACAGAAAATCTCTTGAGCTTGAAAGAAAAAATATTATGGATAATCTTCAAAAGCTTGAAAGAACTATTATGAACATAGAAAGTGGAATTTCTGAAAGAAGGGCTTTCATGGAGTCCATAAGGGAGAATGTTTTTAAAACCTATAGTGTTGATATTGATACGGTTGAAGTTGGTGAAGAGGATAGTTTTGAGGCTCTTTCGACTGAGATAAGTAAATGCAGGGAGGCCTTGCAGGCTTTTGGTGAAGTAAACTTTCTTGCCATTGAACAGTATCAGACTACAAAGGAGAAATTAGATTTTCTTCTTGAACAGAAGAAGGATGTTGAAAAGGCAATTGAGGATATTAAAAAGCTCATAGATGAAACAAATGAAAAAAGTGAGGAAAAATTTTCAACTTCTTTTGAGGAAATAAGAAAGGCCTTCAAAAAGATCTTTGCAAGACTTTTTGACGGTGGAAGGGCAGATCTAATTCTTGAAAATAAGAATGACATCTTAAACAGTGGTATAAACATAATGGCTGAACCACCTGGTAAGAAGTTTCAGTCAATATCTCTTCTTTCAGGTGGAGAGCGAGCTTTAGTAGCAATTGCGGTCATTTTTTCTATTCTTTATCTCAAACCTACTCCATTTGTAGTCCTTGATGAGATAGATGCTCCTCTTGATGATGATAATATTGAAAGATTTAAATCACTTTTAAAAGAATTTAAGGAAACAAGCCAGTTTATAATTGTTTCTCATTCAAAATCTACTCTGGAAATCTGTGATGCACTTTATGGTGTAACGATGGAAGAACAGGGTGTTTCAAAAGTAGTAAGTGTAGCATTTAATGAGGCAGAAAAAATTGTAGAAAATATAGAAGCACAACTAAAAGATTTATAAGAAAATTATAAAAAAGAGGGGCTTTTCCCGAAAGTTAGTGAACTTTCAGGCAACCCCACACCTCCCCTGTCCTGACTTCATCGGTAAAATTTTGTAATTTATTACCCGACAAAAAGTTAAGTTTTTTACAAGGCACTACACATATTTTTATCCCTCGCGTTTTTGCCCATTTTCCGATGAAGTCGGGAAATATATTTTAGGCTTACTGCAAGAATGCAATTATGACAATTTTTTACCCAAAAGTTAGAAGAGAAATTTTTACTCATACCTCAATGCTTCAACTGGATTCATTCTTGAGGCTCGTTTTGCTGGATAAAAACCAAAAAATACTCCGACTATGATTGAGAAAGAAAAAGAGAGTAAGAAGACTGGAAAATAGAAAACCACTTTCACATGGAAAATATTTTCAAGCAAAAAGCTTCCTGTGATTCCAGTAATTATTCCAAGAATACCTCCAATCACACAAAGGGCAACAGCTTCTGTTAAAAATTGAAGAAGGATGTCTTTCTCTTTGGCACCGACAGCCATTCTAATACCAATTTCTCTCGTCCTTTCAGTTACAGAGACAAGCATAATGTTCATAATTCCCACACCGCCCACTAGCAAAGAAATACCTGCAATTGAAGCGAGAAATATAGTAAGCAGTGTGGTGGTCTGTGTGAAGGTTTCAAGAATATCAAGTTGTGTTCTTATGGTAAAATCATCTTCTGATTCTTCAGTTAGCTTGTGCGATTCCCTTAAGATCTTTCTTATTTCTTCAGAGGCTTCATCCATTTTATCCTCTGAAGTTGCACTGATAATGATCTGCTGAATGTATCTTCCCCTTGAGATTCTTGACTCATAAGTGGAGTAGGGAATGAGTACAAGATCGTCCTGATCACCCATTCCCCCAGATGTACCTTTGGGTGCAAGTACACCTATAACCTTGAATCTATCTTTCTGGATTCTAACCTCTTCTCCAACTCCTTCTTCGTCAAGTCCTATGTTTGTTGCTACAGTGTAGCCAAGAACACATACTTTTGATTTTATTCTTACATGGTTTTCAGAAAAACCTTCTCCTGAAGAAAATGAGTAATTTCTTATTTTAAAAAAATCTTCTGAGACTCCATAGAGACTTGTATACCAGTTTCCACCAGAACCTATTACCTGAACAGATGTTCTATAAACAGGAGAAACCCCATTTATTGAGAAGGCTTCTTTTTTTAACTTTTCTGCGTCTTTTATCGTTAGTCTTGAACCAGCTCCCATTATAACCCTTCCCTGTCTGAATGAGCCAGGAAAAACTGTTATAAGGTTTACTCCCATTCCACCAATCTGTTCTTTAACTTGCTGTTGAACACCAAGTCCAATTGAAATCATTATTGTTACTGAAGAAATTCCTATTATTATTCCAAGCATTGTAAGAAAACTTCTCATTTTATTTTTTTCAATATTTTTAAGCGCATTTTTTAACAGTTCAAAAAGCATTATACCTCCTATTGATTTACATCTCTTAAAATTTCGCCATCTTTTATTTCTATAAGTCTTTTAGCATATGAAGCTATATCATGTTCATGGGTAACAAGAATTACTGTAATTTTTGCATTGTTAAGCTCTTTAAATAACTCCATAATTTCATTGCTTCTTTTTGAGTCGAGGTTCCCGGTTGGTTCATCTGCAAGAATTATTGATGGATTATTTACAAGTGCTCTTGCAATTGCTATTCTCTGCTGCTCTCCACCTGAAAGCTGATTTGGAAAGTGATTTTTTCTTTCCTTAAGTCCAACAAGCTCAAGTGCATTTGTAACTCTCATGTTTATTTCTTTTTCACTATACTTTTCTTTTGAATAAAGAAATGGTAATTTTACATTATCATAAGCAGTAAATCTGACAAGGAGATTGAAAGATTGGAAAACAAATCCAATCTTTTTGTTTCTAATTTCTGCAAGTTCATTTCTGCTCAGGGTTAATACATCAACTCCCTCAAGAAAGTATTTTCCTTCAGTTGGAACATCAAGACAGCCTATAATGTTCATAAGAGTACTTTTTCCAGAACCAGAAGCCCCCATTATTGCTACAAATTCTCCTCTTTCAATAGAAAGACTTATTCCCTTTAGGGCAACAACCATGGTTTCCTTACTTTTCCGGTTGTATATTTTCTTAACTCCTTTAAGATCTATTATCATATTTTTCTCCGGCTATCTTGGTGGAGGACCAAAAAACATTGGTCCACTCTGATTTTTTATATTTTTTTTGACTGATGTTGTGGAATAAACTATTTCAAGACCTTCTATATTTTCATCCTTCAAGGGGATTATTTCGGTATATTTACCGTCTGAGACGCCAGTCTTAACTGGCAGAGGTTTTATTGAGTTATTTTTTCTGTCAAAAATCCATAGAACTTTTATGTTTCCATCAAACTCTTTCGAAAAGTTTCTTTTGCTACCTGTCTGGGGTGGAATTTTTCTTTCTATGGTAATTTTCTTTAGAATGTTCTGTGATGGTCTAAATCTTAAAGCTGAATTTATAACCTTAAAAATATTTGTCTTTTCTTCCGTTACAATGTCTATGTTTGCTGTCATTCCTGGTAAGAGACTGTAAGTATTGTCTTTTATGCTTATTACTACAGGGTAATTTACAACATTTTGAACCACCTCTGGTTCATATTTAATCTTGGTAACTTTGCCATAGAAAGTTTTATCTGAAAAAGCACCTACAGTGAAACTAACTTTCTGACCTGTTTTTATTTTTCCAATTTCATTTTCATCTACAAGGGCTTCAATTTCAAGATCTTGTGGGTTTTCTACAATTGTAAAAAGCAGGGTGTTTGCCAAAATATTTGTGCCTTCTTCTATATTTTTTGAAATTACAACACCACTTGCAGGGGATCTTATAAAACACTGGTTGAAGTTTAAAAGGGCTTTTTCATAAGCTATTTGGGAGCTTTTAAGTGTTGATTCAGTTGCTTTAAGAGAATAATTTTTGTCTTCGAGTTCTTTTTCTGAAACATATCCCGAGTTGTAAAGGGCAAGAGTATCTTCATACTCCTTTTTTGCCTGCAAAAAAGAGTTTGAGTTTTTTATTAACTCCTGATAACTTTCTTTTAGAGAAAGCTGTAGTTGAGAATGTTCAAGAATTGCAAGAAGTGACCCTTTTTTAACCTTCTGATTGTTGTCAACGTATACCTTTTCTACTATACCTGATTGCAGGGAATAAACTCCTATAGAATTTTTATACTTTATGTTTCCTGTCGTTGAAACGGTTGAAACTATATCTCCTCTTTCTATTTTTACGGTCTGATAAATTGTTGTTTTTTTTGCCATAAAGAAGCAATACAGAGCTATTAATGCTATTATTACCACAAGTATTGATATTATGACAAAGGTCTTTTTCATAAGTTTCCTCCAGTTAGTCTAATAATTTTTGCGACACTCAAAATGTAATTGTAAATTGCATTGGCAAGTTCGTACTTTGCCTGCAAATATTCAAGTTCGATTTTAAGGAAATCATTTTTTGTAATTCTTCCCAGTTCTAGCTGCTTTCTAGCAAGGTTTAGGTTTTCTTGAGTAAGATTTAAGTTAGATTTTTGAATTTCAAGGGATTTTTTGTTGTATTCAACTTCAAGCAGATAAGTTTTTATTGTGTTTAGTAGGGATTTTTTGTATGATTCCATTTCAACTTTTGCTATGTTGATATTTTCTTCAGATTGTTTGATCTGGCTATCGATACTTGAATCTGGAAAGAGGGAATCAATCGGAATGGAAAAAGAAAGACTTATTGACCAGTTGCCCTGCCAGCTTCTTATGTTTATCTTTGAAGGGTCTTTTTCGTAGTTGTACTTATAGTCTACTCCAGCCGAGATAGAAGGTAGCCTTGACCACTCAAGCGTGTTTTTATTAAGTTGTTCACTTATAAGATTGTATTCATACGTAAGATAGTTTATGTCGTTTGAAATGGCAATGGCTAAGATATCATTGGGATTTAAGTTGGAAGTTATTTTTACATAGGATTCCATATTTTCAATTGAATCTATAATGACAAACTCATTTATATCTTCTATGCCTATTATTTTAAAAAGGTTAAGTTTTTCCTTTTCATAATCGTTTATGGCAGTTAGTAGTTTTAATTCTGTCTGTTGATAGTTAAGATTTGTCTGGTTAAAATCCATAAGAGTGATTCTTTTTAAGTTGAATTTTTCTTTTGCTTCTTCAAGTTGATTTGAAGCTACTTCAAGCTGGAGCTTTAACAGGTTTATATTCTGACTCAAAATTGTAATTTTAAAGTAGGAACTGAGTAAATTAAATTTTATTTCTTCTTTTTTATCCTGAAGTTCTTTTTCTTTAAGTTTCAATGAAAATTCTTTTGTCCTGTAATCATTATAGTTTTTAAAGCCAGAGAATAAAGTTTTACTGAACTTTAAATAAAAAGAATAGTTATCATTGTAATAGTTTGTGATTTCTACTTCCTCTGATCCCTGCCTGACTTTTATAATGTTTTCATTTGTGTAAAATTGATAACTTGCATTACCACCAAGAGTTACAGAAGGATAAAATAAATTGAGAAAGCTTTGATCTCTCTGGAGTTTTCTGATTTTTAATTCTCTTTCAAGTTTTTGGATATCTGAATTATTTTGAATTGCCATCCTCAAAACTTTGTTGAAGTCAATAGCTTCAGAATAAATAAACGATATATTCAAAGTGAAGATAAAAATTGGCAACAGGTATAAAAATTTCATTTTCACACTTGTATCCTTTTATCCTTTTAGTTGTTTTTGGTTTAATAAAAATTTCCTTTTAATAATATTAAGGCTGGAAATTGCAAAAAGGTTGCAAATTTTTTATAAAAATGATTCTTTGTATGTGGAGAAAAATTATTGTAAAGTTCATCAAGGATATTAATATTTATTTTACAGAATAATTAACTATCAGATGATAAAATTGTAGTTACATGTTATGTTAATGATGCAAATAAAGCTTCTGTTGTTGCGCTTCTGTTAGTTATTTTCAAAGTAAGCTTAAATAATATTAATTTGGAAGGCAATTAGTAAGGATAACTCTGTTTAATTTTGTAGCTATGGTTTATAAGATTGTATTACAGGATTGTTAAAGGAATTTCTCCAAAAAAGAGAGAATATAAAAATTGAACTTTTGTAATAAATATTTTAAACTTTTGACTTAGATTTGTTCTAATTTTATAATAGTTATTTTGAAAAACAATACAAAGGCTTTTAATGATTCATTTTTCGTTTTTTTGTCCTTTTTCTGTTTGGGTATTGGGATGGTTGGTATAGTTATTTCTATCTTTGCTTTCAAAAGACATAAACAAATAATTTATAGAGACTTATTCTATATAATGCTTATTTCAGAACTTTTGCTTTTTTTAAATTTTGCATATATTTATCAACAGTCACTTAATATTAGTTTTCCGGTTATTTATTTACATTTGTACAACATTTTATGGAGTGTTTTCTGGTTTTTTTTCTTTTATCCAATTCCTGAATATGCTTATCACCTTGTAGGAATGAATGTACCTAAAAGATTAAAGCTATTCTTTATATTGGTCGGTTCACTCTCTTTTCCATATTTACTTATTTACTTTTTTGCCAGTAACACCTTATGGTATAAGTTATTAAATGATATAATTGGATTTTTACTTGTGGGCGTTGTTTTATTTTTATGGATTATTTTATTTATTTATAAAGAAAGGGTTAAAAAGAATAAGAGCAAGGCATATATAAGGAATTTGTTTATATACTTCTGTGTTTTTTTACCTGTTTCTTTTATAAATTATTTATACAATGGTTCAGATATGGTTAAAAAAGTTTTTGGTTTTGAATTTCCATCAACACCAATATTTTTACTAATCTGGTATATAATAAACCTTAATTTCTTGATAAAGGAATTTTATATTGATGAATTTGTAGAATTAGAAATTCCTGAAAATATAAAGAATGAATATCAACTCACGGATAGAGAAATGGATGTGCTGAAATTAGTGATAAAAAGACAGAGCAATAAAGTATGGGATGATTTTGAAATTAGTTGTTATAATGTTACAAACAAAAGGTATATATTTCAGTTAAGAAATAATTCATATAAAATAGAAAAAGAATTATGAAAAGAGCAATTTTTATAACGATAATTTTTTTAACTGTTTCTTTAACTTATTCCCTTGAAGTGAACCCCAAAAATCTGGCAAGTAGCTATACGAAAACAAAAATAAGTCTTTCACTTCTTGAAAGTAAAATAAATAAAAATATTGTGGATTATTTTTTGTTATTACCAGAAAAATACTTATCATATGGTAAAGATTACTCTGGAATTGAAACCGCCTATAATTTTAATTATAATCTTGAAGTGCGGATAAAGTTACTTTTTGGAGGAGCAATTACAGATCCCTCGGATTCTGAAGAGAGTATATTTTGGGAAGATATTGTTATTGATCTACCAAATGGTTATATTTCATTCAATGAAAGTTTTCCTCCGGGAGGAGATAGTTGTTTTCGGGAAATTGCTTTATTTAAATCGTTGGACAAAGGTGTAATTATTGGAATTTATATGGGATATGAGGATGGTGTTTTAGAACATCCTAAAACATTTTTTCTTACCTATACAAATAACCAGTTTGTAGATATAACAAAAGAAATTATAAATTCTATTGATTATAAAAAAATGTTTAATGGAATTTTAAATGAAAGGGAAGTTGAATATTTCATGAAAAAAGCTATTTTTGGTTTTAGGATGCCACGATATGGGAAAAAATTAAGACTTACAATATTTACCCGCTTTGATAAAGATGAAAAATTGCAAGCAATTATTGACAAAATAAATCCCGAGAAAGATAATTTTTATTGGGAGTTTAAGTAAGGTATTTTTTATCAAAAAAAATTTGAAGTGAGTTATTTAAATTATTAAAGGAGAATTTTAAATTAAAGAGAAGACTAAAAAGAAAAAATTTCTGAACAGTTTTATTTTTATGAGCTTTTGTGTTTTTTGATTGTTTTTAGTGGTTGTAGGGAAGAAGAAAAAGACTTTTTTTACCTTGTGCTCGTCTGGTTTGAAATGCAGTGGCTCAAACTTCGGGAAAGCCGAACTCACAAGCACCCTGCTGGCTCTTGCCGTTGCGACGCACGGTTGTGCGTCGCAACGGCTTTCTTACACCTCGTTTTCGCCAGCATTTCTACACCAGACTTCGCAACGGCAAGGCTTTTTGGTTTAACTTGCCTTTGTTGATTTATAAAGCTTTGCTTTTTTCTTCAACTTTTTTTATTTTATCTCCTCCCACTAAAAGTCCCCGCTTGTATTACTTTTTTATTTTTTATCCCCCGTTTTTGCCCATTTTCCGATGAAGTCGGGAAAAACATCATACTTCCTGAAGAAACAGGTTATACCCTTCCCATAAATGAACCAAATGCATGGATTAGTAAAATTGAAGAAATTATTTCAAATATAAACATAAACAATTACGAATGGAATTTAAAAAAACAAAAAGCCATTGAAAATGCAAAAAAGCGTTTTAAATGGGAAATTGTTTTACAAAGTATCCTGTTGAATCAGTAAAAAATAAAAGGCGGCGAACAAATCGCCGCCTTTTATTATCATTTCTTTATAAAGAACTCTACCCTTCTATTTCTTGCTCTGTACTCATTCACTTTCTCTTTTGACATTCCTGCCTTTATAATCTTATAAGGCCTGCTTTTACCATAACCCACATAAGTAAGGATTGCTGGATCGATGTCATTTTTCACAAGATACTCATACACTGCTTTTGCTCTTCTTTCTGAAAGCTTCTGGTTATAATCTTCCGCTCCCACATCGTCAGTGTGCCCGCTTACTTCAATCTTGAAGTTTTTAGACAGCCCATATTTTTCTGGAGCTGACATTATTTTTCTCAGTATATAGATAATCTTCTTCAGAGGCTTCTCATAATCCCCTACAAATCTTGCACTGTCAAAGGCAAAAAGAATACTTGAAACCCTTATCCTTAAACCATCGGGAGTCTTTTCAACAAGAACACCTGTTGTAAATTCATTTGTAATTAATTTCTTATTACCAACCTCATCCAAAACAGTCAATTCCATCACATAATCTTGAACAGCCTCAACAACATCCTCTTTGTCATCACTTACACCATCCCACTGAATAAGGAACTTTCCTTTCCCCTTGCCACTAAAGGTTTTAAATATGTTTATGTCTTCTTTCTTTTCAACCCTTTTATAAATCAAAAGTTTCCACTCCTTAACATCGGTAAAATCATTAAGATTAAGATTTATATACATCACATCATCTTCACCATCTCCATCGGGAGTAAAAACTTCAGGAGAAACATTCATAACAACCTCTGGCGGTGTAGCATCCATCAAAATATCCGTAACTTCCCCTGTAAGGAGATTTCCACTTGCGTAGCTGAAGTTGATTTCAGCCCTATAAACTCCATCAGGTAAATTAGCTCCTTTCTCACCAAGACCATCCCATTCAACCTTCTGCTTCTTTTCATTCGTAGAAATGCTTATCCTTCTTACAAGTTTATTTTCCGAATTATAAATATCTACATAAGCTTCCTCAAGGTCATCCACAGAACTTACATCTAAGTTAAGAGTAAGTTTTTGTCCTAAAGAAGGTGAAAATTTCTTTCCAGAGATGCTCAATGAAACATTCTCATATTTTCTTACAAGCTTAATCTTTGGTATCTCTCTTACCGTTTTATTATTTGCAGCATCCACTCCCTCAACTCTGTATCTATAAATACCTTCGGGTAATTCATTTCCTTTATCATCCTTACCATCCCATAAAACCTCTTCAGGCACATTACCAACAAAGGTGTAAGTTTTTACAACATTATTTTTGCTATCTACTATAGAAGCTTTATATATATCTGACTTATCCCCCTTCACCTTCTGTTTTATAACAAAATTGTCTTTTCTCCCATCACCATTTGGTGAAAATGCATAATCTTTAGTAAGAATTTCAATCTCGGGTGACACAGAATCAATAATTATCTGTTTTGGAGTAGAAACTGGTTCATCTCCAAAATCATACTTTACTTTAAATTGATATGTATAAACTCCATCTGGCAATATAGTTCCCTTATTATCCCTTCCATCCCATACTATCTTTTCAACATACTGATTTGTCACAAAGGTGTAAACTTCTTTACCGTCCTTCGTTATAAAGAATTTGAAGTCTAATATTCCCTTCTTCGTTGTAACAGAAGTTGTAAATACTGCTCTCTTATTTCCCTCTAGATTATTTGGAGAAATTGCCACAACATCTGCCTGAACTGCAATCTGCTCAAGCCCTGTCTTTAAGAAAATATTTTTTACTTCAAATTTTGATTTATTGCCAACCGCATCAATTCCTTCTATTACATAGGTATACTTACCTTCAGGTAACGGCTTGAGATTTTTATCAAGACCATTCCAGACAAATTCTCCCGGCACATTTTTGAGATCCGTTCTGTTGTAGTAAATTACATTTCCTATTTCATCAAGAATCTTCATTTCAATTATGTCATTATCATCACCAAAAATTTTGTGCCTAAAAGTCAAAGTATCTTGCTTTCCATCACCATTTGGTGAGAATGAAAGATATTCAGGTTCTACAAATATCTGCGGCGGACTTGTGTCAATTGTAAACTTCTTTTTTTCAGAAGCGGGATAGTTTCCGCTATCAAAAAAAAGCTCAAGTTTGCAGTAGTAATCACCATCGGGCAGGGTTTGCCTATTATCTCCCTTGCCATCCCAGTAAACTTCTTTCGGTAAAAAAGTTTTTCCTTCAAATGTCTTTACTACTTTATCATTTACGTCAAAAATTTTAAGTGCCCACTTTTCAAGTCCTTTTTCATCACTTACCTTTGGATAGAAGAAAATACTATCTTTTACTCCATCATTATTTGGAGAGAATTTATCCAAAGAAGTTGCAAGTGTTGCAACCTGATAGTTTGTAACAAGGGTAACTTTAAAAGTTGGGTTGATGGTTTTATTACCAGCAAAATCAACCGCACTAACATTTACAGAATACTCGCCTTCTGGTAAAGGTTTTCCATTATTATCCTTTCCATCCCAGTTAACCTTATCAGGACAGGATGAATCAAAAGTGAAATTTTTTACTTCAACGTTATTTTTGTCTAAAATACTAACAATAACTTTATCATTTGGCATTATATTCTTTGAAGAAAGATTTATCACAAGTTCATCCTTTGAATTATCATTATTTGGAGAGAAAATAAGGTATGGTAAAGAGGCTTTAACCTCAGGGACTACAGTATCCACAAAAATAGAGAGTTTTTCAGACTTAGCGGTGTTTTTGTTTTCATCCCAAGCTGTTAAAACTGCAAAATATTCTCCATCACTTACAACCTTTCCATCTTTATCCTGTCCATTCCAGTCAATATATTCAGGAATTTCTACCTGCTGCTTTACAGAGAAGATCTGTTTTACAAACTTCATAAAGTCAAGACTTCTAATCTTTAACTTTTCTATACTGTTATAGGTTCTTACAGTTTTTCCTGACTGGTCAACAATATCAAGCTGCCAGCCATCAACAAACTTGTTATCCTTCATCCTGGGGTATATTCTGGCAACATCCTGAAGACCATCAAAATTTGGTGAAATATAGTTTGTTTCAACAGACATACCAACATCTGGCTTCTGGTCATCATAGTAACCCCAGGCAATATCAAAGCCAACAAAATGGGCTATTTCACCTACCCCATTGAACTTCTGTTGTTGCAAACAATATGAAATTTCAATATCTGTAGAATCTTCAAGCTTTTCTTTTCCAAATTTGAACTCAAAATCCTGCTTGCCTTCCTTCTGTGAAATTTTAAACTTACCAAGTAAACTAACACCAAAAGTAAAAGGCCCAACTTCAGAAAAACTTGACCCCTCTGGAAAGCTTAAAATATATCCCCCTCTTACCTTTATAAAATCAAAGAAAATATTTTCCACTCCAACGTTTAGAGAGAAACCCAAAGGATAAAAAGGAATATTTACATCGGCGATAAGCTTAAGCCTATAAAAATCAAAAATCAGAGGATAAAAAGAACCTCCTAAACCTAATGTCATAGGTGGAAATGGATCATAATTAGTAATGTTTATAATCTTACCAATATTTCTAATAACCAGACCATAGGAATAATCATTCAAGCCAAAACCTTTCGTACCAGTCTCTTCCTTTATTATAACTCCCATGTCAATGGCTAAAGCCCAGTCAGAAGTCCGCGAATTTCCGTAAAGAAATTTTAAAGAAGTCCCCCAGAACAAATTCTCCGTAATTGGCTTGGCGATGGAAAAAACCCCTCCATAAAGAGAGGAGAGAGCATTCTCACCACCACTTCCAGAATATAAAGCATTAAAAGATAAAACACCAAAGTCAAAAGGCAGTGAAATTCCTAAAAGTCCAACAGCAGTCCTGCTTCCTATTCCACCAAAAGTAAAGCTGTTTGCCATTCTTCTTGCATCAGCCTGACTTGCTGGATTGAATGTAATTCCATCAATGCTGTATAAACCAGATATTCCAGTATAGCCAAGCCCTGCTTCTTTTACACCATTACCAAGATAAATGGATTGTGAACCCGGTAGAGATTCACCAAAAAACCAGCTGGCTACCATTATCAGTAAACTCAAAACAATAAATTTTCTCACTTTTTTCCTCCTTAACTTTATTGATTTTTCAATAGCACAGGATTTATTTCCCAAGAAAATCAAGCACAATTTTTAAGATCCTTCTTATAGGTTCAGCTGCTCCCCAGAGAAGCTGATCTCCAACAGTAAAGCAGGTTAAATACTCTTCACCTATGTTCATCTTTCTTATCCTGCCAACAGGAACAGTAAGCATTCCCGATACAGCAGCAGGTGTTAATTCTCTAATGGTTATTTCTTTTTCATTTGGAACTATTTTTACCCAATCGTTTGCATTAGCTATTATGTCATATATATCGTTTAAAGGAACATTCTTTTTTAACTTTATAGTCAGTCCCTGGGAATGACATCTCATTGCACCAATCCTTACACATATTCCATCAACTGGTATGGGGGGATTTGCCATAAGTATCTTATTTGTCTCAGCATATCCCTTCCATTCTTCCCTACTTTGTCCATTTTCAAGTTGTCTGTCTATCCAGGGAATCAAGCTTCCTGCAAGCGGAACAGAAAAATTTTCTACAGGAAGATTTTCATCTCTTAGTGCCAAAGTAACCTTTCTATCAATCTCAAGGATAGCACTTGCAGGATTTTTAAGGTCTTCTTCAACCGCCTTATAGACAAAGCCCATCTGCAATAGAAGCTCTCTCATATTCTTTGCTCCAGCACCTGAAGCAGCCTGATAAGTCATAGTAGAAACCCACTCCACAAGATTTGCATGAAAAAGCCCTCCTATTGCCATAAGCATAAGGCTTACAGTGCAATTACCACCAATATAATCCTTTTTACCCTTACTTAAGGCCTCATCTATAACCCTTCTATTTACAGGATCAAGAACTATTATGCTATCCTTTTCCATTCTTAAAGTAGATGCAGCATCTATCCAGTAACCTTTCCAGCCATCCTTTCTAAGTTCAGGATAAACTTTTGTAGTATAATCTCCTCCCTGACAGCTTACTATAATATCGAGCTTCTTCAGATCTTCAATATCGTAAGCATCTCTAAGAGGGGGAATATCAATACCTATATCAGGTCCTTTCTCACCAACCTGGGAAGTTGAGTAAAATACTGGTTCAAAACCAGTAAAATCCTTCTCTTCAAGCATTCTCTGCATTAATACTGAACCCACCATTCCTCTCCATCCAACAAAACCCACTCTAATCACGAAAATTCTCCTTATCCTTAGATTTTTTATGAATTAATTATAAGAAAAATCCAAACAAATATCAATTTAATTAAAAGAAGTAATAAATTTTTTGCGGTATAATTAAGACTAAATTGCAAATTTAAATTAAAAATGATAGAATAAAAAGTATGAAAGTAAAAATTGTTTCCTTTATTCTGCTGCTAATTTCCTATGCTACAATTGCATACTCATACATTTTTGTGCCGATGGATCTCTCACAGGCAAATCACCTCAAGGCCTATGGACTTGTTTACTTTGCATTATCAAAGGGATTTAAGGCAAAATGGCTTTTAAACTACAGAGGGGGAAGTTTTGTTATACTTTCTGAAGACGAAGCTGTTACTGACTGGGCAATTACAAGACTAGTTACCTTTGAAAAAATTTCTCCTGAAGAGCTTGATGGTATAGAAAGCAGCTTTGCATCAAAAAATTGCAAATCTGTAGAGCTAGTTGTTGCACCAAGAATTGCAGTCTATGCACCCCCATGGAATATGCCGTGGGATGATGCTGTTTCGCTTGTTTTAAAGTATGCGGAAATACCCTATACAAGAATATGGGATGAAGAAGTAATGCATGGAGCACTTGAAAGAGGTGAGTTTGACTGGCTACATTTACACCATGAAGATTTTACAGGACAGCATGGCAAATTCTGGTTTGCCTACGGGGACGAAAACTGGTATAAAAACAGAGAAGGTTATTTCCTTGAAACAGCAAAAAAACTCGGTTTTTCCTCAATTCAAGAGGAAAAGAAAGCCATAGCATTAAAGATAAAAAAATATGTAGAAAACGGGGGATTTCTTTTTGCAATGTGTGCAGCTACCGACACCCTTGATATTGCCCTTGCAACAATTGGTATTGACATCATTCCTCCTGAAATTGATGGAACACCTGTGGATAATGATATTGAAAAAAGAATAAACTATGAAAATACATTTGCATTTAAAGACTTCAAGATTATAACTTCTCCCTACATATATGAGTTCAGCGAGATTGATATTGATCCTGCAAGTGAAAATATTTTATTTTCCCCCTTTTATTTCGAACTTGAGGATTTTTCGGTTTACTATGATACAATTCCATCCATTCTCACTCAAAACCATACTAAAAAGATAAAAGGATTTCTTGGCCAGACCACAGGCTTTAGAATGGAAAAACTAAAGGATAATATTGTTTTATTAAGCAGAGTAGAAGGCAAAAACTGGGTTAACTACATACATGGGAACTGTAAAGAAGGTTTTTTCACATTTCTTGGAGGGCACGACCCTGAGGATTACAGCCACAAGGTAGGAGATCCCCCCACAAACCTTGACCTTTATCCAAATTCTGCGGGTTACAGACTAATTCTCAACAATGTATTTCTACCAGCAACAAAGGAAAAAAAGAAAAAAACATAGAAAGTATATTAATTCTCCCACCGTTTCTATTAAAGGGTCAACTATTTACGAGACAACAAGCTACATCTAAAGAAAAATTTTGACTTAATCAAGAATGATTTTTCAGCTGTATTTTTTTATTTTTTTAATCAGGCTATCCATTTAACTCAGTATAAACATTAACATTTATTAACATATTATTGTATTTTGTTAGTATTTTCAATAAATTAAAAATAAATCAAAAGAATACTGTAGCAAAAAAGAATGGGCTATCACTCACAACAGGTTGCTTTTTGGTTAATTTAATGCTAAAACGATAAGTTATACTGAGCTAACTGGATAGCTTAAATAAAATTCCCTTAACCCACCCCATAATGTTGCCATAATGTTGCCAATAGCTTTTTGAAATCAAAAAATCATTAATATTGACTTTTCTCATTTTTTTTATTAGAATTTTAAACAACATAAAAAAGTTTTTTCTGATGTATTAAAATGAAATACTTTTTCATGTTATATGGATCAATTTAAAAACAATTCATAAATAAATGAAAAATAGTTTGGCTAATTTTTCCATTCCTTTATTTAATTATACATGGGGAAATTATGAAACTGGTTTTTTTTCTTTTGTTATTTTCTTTTACGGTTTACAAGACTTATTCACAAACAATTAAAACACTCGAGTTTATACCTCGTTCTTCTGTTGTAAATTCAAGCTGTCTGGCAGGTGATACAGAAGCCACTCTTTTAAACCCAGCTGGACTTTATTCACTTGAAAGGTTTAACTTTGAATTAGCAAGTTATGGACTAACTATTTCTTTTGCTGGAGTAGCATTTCCTGTTGCAAATATTTTAGGTAATTTTGCCTTTGGCATTTATAATTATCAAGCAGGAATTTCAAAAGCAGGATATTTTATTGGCTTTGGTCAGGATTTCTACAATGTTTTAGGATTTGGGATAAGTGTAAAAACAATGAGCCCTACCCTTACAAACAACATAGATGGTATCCTTTTTGACAGTGGAATAATTTTCCATCCCAATGAATCACTCGGGCTGGATATTTTTAAAAATGAGTTTCTTAATAACAGATTATTTTTGAGTTTTGGTATTCAGAACGCTGGAAAATCTCCCAACTACACTGTGGAAAATTTAGCATTGAGAACTGGTTTTGCCTATGATTTTTCAATTATTGGTACAAAGTTTTTCATTGACAAAAGTTTTTTATCTGCGGAAGATATCTTTATTGTAGGCGTTGATTTTATCCCACCTTTAAATTCGTTGAAATTCCTTCAACTTTCCTTTTCTTACGATATTGACAGGGACGAAATAAAAGCAGGTGGTGGTTTTTTGTTTGATGATTTTAAGATACATTTTTCTTATTCTTTTAATTCAAAATTATTTTATGCGGAAATAAATGGTTATTTTGGTAAGACAAGAAGTGTACTTTCTATTGAATACTATGAAAAAGCATTAAAAAAATATGAAGAGGGGCAAAAAATTGAAAATAGGGACATGGAAAGTGCTTTTGAAATTTATCAAAAGTCTTACGACGATCTTCTAAAATCTTTAAGCTATGATGGTGAAAATAAAAAGGCACTTTTACTAAAACAGGAACTTGATGAAAAAACCACAAGTTACAAAAGTAACTTTTTAACTCTCGCACAGAAAAGTGAAAATGAGCAAAATCACTTACAAGCTTTTCTTTATTATAAAAAACTTTTTTCCATTGACAAAGGGGATAAAATGCTAAAAAGTAAAGTGGATTTCTACTCTACAAATGAACATGTGCAAAAGAAATTTGAAGAAGAAAAGAAAGTAATGTTTGAATATTATAAAAAGAAAAAATATATTCAGGCTAAAAATAAAGCCCAATTTTTGCTTGAAATATTCCCGAATGATATGGATGTTAAAAAGTTATCCAGTGAATTGAATGAAATTATTTTTGCCAGAGCTGAATATTATTATAAAATAGCATATCAACTTTACAAAAAAGGTGATTACACATCCTGCCTTGATAACTTAACTAAAGCCCTTGCCTATAAGTCAGATTATGAAAAAGCCAGGGATTTATATAATCTTGTTACAAATGAAATTTCAAAGAAGAAAAGTCTAGAAAGGGCAAAGCAGGAATATACAAGTGGAAACTATATAATAGCTTACAGGTTAGTAAATGCCTACCTTGAAAAGAATCCTGATAGCAAGGAAGCAATTAGTCTGAAAAATAACATTTTAAAAAACATGAAACAGAGTATAGATAAAACACTTGAAGAAGGGATTGCTTACTATAATAAAGGAGAGTATGAAAAGGCCATAGAAGAACTTGACAAAGTTCTTCTGGTTGATACAAATAATAGTGTGGCAAAAGATTATAAAAACAGGGCTGTTTCAAAGCTTAAGGCTTTAAAAAAACTTGAGGAGTTTTCCGAGGAATAAGTATGGAAAAAAAGCTTGGTGTAAACATCGATCATATTGCAACCTTAAGAGAGGCAAGAAAAACATTTTATCCTGATCCTGTTTATGCAGCTGTCCTTGTCCAGCTTGCAGGTGCAGATGGTATAACAGTTCATTTAAGAGAGGACAGAAGACATATAAAAGATAGAGATGTGTATATACTGAAAGAAATAGTAAAAACAAAGCTAAATCTTGAAATGTCATTAAGTGATGAAATTATAAAGATTGCCCTTGATCTAAAACCAGATGAGGTCTGTATTGTACCTGAAAATAGAATGGAAATTACAACTGAAGGTGGACTGGATATAATGAAAAACTATGAAAAGCTAAAAGAGATAATTCCTGATTTCAAAAAAAGTAACATAAAAGTAAGTCTATTCATCGACCCTGACATCTCCCGGATTGAAATGGCAAGCAAAACTGGGGCTGATTACATCGAGTTGCATACAGGAAGATATGCCGAAGCAAAAAACGAAATAGAAAGGGAAGCAGAATTGAAGAAACTGATTGATTCAGCAAAAATTGCAACTCAGGCAGGTTTAAAAGTGAATGCCGGACACGGACTTAACTATCAAAATGTTGTCCCTGTTGCAAGAATAGAAGAGATTGAAACGCTAAATATAGGACATTCTATCATATCCTATGCGGTCTATGTTGGGCTTGAAAAAGCTGTAAAGGAAATGCTTGCTTTAATTAAAACCGTCTAATTTTTACCTTTTACTGTATTCACACCCACAGAAGTTTTGTCTGTAAATGTTATATTTCTTACATATTTCTATGGATGTTTTAAATCCGTCATTTTTTTTGAAGTCGCTTTTAATGTATCTTATGGCTGTTGATTTTGAAAATTCTTCTCCTATTAAGTTTATCTTTTCTGTATTTTTCAAAGGACTTAATGTCAATGTTGTGCAAACAGCATCGAAAGATTTTTCTTTTGCGATTTCAAAACTTTTTCTTAACCTGAAGTAATAACAAAGTTCACACCTTTTTCCCCTTTCAGGTTCATCTTTATATTCTTTTACAAACTCAATCCAGTTCTCTCTGTCAGAAAGAGAGTCATCATCCAGTATTTCTACTCTCCTGTTTAAATCTCTTTCATAAATATTAAGAAGCCTGTAAACTTCATTTTTTCTCTTTTCATATTCTTCCTTTGAGGTAATATTTGGATTGTAAAAAAATATGGTTACTTCAAAATCAGTGGGCTTTTCAATTACCTTTCCCTGTTTTCTGAGCCCTAAAAGAACAAGCAGACAGGATGATAAACAGGGAGCACAGCATGTATGAAGCAGTAAACGTGTTTTCATTTTAAACAGATGGCCCTTTTATTTTTTTTATTGCCTCAAGAATCTGTGGAAAGCTTTTTAATGCGTCAACATAAATGCAACCGGATTTAAACATATCATTTATGTAGAAGCTACAATTTTTATTCGCCTGATTTTCGTCGAAGGGATTACATTTTTCTCTAGTTAAAGGACAGATTTTTTCCATATTTTCCTCCAGTAAATATTTTAAGTAATAATTTTTTGATTTGCAACAAAGATAGCAAGCTTTTTTTTAAAAATAAAGAAGATTTGTCTGCAGTTTGATATTTCCCTGAATTTAGTTTAAAATTAAAATACTATGAGAGAAAAATTATTAAATCTTACCATTGAAGAAAGAATAAAGTATTTGATTGAATTTGTCAATGAAAAGAGAATAAAAATAGGTGTGAGCTATCCAATAAAAATTATAGCTGTGACAAAAAACTTTGATGAAACTTACATTTTAAGGGCCATAAATTCAGGGATCAATGATATAGGAGAAAACAGGGTTCAGGAAGCCAGAGAAAAATTTTCTAAACTTAAGGGTATTAAATTTGAAAAACACTTGATAGGTCATCTCCAGACAAACAAGGTTAATAAAGCCATAGAAATTTTCGATGTAATCCAGTCAATTGATTCAATAGAGCTTGCCAGAAAAATAAATGTCAGGCTTTCACATTTAAACAAATCTATGCCGGTAATGATAGAAGTAAACACTTCTTTTGAACCCACAAAGTTTGGAGTTAGACCGGATGAGGCAATCGATCTAGCAGGGCAAATACTTGAGCTGAAATATTTAGATCTTGCAGGACTTATGACAGTTGGTCCTCTTACAGATGATAAAAAAAGAATTAGAGAGGCTTTCAAATTACTTTACAACACAGGGGAAAAGTTAAAAAAAACTTCAGGTAAAACATTTCTTCACCTTTCGATGGGGATGAGTGACGATTTCGAAATTGCCATTGAAGAAGGTTCTACAATGATAAGGCTTGGCAGAATCATTTTTGGTGATAGAAATTAAAATCAAATGCCTGAATTTGTTTATTTAATTTTCTTCAACTTATTAAACACTATAATTACTTCTAAAACTTCTCCGTTTCTGGCAAGCACCGGGTAAATCGTTATTGACTCAGATTTGTATTTTTCATCTCCACGAATGGTTTTTATTTCTTTTCTTATATCTGTTTTCCTTTTTTCAGAAATTGCCAGATCTATTGCATCTTCAAATTCCTTGTCAATAAAGGAATCAACCATTTCAGTTTCTGACATTTGCTTAAAAGTTTCCATTACACTGAATGATTCAGGTTCACTTTTATTTTCTTCAATGCCTATCCTCAGTGAGTTAAGTCGCATATTTTTTATGTCATAATATTCTTTGTCATTTTTCTTTGCAAATATTTTTTCAAATTTGTCATTGTAATATTTTACTATCTTTTCACCATCTTCTATACTTACAAAAAGAATGGGGGTATCAATCATATCTGAAAGTATCTTTGTTTTCTCAAATTCCACAAACAATTTTTCCATCTTTATTTCATCATACTTTTCTAATTTTGAAATAATGGCGTTAAAAGCCATTCCAATGTTTCCAAATTCATCTTCTTCAGGAAAATCAAGACTTTTCAGATTGAAATCTTCCTGAATAACAAAATCTTCAATTCTTTTTTGAATTTCCTTGTATCTGTTAAGTCCTTTTTTATATGCAAAGAAATAAACTGAAATGCCAAAAAAAACTACAAGTATTGATGTGACAAACATAAAGTAAAAAAATCTTGTAGAAAAAATTATAAGCATGGGATAAGGGAACTGAAATGTTTGATTGATACCACTTAATATTTTATAAATTATGTAATACCCCACAAATGACAGAATGTGCAAAACTGATGCCACAATTATATAAATCTTAATTCTTACCTGTAGAGGCGGCATAAGACTCCTTAAACTCTTTCTTTTTTCAAAAGGAATGAAACCAGATTAATCTCATTCTCTAAAAATCCCAGGGAAATAAGTTCTTCTTTTGTTTTTCCCTCTCTTATAAGTTTTTTTAATCTAGTAATTCTTTTGTCTTCATCTTTTAACTTCTCATCCAACTCTTTTTTCTGGTCTACCCTATTTAATTCTTGTAATGTTTGAGTTTCTTCTTTTTTTTCTATTTTAGTTTCAGTTTTTATCTCATCTTTTTTCTTTTCAACCACCTTTTCTATAATAATTGGTTTGATGCTTGATTTTGCCTTTTCCTCAAGCAAGATTATCTTTGAATCAGCTTTTTTTATCAGTTCCTGAAGAGTTGTTATTCTATCCTCGAGTATTTCTATATTTCTTGCAGCAGCAGCATTAAATTCTGTAATCAAACTCTCCAGCTCCTTTCTTGCTTCTTCGATAAGAAGCGAAGATTTGAGATTTTTAATCTTGTTATTTGTAATAAAAAACAGATAAAGTGCAAAACCAAAAGCTATTATAGCTAAAAATGCTGCCATACTCTTTGAAATATTTTAACTGAAAAAATATTTTAAATCAATTCTCATGTTGATTTTATAAAAAATTAGACTTCTGGCAAAAACAGGTGTGTTCTAACTCTTTAATAGCAATGTGTTAGAAAAAATACTTTTGAAGTTTTTGCAAAAACTTTATAAACTAAACAGACAACAATGTGATTACTGAGCAAAAGGGCATATTATTTTAATAAAATAATGTGTGAAACACCACTAAAAGTATATATACAGCAGAGTCTTAAAAAACCCAAAGCTTTATAACAGAGCCATTTTAAACTATAAACAGGCAAAAATCATAAAATTCGAATTTGCAAATAGCATTTCGTTTGCATATTAATTTTACAAAAACTAAGATTTTCTAACTTATTCAAATAAACTATAGCTTACAATTTTTTGCCAGAACTCTACTTCTGATTATATCAACAAAAAATGAGGATGCCTGCCAAACTATCTCTTTGAGTACTGAGGAGCTTTTCTTGCTTTCTTCAATCCAAAATGCTTTCTCTGTACCATTCTCGGGTCTCTTGTAAGGAATCCCTTGCTTTTCAAGATCTTATGACATCTTTCTTTATCAATTTTATCAAGACATCTGGATATACCATGCCTTAGAGCTTCAGCCTGACCTGTAAGTCCACCACCTTTTACTGTGGCATAAACATCATACTTACCCAGAGTCTCTGTAATAACGAAAGGTTCTTTTACTACATCTATATAATGAGCGGGAAAATACGTTTCAAGCTTTTTACCATTTACGGTAATTTCTCCTTTTCCTCCTGGAATTAAGAACACCCTTGCCACAGATGTTTTTCTTCTTCCAGTTGCGTATATTTTATTCATTTCCAACTCCTTTTTAGATTTCTAAGGGTTTTAAAGGTTTATTGACAAAATTATGACTTTCTTCAGGAAACAAGAATAACTTTTTTAACATTCTCTTGGCAAGCCTGTTTTTTGGAAGCATTCCTTTAACAGCCTTCTCTATTGGATAGGTTGGATGTTTTTTTATCATATCTTTAAACACCGTCTCTTTCATTCCTCCAACATATCCTGAATATCTGTAATAAATTTTTGTCTTTTCCTTTCTACCTGTCAGCATAACCTTCGAAGCATTGACAACAACAACATAATCTCCTGTGTCAATGTTTGGAGTATATGCAGGCTTATGCTTGCCCATTAAAATTTTTGCTATCCTGGATGCAAGCCTTCCAAGCGGCTTACCCTTTGCATCAATCAGATACCATTCTCTTTTAATCTCAGACGACTTCAACAATATAGTCTTCATATTTACCACCCAAAAATTTTTCTAGTTATTATACATCTTGATTTAAATAGTGTCAAGAAATCGAATTGATTTTTTATTTTACAATTTTTCCACATCTCTTTACAGGTGTTTAAATTCCACTTTCAATTTTCCAATAACATTAAAATTTTTTTACTTTTTTTGGGTTGTTTTCTAATTTGACAATATAAAATGCTTCTATTAAACTATTAGTACCCTAAAATACTATTAAAGTCAAGGAGATGCTATGCCGCTTTTAAGTGTTGAGGAACAACTTAAAATTCTTAAGCGTGGAGTAGTTGAAGTTATACCTGAGGAGGAACTTAAGGAAAAGCTTGAAAGATCAATAAAGGAAAATAAACCATTGAGGATAAAACTGGGTGCTGATCCATCAGCACCGGATTTACACTTAGGACATACGGTACCACTTAGAAAATTAAGGCAATTTCAGGACTTAGGACATGAGGTATACTTTCTTATTGGAGATTTTACAGGAATGATTGGAGACCCCTCCGGTAAATCCTCAACCCGAAAAAGACTTACAAGAGAAGAAGTATTCAAAAATGCGGAAACTTATAAAAAACAGATTTTTAAAATTCTTGATCCTTCTAAGACAAATGTTGTTTTCAACAGTTCATGGTGTGAAAAAATGAGTTTTGCTGATGTTCTTGACCTGACCTCCAGGTATACTGTGGCAAGAATGCTTGAGAGAGATGATTTTGCAAAAAGATATAAAGAGGGGAGGTCAATTTCCTTGATAGAATTTCTCTACCCGCTTATACAGGGATACGATTCTGTTGTGTTAAAAGCGGATGTGGAAGTAGGAGGAACAGACCAGAAGTTTAACCTTCTTGTTGGAAGAGAATTGCAGAAGGAGTATGGTCAGAGCCAGCAGGTAGTAATGACTTTGCCATTACTCGAAGGAACAGACGGAATTAATAAAATGTCAAAATCTCTTGGTAATTATATTGGCATTGCAGAAGAACCCAAAGAAATGTTCGGAAAACTTATGTCCATTCCTGATGAACTTATTTTGAAATATTTTGAACTTCTGACTGATGTGCCCATTGATGAGATTAAAAACTATGAAAAGAGAATGAAAGCAGGAGAAAACCCCAGAGATTTTAAAGTTTTGCTTGCCAAAACCATTGTAGCCCAGTATCATTCAAGAATTGCAGCAGAAGAGGCTTTTGCTGAATTTGAAAAAGTTTTCAAGAATAAAGGAGTACCGGATGAAATTCAGGAAATTACAATAAATGACAAGGCAAAGATTATAGATATTCTTGTTGAATCAAAATTACTTTCTTCAAGAAGTGAAGTTAGAAGAATGCTGCAACAGGATGCTGTCTATGTAAACGGTGAAAGGGTAAAAGACGAAAATTTTTTAATATTTTCAGGAAATAATACAATAATAAAAGTAGGCAAAAGAAAATTTTTGAAGGTTAAATAAATAATTTTATTTTAAAGAGGATAAGTGATGAAACTTGAAGGTATTGACTTAGTAATGGAATTAATAGTCAAAAGTAACTATATTGTGGCATTGACAGGTGCTGGCATATCTACAAATTCAGGAATTCCGGACTTCAGGGGACCAAAGGGGCTGTATGCAAGAAAGGATATCCCCTTTGAAAGGATTTTCTCTATAGAGTACTTCAGAGAAAATCCATCTTTTTTTTATGAAAATTTTGCAGAGGTATTAAATCTTATAATTAATGCTCTTCCAAACAAAGGGCACTATTTTTTAAAAAAGCTTGAGGATCTTGGGAAACTAAAGTGTGTAGTAACACAGAATATTGATGGTCTCCACAGGAAGGCCAAAAACTCAAATGTTATTGAGCTTCACGGTAATTTAGAAAAATTTGTATGTATAAATTGTTTAAAAGAATTCCCCTCACCCTCTGAAGAGTACAATAATTTTTTAACACTGGCAATGAATAAAAAAGTTCCAGAGTGTCCTGAATGTAAAGGTATTTTAAAACCTGATGTGGTATTTTTTGGAGAATATGTGCACGACCTTGAAAAAGCCTTAACCGAGGTTCAAAAAGCAGATTTGCTTATAACTTTAGGGACTTCTCTTACTGTTTATCCAGCAAGTACCTTGCCCTCATATATTGGTGAAAAAGCAAAACTTATAATTATAAATAATCAGGAAACACCTTATGATGAAGTTGCCACAGTTGTTATAAATGAAGACATAGATACTGTGGTGGATAAATTAAAAATTTTATGAGTTAAAAATTTATTGTTTTAAGTTATCCGGGGAATTGTAAAATATATTCATACCTGGAATGGTTGTAAATCTTACTCTTAAAATTTATGGAGACTCTATTCCGATATAAATAGTCAGAATTTCTAGATGATTAAAATTGGGAGAGAAAATTAATAGAATGAAAGGCCATAAAAATTTTAAGGTTTTAATTTTGTTTTATTTTTTTGTTTTTTTCATTCATAAAAATGCTTTTTGTATAATTATAAGCAATGTAATAATAACAGGTAACAGTATTTCTACAACCAATACTATCCTGTCTTTTTTCTATGAGTATTTTTATGAGGGAAAAAGTTTTACATCTGAGTTTACTAGTGCTACAAATGATTTTATAAGAAGATTAGAAAGAACTGGGTGGTATAGAAATTTAAGAATCAACTGTATTACTTCTACCAACCATCCCGATGTATGTGATATTGAGGTTTCCCTTGAGGAGAAAATTCCCTATACAGTCTATCTAAAAAATGATCATATTGGAATCGGTAAGTATAACATCTGGGGAAAGGGTAAAGAAGTAATTTTTGAAGTGGGTTTTTCACACAGGGCAATAAGAATAGTGGATAGAATGTTTAATTATTCCCCACTTTCATATGATATTTATCTTGGAAGTGAAAATTTTTCTTACGAGGAATTCAACGGTAATTCATACGAAAAGAGTACTCTGGTTAAACAAAAAGGATGTGTTAAGATTGGTTACGTTTTCTTTAAAGATAATAAAGTTTATCTACTTTCTGGAATAGATTGGCTTTCCACTACAAACAATGAAGGTATTACAAATAATTTTTATTTTGACTTAGGCTGGACATTTGACAGACGTTATGGTTTTCCTGTTGTTTACAGAGGATTTTACCTTGAGGCAAAAACTAAATTTTACAGCTTTTCTATTATACCTCTTCTGGAATTAGAATTTGCGCACTATTTAGATTTTCTTTCCACTCTTGTCTGGGCAAATAGAATACATACTGTTTTCTGTTTCTATGATTTACCACCTTATTACAAAGAAAACTTAAGGGATATAAATGGACTCAGAACTAAAGGAGAGATGGTAAATTTGATAGGGAATAGTTCCTACGATATTCACACGGAACTTCGCTGGAATTTCTGGGAAAAGTTTCCCTTTTTGCTTTTTGATGTTCAATTAGAAGCAGTTGTGTTTTTTGAACTTGGAGAGGCAGTAAGTAGCTTAAATGCATGGTCAATTCCAAATTATGTTTATGGGTGTGGCTTAAGAGTATATCTTGATACCTTTGCCATAAGGACAGAACTGGGAATTGATAAATTGAACAACATAAGTGTTTTTAATAGTTTTGATTTACCGTTCTGAAATTAATCTGTAATTTCTACAACTCTGTAAAGTTCAATAACCTTTGCTTCGTCATAGCCAAGAGCTCTTATAATTTTTGCAACCTTTTTGGCTTCCTCAAGTTCTTTTATTCCTCTTACTTCAACATAATACTTATCATCTCTGAAAAAAACTCCTAAAGGAATTTCTTTTTTCTTTTTCCCTATTTCTACCGCCACCATATTTGCCACACTGAGATCGTTGTATTCTCCAATTCTAACAATATACTCAATAACTTCTGTCTTTATAGCATTGCCAATTGCTGCCTCAGCACTTTCTAATTTTTCCTCAACTTTAGCTTCGATTTTTTCTATGGATGTTTTGATATTCCCTTCAAATGGAATTTTTTCAACATCCCCGAAGGCATTTGCAATCCAGCTGATTCTATACTGCATTTCTATGTGATTTTTCTTCAAATAGGCAAGGTAATTATTAGCCATACTGCTTTCTACACTCATCGGGAATAGTTTTTTCAGTAAAGAGAAAGCATACAATGCCTTTTCATAGTTTTTCTCAATATCATTTCTTATAAAATAATACTTTCCTGTGTAGAATAAAATTCTTGCTCCACCGTCGTATCCATAATTCTTAAGCTTCAAGGCATTCTGTAGTAGTGGGTAAATTTCTTTGTATCTTTTTGTGTCAAAATAGATTTTTATCTGAAGTAGAAGTGTCTTATAAACAATCCGATTATCCACTGTTTGAGATAGAAGCTTTATAGTTTCTTCTAAGGCTTTTTCATACTCCTTTTTTAAAGCAAGTATTAATGCCCTCATATAAATTGCACAGTCACTTTCTATCATCTTATAATGAAATAAGGCCTCATCGTATTTTTCGAGAATATAGAATATATCACCTAACCTTTCTATGGAATTTGTCCAGTATTCAAAATCAGGATATTTTTCTTTAATCGTCAGAAGGTATTCAATGATCTTCTGTTGATCACTTTCTAATGAAGAAAGCATATAAAGTGAATAAGGCACATATTTTGAAAGGGGATATTTTGTTATAAGTTGAATATAATTTGATTTGGCTTCTTCAAACCTTTTTAGTTTGTAAAGTTCATTTCCCCTGCTTAGTATTAAGTAAGAGTCAACTTCACTCTGCTGCGAAAAAACAAAAACTGGAAAGAATAGTATAAGAAAGAATAATAAATTTTTCATAAAAATTACCATAACAAACAGTAATTGTGATATTTTCTTATCGGAATAAAAAGAATATTTTTAATCTCTTCTTTTCATACAATAAGTTTATTTTTCTTGAGAAGTTGATTGTTTTAGTTTATAATGTATACCAAATAATTTTATATGAGGTTTAGCATGCCTTACTATCTGGATTTTGAAACACCTATAAAGGAGATAGAAGAAAGTATAGAAAATTTAAAGAAAAGCTCAAATCCAGAAAAAGGTCTGGATTTTTCAAGTGAAATAGCTGAACTCGAAAGGCAGAAGAAATATATAATTGAAACTATTTACAAGAACTTATCTCCATTTCAAATAGTAAGAGTAGCAAGACATCCTGAAAGACCAACATTTTTAGACTATGTAAAAAATATTTTTGAAGAATTTCTCGAGATTCACGGTGATAGAGCTTTCAGAGATGATAAAGCAATAATTACAGGTTTTGCAAGAATGAATGGTAATAGATTTATGGTTGTGGGTCAGGAGAAAGGTAAGGATACGAAGGATAAAATATATAGAAATTTTGGAATGCCCCAGCCTGAAGGTTATAGAAAAGCCTTAAGAGCAATGAAGCTTGCCGAAAAGTTTAAGCTGCCAGTTTTGACTTTTATTGATACAAGCGGGGCTTACCCAGGAATGGATAGTGAAGAAAGGGGGCAGGGTGAAGCAATAGCAAGAAATCTTTTTGAAATGTCTGGACTTAAAACCCACATAATAGTTACCGTAATAGGTGAGGGTGGTAGTGGTGGAGCCCTGGCAATAGGGGTTGGAGACAGAATTTTAATGCTTGAAAATTCTATTTATTCTGTGATTTCTCCTGAAGGGTGTGCTTCAATTTTATGGCATGACGCCTCAAAAATGGATAAAGCCGCAAAAGCCTTAAAACTTACTGCGAAAGACCTCTTTGAACTTGGAGTAATTGATGAAATTATTCCTGAACCCTATGGAGGGGCTCATAGAAATCCCCAGGAAACATTTAAAATAGTAAAAGAATATATTTTAAAGCATTATGAAGAAATTAAAAAAATTTCCATACCAAAACTTTTGAAAAAAAGGTATGAAAAATATAGAAAAATGGGAAAATTTGCAATAATTACAGAATAAAATAATATAAATTTGGAGGAATAGAAATGCTTGAAGAATTTTTAATTTCTACAGAGAAAAACAACTCTCTTTTTGAAAGAGAAATAAGAAAGTTACCAGTTCCTATCTGTGATATTTTTACAAAAGAAGGAAAAATAGTCCCTGCAAAATTTAAGAAGACCGATAAACAGATTGGTACATCCGATATTGAAATGATAAATAAGGAATTTCCAAAAACAGTAAAGGATTCAGAAAACAAGATTCTTGAAGGCATTAAAGGAGATGTGAAGGTCAGTGGAAAAAGAGTGGCTGTTTTATTTTCTGGTGGACCCGCAGCAGGAGGGCATAATATTCTTGTTGGATTAAAGAAAATGCTTGGTGAAAATAATGTCCTCTTTGGAGTAAAGGGTGGGCCAAAAGGGCTTCTTGAAGGAAAATTGTTTGAAATAAAGGATGGTGATATTGAAAAAATACTCAATACTGGTGGATTTGATTTTCTGGGTTCAGATAGAACTAAAATTAAAACTGAAGAACAGTATGAGGCTGTAAGAAATACAGTTAAAAAATTCAACCTGAATGGGATTGTCATAGTTGGTGGTGATGATTCCAATACCAATGCTGCAGTACTTGCTGAATTACTCTATGATGAGGGTGTACAGGTTATTGGCGTACCCAAAACCATCGATGGAGATTTGCAATTTGGTGATATACTGCCTATTTCTTTTGGATTTGACACGGCAACAAAGATTTATTCTGAGCTTGTGGGAAATATACTTCAGGACACTCCTTCCTCAAGGAAGTACTGGCATTTCATCAAGCTTATGGGTAGGTCTGCAAGCCATGTTACACTGGAAGTAGCTTTGCAAACTCATCCAGCAATTGCATTAATCTCTGAGGAAGTTGAAGCCAAGAAAATGTCTTTAAGAGAGATAGTAAATAAAATATGCGATGTAATAATTAAAAGGGCTGCAAAGGGTATAAATCATGGTGTAGTAGTTATTCCAGAAGGGTTGATTGAGTTCGTTCCTGAAATGAGAACTTTAATCGATGAGTTAAATGATCTTATGGGACATTACAATGAAGATATTTCAAAGATGTTTACCTTTGAAGAGAAAAAAGATTTTATCTATAAAAAGTTAACTGCTGAAAGTGCAAGATTGATGGCTTCTCTTCCTGATGAATTTGAAAAAATGTTACTTCTTGATAGAGATTCTCATGGAAACTTACAGGTTTCTCAGATTCCTACAGAAAAACTTTTAATTATGATGGTCGAAGAAAAAATCAACGAAATAAAGAATCATCCTGAAGAGGTAAAACACCTTAACCTTACTCCCGAAGAAATCGAGAAGGTCAAAAAGTTCAAATTTGCCACAAACAATCACTTTTTCGGTTATGAGGGAAGATGTGGAGCACCAACTCTATTTGATGCAGCATATACTTTAAATCTTGGAATGTGCGCTGGTTCTCTGATACTTGACGGAAAAACAGGTTATATAGCATCTGTAACTGACCTTGATAGAGGGGGAAGAGTTCTTGCCTTACCACTTACAGGGCTTTTAAATATTGAAAAAAGACATGGCAAAAATGAAATGGTGATAAGAAAGGCCCTTGTTGAGCTTGATTCTCCCGCATTTAAATTTTTTGTAGAAAGAAGGGAGAAATGGGCTGAAGAGGATCTATTTGCAAGTCCCGGTCCAAGACAGTTATGGGGACCTGTATCAAAACAGATGCCTGTAACTGTAGCATTGAATAGAGGGTATTCTTCTTTAGAATTTAACCTTGGAAAGGAGTGCAAAGTATTTTAGCGGCAAATTGACCTAAAGTAAACAAAAAATTTCCCAGAACTGTCTAAAGAAACTATTGAAAACTCAAGTTTTTGATTTTCCATTGTGTGCCTGTTGATTTTATCGAAATTTTTCTAAAAATGTAGGCGAGTGGCATTTTTTGCATTTTGCCATTAAAGAAGTTGATATGAAGTTGTTTTTGCAAAAAACTTAATTTTTCGATAAGATCAACAGGCAATGCCTACTGTGACTTAATAATATAATTTAATAATAATTACACACTCTCTAAAGACCTTACAGGCTGCCCTTCCTGTTTATTCTTCAGAAGTTTCACTTGCTGACTTTATGATTGGAGAAGGTTGTGCATTGTAAACCCTCGAGTAAGGGGGCACAGAGGTTGTAAGCCAGACATTTCCACCGATAATTGAATGATGGCCAATTCTTGTATCACCACCGAGTATTGTCGCACCAGCATAAATCACCACATAATCCTCTATATCTGGATGCCTCTTTATGTTCTTTATTGGATTCCCATGCTCATCAAGTGGAAAGCTTTTTGCACCAAGCGTAACACCCTGATAAAGTTTCACATTGTCTCCTATAGTACAGGTTTCACCTATTACTACCCCCGTTCCGTGATCGATGAAGAAATATTTACCTATCTTTGCTCCAGGATGAATATCTATACCTGTTCTCTGGTGTGCAAACTCTGTCATTATTCTTGGAATTATAGGAACATTTCTTTCATACAGAAAATGAGCGATCCTGTAAATTGTTATGGCTTCTAAAGAAGGATAACTCAATATTATCTCTTCTCTAAATTTTGCAGCCGGATCGCCATTATATGCCGCTTCTATATCAGTTTGCAATATTTCCCTTACTGTGGGGAGATAATCAAAAAGCTCGATAGTAATCCTGTTGGCCATCGATTTACAATCACAATCCTTACATCCTTCTCCATGTTTCTTTATGCAGTAGTAATCCAGAGCCCTCTGGAGTATTGAAGATAAATCAATTGCAGCCTCTCTCAATCTGTTCCCTATAATTATATTCATTTTACCAAGGTCTATAGGGTTTTCCTCATATATTCCTGGGAAGAGAGCACTTCTTAATTCTCTTATGATTCTGTTTACAGTTTCTTTGCCAGCAAGTCCTAAAGAATGTGCAACAAGGTTTGTTTCTTTGTTTATTTTTTCCAGTCTGGAAGTTACATTTGCGAGGTCTTTATTGAGCCAATCTGTTAACTCCATATTTATCCTTTAATTACAATATTTACAAGTTTATCTTTTACAGGTATAATCTTTACAACTTCTTTACCATCAATCCATTTCTTTATCTTCTCATCAGAAAGGGCAATTTCTTTCATCTTTTCAACATCTGTACCCAGTGGAACTCTAACACTGGATCTTAACTTCCCATTCACCTGAATTACCATATCATATTCTTCATCTTTTGTCAATTCTTCTATGTACTGGGGCCATCCAGCAAAAAGTACAGAAGGTTTTTCGCCAATCCTTTCCCACATTTCTTCTGTAATAAATGGTGCGAATGGATGTAAAATTCTTATAAAATCTTTCATTAAATCATAATTTATCTTTTCTTCCTTTGAAAGTTCATTAACAAAAACCATAAGTTGACTTATTGCAGTATTAAACTCAAGATTTTCAATCTTTTCACTTACAAATTTTATAGTTTTGTGTCTCAATCTATTTATGTGATCAGAGACAGGGATATTTTTTTCCACAGGTTTTTCGAGCAACTTCCATACCTTATCAAGAAATCTTTTTATACCTGTAATACCTGTCGTACTCCAGGGCTTATCAGCCCACAGAGGCCCCATAAACATTTCATACATTCTGAATGCATCCGCCCCATATTCTTTTATTACATCATCGGGATTAATTACATTTCCTCTAGATTTTGACATTTTCTCACCATTTTCTCCAAGAATCATTCCCTGATTTCTGAGCTTCATAAAAGGTTCAGGGGTATTCACCACACCGATATCATATAAAAATTTATGCCAGAACCTCGCATATAAAAGATGCAAAACGGCATGTTCTGCACCACCAACATAGAGGTCTACAGGGAGCCAGTATTCTATGTTCTTTCTGTCAGCTAAAGCCTTATCATTGTGTGGATCTGTAAATCTTATATAATACCAGCAACTACCAGCCCACTGAGGCATTGTATTTGTTTCCCTCTTTGCCTTTCCGCCACATTTCGGGCATGTGGTATTTACCCAGTCTGTAATAGCCGCAAGTGGAGATTCACCCGTACCAGTTGGCTTGTACGATTTTACCTCTGGCAATTTGAGTGGAAGCTGGTCTTCTGGAAGAGGGACTTTACCACACTTCTCACAGTGAACTATTGGAATTGGTTCCCCCCAGTATCTCTGGCGTGAAAATATCCAGTCTCTAAGCTTGTAGTGAACGGCATACTTACCAACACCCTTCTCTTCAAGCCACTTTGTTATTGCCTTTTTCATTTCAGGTGTTTTCATACCATTAAACTGGCCTGAATTTACAGCTATTCCATCCTCTTCTTCTGCCTGTGTGAGTTCATACAAACTTCCATCTTTACTTACAACCTGAATCACCGGCAAATTAAACTTCTTTGCAAACTCAAAATCTCTCTGATCATGAGCTGGAACTGCCATTATTGCCCCCGTCCCATAGTGAATAAGTACATAATCGGATATCCAGATAGGAATTTTAGCTCCATTTACTGGATTTATAGCATAAGCCCCTGTAAAAACTCCAGTTTTCTCCTTACTTTCAGTTCTCTGTAAGTCAGTTTTGTTTATTGCTTCTTTTACATATTTTTCTACTTCTGTCCTTCTTTCCGGTGTTGTAATTTTATCAACAAGAGGATGTTCTGGAGCAAGGACCATATATGTTGCACCAAAAAGTGTATCAGGCCTCGTTGTGAAAATCCTTATAATCTCATTCATTCCATCAACTTTAAAATCCACTTCTGCACCTTCACTTTTACCAATCCAGTTCCTCTGCATAAGCTTTATAGACTCATTCCAGTCAAGCAGATCAAGATCGCTTAAAAGTCTTTCGGCATAAGCGGTAATTTTCAATACCCACTGCCTTATCTTCTTTCTCTCTATTGGAGTGTCACACCTCTCACATCTTCCATCTTTTACTTCCTCATTTGCCAGCCCTGTAAGGCATTTTGGACACCAGTTGATTGGCATTTCAGCTTCATAGGCAAGGCCATGCTCAAAAAGCTTAAGAAATATCCACTGAGTCCATTTGTAATATTCAGGATCACAGGTAGCTATCTCTCTATCCCAATCGTAACAGAAACCAAAACTTTTAATCTGTTCTCTAAAGCGAGCGATGTTTTTATAAGTAGTATCAGCAGGATGTGTCCCCGTTTGAATAGCATAGTTTTCTGCTGGTAGTCCAAATGCATCAAAGCCCATCGGATGCAAAACATTAAAACCATTCATCTTTTTATATCTTGTGTAAATATCTGTAGCTGTGTAACCTTCAGGGTGACCAACATGCAAACCAGCTCCTGAAGGATATGGAAACATATCTAAAACATAAAGCCTTTTTTCTTCAGGATAGGATTCATCCTCTGTAACCTTGAATGTTTTGTTTTCTTCCCAGTATTTTTTCCATTTCGTTTCTATTGAGGTAAAATCATAAGTCTTTTCCATAAACTTCTCCATCACATTTTAAAAATCTAAACTAAATTATAATACATTTTTTTTTGCCTGTCTATTTTTTCGAATTGATTTAAAATAAATCAACTCGGGTATTTGAGGCAATTTATGGTTATTTACGCTTATACACAAATCATTTTCAGCCAGTTATGAAATTGGTTGAAAAAGTTAGAATTGGAAGCAAGGTAAGAAAAAAGTATGACAATCCTAAAACTCCATACCAGAGACTAATAGATTGTCCTTTTCTTCCAGAAGAAAGACACAATTAATAGAGGAACATAAAAGGCTAAATCTCTTTGAATTAAAAAGGGAGATCACAAAATGCCAGAATATGTTATTACAGATACAGAAACAGAAAAGAAAAGGTTTAAAACCTACAAACTATGTTAATTTCAAGTAGATTTTGTTTTGAGGCAATGAAGCCAATTTCAAGTAGATTTTTATTTGAAGCAACAGGGTTTAGAATTAAAAGATCCTTTATACAAAAATTGAAATTATATTTAAGTTAACTTACAATACTAAAAGGAAATAGTTTTATGACAGAAGTTTTAAAGAAATTTATAGAGTTTGGAAAGATTATCCTGACTATTATAGGAATTATTTCTCCTTATCCCAGGGTTAACATTGAACAGGTATATGTATACAGAGATTTTAAAAATCCTTCTAACATTCGCTCCCAGATAAGGTTTGCTAATCTTTTAAATAACTCCATTATTGAAATTATTACCAATGGTACAGATATTGAAATAGAGTGTTTTGTTTATACTACTGTAGAGAAAAAAGAAATTATAAGCAAGAAAATTACAAAGAAGGTTACTTATAGAAATAACAGTTTTTTTGTAGATAGTTTAAAATTTAAAGAGATAAAGCTTCTTTCACAGTGGCTGGATGTTTTTGACTTTGTTGTACTTACAAATGCTGGTTACTTCAGAAAAAAAGAAGTTTTAACTGAAATTTCTTTATCATTGAAGTCTGACCTGGATGTGAATCTCGAGCTTTTGTGGGGAAATAAGCCAAAAATAGTTTTAACCTATCTTATTGAGGATAGAGATGAAAATTAGGTTTATGTTAATACTTTCTGCTGGAATTTTTACTGTGCTTTCTGTTTCAATTTTTACAAGTTATACTTCAATCCAGAATCACCAGAAAATGCTTGAAAAAGAACTTTTACAGATAAGTAAGGTAGCCGGAAACAATATTGAAGTTCAAAAGAGAATTGCCTTATACAAGGTTTTTTCGGAAAAAATGGTTGTGGAAACAACAAGAAAAGTATGGTTTGTTTTTTTTCTTGACTTTATTCTTATTTTGATAATATTTAGCATATATATTTATGGTGTAAGAAGACCTATTATTCTGCTTTCAAAAAAAGTAAACTCCCTCTATTTCGAAAAAAAGCCAAACGAACTGAAAATTAAGGAGATAGGCACAGAAGATGTTAGAACTCTTATCAGGGCTTTTAATGAAATGTTAGAGAAGCTAAAACAGTATGAACAGACAATAGCCAACATACAGAAGTACAGAGGATGGAAGGAAATCTCAAGGGTGCTGGTTCATGAAATAAATAACATTCTTTCTCCAATACAGACATATGTTGAATATTTTATGGATAATCCAGAATATCTCGACAAGGCAAGCCTTATTTTAGGTAAACTCGGCGAAATAAGAGAAATTTTAAATAGATTAAGAGAATTTTCTCACTTTCCTGAACCCACTTTATCAAAGCAGAACATTACATCACTTATTAGTGAAGTGGCAAAAGAATTTGGCAATGTTAACTTCAATAAAGCAGAAGAGATTTTTCTCTATGTTGACCCCTTGCTTTTTAAGGAAATTTTAAGAAATCTTATAAAAAATGCGCTTGAATCTGCTGATAATGTAACAGTCAACATAGTTATTAAAAAGGAAAAAAGCTACACCACCATAACTGTTGAAGATAATGGAGGCGGGATTCCACCCCAATTAATTGATAAGATATTTTTGCCTGGATTTTCAACAAAGAAAAGGAGTGGTAATATTGGAATAGGACTTTCTCTTGTTCAAAGTCTTGTACAGGAGCAAGGGGGCAGTATACAGGTTGAAAGTGAATTAAATAAAGGCACAAAATTTTATATAAAATTTCCTTCTGTGGGGGAATAGATGAGAGTACTTGCAGTTGATGACAATATTGATGTTATAAAAAGCCTTGAAAATGTTCTTGAGGAACATGAAATTATAGGAACTAATTCTATAAAAAATGCAAAAAAAATACTGGAGACTGAAGCCCAAACAATTGATGTTGCAATTATTGACATAATGCTTGAGCATGAAGATGGGCTTGAGCTTTTAAGTTTTATCAAGTCAACATATCCTCTAATTGAGTGTATAATGATTTCAGGCTATGCAAGTATTGAAAAAGCAGTCCTTTCAATAAAACTTGGAGCCTTTGATTTCATAGAAAAGCCAATATCTTATCAGAAATTGAAAGTTATTCTCAATAATGCAATGGAACATAAGAATTATAGAGAATTACTTTCACGAGAGATTGAAAAGTACAGGCTTATAGGCACTTCGAGTGCTATAAAAGAAATTAATGAGATGATAGAAAAAGCAGCAAAGATCGATTATCCAGTTTTAATATATGGAGAAAGCGGTGTTGGCAAAGAACACATTGCACATCTTGTTCACCTTAAGTCAAAAAGAGGAAAAAATGAAATGGTAAAACTGAACTGTGCAGCAATACCTGAAACTCTTTTTGAAAGTGAATTTTTTGGTTATGAAAAAGGTGCTTTTACAGGTGCAAATAATACGAGAAAAGGAAAATTTGAACTTGCACACCAGAGCACACTTTTTCTGGATGAAATTGGAGAAATGCCACTTTCCCAGCAGGCGAAGCTTTTGCGTGTACTTGAGGAGAAATCAATAACAAGGATAGGTGGTACAAAATCTATACCTGTTGATTTCAGACTTATTTCCGCCACAAATAAAAATTTAAAGGATGAAGTAAAAAATAATACATTTAGAGAAGATTTATTTTACAGAATAAGTGTTTTGGTTATAGAGATTCCCCCACTAAGGGAAAGAAAGGAAGATATAATTCCACTGGCAAAGCACTTTTTTAAGCAGATTTGCTTAGAAAATAATGTCAAGGACAGAGAGCTTACATCTGATGCTTTAGAGTTTATTTCCTCTCTTCCTCTGAAAGGCAATATAAGGGAGTTAAAAAACCTTATTCAGCGAATTTTTGCTTTTTCTGACATAAATAAAATAACCGTAGAGGATGTAAAAAAAATTCTTGATATGCCCCAAGATTTAAAGCCCTCTGAAAGTATTTTCGAAAAAACAATGCCTCTTTCAGAAGCAAAAAAGTTTCTTGAAAAACAGTATATACTGACTCAGTTAAAAATTCACGGAAACAACATTTCAAAAACAGCAATAGACCTCGGTGTTCTTCCAAATAATCTTATGAGAAAAATGAAAGAACTTGAAATAAAAATAGATTCTCTATGAATAATATGGTATCCCCAAA
>Ga0078972_1001942_pt1 | contig 72202 bp, 78 predicted proteins | sample YelNatPaOPGAMG01_FD_67568 | JGI IMG/M metagenome (GOLD analysis project Ga0078972, IMG submission 67568) | Hot spring thermophilic microbial communities from Obsidian Pool, Yellowstone National Park, USA - OP-RAMG-01 (SPADES assembly) (version 2) | ecosystem: Environmental > Aquatic > Thermal... | reverse complement strand
GGCCGTAATAAACATAGTAAGTAATCGAACTTTGCGTAGCTAGACCTTGAATTTGAAAGCTTGGCTGCTCTTTAGGTTGCGGCTCTTGATAAATTAAATTTGAAAACACAACATCAGTTTCCTTACAAAGTCCACCTTCATAAACTTCATTTTCAGTGCTGAAAGGAACAGGCTGGCCATCAGCCGTTTCTACATAAATGCCGTCTCGACAAGAACTCGGCTTGTATTTGCCAAAAATAATATGTGTGCTAATAAATTTCTGAGAAGGGTCTGCACTAATTTCCAATCGGCTTTCCCAATTGAAATTATTAGCGCTAAAACTTCTGCCGAGGAGATTAGGGTTTGATACTGCGAATAGAGAAAGCATTAAAATGAAAAGGGAAAATGCGAGCAAAACAGACAATTTTGTAAGCTTATTATTTTTGTTAATTCTTGCTTTTCTTTTAATTTTGTGGCCAGTTACCATGCAACTAAAAGAATAGATAAATGGAATTTTTAAATCTTTTCAAATCTTCTCTATACAAAAAATTAAAAACTTTTCATCTCTAATAAAAGTAATGAAAATTGCCTTTATATCAGATTTACACTTAGGATTTAGGGAAGAAAGCTTTAGCAATGCTAGCCAAGCATTTGAGCTAGCACTAAAAGAAAAACCAGATTTAATATTAATTGGCGGAGATATTTTCCACGAAAAAATACCTAAGCAAGAAACCTTAGGTAGGGCTATCGAGCTTTTTGCCAAAGTTAGCAAAGAACTGAAAAAAGTACTCATTCTCCAAAAAATAGATAGAAACAAAGCTAAAATAGAAGAGAAAAAATTAATTCCTGCAATTATTGGAATTTGGGGAACTCATGAGCGAAGACATGCAGAGGCACTAAATCCTGCGCAAGTTCTTGAAAAAGCTGGTTTTATTTACTTGCTCCATGCAGAATCTATTTTAGTTGAAGTTGGCTATGAAAAAATAGGCATTCATGGCTTATCTGGTGTGCCAGAAGATTATGCCAAAGATGCGCTAAAATCCTGGTCTCCAACACCATTTCCAAACTGTCCAAATGTGTTGCTGCTACACCAAAATTTAGCAGAACTTTTGCCAATAGAGAGCAATGCAATTTCATTCGGAGATTTGCCAGAAGGCTTTGACTACTATTTAGCTGGACATTTTCACTGGAAATATGAAGATGAACATCCAAAAAGCTCCGCACCAATTTTAATACCTGGCTCAACAGTCATAACGCAATTGAGCCAAAAAGAAGCTAGCTCAGAAAAAGGTTTTTTCATAATAAATTTGTCACAAGATAAAAAGCTAAGAAATGTGGAATTTAGGAAAATTAAAACTAGACCTGCGCATTACTGCACCATAGAGCTTGAATCGAAAAAGCCGGCAGAAATTCAAGAATTAGTTTACCGAGCACTTGAGAAGATCTTAGCGTACGATTCTGCGAATGATGGTACAAATGAAAAGCTAGAAAAACCAATAATAAAAATAAAACTCAAAGGAAAAATTGCTGCAGGATTCGCGCCAAGCGATTTAAATTTCGGCCAAATCTATAAAGAGTTTTCTGATAAGGCAGAACTAGAAATTGACAAAAGCGAGCTTAGCTCTGAAGGTGTAGAAGAAAAAACTAGCTTCTTAAAAGACCTAAAAGACAAAAAACTTTCAATTGAGCAGCTAGGCATTGAACTAATTAAGAAAAATTTGCCAATCAAAATAGATACGCCAAAACTTGAAGCGCTTTTCAGCGCACTAGCCGAAGAAGAGGTAGAAAAAGCTGAAGAGATTTTAGAAAAATGATAAGTAAAATTAAGTTACAAAATTGGAAGTCTCATGCAGAAACAGAGCTGTCTTTCACAAAAGGCATTAATGTTCTAATTGGTCCGATGGGAAGTGGGAAGTCTTCTGTGCTGCAAGGAATTTGTTATGCGCTTTTTGGTTTTTTGCCGGAGACAAAAAGGCGAGAGCTAAAAACTGCTGAGCTAATTAAGCGAAATAGTGGACCGCTTGCGACCATAGAGCTCGAATGGGTTGAAAATGATAAGAAATTTATAATAAGCAGAGTTCTCGGACAAAACAAATCAGAGGCCACTGTTCGAGATGCAGATGGCGTGCTTTTGGCTGGCACAAATCCGAGCCAAGTAAATGCATTTTTAAAAACTCACATAAACTTAAGTGAAGATGTGTTTTTGAACACTGTTTACGCCAAACAAAATGAAATTGATTTGTTTTTACAGCTAACTCCGCAAGAGAGAAAATCTAGGCTAGATGAACTTATGTCTTTAAACAAATACGAAACTGCAAGAAAAAGCTGTGTAAAGCTAATAAATTTGTTATCTGTTAAAAAAGAAGAAAAGGAAGCTTTTTTGAAAAGCATTAATTTAGAAAAAATTAAACAAGAGCTTTACTTTTTAGAACAAGAAATTCTAAAACTTAGAGAAGAAAAGGAAAGTGCTGAAAAGGAGCTTGCTGAAAAACAAATAGAAAAACAAAAAGCTGAGACTTCTTTAAGGGCTTTGAGATCTGAATTAGAGCTATATGAACGCCTTTCTGCAGAACAAAATATTCTAATTTCACAAATTAATGAGATTAATTTGAAGTTGGCAGGCAAACAGCCCCTGCCAAAGGAAGAGCTTACCAAAAATTTAGAAAGTTTGCAAGCAGAACTTGAAGACCTAGAAAGCCAAAAATTTAGTTGTAACAAAAATTTGAATGATTGCCTGAACAAAAGCATTTCGCTGGAAAAAGAACTTGGTTTTGTGGAAAGTAAGCTTGCTGATACCGAGCTAAGGCTAGAACAAATTTCAATAGCTGAAAGCGAGCTCGATAGCTTGAATAAAAAACTTGGCGTGAAAGATATTGGCGAAGAGCTTGAGAAAGCTCGTGCAGAAATTAAAAGGTTGGATTTAGAGCTTGCCTCTATTGAGTCTGAAATTAAACTAAATAAAAAACATATAAATGAGCTAAAAGGTGTCGAAGGTGTTTGCCCAGTTTGCCTAAGGGCTTTAGAAGAACACACCAAAGAACAATTACTAAATGCAAAAGAAGAGGCTATTCAAAAATTGCTTAATACTTTAGAGTTAACTAAAAAAGAAAAAGAGAACTTTGATAACAAATATAATGAACTTTCTTTGGCTTTAGATCAAAGCAAGGAGCTTATAAGAGAAATAGCAAAAAAGGATGAGCTGGCAAAGCAAAAGAGCGAGCTTTCACAAAGGCTAGAGACCTTAAAGCATAATAAAAGTGAGCTTTCAAAACAAAAAGAGGATTTGGAAAACCAATTAAAAACCTTAGAGCAAAAGATATCTGAGCTAAAAGACAAAAGTTCTACTCTAAAAGAAGAACTCTATCTTGCAGAGCTGCAAACCAAAAAAGAACAAAATTTGAAGAGACTAGATGAAATAAAATTAAAGTTGGCTCAGAGGCCAAGTCAAGAACATATTGAGAATGTTGAGACGGAACACAAGGCACTTGTTGCGAAATGTGAAGAGTTAAAATCAAAGGCTAATTCTTTGGATTATGTGATTGAAGAGAAAAATAAGAGATTAGCTGATCTTAAAAGCCAAGAGGAAAATGCGGCTAAGTTAGAGCAAGACCTCTCGAAGCTACAACGCAAAATGGAATTTTTACAACAACTAAGATCTGCACTTTTACTGACACAAGAACAATTGAGAAAAGAGCTCTTAGGAGCAGTAAATGAACTTATGGAGAAAATATGGAGCTTACTTTACCCTTATGAAAAATGGAACTCTTTACGCCTGAATGCTAGCGAAACTGATTATTCTTTAGAGTTAAGAACTTTTGATAATATTTGGTTACCTGTAATAGGATTCGCGTCTGGAGGGGAGAGGATGCTTGCTGCTCTGGCTGTTAGGCTGGCTTTTGCCAAGATTCTTTCCCCGGAATTTAATATCTTAATTTTAGATGAGCCCACGCATAATTTAGATAGTGCGGCAATAGAAACTTTTATTTCTGCACTACAAGGCGAGCTCTCCGAATTCCTAGAACAGCTGTTCATTGTTACGCACGAAGAACGGCTTGCCGAAGTAGGGGATAACGTCATAAAGCTAGGTTAAGTTATAGGTCAGGGCTGCCCAGGTTTATAGGTCTGTCTAGGCATGAATAGCCAAAATAAAACAAAAACAAAATAACAAAATTAAACAGAAATAACAATTTTTGTATTGTTTAGCAAATCCGCTATAATTGGCGCATTCTTAACAATTGCTATAATTACGTTTAGAAGCAACATTTATTCGCTCACCTCTTTCAAGGTGTTTTTCATAAAAAGTACTTTTTTTTCTGGCTTTTTAAAGCTTTTGGTCTCTAGATAAAAAAGCTCTAGAAACATTTTTAAATATAGAATGCAATATTGTAATTATGGGTTTGGAAGGGTATGTAGCGAAATTCGACATAACCAAATGGATGAAAGAAGTATATGGTAATTTTAATTCTCAAATAAAGGTAGCTCTTACCGACCACGCATGTTCGAGATTTTTAGAGCGAGGAGCTAATTTAAGCGATTTGCTCACCGTAGAAAGGGAAGATGTCATTAATTATTTAAATTATTTAAACCAAAAGCAAAAGTGGCTAGGCCGCTTTTTCCTTTATATAATGCCAGAGGGCGATAAGTATGTTGTTAGCGAAATTGCAAATTCAGATTTTAATGGAGCTTTCATCGTATATGTTTTTGAGGATAAGAAACCTTGGGTAGCAGTTACCTACCGAGGCAATTCAAATGGCCTTGGCACTGACGCTATTTGCTTTAATAAAATCGTATTTTTAGACGGTTCAAAAGGACATGTACCTAAAGTCCAACCTTGGCAAACTGCACCAATGCTAGCAAAAGTTTGCCCATAACAATTTAGCTGAAATTGAATGAAAAATTGAACGAAAACTTTAAATACATATTGATAACCATCAATACTTGAGCCAAATGAATGAGAAAGAATTGCTAAAGATCTTAAAAGCACTTTCAGATCAAACAAGGTTAAATATACTTGAGCTTCTTTTAGAAGGAGAGAAATGTGTTTGTGAGATTTTTCCGCGAGTGAAAAGAACACAATCCACTGTGTCTATACAATTAAAAGTTTTAGAAAAGGCTGGCATTCTCAAATCTAAAAGGATAGGAAAAAAAGTTTTTTATAGAATAAAAGATTCCAGAATCTACGACATTTTCAAAATCTTTGGTCGTGATAAAAATAAATGGAGGCAAAGAGGTTGAAATGAAAAAAGCGTTCTTATTATTATTTTTGATCTTGTGTTTTATTGGCTTCGCTGCGCATGCACAAGAAGTTTGTACAATAGAACAGCCTTGTGATAACTCTGCGAGTAACTCGACGAACACAACAAATATAACAAACATTTCAAACAATATAAATACAACATGTATTTACTTTTTCTATGGCGATGGCTGTCCCCATTGTGCAAGAGTTGAGCCGTTTATTGCTCAATTAGAGAGCAAATACCCAAATCTCGAAGTTCATAAATTTGAGATTTATAACAATCGCTCAAATGCTCTAACTTTAAATGACTATTTCAATGCATATAATCTTCCTGAAAGCGAAAGAGGCGTGCCAGTAGTTTTTATTTCAAATAAGTATTTTATCGGCGATGTTCCGATTTTAGAAAACTTAGAAAATGAAATAAAAAATACGCCTTTTGCAGCCTGTCCAAAATTGGAAAATGTTCAAGCAATAGGTAAAACGGGCCCAAGTTCACCACTGCAAAAATTGGGGGCTCTTTCTCTTGTTACTGTAATAAGTGCTGCACTAGTTGATTCCATTAATCCTTGTGCAATTGCAGTACTATTGATTTTACTTGGGGCTTTGCTAATTGCTGGAAATAAAAGAAGAGCGCTTAAAGCAGGTATTGCATTTACAATTTCGATTTACGTTGTGTATTTCTTGTTTGGATTAGGTATATTTTCTGCTCTGCAAGTTAGTGGTTTATCTTATTGGTTCTATAAAATCATAGGAATAATTGCAATCATAATAGGTCTAGCCAATATAAAAGATTACTTTTGGTATGGTGCTGGCGGATTCGTAATGGAAATTCCAAGGAGTTGGAGACCTGCATTAAAGAAAATGTTAAGTGCTGTTACTTCACCGCTCGGCGCATTTTTGATGGGGTTTGTTGTTTGTTTATTTGAGCTGCCGTGCACCGGCGGACCTTACTTTTTCATACTCGGCTTACTTGCTGAAAGAGCGACTATGACCGCAGCGATTCCAATTCTTTTGTTTTACAATGTATTTTTTGTTTTGCCGCTTGTGTTAATAACTTTGTTTATGTATTTTGGTTTTGCAAGTGTTGAAAAAATGACTGAGTGGAAAGAGAAAAATCTTAGAAGATTACATTTGGTTGCAGGCCTAATAATGTTAATTTTAGGAATAATTGTGGTGCTTGGGTGGGTGTAAAATGGAAAAAAACGATGCAGGAAAAAATAATGTCGCGCCAAATGGCATAAAATCGATTTTTGGCAAATACAAATTCGCCATATTTTTAGTTCTAGTAATGACGGCTATTACCGCGTTAGTGATTCTTAATGAACAACAACCAACTGGTACTCCACAATTGAACGCTCCAATGATTCTACTGTTGCTTTTTGTTGGATTGGCGGCGGGGCTTTTGGGTGGATGGATTGGCACGGGCGGCTGTAGTATAATGCTTCCAATTTTGCATTTTTGGCTAGGGTTTCCTGCAGCAATGGCTGTTGGAACAACTCTTTTTGCAGTAATTTTCACAGCTATTTCGGGCGGTTATGGACACTTTAAGCAAAAAAATTTAGACAAAAGAGTAACTCTTTGGATGGGGGTTGCAGGAATTTTTGGTGTATTAATTGGCTCATGGCTCTTCCTATATTTATCTAACCAATCTCTTTTACTAGGACTTATTATCGGGATTGTATTTCTATGGCCTGCTTTAAGAATGATTTGGGAAGGAGTTGAAGGTTATAAGAAAATTAAACATGGAAAACTTATTCCTGCTTCAATGTCCGGAGCGATGCCAGAATCAATAGAAGGACATCCCGCCAAACTTTCGGTATTCGGAGCTATTGTTGGAGTCCTCACAGGAATAGTTGGGCTTGGAGGAGGGTATGCTTTAGTGCCTGGTTTAATTTATTTGTTTGGAGCACCAGTTTACATTACGATGGGTACTTCGCTTGCTATAATGGTTCCGCTTGCAACAGTGGGTGGTTTAATTAAACTTGCCCAAGGTTTTGTTTTTCTAAGCGCAGCATTAATTTTAGGAATAGGTGCGATAATTGGAGCACAAATAGGTGCTGCAACAATTAAGAAGTTCCAACCATTCCACCTAAAATTGCTATTTGGAATTTACTTCCTATATGTAGCTGCAAAGTTCATTACTGCGTACTTTGGAATACGCATTTGGTAAGACGCAATAGAAAATTAGTAAGTATTTTAGAGTAACTTTCTTCACTCGCCAACTTCTTTCTTAACTTCTGCTTTTCCTTTTTCAAGTTCTTTCGCTTGTTCGCTATCTCTGTTGAGAAGCAAGTGCTGGAATTCTCCTAAATGCGTTTTCTCTTCCTTTGCTATGTCCAAAAGCATTTTCTTTATTTTGCTATCTTTTGCAAGAGCTGCCATTTGCTCGTATAGGTTTATCGCATCTAATTCTGCTATCATACCTACTCTTAATATCTCTTTATCTATATCTGAGCTGTCTACTTTTTTCAAATCTATTGGTATTTCTGACATCATTTTACCTCCTACCCTCTCGTTAAACTAATATTACATTTAGGGCATTTAAGCGTTGAGCAAGGAGTCCCTATTTTATGTTCGATTTTGTAGCCACATTTCGGACAGACGCAGACCATCGGCGGCCCACCTGCTCGTCTTCCAAATCCTCTCCCAATTCCACCTGCACCAATTCCAATCGAATTTGGCATTTTATAATTACCTCCTTCTATTTTTATTGCTTTGCCGCTAACTAAAGCATCTGCAATTTTTTTTCTTGCAGATAAAACCAGTCTATGAAAAGTTGGCTGTGAGATATTCATTTTCTTGGCAGCCTCTTCCTGTTCTAAGCCAAGCAAATCCTTTAATCTCACAGCCTCAAATTCGTCTACAGTTAGGATATTTTCCTCTAGGTCGGTCATTCTAATTCCTGCTGGCTTGAAGTACGTCACATTCGGCAGGAACCAAACTCTTCTGCAAATTCTAGGTCTTGGCATTATTTCAGCTCTTTGAGTTTTTTCTCTATTTCTTGCTTCTCTCTTTCTAGTTCTTCTAGCTCTGCCTCAAGTATTTTCTTTTGTTCTTCTTTAGTTAAAGTTATCGGTGCAACATTTGCCCAGTATCTATAACCAAATCCTCTGCCGAATCCTCTTCGCATACCTAAACCGCAAGGTCCTAATCCCCTACCTGTTAGAGGTCCGTATCCTAAAGGTCCTGTTCCATCTCCACCTGGCATTTTATCACCTCCTTTACATTTAAGGTAATGAATATATATTCATAATACTATTTAAAGCTTTCGGTACAAAAAATTTTGAAAATTTAAAGTAAAAAAACAAAATCGAAAAAGAAAAACAAAAGCAATTAATTAAATTTCGTTCAAAATTCTTGCGATTTCTTTTAGCGTCTCCGGCTCTTTTGGAAGAGCTATACTTTGCTTAAAACGCTTTGTGGTTCCATCAGGCATGAAGAAGCCTTTACTTATAGCCACAAATTCGTTTTCGCCTTCCTCAGTTTTTGCGATCTTACGGGCGATTTCTATAAAGGAGTTGCGCCCAAATTTCACTTCTTCAGCTTTTATGGTTTGGTATTCCACTCTTGCCATTTTTTCTCCTTTTTTCTATTTGCTGATCCTATGAGTGAGCTAGCAATTTAAAAGGTTTTCTAATTGTTTTAAAATTTTATTTTAGTTTTGTAAATTCTATAGAAATTCAGCACCCTTCGCCAATTTTTTCATCATCGACTTTTCCCAATAGCTAGCATAGTTTTCTAAGCTTTCACCATGCACTTCTTTGGAAATCCTTTTACGTACTCTTATGAAAACAGGCCAATTTGTAGCTTCTCCTACGATAAGAGCTTCGCCTACTCTTAAACCACTTATAGAATCTAGAACATCTGGCGTTAGTGCCTCTGAGCTTTTTCCGATGTGGTCTAAATCGTATGGATTAGTTATGCGTAGAAAAATTTGTGTATTGCATTGCGAAAGTGCTGTAGTGCTTAGGTGGATTGGTCTTTGGGAAACAAGACAGAGACTTGCGAAAAATTTTCGTCCTTCTCTTGCAAGCAACTCAATCATATTTTTACTTAGCGCATGTTTCGCCTTTACTTTCTCAGGTGCAAAATTATGTGCCTCTTCAATAATTTCCAAATATGGTGGAACTTTTTGTTTTTGCCTAAGCCTAAATATTTTTTGTGTTAAATAATACACAATAAGTTGTTTTATATGTTGCTCAGACACATTCGCAAAATTTATTATCGTAAGCTCGCCAGGCTTCAATAGCTCTTCAAAATTTAAAGAATCACTTTTCGCAAATAAATCTGTCTGTTTAAGTTCTTCTAATTGACTAACCAAAATTTCTCGAAGATTAGATTTTATAGATTCGTTTGTCTCGATAGCTGCGATTAGCTCATCTAAATCAAAAGCTTCTTTTCTTTCATTTAGTTCTCCTATGACTTTCCCTAGCTCCCTCAATTGTGGCTCAGATAGCTCTGGGATTAAAATACTAAAGGCTTTTCCAGAAAAATGTCTAAGCCCTATTTTTATATCTTCTGCATTAATTATTTTTGTTTTTTTGCTAAATTCAGGAGTTTGAGCAAAACCCAAGTATTCGCCATGGTTGTCAAAAACCAAAACTGCTATTTTTGGTTGATCTTTTGCCCTGGAAAGAAGCTCCTCTATTAAAACCGAAACTAAGTAAGATTTACCAGCGCCAGACATTGCTAAAATGGCTAAATGTTTTTGCAAAAGTTTAGTCATGTTTATTTTTGCATCTATTTGATGATGCATGACTTCGCCCAAAAATAGCCCGCTTTGATCCAAACCCAAAAATCTTGTCAAGAGAGAAGGCTCTGCAGAAAATACTTTAGAGCCAGGAGATGGCGGATAGTTTACTCTTTCCACAGGAGAATCTGTCGAATTGTTATAATTGCTTAGGATTTTTACATTCGCAATTGTGCACTCCCATTCTCCAACTGGAAAAGTAGTGCTTATTTCGGAATAATTTTTCACAGAATCTGCATCTTCAAAATATTTGTTTGTTTTAAAAATATTAGTAATTAGCCCTAACAAAAGGCCACTTGGAGTTTCAACAGTTACAAACTGCCCTTTTCTAACTTTTTCTGTTTGCACAATAAAAGAAAATTTAGTGGTAGAAGGTGATTCTGGCTGGGCTATAATAGTTCCAAGTTCCTCTTTATCCATGCTAGTTTCTAAAAATAGTAATTTATAAGTTTTTATGAAAAGTAAAATTAAATTTGTAAAATTAAATTTTGTATAAATAATAAGTTCCGCACGGATTATTAAAACCGATCCTTAATCCCTCATCGCTGATTAAAATCGTAAGATTTTCTTTTGGCTCGAGAGCTTTTTTAAAGCACTCTTTTGCCCAATTCAAGTAATCTGTCGGTACTCGCGCTTTTTCTTTTCCTCCACTCACGCTTATGTATGTTAGTTCAGAATTTTCGCTTTTAAGCCCACAGAATTCCTCAACTGTTAAATTTATTTGCTCATATTCTTTGGAAGAGAATGGTCGGAAAATAAGGGTTTTATCGCTATCCGCAATACCTTTTTTTACCTTCTCTAAAGTTGTTACAAAAGGATTTGTTTGATACAGGCATTGTTCTGGCAAAATATCTTTTAATATAATGCTTGCTTTTTCCACAATTTTAGAATCTTTTAGCTCGTAATAACTCGCCACTATATTTAACCCAATACGTGCTACTATAATTTCGCTATCTCTTTGCTTGTACGGGCAAACAGACTCTAGCAAAGTCAAAATTTTATCCTCAAGTTTTGGGATTTCCATAAAATAATATTGCGGCAAAGTCTTAAAATACTTACTTTCAACTATTTACTTTAAAAAGGCCTGGATTCTCTGCGAAGTTCTTGGAAAGTAAAGTCTAGTAGCTCTATTCCGTGATTTTTAAGTAAAGCAGATTTTACAAAATCGAGTGCAGTCCCATTTAACTTTGCTCTAGCATCTGCTTCTATTAAAACTGAGGGAAATGCGTAATTTTGATTTTGCTTTGATAGAAAATACGCAATAGAATTGACTTTTTCAACAAAGTTATTCAATTCGCCAGCCCTATTGACTAAAAAATCTAACCGAAGAGGGTAATCGTATTTTGCGGCTTTAAGGTAACTTACAAAAATATCTTTTGAAAAATCGCCTAAGTCTGCCAAAAAAGGTAGCTCTGCGTCGCTATAGGGCAAAGGAGGCGTGTACTCGCCTAAACTCAATAAATTGTTTAAAAGTTCGCAATCGCTAAACTTGCAATCTCTTAGATCTTTTGCCAAATCTTTGCCTTTTGTGCTTAGCTCTTTTTCTAAGAATGAGCAAAATTTTTTTGACCTGCTATCTTCAACAGCTCCAAATAACAAAATCCCTTTATCACGACACAAAGTAAAAAGTTCTTTTGTCAGCTCTAAAACATTTTTATAAATTGGCCAAGCTGTAGAGTTTTTTTGAGGAACGCTTGCCGGGTATAGCACAATAGAGCCGTCTCTGATTAAGACATCTGGAGAAAAAATTTTTATCGCATCTATTGCCGTTTTAAGTTCGAGCTCCTCTCGCCTTAAATTCGCGTACAAACCAAAAGACTCTGATATAACGTCGTTGCTAACAGATTCTATTTTTGGATTGGGAGATTTGCTTGGAAAATAACAAACTTTCTTCAATTTATTACCTGAGTGCTCAAAGCAAACTGCTACTGCTCTGCCTAAAATCAAACCAATTCCCCTAAATTCTTTTTTAATAAGCCCGCCGTCTACTCCGACGATTTTAATGTCGCTAAGCTCTTTAAGTTCTTTGACTTTCATTCTTCCGAAATTCAAATTGAGAAGTTTCTTTAGCACTTCTTTTTTCTTATTTCTAATTGTAGCGTATTTTTGCAAAAATTCGTTTAGCTCATCCATTATTCGGCTTTAGCTATGCCGAGAACAGAGGATTTGAACCCGAGCTTTAGTTGAGTCATTAACTGCTCTGAATTCATGTCCAATTCGGTAACATCTATGTTTTCTAATTTTGCTAAATTCTTTAGCTCTGTTTTATATTTTTGTGGGCAATTCGATGTTACATAAATGCGGGCTATTTTGCCATTACAAAGCGCAGTTTTTACTTCTCTAAACCCTCGAATGACTTTTTTCTCAGCAAAAGCATTTTTGAGGTCTTCCATTTTATTTCTTCTCCCTTAGCATTTTAACATATAAGCCAGGCAACCCTGTGCCAATTGGAACGGGTTGATTTATTAAAATATTTTCTACAACAGACGATAGCTTATCACATTCGCCCGAAAGCGAAGCATCAACCAAATGGCTTAGTGGTATTTCAAAAGAGGCTCTGGCTAAAACTGATGTTTTTTGAGAAATTATGCCGTGCCTTGTTATTCCTTGCACTTCTCCACTGAAACACATAAGATCGGCTACAAGATAAACATGACGAGGATCGAGCGGTATTCCTTGCTCTTCAAGTACATATACAACTTCATTCACAATTGCATTTCTTGCCGCCTCTATTCCCAAAGTCTTTGCTATTTCCAAAATGTCATTAGTAGTTGTTCGAACATTATCAACTTCATCAGAAAGCAAAATTTCTTTCAAATTGCTTCCAAAAGTTTGTACCGCATATTCTGCATATTCATTGCTTTCCTTCAAATAAATTAAATTTTCTAAAATCTCTGGGCTAAAAAGACGTTCTGCATCCTTTTTCAAATATCTTCTATAAATTGGTAAGACATCCGAAATTCCCCTAACTCCGCCAACAATCAAGTCTTTTAGTTTTTCTTTTAGCCTATAAATTTTCTTGAGATTTTGTTCTTTTGGTTTTACAGTTATTTTCTTGCCTTCTAGCTGAACTTCTGTTTTTAGCTGTCTTTGAATTGCGTCTGCAACTTCTTTCGGAGAAATACTATGTGCGTCTAGCTCACCTTTTTCTAAATCTATTGCTATTGTCAAATTTGCAAAGTTAAGAGTAATTTCCTTTGCTAGCTCAGAAAGTGTAACTTGTTTTATTTTTTTGGCAAAGGCTTCCGCTGCAGCTCTTGTTTTATTATGCGGCGGTTTCAAGTAAATAGTCATAGATGGTGTTTTTGGAGTTTTTCTCGCGTCAAAGACTTCTATAATTCTCGGCAAACCCAAAGTAACATTTAGCTCGGCTACACCAACAAAGTGGTGCGTCCTTAAAGTCATTTGTGTACCTGGTTCTCCAATAGATTGAGCAGCAACCAAACCCGTTGCTTCTCCGGGGACTACTTGAGCATTTAGGTATGCCTGCATCGCATTTGCAAATAACTTCTCCTTTTCGCTTGCGGATAGCTTTGCGGCTTTTTTATTTAGCTCTTGTACTACTTCGCTAGGAAGGACCTTTTGAACCCAATCCATACTCAACTCTTCGCTCATATTGGTAGCCCTCCTGATTTGGATTTCGAAACATCAATATTATCTCCGCCGTATGCGAATTGGATAATTTTTCCACCTGAGTCTCTAACAGTGCCGTCATATTCGGATTTTATGTCTTGTAGCGCATTTATTAGTCTTCTTTGTAAGTAACCAGATTTTGGAGTTCTAACTGCAGTATCTATGAGGGAATCTCGCCCTACAACTGCATTCCACCAAGCCTCAACAGGGTCTAAGCCGCTTCCATAACTGCTCGCTATGAAACCTCTTGCTTTTGCGCTTAGGTCTCCTTTCCTAAAGCAAGAAAGCGGTCTTTGGGAATAACCGATGTGTATTCGTTTTCCACGGAGAGCTTGCTGTCCGACAAATCCCGAAACTTGTGCTAAATTGAAAAGACCTGCTAGGCCTGCTTTTGCCATCAATACAAGCATATTGCCTTCTGTTGCTTCCTTTTCAACAATTTTACCAACTGGTGCTCGCAAACTATTTAGTGCTGCAAGTATTTTCGCCTCAACAGTCTCACGTATACTTTTTCCAGGAAGAGGAAGTATTTTATTGGCTTTGTAATCCCTTAAAACTGCTTTAACTTCTTTCTCACCTTCATAGACTAATTTCTTTATTTCTTCAACAGCTTTTTCTGACAAGTCTAAATCTGAGAAAGAGAAAGTGTAAGGTCTCATTCTTACAATTTCTAAACCCAGCCTTATCATTGAGTTTAAGATATCTCTTGTTCTTTGTGGGCCATAGCGTAATTGTAGTTCTTGTATTAAGAAGCCTTGCTCAGGTCCTAAAGCCTTTTCAGATGCAACACCAGAAAGCAATTGTCCATTTTTGATAACTAAATCGCAGCCTTCAAAATTGAAGTCTTCAGGCAAAAGTGCAGAGAACAGTTGCTTTCCAGACCAGAGACCTTTCTTTTCTGGTTTTGGAAGTTCTTTTAGACCTGCAGCCACAGCTAAATCTGCTGCTTGCTCTTTTGTAAAGTAAGTGTCTTCTTTAGTTAGCAAATATAGCCCTACTAAAGCGTCTTCAACTACGCCTATGATACTCGTACCGTAACGCGGAGTTATTATTTGTGTAGCCAGAGCCAAAAGATGCTTTGCTTCTGCTCTTGCTTCTTCTGTTTGAGGAACATGAATATTCATTTCGTCGCCATCAAAATCAGCATTATATGGCTTACATACCGCAGGATTAATTCTCAAAGACCTCGTTGGCACAATTTTTACGAAATGTGCCATCATGCTTAGCCTGTGCAGGCTAGGCTGTCTGTTAAATAGCACGACATCTCCTGGTAAAAGATGGCGCTCTACAACCCAACCAGGCTGCAAATCGTTTAGAATTTGTTCTTTAGTATCGTCAGTAATTTTCTTTCTCTTACCTTCATCGGTTATGATGTAAGTAGCGCCAGGCCATTCAGGTGACCTCTTTATTAGGTCTTTTAGCCAGGGCAGATTCCACTCTGTAACTGTTTCTGGAACTGTTAGCTCACGTGCTACATTTATCGGGATACCGACTTCATCTATGCTTAAAAATGGATCTGGAGTTATAACCGATCTTGCGCAGAAATTAACTCTTTTACCTGCCAAATTATGTCTAAATCGCCCCTCTTTACCTTTTATTCTCTCTGCAATAGATTTCAGAGGTCGTCCAGATCGGTGTCTTGCCACAGGGACTTGGGCGACAGAATTATCAAAATAAGTTGTAACATGATATTGGAGTAAGTCCCATAAATCCTCTATAATTATTTCTGGCGCACCTGCGTTTATATTTTCCTGCAGCCTTAAATTAACTCTAACTATGTCTGAAAGCTTATGTGTCAAGTCGTCCTCTGATCTCTCTCCAGTTACCAGAGTAATTGATGGTCTTGTTGTAATTGGTGGAACTAAAAGGTGAGTTAGAACAAGCCACTCTGGTCTTGCATCAGAGCCCGAAATACCAAATAACTCTAGATCTTCATCTGGTATTTTTTCCAAGCGCTCTCGAATTTCTGTTGGCCAAAGTCTTCGTCCATTTTCGAAAAAGCTGTATGGTTTCTCTAGCTTAATTTCGGGGGCAGGCTCTTTACAGAACGGACATTTCTTATATCTTCTAATTTGTGAGAAGCAAATTTTAATTATTCTTTTTAACATATCTATGTTATTTTCCGCTTTCACTTTCGCTATTTTCTCTCGCCAAATCTCTATTTTTTCAGGAGGCAAAAGTATCCTGCCACAACTCTTGCAAGTGCCTCTTAAAATGTCATAAATGTGATTTACAAAATGGATGTGAATTACCGGCTTTGCTAGCTGTATGTAACCAAAATGGCCTTGGCAAGTTCGAAGCCTTCCACCACATACCTTACATCTAAGGCCCGGATCTATTACGCCCATCGAAAGGTCCATTAGGCCATTCTCTACTGGATAGCCATCCGCGTCATAAAGCTCAGGAGAAGTAACTGCTACCGTTGCTATTTTTTTAATCATGGCTGGCGACATCACGCCAAATGCTATTTCGCTTATTTTTTTGGTAACTATTGGGCTTGCCATCAGTATTTATCCTCCAGTCTTATTTTTGGCCTTAAATGCAGAGATTTCAACTCGTCTACAAATAACTTAAATGCATATGCCATTTCTACTGGCGCTATCTTTGATTGCTCTCCGCACAAACAATAAGGCATGTTTTTATAATAGTCAAATAGTGCTAAACCGCCACATCTTTCACAAATCCAAACTATTTCTTTATCTGAATCAAATCGCTCTTTCAAAAGTAAAGATGCGCCGTGAGCCATAATTGCCTCTTTTTCCATTTCTCCAAGCCTTAGGCCTCCTTCTTTTGCCTTACCTTCTGTTGGCTGTCTCGTTAACAAAGTAACTGGGCCACGTGCTCTTGTTTGGATTTTATCGGCTACTTGGTGCTTTAGACGCATGTAATAAATATTTCCAACAAAAATTCTTGCAGGAATTCTTTGTCCAGTCCTTCCATCGTAAAGGATTTCAGTACCATCATCTCTAAATCCTAAGCTAAGAAGTGCTTCACGAATATCTTTTACAGGTTCGTTAAGGAAAGGTGTTCCATCTATATATCGACCTGCAAGAGCCCCAAACTTTCCTGCTAGGGCTTCTATCATATGTGAAACAGTCATTCGCTTTGGCAAACCATTTGGAGAAAAAATTATGTCTGGCCTAATTCCGGTAGATGTGAAAGGAATATCTTCTTCAGGTACGATCCTACTCAAAACACCTTTTTGACCATGTTTAGAACTCCACTTGTCTCCAACTTCGGGGATTCGTGTCTCGCGTACTACTACTTTTAGCAATGGCGTTCCTTCTTCAGATTCCGTAATAACTACTTTGTCAACAATACCTTTTTCGCCGTACCTTACTCGCTCAGAAGTGTCTTTCTTAACATTTGCTGCGGTGCTAAAAACATCCAGCTTTCCTAAAAATCTTGGTGGGCTTATTTTTCCAATTATGACATCTCCGCCAGATACTTCTGCTTCTGGGTAAGCAAGCCCATCTTGCTCTAAGTTTCTATAATCATGTTCTGTTGTGTAGCCTTGAACATCTTTATTAGGTATGCAAATTTCGTCTATTTGGCCTCCAGGATACCTAAGCTTTTCTGTTACATAAGATCTGTAATAAGTTGACCTGCCGAGTCCCCTTTGAAGTGAGCCTGCATTTATCAAAATCGCATCAGACATGTTGAAGCCATCATAATTAATAATAGCAATTACAACATTTTGACCTGCAGCTCGTTCTTTTCCTAAAAATTCTTGAGTGAAACTTTGTACTATTGGGATTTGCGGGTAATGTAAGAGATTAACAGTTGTGTCTGTTCTGATAGGATAAGATAACACATAACAACCCATGGCTTGCTTTTGTACTTTTTGTCCCCTGTTTAGTTTAGAAGATTGAATATAGTTCGCAAAAGGCACGAGAGATGTTGTTATACCATAAATTCCAATTGGGTTAATTTCTAAGTGAGTATGTTTTGGTGTTAGCTCTTGCTCTGATAGCGCAACAAAAGCATTTTCTTCTTCTGAAGCGTCTAAGTATTCTATAATTCCTGCTTTGACTAAATCGGCCCATTTCAGCTCGCCACTTTTGAGGGCGCGAATGTGCTCTTCTGTCAGAAGAGGCTTTCCATCTTTGACAACGATTAGCGGTCTAGAAACTCTGCCGCCTTCTAGAAATATGTAAACCGAATCCAATGCTTTCCTGTATTGGACACTCACATATTTAGATAGTTTGCCCTGCCTTCTAGCCTCTACTATTTTCTTTGCAAATTCGGCTCCGTTTTCTACACTTCCAACCAACCGGCCATTAAAAAATACATCAGCCATTTTTGTCCTCAAAGGGCTTTAAGCCCAATTGCTTAATTACCTCCAGATTTGTTGCCAGCTCCTCCTTTGGTAATTGTGGTGTAACAGTTGCTAAAAGTGCTAAATTTTTTCTTAGACCTATGTGTTTTCCTTCTGGTGACTCGAGTGCGCAATATCGCCCAAAGTTAGTGCCGTGAAGCATTCGAGCATCGAAGGATTCTCGCTGTGCTTCCAGCAAAGATGCGACACGTTGCAAATGCGAGAGTGAAGCCAACGCATTTTCTCTATCGAGCCTTTGCGAAACTCCTTGCCTTGCAGTTGTCCAATTACCCGTTGCAAGCGCAGACCTTATTCTATCGGAAAGGAATTTTGTTCGAATGATTGAAGTCAAAGGTAAAATTTTTCCACGTCTAACACTTCTCTGGAAAATATAGAGCATATCATTTACAAAAGCCCTGAGATTTTGTCTGAAAAGATCTTCGAACAAATCTCCGGCTAGGCGAACTCGCTTATTTTGCATGTGGTCTTTGTCGTCTTTCTTTATTTTATTTTGTTTGTAAAGCAGCAACTTCTTTGCTACTTTACATAGATATCTTGCTTTCTCTAGCCTGCTTTCTGGTTCTAGTCCTATATGTGGTAACAAGAATCCATCCAATATGTTTTGTACTCGCTCAACTCTTTGCTCTTTTGGCATAGACATGCCCATTTCTTCACCAATTGCATCTAGTGCGGCGTCTCTTGTTCGTTTATCAACGAACTCCATTAAATTGACATAAACATCATTGTCCTCTACACCAATTTCGGATGCAATGTCTGCATCTTTGACCATGCCTAGTGCCTTTAGTACCAAAACTAAAGGTATTCTGGTATTTGTACCGAAAGTAAGTAAAAGCTCTCCTTCTTTGTTTCTCTCCAAAGTGTGAGGTATTCTATAAAGCTCAGATGCGCTATAAACACTCGCACTATGTGTTATGGGTCCTGTCTTTTCTCTTTGAACGAAAATTGTATTTTGTGCTAAATCTTCTATTAACACAAGTGCACGCTCCGTACCATTAACAATGAAATAACCTCCAGGATCGTATGGGTCTTCGCCTGCCGCAATAAGTTCTTCTTTTGTTAAGCCGTGAAGATAGCAATACTTTGATTTTAGCATGATTGGCAACTCACAAACAGGAACTTCTGCTCGCTCTCGCTCTTTGCCATCAATTATGAGTGCAGCTTCTAGGTATACTGGTGCTGCGTATGTTAAGTTTCGCAGCCTTGCTTCTGAAGGCAGCAACTTCCACTTAGTTCCGTCTGCCTCCACAAATACTGGTTTTTCTATTCTGATTTTGCCGAAAACGATTTTTACTTCTTCAGTTTCTGCTGGCACTACAGAAGGAATGGCTTCTCCGATTTCGTCAATTAGCGCTTGCAATCTCCATTCGATGAAATCGTTAAAACTCTCTATGTTTGCTTGTACAAAATTGGTTTCCTCTAAGTATTTTCTAACCAACAGCTTTTGTTCTTCTTTATTAAGACTCGTCATACTACTCTCCTATAATAGAATGTTTGGCCTAGCTTGCCTTTTCTAGTTATTTTAATTATGTCTCCTGGTTTTGCACCGATTGTTTTAACAACAGGGTCTGTTGCTAAAATGACGGGCAATTGCAAAGGAGATATATTGTATGTCTCTAACAACTTTTGTGCTTCTTCTTTCGTAAGAATTTGATGTTGTGGCACTAAAAAATGTTTTAGAACATCGACTTTTTTTGCTTCTTCAGCCATTTTTAAAACCGCCTTTGCCCGCAAGGCATTTTATCCACGTTGCCCACTACGGGGACGGGAAAGGGCATTAATTCTGGCTTAAAATATTGCTTTATAAATTTTTCTATTTCTTTTCTCTGGGTAAAAGAAAGACTATTTCTAGCTCTAAATTTTCATTGTCCCATTTTTGGTCCAATACATTTAAAACTTTTCTAAAATGACTTGCTATTTTTTAAAAAACTTGGATATGTTTAATTTCTTGAACATATGTTTAGATATTTGAACGCCCGCGCCGAGATTTGAACTCGGGTCTGAGCCGTGACAGGGCTCTATCCTAACCACTAGACTACGCGGGCACACTTTTTAAGATATTTAATGGTTTTAAAAATTTTTTCAGGGCGATAGCTTTAATGTTTTGAGAGATGCGGACAGACTTGGATTTCTGGAAAAGTGAAATGAGATAGTGCCGGAAGAAAATTTTCAAGCAAGCAAATTTTAAGCAAAAACTTTTAAAATCCAAAAGTGTTTAAATTAAATGGCACTTTTAAAAAGCGTTACAAAAAACCAAATAGCTTTATTTATCATAGTTTTGCTAGTTGCAGTTTTATTTCTCGCCTTGCTCAGATATGGCCTCTTTGGTGGTCTATTTGAAAAAGTTGAAAAACAAAAAATAGAAATTAATAGCTTCGATTTTGCAGAAGTACAAAATGTTAGTGAAAACCACATTTATTTTTCTAGAACGCGCGATAAAGTAATTTTTGAAGGGCTTTTGGATAAACCAACGCCTTGCCACACTTTAGTTGCAAGCTACGAAGTCAAAAGTGATTCAGTAAACATACTAATAAAAGCTGAAGCTTCAAAGGAGCAATGTATCCAAGTTATTACAAAAACAGGATACAGAGGAAGCTTTAATTACAAAGGCGAAATTAAGAGCGTAAGTATTTTCTACAATGGCGAGTTGCTAAATAACGCTAGCTTATAAAATCGGAGTTGAAGTTTAAATATTAGACCAAAAAAGGTACACGAGCCAAAAACGGGAATAGGATTTTCATTCCAAGAAGTTTAAGTATTTATTGGAATTTAATTCCTGTATTCAATCGGTAGTTTAAAGCTTGCGACGATACTTAACAAATATTACTTAACAAGACATCTCTACGTAAAGCGATATCTTTATAAATCAAATTTCTATTGCCTAATTTATGTCTAAAAAAGGAAGAGGGCTATTCGCCGGAAACAAAGTAAAAAATAGACGTCAAAAGTATAGATGGAATAACAAATGGTTTGTAAAAAGAAAGTTGAGGCTAAAAGAACGAGTTGACCCATTAGAGGGTGCACCACAAGCAAGAGGAATAGTTCTAGAAAAAAGACAGTTAGAAGCTAAGCAGCCAAACTCGGCTATGCGAAAAGCTGTGCGAATTCAGCTGAGCAAAAACGGAAAGCAAATAACTGCTTTTTGCCCAGGTAATCATGCTATCACTTTTATTAATGAACATGATGAAGTTTTGGTAGAAGGTATTGGTGGGCGAATGGGAAAATCAAAAGGAGATATTCCTGAAGTTAAGTGGAAAGTTATTGCGGTTAATGGGCAACCCCTAAAGTGGCTCTGTAAAGGTAAAATAGAAAAGGCTGCGGGTAGATAAAATGGCTGAATCAGAAAAACAAGAAAAAATGCCTCAAACAGAAACGCCTAAAGTGGAAAAAGAAGAGAAAACAAAAGCCAGAAAAAAGAAATCTAAAACCGAAGTGGAAGTTGATAAAACAAAAGCTCCGGATGTAAAAGCTGAAAAAACCCCTGAGAAAGTAGAAAAGGCAGGGGAAAAAGAAACTAAAGCATCAATTCCAGATTACAGAAAGAACTTGAAACTTTTTGGGCGATGGTCTTTTGATGTAGAAGTTAAAGACCCAGGCCTTAAGCCATACATAAATTTAACTCCTGTTTATACTCCTTATACTGCTGGCAGAACCATTAAAAAGCAATTCTGGAAATCTAAGAAAAACATTGTAGAAAGGCTAGTAGGAAAGTTAATGGTGCCAGGCCACAAAGGAAAAAAGCATTATTGGAGTTCTAAAAGATTGCCAGGAATGTTGCCAACACAATGGAACATCGTACTCAAGGCTTTTGAGATTGTTGAAAGAAAAACAAATAAAAATCCGATTGAAGTTTTAGTCAGAGCTATTGAAGCTTCGGCACCATGTGAAGGCATAACAACTATCGAATATGGTGGAGTTAGATATCCAAAAGCCGCTGATATGGCTCCACAAAGACGAATTGATTTGGCGTTGAGGTGGATTGTACAAGGTGCATTTTTAGCCTCTAGAAAAAATAAATCTCATATGGCAGAAGCTTTGGCAGAAGAGTTAATTGCTACTGCTGCTCATGATCCGAAAGCAAATGGTTTGGCTAAGAAAGCCGAACTCGAAAGGCAAGCTGCTGGCTCGAGGTAAAAATGGTTGATTTCAAATTAACAATAGGTGACCCAAAAAGTAAAAGAACTTACAAAGCAGAACTAAAATCCCCTGATGCAGATCAGCTGCTAGGTAAGAAAATTGGCACTACATTTAGAGGAGAGTTGCTCAATCTTCCTGGCTATGAATTCCAAATAACTGGCGGCTCTGATAAAGCAGGCTTTCCAATGCATCACTCGATAGAAAGTTCTGGAAAGGCTCGCTTGTTGCTCTCAAAAGGTCCTGGATACAAACCTCTAAAAAAATTCAAAGGTAGAAAAGAGAGAAAACTTGTTCGCGGAAGCATCATAAGCTCAGATATTGTTCAAGTCAATTGCAAAGTTGTTAAGTGGGGAGAGAAAGATTTGGCAGAACATTTCGGCGTAACAGAAAAGAAAGCTGCAGAGTCGGCTGAAGCAAAGCAGTAAATGAAATTACTTGTTGTTTCTAAGTCGAATCTGGCAAGCAAAAATATTTCTTCTTTTTTAGACCAGAAAGAACTAAAAGATGTAAAAGTAGAGCTTACTGAAAAAGGAGTTTTGGAGTTAGATTATCTTGAAAGTTATTTCCCAAGACCAGAGTTGGCAATTGTGCCGTCTTCTCATAAATCGGTTTCTGGAAGGCCGATGTTAAGTGTTCATGCGCCTGGAAATTGGTCAAAGGCCGAACTTGGAGGGCAGCCAAAGAAGCTTTCCTTTGCTCCTGCACTTTACATTGCGCAACTTCTGCAAGAAATAGCTGAAAAAGTAAAAGAGATTGGGTTGAAGTATGATGTTGGTTTGGAAGTTACACATCATGGTCCAACATTAGATTTTCCGGTACTTTTTGCTGAAGTTGGCTCGAGTGAAAAAGAGTGGTCTGATTTAGAGGCTTGTAAACTTTTGGCAAAAAGCATAACAAAAGCGGTAAACGCGGAGCCTGAGAAGAAAGATGTTTGCTTTGGTTTTGGTGGGTCGCACTATGCGCCTGCCTTTACAAGAGCTGTTTTGGCTGGAAAATTTGCAGTCGGCCATATTTGTCCAAAATATCACATATCTGAGCTAAGCGAAGAGCTTTTCTTGCAGGCTTATGAGCGAACTGTGCCTAAACCTACTTTTGCTGCGCTAGATTGGAAAGGCATGGATTCCGAACAAAGATCAAAAGTTCTCTCTTTTCTTGAAAAGTATAAAATAAATTGGGAAAAAATTTAGATAATAATAGTATACGTAATATTTAGTAAATTTTGAAAAATCTTTATAAAAGCCAAGGAGGTTAAAATGGCTAAATTGGGAAGTATAAGTTTTTTAGCCGGAGTTTTAGCTCTGGCAGTTGTGGTGATTGCAGCGATTGGTATTTTGAACGGCTACACGAGCGGCACAACAACGCTGACCGAAGAAAAAACATTAGCGACTGAAAGCACAGTAACCGAAGCGACTGTAGGTGAGACAAAAATTCTCTCAGAAAAAGTTACGATAGTAAAGGACAGCGACACTGGGAAACTTTACGAGGCATATCTAGTAGAAAAGACTACCGAAAAGAAAAAAGAAGCAGCACCGGCAAAGCCAATAGCAGAAAAACCAGGTGAGCCAACTAGACCAGGCATGAAAGGTCCTGTAGGCTGGTGCATTAGGAGCGCTGTTCAAAAATGTGTAGGTGGAGGAGAAGCAAAACAACCGCCAGAAAAAGTAAAACAACCAAGAGAAGTAAAAGCTCTTTCTCTTGCAATAACAGAAAGTGAAGACGAAATAACAGAAGACGACTTAGTATTCATAGAGATTCCTGAAGAAGAAGCTGACTACTACGCATATGCGATGGGCGGTTATCAAAACATAAAAGACATGTACTCAGTTGGCGACTGTGTACGTGCTGCAGTGTTCGGCTGCTTAGGTGGAAAGGGGCCTGAATACACACCATCGCCAAAACCTGCGCCGGCAGAAGCGCCATCGCGAACTGCAGCGCAAAAGTCATAAATTCTTTCTTTTTCTTTTTTTTAGATTTTTGACAAAAAATTTTAACAAAAATCTCTATCCCGGATCTTTAGTAAGATTTATAAATAAAAAAATTCCATTTAGGAGCAGGAGGTAAAATATGGCTAAAATAGGTGCATTTAATATAGGACTTTTGGTAGCTGTTTTGGTGCTAGCGATTGCAGGGATTGCGATAATTAACGGCGGCTCGCACGGCACATTGAAAGGCGTAACAGGAGCGCAAACAGCAGTGTATGACGAGTACTCTGGCGCAACAATTATTTGTCCGAAAATTGGCGTAGAAGCACAACCAAAACCTGCGCCGGCAGAAGCGAAAAAGGCAGTGGCTGCTCTTGAGGCAAAAGAGAAGGAAGAAGTGCCTGCAAAACCTGCAGAACCTAAGGAGTGCCCAGAAGGTACGATAGCGTGGGAGACGGTAGATGGAGGAACAATATGTACACCAGATGAAAACAGAGACCAAATACCTGATGTGTGTGAAGAAGTGACATTGCCACAAGACAAGATACGTGCAGTTTTCCCATTGAGCAAGGTTCTCAAATTAGACAAGAAAATCGATGTATTTGGTGTAGAAAAGAAAGAAATTGAGTTTACAAATCTTGGAACAGTGCAAAATAGGCTTTATAACACGAAAGACGAAAGCTACATTAACATAATTGACTTGAAATTCGATGGCGAGAAATTGAAGTTTGAGAGCTTAGCAGACCCAAGCTCGTGGGTTGAGAATTTACTTGGCAAATGTTACGCTGGCTATACCAAAGTAGCTGCTAACTATGGCGTAGATTATATCTACTCTGGAGCAAAAATTGGTGAATTAAGAACGCCATCTGAACCGAAGCCACCAGTCAAAAACATTGAAACTTCTGGCGAAGCACTATCTACAAATGCGCAAGATATTTTGAACCAACTTTCTGCAACACTAGATAATTACACATATGCAGTAAAGTTGGGCCTTGAAGTTGTCAAAGACAAAGACGGCAATGTTGTTGTAAAAGAAGAGCAAATTAAAGGCGGCAACTCAGCAATTTTGGCGTTGTGGAGTGAGTTACGTCAGCAAATAATTAGTGACTTACAAGCAGCAACTGTAACTTCGAGCAAAGGCAAAAAAGAGCTAAAAGTTGGTATAAACATACTATACCAGCCACAAATTGCAAGTTACAAAGTGGAGCTCAATTTGAATGATTGCTTAGCGAATACAACAGCACTAGTAGAAGGCGAAAAGAAGTTTGTACCGATTACTCCACCAACACCTTGGTGCGAAGTAGACACAGTGGATTGCGTTCCAGTGCTTGCTGACTGTGATGGGGTTTCCGAAAACATTGTAACTGAAGGTTTGGTATGCCAAAAACAAGAAGTAATGAAATGCGATGAATATTGTGGCGAGACTTGCATATCACCCGGATCCGGAATTTGCGACGAAGCAACATGCCTTGCTGATTACGATGAGGACGGTTATGTGTCTGGTACGTGGTGTGAAAACTTTGGTCAGCAATCATTACAAAGTACTTTAGGTCCAAGAGGGAGAAACGTTCCACTAGGAGGGAACCCTAATCCCGGCTACACATAAACGCCAATTTTTCTTTTTTTCTTTTTTAGTTTAGTTTTTCTGCGCTTCTCTTTTGAGGTCTTCTGGCAGTCGCTTTGCTAGCACTTTGATATTTTTCTCTATTTGCGGCTCGTCTTCGATTAGATTTGGATTTTTTTCTAGAGAATTATTAGCCATAGCTAATAAAGCCGCAATTTTATTACCAAGTGCTATTTTTTTAATAAAATCAAATCCTAGCAATTCAGCATACTCTATTGCTTTAACAGAGTAATCATATGCTTTCTTTGGTTCTTGTAGGCCTTCTACATCTGTGAAAAGCGAAGATGCTTCCAAATAGAGATCTGGCAAAAGATTCATTACTTTAAATTTTTCGCCGAGGGCAATTGCTGTTTTAAGCTCTTCCTCTGCTTTAGCTACAAATTCTTGCGCCGAAGCAAGCTCTGTTTCTTTTTCTATTATTTCTTTTGCCTGTAGTTTGAGACAACGTGCTTTACTAATGCGATAAAGAAGTTCTAGCTTTATAATATTCGAGCTCTTACTCACATTATATATATAATCCAATTCTTTAATTGCTTCATCAAACTTTCCAGAATTCATATACAAATGTGAAAGATTCAAATGGATCTTTGTTTCTGTAAAGGCATCACCGCTTTTTCTAGCGTAATTAATAGCAGCATCAAAAACACTTTTAATTTCGTTGAATGTGCGCTCATCAAACTTCTTATATTGTGCTTTCGATGCTTCTAATGTTCCCAATAGTGCTCCTTTGAGGTTTAAAATTTCTGGCATGCGATAATCTTTTAGCTCTTTTGAAAGTTCTTCAGCTTGCTTAACATGCATTAATGCATCGTTTGCCTTGCCAGCAGAGCTCAAAACTCTTGATTTGTATAAAAGAAAATCTGCAATTGCGAATTTGTAATCTTTTTCGCTTGCCAATTTTAGGCACTTTTTAATCAAACCTTCTACAACTTTGCCTTTTCCAGACTCCCATGCGACTCGAACTATTTTTTCTAATGTAGAAAACGTTCCCTCGTCCGCATCTTTTAGCAAAACATTTGCGTATTTTAGAGCAGATTCTATATCACCAAATTCCAAAACTTTTTCTATCAAAAGCTTTGCACGTGCACTTGCCTTTCCAAATTCACCTAACTCTGAATAAATTGTAACTAAACGATCTAAAGTATCAAAGCTATGTTCCTTCTCAACTTTTTCTTCTAATACTTTTGCTACCTCAGCATAAATTGCTTTCTTTTCTTCACTATTTAGTTTTTCTAAAATACTATTGCTAAAGGCTCGATTAATTCTATTAAATTGCACCAAATTATGCTCGCTTAATTTCTTTTTTACTTTTTCAAATTCTGCATAGTTCTCAAAACCTTCTGTTACGCCTGCCACAGCTAATCGCTTTAGCAATTCTTTTTCACTTGGAGATTCTGCAAAAAGCCCTAACAGCTCTTCAAGACCTAATAGAGAGTTAATTTTGCCACGTTCAATACCTTCATTCTTATACAAAGGCAAAACTTGCTCTGGCACATTTCCAGCAAAGTCAGTATTATAGCAACCTATCAAAGTAACGCCTAAATTACAACGGCTCAAATATTCAAAACATTCTCTTGTAAGCAAATCTTTTTCTAAACCTTGTATAACCAACACTTTATTTTTGGATTGTGTTATTCTACTTCTAATTTCTTCAAAAATTCTATATTTTTCAATTTTCAAATCTTCACCACTTAGCTCCCCAGTATATCTTTTAGATTTGACAACTCTATCCTCGACTGCTTCTTTTACTTTATAAACTATTGGGGCATCGTTATTACCTTCCCACTTTTCGATATCAGAGCTCCATTCGGAAATTCGCTCATAAACGGCTTTTAAATCATCTTTAATTTGCTCGCTACTCCCCTCTAAAATTACACCAAGTGATACAGGATCTTCCTTAGATCCATAAATAAAAATAGTACGATCTCCTTCTTTGTATTGCTTTATTGGCTCTGCCTCGCTTTTGCCATTTTTTAGTTGCTCATTTGCTTCTGAATAAAAATCGACTTTTGTTTTTATAATATTTTTAATTCTTTGGAAAATATCATCTCCAAAATCATTGCGCACTCTTTCTTCAAGATCTTGGAGGCCTTTGAGATAAACTTTCTTCGCTTCTTCTATATTTTTATCGTACGTCTCTACTGCTTCTTGCATCGCTCCAAAAATATCTAAATCTAAACTCTCGTCTTCGGAGTACTGCGCAATATTTATACCATTAGCATTATTTCGTACAAACCAACCTACTAGCTTTGGTGGCTTAAGGGAAAGCTCTGGCCAAATCGAACTAAAGGCAAACTCGCCATATTTTGATTCTACAAGCAAAGGATCGTATTTGGATAAACCTTCTGCTAAAGAGTCTATTTTTGCGCCGGGCTCTACTCCTATAAGATAGCTCGCGCTTTTTCCATTTTTTATCTTTTCTTCCACATTTGCGAGTAATTCGCTTATTGCCACTTTTCCCCACCTTTTTTACTATATACTACGCTAAAGGTTTTAAATTTTGCTCTAGTGGTATTCAACAAGGCTTTTAGCAATATCCTGTATCGCAAGGCAAAGCACCGTATTCAGATTGGAGCAATTCGCTTAATTTTTGTGCACGAGGGAATTTTCTAAAATAAGTTCTTAGTATGGCGATTTCAGCGTCGAGTGCTGCTTTCGGACTGCTTTTAGATAGGAGTTTTTCACGTATGTCAGCTCTAAACTTTTCATCATTTTTATAAAGCTCGCATAAATGCTTAAATTCCTCGTCTATCTTTTCTGCAAGGTTTTTCTCTAATCTTTCATAAGCCTTAATTATTTCTTTATATTCTGGCCCATTTATTATGTCTTCGTAAGGATTGTCGCTATCATCAGCATCTAATTTATATCCAGGATCGAATGGATTTTGTGCAACACCGTCTAATCCAGATTGGTCTATTTGGTTGTAGTTTCGAGGATTGCAATAATTTTTTACAAAGGATTTACAAAACCTTACTCTTTGTTCTAGGGAGTTCAATAAGCCTAATAGTGTACCAGGATTTACATACCCATGTTTTTGAAGCATCCTGCTCATTTCTGCCAGGATTTTTTGTGGCATTATAAACAAATTTCTTTTTACCATATTGTATGTATATGTATTTTAAGTATATAAAGCTTTCGCTGAGGCTGGTTGGGTTTACAAAAACTTTTAAAGAGTTCTTATACAAAAGAAACCACTATGGTAGAAATCTGCGGGAGGAGCATTGAAGTCAATAAAGATGCAATTTATTTAATGCCTTTTAGGGGTAAAGAAAATAGGATTTTTAAAGTTGGAAAAGTACAGCTCTATGGCTTAGTAAGCACCTTGGCTGAAAATTTTGGGCAGGGCGAATACGGGTTCTGCAGGGACTTATATGCTGTGTGTGAAGATTACTTAAATTTTCCTGACGAAGACAAGGCAAAAATTAACTTAGATAACAACTTATACGAAACTATCAAAATTTCAGATCAGGTCAAATTTTGCAAAGAAGGTGTACAAAGAACAAAAGATGTTTTAGAACAAATTATAAAAGCCTACGAAGCAAAACATAATAATGCCACATTATATAGTTGAACACTTAGAGCCGAAACTCTATCCATGGTGTTTTTTAGAGTATAAACACATTTCTAAAATAGTTGGGAAAGCAAATTTGATTTTTACGAACACAAAGCACTTGAGGGAAGAAGACATCAAAAAACTCAAAGAGCTTGGAGAGGTCCGTGAAGAAAGCGTAACAAATATGCATTTGGAAAAAGCGTGTATTTTGGATCCAAATGCAAAAATCACCCTAAATCCCGAAATTGCGGTAAAATTCGATTATTTCATATTTGGCGGTATCCTCGGAGATAATCCTCCGAGGGCGAGAACAACTGAGTATCTAACATCTAAGCTAAATTATCCTGCATTTAACCTCGGAAAAGCTCAAATGTCAACAGATACTGCTATTTTAGTTTGTAAGGAAATTGTTGATGGTAAGAAATTAGAAAATTTGAACTTCAAAGACGGCGTTTCTATAAAAGTAGAAAAATACCTCTGGGAAGAGCTGCCCTATCGCTATTTAGTTAAAAATGGAAAAGTGGTTTTTACGCCTGGGCTAAAAAAACTTCTAAAAGAATTGGCTAAGCAAGGTCTGTAAAAAAGGCTAAAGAAACTGCTAAAGAAAACTTTATAATTGACTTTTTGGCTAATAGTAGCATGCTGGTCGATGTTAAGAGACTTCTAGGAAAAGAAGGTGTTGAAAGCCTAAAAAAAGATGTCGATGCAGTATCGAAATTCGAAAGTAAAGTCGTTGTTGATGTTAATAGCTTAGAAGAGCCTCTAAAAACAATAGGCAAATTTGTTCAAGAAAAGGAAAGGCTAGAACACGCTAGAACTGCCCTCATTAAGCTATTAGAGGCTGCTGCAACAATTCGAAGAGAGCTGCAAGATACTAATAAAAGATGTGCTGTTATTTTAGATCATGCAAGAGTGCATTGGCCTGGTAGAGAAAACGCTCGCTACGAATTAGCAAAATGTAAGGCAAAAGAAGATGCGCTGAAATTCGCTGTTGGTTATATCGATGCTGCAATTTCGCGACTTCCAACGCCAGAAGATTTGGCAAACAAAGTTTTAGAACTTGAAGAGCGCATAGTAAAATTTGGCGGGGATAGGGCACTTATTGCAATTGAAGAAGTAATTAAAAGACCGGCTATTCAAAGAGGCGATTTAGTAGAAATTGCGAGGAGGTTAAAATGAAGCTGTTGATTTTTGGTGCACCTGGAGTTGGTAAAGGAATTTTCGGCTCTAAATTGAAAGCACGATTTGGCTTAGAGAAAATTGCTACTGGTGATATTTTTAGAGAAGAAATTAAAGCTGGGACAGAACTTGGTAAAAAAGTACAAGATTACTTAGCTAAAGGTCTTTTAGTTCCAGATGAGATTGTCATCGATGTTGTTAAGAAAAAAATACAAAATAAAGACAATTTCCTATTAGATGGCTTTCCGAGAACTGTTGCACAAGCAAAAGCTCTCGACAAGCTCACTAAAATAGACGCGATAATTAAAATTAACTCGTTTGATGAAATTTTGATAGAAAAAATTTCAGCTAGGCGAATTTGCTCAAATCCGAAATGCGATGGTAATTATAACATTGCAGACATTCACAAAGTAATAAATGGAATTAGATTTGATCTTCCACCACTTTTGCCAAAAAAAGACATGATTTGTGACAAATGCGGCTCAAAGCTAATTCAAAGACCTGATGACAATCCCGAAACAATAAAAGAGCGGCTACAAATCTATAAAGAGCAAAGTGAGCCAGTTTTAGAGTACTATAAAAAGAAGAAAGTACCTTTCATTGAAATTTGGTCGAACAAAGAGCCGGAACTAGTTTTTGAAGAACTTGTGCAAAAAATGAAAGAAGCTGGCTTGGTCAAGTAAAAATAAAAAAATAAATATAACTAACTAATTTGGTAAACTGCACTAACTCGTGCAGTTACTTCTAATTGCGAAGGTGTTATGCCTGCTAAAGCTTCTTTTGCTGTTTTTCCAGCAGATTCTTCTGCTCTATATATGGGTAACGGGTAGTAATCAAAGCTAGTATCTGAAATAGACACTAATTTGCCTAGCTTTCTATTCTGGCCAGACGCTATTGCCTCAGCTTTTACTTTCGCATCTTCTGAAGCCTGTTTTAATGCGTTCGCCTTATACTCATTTTGCTTCGCTTGGCTGAGCTCGAAAGAAACATAATCTATTAATGCTCCGGAGTTAACCCCTGCGTCAAAAACTTTTCCGAGTTTTTCGAGTTCGGATACACCGAGCTCGACTTTAAATGAATGTGTTGCTTTAAAATCTCTGAATTTTTGCTGGCCATCTATCCAGTCATATTCTGGATATATGTTAATGTTTTCTGTTCGTATTTTTTCTTTAGCAATTCCAAGGTTAGTTAAAGAGGTAACTGCGCTTTCATAAATTTCAGAACTTTTGTCTTTTGCCTCTGCGGCGGTTTGGCCCGTCGTCTCTATTCTAAAATATGTTGTTATTATATCAGGATCCACTTTGAGGCTTGCCTGCCCTTGCACGGTTATCGTGTTAGAAGGTGTTTTTGTCTGCAAGAAGACATATGCCCCAATCCCGCCGATCACAATGGCACAAATGCCAATAATCAATGCAATCTGAACAGATTTTTCTATGGCCATTTAGTGCTTTTGGATTTGGGTTTTATAAGATTTTTGAATTTAAGCGTTGTTTTATTCGGCTAAATAATTAGTTTCGTCTATTCTTTTAATTTTGTAGCCGAATTTGTTTAATATTTCTTTGCATTTCTTTAAGTTACGTTCGTCCCAAGCCTCAAAAATAATTTTTGGGTGGCTTGTTTTTAGCGTTTGGGCGGCGCCTTTCAAAACTTCAGCTTCTGCCCCCTCAACATCTATTTTGATCAAATCGACTCTTTTTATCTTCAATTCTTTAAGAACATTATCTAATTTTCTCACTTTAACTTTTACCTTATTTTTTGTCTTTTTGACTAATGAATGCCTTCCACTTCCAATTCCTTCAGAATCGATATAAAAATTAATATCTCCTTCCTGAGATCCGAGAGCAACTTCTAAAGGAATGGCAACATTATCTAAATCATTAAGCTTAATGTTTTTCTCGAGTATTTCGAAATTTCCATGCATCGGTTCAAATGCAATAACCTTTCCGTTATTGTTTAATTGTCTACCGAGCATAATTGAATATTTTCCAATATTTGCCCCAACATCAATAAAAATTCCTTTGTTTAAATTAAAATATTTTCTTAAACCAGACTCGTAAAAAGAGCTTCCTGTCGAGATAGCAAAAATATTCCTCCCACAAAAAAAGATTCCATCTTCATTTTTTAAAGTTACATCACAAATAAGATTATGAATTTTATGGCTACTTAAACGATTTAATAAAAAGCAAAAAGCATAACTTGCTATAGCTATTTTATCCTTCAGCGAATAGCCTTGCTTTATTAAAGCTAAATATTCTTTTGCGAACTTAAATATTTTTAACATATCCTTTCATAAACTTTTAGTGTTTCTTTAGCAGTTTTTTCCCATGAGAAGGTTTTTGCTCTTTCTAACCCTCTCTTAGCCATTTTTTCTCTTAGTGAAGAATCTTTCATAACTCTTTCTACAGCTTCAGCAATTTCATCAGTACCATTAGGGTCAACTAAAATTCCAGCTCCGCCAACAATTTCTGGTAAACTCGAAGTATTAGAGGCTATAATAGGAACGCCACAAGCCATAGCTTCAAGAACAGGCAAACCAAAACCTTCATATAAAGAAGGAAAAATAAATAAGTCAAGAGAATTGTAAAACTCATTTAATTCATTTTCTGGAATAAATCCAACAAACTCGACATTTTTTAAATTTAATTGATTTTTTATTCTGGTTAACTTGTTCAATTGAGGACCTTTCCCGGCGATTTTAATTAAAACATTTTCATTCTCTAATTTTTTAGCAACCTTTAGTAGCATTTCGACATTTTTTCTTTTTCCTAAACCCCCAACATAGCCTATAATAAATTTTTTATGCTTTTTTTTCTTTAAAGGGAAAAATTTTTTATGATCAACACCTAAGTAAGTTACTGAAATTTTTCTTTCTGGAATCTTTAATAATCCGATCAAATCATTTTTAGTTGATTTAGAATTAGCAATAAAATGGCTGGCTCTTTTTGCCATTTTCATCATAAATTTAAAATAGAAATTAAAACTACTCTTTCTTTCACTTTTTATTATTAAAGGAATAAGATCGTGAACTGTTACAACTGAAGGTTTTTTGAAAATGCAAGGCAAGGCAATTTCGGGCATCATAAAATGATAAACGTCATATTTTGTTTTTATTGTTTTGAAAAAACTCATAAAGATGTTATTAAAAATTGTTCTAGAAGAACTTTTTGATATGCCAATTTCTATCTTGTTGGTATTTTTATTTATTTTTTTTAAATTTTCATATAAATAACTAGAGAATTTATAAATCCCTTGACCAGAGTTTTTGTCAAAACTTTGTCCTATAAGTGCGATTTTCATTTTTCGAAAAACCCCTTCCAAAAACCCCTTAGATAATTAAATCGTCTTGTAACATCTATCTTAATCGACAATGAAAATTTAGAAATTAGCCAAAATGCAGGATAAAGAATCGCTAGTGGTGTTAGGAACATTATTAAAATTTTAGATTTTGTTGGCAGAATTTTATATTTTTTATAAGCTATGGCATCCCAATAACCATAATTATAAAAAAATCGTTTTTTTAAATCATCTAAGTTACTTATCATTTGCCAATAACAAATTGCATTCGGGATTAGCTGACTTTTAAAACCTGCCTTTCTTATTTTTTCATTAAATACAGTATCCTCAGCAGATTTTAAATCTTCAGGATAGCCACCGACAAATTTCCAAACATCTTTTCTAAAGATAATATTTCTTGAAGATCCAAACCGTTGCTTCATTTTTTTGGCTAAAATTTTTTGAAAATCATTTTCTACCCAAGGAAGGGTTTTTCCGTATCCGACGTCTGCAACAAAATGTTTTGTTAAGTTTTCCAACCAATCTTTTTCGTATTTTGTTCCTGCATCCACAGCTACAATTATTTCATTCTTTGCTTTTTGGATCGCATAATTTCTACCTTGGGAAATATTTGCCCCGCCCAATCGATAAACTCTAATCCAGTCATATTTTTTTGAATATTTTTTTAAAATTTTATAAGTGTTATCAGATGATCCTCCGTCCACAATTATAAATTCATCAGGTTTTTTACTCTGATTTATTATAGATTTGATAAATACTTCTATGTTTTTTTCTTCGTTCAAAACTGTAGAAATTACTGAAATTTTCATTTTAGCGCTTCCTCATAAATCCTTTTTAATTTTTTATTTCTTTCTTTAATTGAAAATTACCGTTTTTAATTTCTTCGATGCAATGTTGTGCCATTATTTTTCTTAAGCTCTCATTTTTAATTAGCGTTTCTGTTTTCTCAATGATTTTTTGAATCGTTTCTTCTCTTCCTTGAATTTCAGGTGGAGAGTTAATTTTCCAAGCTATTTCTGGTCTTTCTATTACAAAACCATTTTTGCCATCTTCTACAATTTCTCTTCTTGCAAAACCATCGACTGTTACAATCGGCAAGCCAAAAGCCATTGCTTCTAAAAATGCGAAGCCAAAAGAATCAGAATAGCCAGGATAAACCAAAATGTCTGCTTTTGAATAAATTTCAAATAATTTCTCTTGTGGTATGGCAGTATAAAATTCTATTTTTTTATTATTTGAAAATTTTTTAACAATTTCTTCTGGTGGTGCAGAGATGCAAATTCCATAAACATCATCATACTTTTTAGTTAAATAATCAAACACTTCTAAGGTTTCTAAACCACCTTTGGCATAGAAGTATCTTCCAATAAATAATAAATTAATTCCTTTATGCTCTATTTTTTTATAATTCGGAAAAGGCATAGCAGGATAAACCACTTCTACTTTACTTTCTATTTCTGGAAATTCCTTAACAATTTCATCTGCTGCAGTTTTAGTCCATGGCAGAATTTTTTTACAATTCTCTCTAAGTAAGATTTCTCTAACTTTTTTCTTGGCTGCTTCTGTTTTGTTTCCGATATAAAATTGGAAAGTTACTTCGAAATCGGCAACCCATGGCTTAAATAGATTCTTGCTTAAGCAATGCGCACAATGAATTAAATCGTAGTCTCCTTTTGGGCTTAAATGCGCATTAGGAAGAGATATTTTCAAAAAATTTAAAGTTCCTCGAATTTGGCCCTTTAAAAAGTTAGAAATCCAAAACATTTTTCTATTTACCAAAACGCCTTTTTGTTTTCGCGTGTTTAAGTATTCTATTCCTTCGGGATGATTTTCTATTAAATATTTGTAATAGGCGCTATCCGGAAATTTCCAAGGGTACTGTAAATAGACTTCAATTGATTTCATTTTAATTTTTTTAATACAAAACTTATGTTTGTTCCTAACGGCAACCTAAAAATCTTTAAGATTTTGTTTATCCAATCGCGATTTCCTATAAAATTAGGAAATTCTGTATAACATTCTACAATCTTAAAACCATTGACCTTAAACAATTTTATCCATGAACCAACGTTTTTCTTATTGATGTGTGTTTTGTCCTTATCGCCTATCAAATTTCTTATGAATTTGTTTGGGGTTTGTACAAAAAAGTAGCCTTCGTTAGCCAGACATCTTCTGGCCTCTTTAATGGAATTTTCAGGATTTTCGAGGTGTTCAAGAACATCCCACATAGTTATCGCATCAAAAAAATCGTTTTCATAAGGCCAATCTTTTTCTGCAGAAGCGACTTTAAATTTAATTTTTCTATCATACCCTTTTGCTCGACTTATTGCGTAATTGGAAACATCAAACCCATAACAAGCAAAATATCTCTTTGCCTCTTGTAGAAAAAAACCATAAGCACAACCTACATCCAATAATCTGCCGCTTTTAACATACTTTTGGACTAATTCAAGGCGCGAAAGTATTAACGCATCGGCTCTAGCATAGCCTCCTTTATAAGCCGAAGTTTTACCTTCAAAATAATTTCGATCGAATTTTGATTTATTCATTTTAACATGCTAACAATTTTTTTGCTTACTCCGGGTTGGCCATAAGGGTTTTTGAAATTTTTGACTTTGAGATCGTCATTTTCTATTTTTTTAATAATCTCTTTAGCGTAGTCAATATCAAGATTCGTTAAAAAATTTATTCCAGTTGTCAAACCTTCTTGCCTCTCGGTTCTTTTCCTTAAGATGACACAAGGCTTTTTAAAAATAAGGCTTTCTTCTTGAATCGAGCCGCCGTCTGTTACTAAATATTTGCTATTAGCCAAAAGAAAAATGAAAGTAAAATAATCTACAAGTGGCATTATCTTAATATTGGTAATTTTTTTTATTTCGTTCATTAAGCCATATTTTTCTAAAAAGTATTTTGTATTGTCATGGATGGGCCATAACGCAGTAATCTTTATGTGTTTTAGTATTTCTACAATAGCTTTCATTCTATTTTTCGATTTTAAATTTTCATGCCTATGAATATTTATCAATGCGTAATCGTAGCCAGGTTTTTTGAATTTATTTTTGACTAAACTATATGCCATTTTTGCAGAATCCACAATAGTATTCCCAACTTTAATTATTTTACCTTTTCGGTTTTCGTTTTCCAAATTTTTTTTACTCCTTTCCGAAACCGCCAACAAGATATCTGAAAATTTATCGCAAATTCTTCTCGAAAGTTCTTCTGGGAAAGGCTCTAAAATAGATCCGGATCGCAAGCCCGCTTCGATGTGAACATTTTTCCAAACTTTTTTGAAATTTAACATTTTGCTAGTGGCAATTGCTGCTGCAGCGCTACTCATAGTATCGCCATGGTATAAAACATAACTTGGCTTAAGTTTTTGGATTAGTTTTCTAATTTTAAAAATCATTGAGAAAAACCAAACAAACGATGTTGTACTAACTTTAGACCAAAATTTTGTGCTTAGCTCAGGCTCTTCACTTAAAATATAATCCGGACTTTTAATTCCGAACTTTTTACAAGATTCTCCAAGCGGATGCTGTCCAGTGTGTATGAACCAATAATTTATTTTTTTCTTTTGAAGTTCAAGCATTATTGGTGCGCACTTTATTAATTCTGCTTTTGTTCCTACAATAATAGCTATCATTTTTTTAACCCAAGAGAAAACATATTTTTATAAACATTTCTTAGATGTGACTGTTTCGTTTTTTTCCTTATTTAGCTTTTCTAGCCTTCTTTTTTACTTCAGCCTTCTTGACTTTTCGCCGGCGTTTTGCTTTGCTTTTAATTTTCTGCAAGAATATGTTGGCGATTATGGCTATTGCGATTAGCAACAGTAGCAAATAGGCAAAAATCTGTAGCGGGGCTTTAAATGGCGCTATTGCTCGCTCTGGAGCAGGGCAGTCCTGCGGGCAAGTCAGCGGGCTTTCGTCACCTTCGCACTTGCCATCGCCGCAAATTGGGCCTGATGGCGGTGCTGGTGTAACCGGTGCTGGTAAAGGTAGCTCTTGCTTAGGAATTTCTCTTAATCGTAATTTAGCTCCGTTATTCAACAATCCTAATAAAGTAATTTCCAAATCAGCTTGGCCATCCCTATCTAAATCAACCATCACAATATCTGATTCTTTAAAGCTGTGCCTAATTCCATTTATTGTAAATTCTCGCAGGCTATCAAATGAACCACTCAGCCTTAGCTCGTATTTCTTGCCTTCAAAGTTATAATAAACTGATGTTGTGCCAACATAGAGATCGTAAGTTTGTGTCCCGCCTGTAAAGTTGTACCTCGTAACTTCTATACCACGCCCACCCGACACTGGAATTTGAATCTTATAATAAGAGCTTGCTTCGCCAAAGTTTTCAAAAGAATCGTTACATCTTAAAGTCCAATAGTAGTTGCCTTCAGAAGTAGATAAATCGTGCAATGGAATTATTGTTAAATTGTTATTTAGAAGTTCTGCATCGGTAACTGGTAAATCGAAGCTCTTACTAGAAATGCTTAGCCTACAACTGCTATTGAAAAGCGGATTAGATAAATTAAATTTGAATTGTGTTGGCGGGCTTCGCATTATTTGCTCAGGAGTTGGGTCTATGATATGTATGCAAAAAGTATTATTTGTTATTTGCATGTCTGAAGTATTTTCTTCGATTAACCCATAGCTATTATTACAAATAAGATTCCAGCTAGCATTTATTTGGGAAGTTGTATTAAAGTAGAGTCCAACACCGTTCGAAAGAACTGTGTTGTTAATGAAATTGGCTAAGCTAGCAAAGGCCGCACCTAAGCCAACAATACTTCCTCGAACATCATTTCCTAGAATTGTATTATTTATACTTAGATTGTAAACTGCTATTCCTGACAAATTATTGTTTGCTAAAGTGTTATTAAAAATTATAGAACTATTAACACCTGTTAGCACAACTCCGAAAGAATTGTTATAAATTTGATTTTCTGAGGCATTGGCAAAGTTACTTCCCGAATCTAAATCAACGCCATCATCAAAGTTATTAAATATCTCATTTTTAGAAATAATCGCGTTTGGCGAAGCTAGCAGCTCAATACCGTCGTCAGAGTTGTTGAAAATTGTGTTGTTTGAGATAAAAGTCATGTTGGAACTTTGTAGCTGAATTCCATCTTCTGTGTTGTTAAATAGTGTATTGCCTAAAATCGCGGAATTGTTAGATAAATACAAATAAATTCCTTTGCTATTATTAGCCAAAAAATTGTTAAACAAAGAAGCATTTAAAGTTCGTTCTATGCAAAGTCCGCAAACAGTGCTATTGAGCACAGTATTATTTTGAATTACCGAATTGTTTGAAAAATATGAGTAAATACCATATCGGTTTGAATGCGCGAAATTTGCAGTTACGTTATTTAGTGAAGAGAAAGATAAATAAATTCCCGAGCCTCCACTATTACTAATCAAACTATTATTAAACACTGTGTTATTTGATGCTCCTGTTTCTATTCTAATTCCGCTCCAAGTATTCCCACTTAAAATATTATTATATACGATGCTATTGGATGCTTTATATAGCTGAATTCCGTACTTACTAGAATTCACTGTGTTATTTGCCACTATGGTGTTTAAAGTGGATGTGCCCTCTATCCATATGCCTGCAGCCGAACAACCATACACAGTATTATTTACAACTACATTATTTAGACAAGGATTGGAAGGCTGGTCCCAAAATACAGATGATATTGATATTCCGCCATGCGGATCTTGCGCTGAATATACTATGTTATTTGAAACGATATTGTTATTCGAGCCAGGGTCTATGGCGATTCCCCTATTGTAGCATATGCCAATGACGTTGTTTGATATGTTATTAAAAGAAATGTTAACTGAATATATTCCATTGTCGGCGGAAATATTTGTTATTGTGTTGTTAAAAATAGTTGAATAATTAACATGGTCGATAGACATTCCATTATTGGTTTGGTTAAATATAAAGTTATTCGAAATGTTAAGGTATGTGCTGTTAAGTAGGTTAAATCCATATCTAGACGAAACAATGTTGCTCGCGACAGAAACGTATGACGAATTTTGATATATTTGAACTGCTTTATCGTTTCTCAAAAAAGTGTTGTTAGTGATAGTAATATTAAAAGACCTATCGCCTACCAGAACGCCGTAATTAAATTCTGTTAGTACGCAATTTCTAATTGTAATGTTACTTTTGTTTGTAATAGCTATACCTCCGCAATAAGTACTCGGATAGACCCCATCGATCACATAACCTTGACAATCGAATATCTTGTTACTGAAATTTGTTGGGCTAAGTATGCATATTCCAGAAAAGTTTGTTATATTTTGAGTTAGCCGTATTTCTGTACAAGAAGTGTTATTTATGGCATCTGTACAAGAAGAGCAAGAATCGCAATAACAAATTTCTTGAGTTTGAAATTCCGGTTGTGTTTGCTGTTCTTGTTGCTCAGCGACAGGCCGGCTTTCCCTAGCGGCAGGTTTTTGCTCCGGAATAGGGCCGTAATAAACATAGTAAGTAATCGAACTTTGCGTAGCTAGACCTTGAATTTGAAAGCTTGGCTGCTCTTTAGGTTGCGGCTCTTGATAAATTAAATTTGAAAACACAACATCAGTTTCTTTACAAAGTCCACCTTCATAAAGCTCATTTTCAGTGCTGAAAGGAACAGGTTGGCCATCAGCCGTTTCTACATAAATGCCGTCTCGACAAGAACTCGGCTTGTATTTGCCAAAAATAATATGTGTGCTAATAAATTTCTGAGAAGGGTCTGCATTAAGCTCTAGTCTGTTTTCCCACTCGCGACCATTTGCGATAATAGCTCCAAATGGCTTAAATGAATAAAACGCTGCCAAAAGAAGTGTTGCTATAATAAATAGCAAAAGAATTTGTGCATAGTGCGCTTTGATATGTTTAATAATGTTGGCCACATTTATTTGTAAATTTCGTGATTTAAAAATTTATGGCTTTCCAAAAAACTTTTTAACAGCCAAAAAGTATTTTGGTTGATGGCCACAAGTGCTGAAAGGCTAGCAGAAACGCTCCAAGACCTTGAAGTTCAAATTATTAAAGTCTTGAAAGGCTTTGCTGCAACTCCAGAGCAGCTAGCTCAAAAAACATCGGCCAATGTAGACTCCATTAGAAGAGCGCTACTTTGGCTACAAAATAAAAAACTTGTAGACTCAGAAACAAAAACAAAATATTTAGTTGAGCTAACAAACTTAGGAAAAAGCTATATTGCGAGCGGCCTGCCCGAAAGGCGTTTTTTGCAACAACTTAATATTGGACCTAAATGCGCTGAGGAAATAGCACATGAACTTGGCCTAAGTAAACAAGAAGTGCTGTTTTCAATAGGTTATTGGAAAGCTAAAAGCGCAATTGAATTCGAGGGCCATGATTTAAAAATAACTTCGACTGGTAAAAACTATCTCGCCAAACAAACACTTGAAGAGAGCTTTTTGCAAAAGCTATCTTTACAGCCAGCAGAGTTTGAAAAACTTAAACCTGAAGAAAAAGCTGCTTTTGAAAATTTGCAAAAAAGAGGGCTTGCTAAAAAAACAGAGCTAAAGGAAACTGTTTTTAGACTTACAGATCTTGGCTCGGCTGTTTTAGAATTTGTAAAAGATGTTCCGAGAATTGGAAAACTAACACCAGAGCTAATTAAAACAAAAGTTTGGGAAAAAGCTTCCTTTAGAAGGTACGATGTTCTTGCACAAGTATCAAAAATTTGGCCCGGAAAAAGCCACCCATACCTTTCTTTTTTGAATGAGATAAGACAAGAGCTAATAGCGCTAGGATTTGAGGAGCTAACGGGTCCTGTCGTCGAATTTGCATTTTGGAATTGCGATGCGCTGTTTATGCCGCAAGACCATCCTGCAAGGGGAATTCACGATCTTTATTATGTCAAAGAGCCAAAGTATGGAAATTTGAAAGCTTTGGAAAAATTAATTAGCGCTGTTAAAAAAGTTCATGAAAATGGTGGAATGTCTGGAAGCAAAGGCTGGCAATACACATTTGATGAAAAGGAATCTTCTCGCTTATTGCTTAGATCTCACGGTACGGCGCTGTCTGCAAGGTGTTTGGGAAGTGGCCCAAAAATACCAGGGGCTTATTTTGCCATTGCAAAATGCTTTAGACCGGATGTCGTAGACGCAACGCATTTGCCAGAATTTAGGCAATGCGAAGGCATAGTAATCGGAAATTACAATTTAAGACATTTAATCGGACTAATTACTCAGTTGGCTAGAAAAATAACTGGCTCAGAAAAAATTCGCTTAAGGCCAAGTTATTTCCCATTTACAGAACCTTCTTTTGAAGTAGATATTTGGTACTCTGGCAAATGGATAGAAGCGTTAGGTGCAGGTCTATTAAGGCCAGAAATTCTTGAGCCATTTAAGATAAATAAACCAGTACTTGCCTGGGGAATAGGAATAGATAGGCTATTTGTAATTAAAAATGGAATCCAAGATATTAGAGATCTCTACAGTAAAAACATTCAATGGTTAAGGGAATTTCCAATACAAGGTAGAGGAGGTGAAAAATGAGGGTACTTATGATTGTTGCGCAAAAGAACTTTAGAGACGAAGAGCTATTTCACACAAAAGAAGAACTAGAAAAAGCTGGGAATGAAGTAAAAGTTGCTTCGGTAAGTACTGCAACTGCTACTGGAATGTTGGGTGCTATTGTTAAGCCAGACTTAGCAGTTAAAGATGTTAAAGTTGAAGATTTTGATGCGCTTATAATTGTAGGTGGCTCTGGTTCTCCGGAGTTAGCAAAATATCCGGAGGTTAGTAATTTGATTAAAAGCGCTGCTTCTAAAGGAAAAGTTTTGGGTGCAATTTGCTTAGGTCCTGTAGTGCTGGCAAAAGCAGATGTTCTAAAAGGCAAAAAAGCTACAGTCTGGAGCTCTCCAGCTTATACAGAATCTATTGAAATTCTAAAACAATACGGTGCAAAATATGTAAAAGAAGGTGTTGTTGAAGATGGCAAACTCATTACTGCTGCAGGCCCACAATGGGCAAGAGATTTTGGCAAAGCCATAGCTAAAGCACTTTCGGAGGCGTAATGCCAACAATCGAAATTGAATTTGAGTTGTTACAAAAACTGGTTGGCAAAGAATTGCCAACAAAGATAGAAGAACTCGAGCCACTTATCTTTGATTTGAAAGGAGAGATAGAGAGCTTTGAAAATGGCGTGCTAACTTTAAAGATGTCTGATGGTAATAGACCGGAGCTTTGGAGTCCGGAAGGTCTAGCAAGAGAGCTAAAAGCACATTTTGGGCTAGAACGTGGTGCAAAGGATTATGTTGCAGAAGAGACAGATCTGAAAGTTTTTGTTTCGGCAAAATTAGAGCAAATAAGACCGTTTATTGCGTGTGCTGTTGTCAAAGGTGTTGATTTAGACGACTCTTCCATAAGAGCTCTAATGCAATTTCAGGCAAAGCTAGACTCTACTTTCGGCAGAGGAAGAAAAAAAGCTTCGATCGGACTTTATAATTTTGATTTGCTGACTTTCCCACTCAAATATACTTTAACAAAACCGCATGAAAATGCATTCATTCCTTTAGGATTTGAGCAAGCTTTACCACCGCACGAAATTTTGGAGCAACATCCAAAAGGTCAAGAGTACGGGTACTTGCTAAAAGGTCTTCCGGAATATCCCATTCTAATTGACGCTAAACAGAAAGTCCTAAGTCTTCCACCAATAATAAATTCTGCTGATTTAGGAAAAGTAGATGAGAACACTAAGAATATTTTAATAGAAGTAACCGGAACCGATTATAATACGGTTGATAGACTCCTAACTATATTTTGCACATTATTTGCGGATAGGGGAGGCAAAATATACGGCGTAACAATAGATTATCCCTACAGAAAAATCGATTTCTGTCCAAAGCTAGAGCCGAGCTATCTAAAGTTATCCTGCGATGAAATTAGAGCAGTCCTAGGAGTTGAGTTGCTTCCAGAAGACATAATTAAGCTTTTGCAAAAAGCCAGGTATTCTGCGAAAGAAGTTGATGGTTTGATTGAAGTTAAAATTCCTTGCTATCGAAAAGACATTATGCACCCAATAGACGTCATAGAAGATATTGCAATTTCATATGGTCTAAATTCTTTTGAAAGAATTATCCCGGAGTTGCCTACTGTCGGAAAAGCAAATCCTGTAGAAAAAATTGTTGATAAGTACAAAGAAGTTTGCATTGGATTGGGCGCACAAGAAATTAATTCTTTCATGTTAACAAATAAAGAAAATTTGTTTGCAAAAATGGAATGTCCAGAAGAAAATTTAATTGAAATTGAAAATCCTATTTCTCTCAATTATTCTGTGCTAAGAAATAAATTGCTACCATCTTTGCTAGATTTTCTCTCCGAAAATACAAAAAGAAGTTTCCCTCAAAAAATATTCGAAATTGGAGATGTTTTAATTCCAAACAAGAAAAAAGAAAATGGATGTGAGACTGAAAAGCGGCTTGGGTTTGCTACATCTCATTTTGATGCAGATTTTACGGAGATAAAACAAATTTTAGAAGCTGTTTTTAGGGCATTTGGCAAAGAACTCGAATTTAAAGAAATAGATCATCCTAGCTTTATTTCTGGCAGATGTGCTAAAGTAATTTTAGATGGAGAAGAGCTAGGTATTGTTGGAGAAATTCACCCGAAGATTCTTATGAATTGGGGGCTAGAGCAACCTGTAGCTGCCTTTGAGGTGAAAATATGCACGAGCACGTAAAACACCTCCACGAAAATCGAAAAGTTCTGAAAAAAGTTTTGGCCCTGGTTTTTGGATTTATGCTTGTTGAATTTTTGGTTGGCTGGCTTTCTGGCAGCCTTGCTCTTTTTGCAGATGCAGGACATATGTTCGCTGATTCAGCAGCATTGTTAATAGCATTCTTTGCTGCTTGGATGGCAACAAGACGCGCACCACCTGAAAAGACATTTGGCTATCTAAAAATTGAAACTTTGGCTGGCCTTTTTAATTGTTTAATTTTATCTGGTGTTGCATTTTTTATAGTATTAGAAGCTGTTGAGAAAATTTTAAAGCCAGCCCAAAGCATTGCTACTTTGCCAGTCGTGCTCGTTGCTGCTCTCGGTCTTATAATAAACTTATTTGTAGTTCGCGAGTTACACGGCGGCAAAGAAATTTACATGAAGGCTGCTTTTTACGAAGTTATATTTGACACTGCAGGTTCTATAATTGTGCTCGTCTCTGCGGCCGTGATGCAGTTCACACATATTTATTACTTCGATGGCATAGCGGCTTTAATTCTCGGAATTCTAATAATGCCACGATTAGTTGGGCTATTTAAAGGTGTATTTGATGCCATTTTGGAAACTGTACCAAATCATATCGACTTGCAAAAATTAATCAAAGATGTGTTAAAAGTAAAGGGTGTAAAGGAAATTCACGACTTACATGTTTGGGAAATAGCCACAGGTTTTGTAACGCTGAGTGCACATGTTGTCGCACCAAAAGAAGAAGTCATTCACGAAGTTGAAGAAATGTTGCATGAAAAATATCACATTTGGCATGCAACTATCCAATTCGAGCCCAAGCCATTAAAAGAGAAACTCGTACACGGTCGCTGGCAGTCTTAAATTTTAATGATAAATTGGTGTAGAATTTTTTTCATCTTTAATATATTCTCTAAATAATTGCGTTAATTTTTTCGTCATTGGTCCTGGTAAGCCATCACCAAGAGTTAAGACGCCTGTAGTCCCTTCTGGCAATGGCGCATTTTTTATTTTTGTAACTGGAACTATTTCAGCAGCTGTTCCGGTAAGGAAACATTCGTCGGCTTTCTTATAAAGATCTGTTGGATGAATGTCAGTTTCGTAAAAAGGTATTTTATTTGCAAGACATATCTCTTTTATTACGGCTCGCGTAATTCCTTTTAGGCAATTTCGCTCTGTTGGAGTATAAACACAACCCTTACTAACCATGAAAAAATTATCTGCACTTCCTTCAGCAATAAAGCCATCTTGATCTAGCATTATGGCTTCGTGCACTCCTTCTGCATTTGCTTCTCTAACTGCTTGAATGTTATTTAGATAATTCAGACTTTTGACATTCGGGGAAAGACTTCGAACAGGAATTCTCGGAGTTTTTGCAATAATTGCTGTTAGCCCTTTTTCATAAAGTTCTTTTGGATAAAGTTGAATTTGCTGCGCTATAATCACTACTGTTGGCTTTGGACACTTTTTCGGATTTAGACCTAAATCACCAATTCCTCTCGTAACTATTGGTCTAATATAGCCAGTTTGCAATTTATTTTTTCTGCAAACCTCAATTATTTTTTCGACAAGTTGTTCTCTTGTATAAGGAATTTTTAGTCCTATTGCTTCTGCGGATGCATAAAGCCTATCAATGTGCGCGTCTAGCTTAAATATCCTGGGCTTTGGTATATCCGGTGGGCCATAAATTCTTATGCCTTCGAAGACGCCATCTCCGTAGAGAAAACCGTGATCAAAGGCAGATATTTGATAGCCGTTTTCAGGGACAAATCTTTCGCCATTTATATCTGACACAAAAATAAATTTTTCTTCTAAACTTCCCGAGCTCATTGACTATATAAAGCATTAATAAAAATAAAAGCCTTTCTAAACATTAACAAATACAAAAATATTTTAATTTCAAAAAATTATTTAGCTCATGTTTCGCGGTAAGGCTGCTTACTTAAGCAAGCTCACCCAAAATATAAACTTAAAAAGCGTAGATTTAAACTCGAATAAGTTAGATGGCAGCACTCCACCAGGTGTTTTTATTGGGCAGTTCGGCTATCCAAAAGTTTATGTCGGGCCGATGCTAACCACACTACAAGAAAATTGTGAGTTGTTAGATTTACCAGAATTATGGTTGCAACAAAGCAGAACTTCAAAAGAAATTGTTTCTTTTAGACTCAATTTAATTAGAGGAAAAGTTTTGAGTAATGTTAAGGATCTGAATAATAAGTTTGTTAACAAATTACAAGAAATTGCTTTAGCTAAAAAATCAGTATACTCGGAAGCTGAATTCAAATCAAAGCCGAGAGGATTTTGCTTACACGAAGAATTTCAGCCATTTGGGCCATCGGCAGAGTTACAAAGATTTGAAATTGGAAATGTAAAATGGCAAAAAGATTTGCAAAAAGCCTATTATGATAGGGATTTGCTAGCTGCAGAAGCGGTAAAACAACTTTACTCTAAAGGCGTATTTTTTTCGCAAATCCAAAAAGCTCTTTCTGTGGGAGCTTTCGGTTTGGGAAAAAATAGGAAATTAGTACCCACGAGATGGGCAATAACTGCTGTGGACGATATTTTAGGAAAATGGTTACTAGAAGATGTTAAGCAGAATCCGATTATCGACAATTATTTAGTTTTTGAATTTTCTGCACTAAATAATTATTTCGCCGTCCTTCTTATGCCAACTCTTTGGCAATACGAAAATTTTGAAGCTTTCATAAAAATTTTAGGAAACGAAGTACTAATTTATGGTGATTGGGAGCCTTGGACAGGCAGGAAAGAATACTCTGAGCAAGGCGGATGCTATTACTCAATTAGATTTGCTATCGCCGAATATCTAAAAGCAATTAATAGGCAAGCTGGTGCGATCGTACTCAGAGAAGCTTATCCAGGATACATCCCACTAGGCGTTTGGGCAATACGTGAAAGTGTTCGTAGCGCTTTAAAGCAAACGCCAAAAGAATTTCACGATTTGAGATCTGCAATTGCTTATATATCCTCTAAACTCAGATTGCCAATTAGTGAATTTATAAATAGGAGTGTGCTTTTAAAAACTGCTAGCCAACAAACTAAATTATGCAAATTTTTTTCGTTGGTTTAATTTTGAGGATTTACTTCGGCTTTCGCTTCTGGGGCCAAAGAAATGCCTAATTGTGCCAGCCCTTCGCTTAATTGCGAAAAAAGACTTTCGGTTTCAATTTTTTCAATTTTTTTCTGAATTTTCTCTTTTTTCTTTTGCAAATTTACTTTTAATTTATCCAGCTCTTCTTTTTTCTTTTCTAAAGATTGTATTTGTGAAAGGGCTTCAAATCCTTGTAGCTGTTTCTTTAAATTATCTGCTTCTGTTTTTAGTTGTGAATACTTGGCAGCCCAATCTTGTAAATAGTGATCATTCAAAAATGAGCTTATCGTTGTTAGAATTTTAGTTCTTTTTTTATCACCCACAACAATCCCATTACTTTCGATTGCGATTCTAAGGGCGATCAAAACACTTTCGAATTTAAAATCTGAATCGTGCAAAACCGAAGAAATTGGACTATTAACATAACTTTCTATAAATCCTTTATATTCTGGTTTTTGCCAAGCAAGTTTACGCAAAGGCGCATCAATGTCTGAAAATAGTGAATAAATTTCCAATTCTAAATCTTTCAATTTCTTACTTTTTTCCTCTATTTCTTTTTCTAGCTCTTTTAAACGAACCATTTCTGAACTTTCATTAATTTTAGATAGCTTGTTTGAAATTTCTGAAAATTCGCTTTCGATTGTCTTAATTTTTTGTTCTATTTGTGCTAGCTCAGATGTTAAAAGCGCTTTTTGGTCCATCAAAAGGCTCAAAGACTCATAAAGCTGTTTAACTTTTACCAATTCGTTTAATTTCGCCTCGGAAAGATCTGATTTTAACTTAGTTAATAAATTATATAGTTCTTGCAATAGGTCTTTCAAATAAACTGATTCTTCTGTAAAAAATTCTTTTGTAATTGCAAATGCCCGCTCATTTTCTGCCATAAATTTGGTAAAAGCTTCTTCGAAATTTTTTTCGAAATAAGGCAGGCCATCAATTGGAAAATTTAGATCTAGGGTTTTTAGAAAAATTTCACAAGCGTTCACATAAGTATTTCTATTACCATCTGCAAGCGCTTTATTTTGATTATACAGCTCAGGAAGACGAGGTTTTGCGGATTTCAATGCAGTTATGGCTTCATTTATTTTTTGAATTTGATTTTGTAGTTCTTGCGCTCGTATGGACCACTTTTTCTCAAGTAAAGATAAGCTTTCTTTTTCTTTAGTCGATATCCAACTTTTAAGTTCAGAAAGTGTGAGTTTTTGCTTTGACGGGACTTCTTCTTTTTTTGATTTCGAGCTCCCAAAGAGTGCTTTTAGGAAAGCGTTTATAGAGGACAATAACCCCATGTTGTTATTTTAAAGATAATTATTAAAAATCTTGCTACTCGAAATATTTAAAAACTTAACAGCGTTAATTTTCGAAATGTTACCTTGCGAAAATTTGGTAAAATACAAAATTCCAATTTTAAAAGCAAAATTAGCAAAAGAGCTAAAAGCCAAGGGTTATAAAAATAAAGAGATTGCAAAAGCTTTAGATGTTACAGAAGCGGCTGTTTCGCAATACTTAAGCGGTAAAAGAGCCAAAAAAGAAATTGAGCAATTTGAAAGCAAAAAAATTGCATCGATTTGCAAATTTTGTAAATTTTGTAAAAATTAAAATGGAAAAAGAGCTTTATTTGGACTATGCGGCAACAACGCCTGTTAGGAAAGAAGTTCTAAAAGAGATGTTACCTTATTTTGAAAAGTCTTTTGGAAATCCGAGTAGTGCGCATTCAAAAGGAATGGAAGGTTTGAAGGCCATTGAAGAAGCGAGAAAAAGAGTCGCTAAAATCTTAAATTGCGATCCGAAGGAAATTATCTTTACCAGCGGGGGTACAGAATCTGTTAACTTAGCAATTAAGGGATTTGCTTTTGCAAATAAAGATAAAGGCAATGTCATAATAACTCAAAAAACAGAGCATAGCGCAGTGCTAAATACTTGTAAATGGCTAGAAAGCCAAGGTTTCAAAGTTATTTATTTAGATGTAGATGAATTCGGGCTGGTCGATTTGGAAAAATTAGAAAAGGCTATAACAAATCAAACAATTTTAGTCTCGATTATGTACGCCAACAATGAAATTGGCACAATTCAGCCAATAGAAGAAATTGCTAAAATTTGTAAAACAAGAGGTGTTGCTTTTCATACGGATGCTTGTCAAGCTGCAGGCTACTTAGACCTAGATGTACAAAAGCTGGGCGTAGATATGTTAACTTTGAATGGGAGCAAAATTTATGGCCCGAAAGGAGTTGGTTTACTTTTTGTCAAATCAGGCATCGCTCTAACTCCGTTAATACATGGTGGCGGGCAAGAGCTCGGTTTTAGATCTGGAACAGAAAATGTTCCAGGCATAGTTGGTTTGGCGAAGGCACTAGAGCTTTGTTGTGAAGAAAAAGATAAAGAAGTTAAGAGATTAATAAAGCTAAGAGATTATTTTGTTGGTAAAGTTTTGGCTGAAATTCCTGAAGTGAAGCTAAATGGCCACCCAACAAAAAGACTCCCAAATAATATTAATTTATCATTTGCTGGAATAGAAGGAGAAGCACTTTTGACGTTGTTAAATGAAAAAGGAATTTTCGTTTCTACTGGATCTGCTTGCAGCTCCAAAAGCTTAGAAGAGAGCCATGTGCTAAAAGCCATAGGGCTACCAATACTCTATTCTCACGGAAGTATAAGAATTAGTATGGGCAGGTATACAAAAAAGGCAGACCTAGATTATGTTTTAAGCGTTTTGAAAGAATCTGTAAAAAAATTGAGGGGGCTTTCCCCATTTGCTAAAAATGGCTAGTTTCGATTATACCGAACTCATTAAAGAACATTTTTTTAATCCGAGGAATTTTTTGAAAAACGATGCTGACGGGGCTGAATTTATAAAAAATGCTGATTGCTATGGCGAGGTTGGAAATCCTGTATGCGGCGATGTTATGAAAATTTGGCTAAAGATAGATCGTGAAAATGATAAAATTATAGATTGCAGATGGCAAACATTTGGTTGCGTTGCAGCAATTGCAGTAACATCTATGCTTTCTGTCATGTTAAAAGAAGGTTCTGGGATGTCAATAAATAGCGCACTAGAGCTAACTCCTCAAAAAATTGTTGAAAAACTTGGTGCCATACCTCCCAAAAAATTTCATTGTGCAGTGTTGGGAAACGAAGCGTTAAAATCTGCTCTCAATAATTATTTTAGAAAAACTAGGCAATTCGACAGAATTATTCCTATAGGTCCTGATTTGCTCGATGAAAAGCTAAAGTTAACACATAAAGAAGTCAAAGATTGGATTAGAAATGGGGCGAAAAGTTTTGAAGAAATTGAGGCTAGAGTTGGCACAAAAATAGAAAATCCGGAAACAAAAGCTAAAATAGAGCTTTTGCTTAAAAACAATTGAAATGGTTAAGAAACAAAAAGCTAAAAATGAAACGAGTTTGACAGAAAAAGTCAAAAGAGCACTCGAAGACATAAGACCTGCACTTCAAGCAGACGGAGGCGATATAAAATTAATTAAAGTCGAAAATGGCGTGGCTTATGTAAAATTAGAAGGTTTTTGTAGCACTTGCCCTTTCGCCACACTAACATTAAAAAATTTTATAGAAACCACTTTAAAAGAAAAAATTCCTGAGCTAAAAAGTTGTGAAACAATTTAAAATTTTAAAATACGCCCTCTTACTTTTTACCTTGTTTTTCCTCTTTTTCTTGCTGCCTTGGTTTCATCATCGGGAATAGCATAATTTCTTTTATAGACGGCATGTCATTAAAAATCATCGCAAGCCTATCTATACCAATTCCCATACCTCCTGTCGGAGGCATGCCATACTCCATAGCAACTAAGAAATCTTCATCCATTGGGTGTGCTTCTTCGTCGCCTAATTTACGCATTCGTACTTGCTCTTCGAAAAGTTTTCTTTGCAGAATAGGATCGTTTAGTTCTGAATAAGCATTTCCGATCTCCATTCCGACTACATAAGGCTCGAAACGTTCTACCAAGTGCGGATTTTGTCTATGCGGTTTGCAAAGAGGCGTGGTCTCAATTGGGTGATCTTTTAGCAAAGTTGGTTGAATTAACTTATCTTCGCAAAGTTGTTCAAATAACTCATTAATAATTAGCCCATCTGGCGCGCCTTTTGGAAGTTCTAAATTGTACTTCTTTGCAAGCCTTTGAAGTTCAGCATGATCGCATTTTTTAATTTCTATTCCGCCATATTTCTCCAAAGCTTCGTACATCGAAAGTTGTTGCCAGGGCTTGCCGAAATCTATTTCGTTTCCTTGATAAACTATTTTCGTTTTGCCAACAACTTTTTTTGCTACGAAAGCCATGAGTTCTTGGAAAAACTTCGCAACATCGTTGTAATCCCAATAAGCTGCATAAAATTCCACTTGAGTAAATTCTGGATTGTGTGTAGAGTCTATTGATTCATTTCTGAAATCTTTAGCGAACTCGTAAACTCTCTCGAAACCACCAACTAAAAGCCGCTTCAAATAAAGTTCGTTGGAAATTCTCAAATAAGCGTTTGTTTTCAAGTCATTAACATATGTTATGAAAGGTTTTGCTGCAGCACCTCCATAAATTGTTTGAATTATTGGGGTTTCGACTTCTAAAAAGCCGTGCTTGTTCAAAAATTCCCTAATAGCATCTACAATTTTTGTCCTAGTTATAAAGACCTTTCTAATTTCTGGATTCATTATTAAATCCAAATATCTTTGCCTGTATCTTATTTCTGTATCTTTCAAGCCGTACCAAACATCTGGCAAATGCCTGAGGGCTTTACAAAGTAATTGGAAATTTTTTGCTTTTACAGAAATTTCACCTTTTTTGGTTTTAGTTACTACACCCTCAACACCAAGCCAATCTCCTCGCTCAATGAATTTTAACAAGTCAAATTGCTTTTGGCCAACATCTCCTTCTGAAATCCAAATTTGTATTTTTCCAGATGCGTCATGTAGATCTAAAAAGCATAGCTTGCCATGTTCTCTAATGGCCATTATTCGACCAGCGACAGAAACGCTTTTACCTTCCAAAGATGCGAAATTGTTAGTAATTTCTTCGGAATGGTGTGTTTGATTCCACGAATAAGGATATGGGTTCATACCTAGTTTTTGCATCGCTTTTAATTTCTCTAATCTATCCGCATCGACCATGCCAAAAACTATTTAACACATATTATAAACTTTTTTCTATGATTGAAAGGTTTAGAAAGGATATAGATTCGAAGTTAAATGATTTAGCAAAACCTTTTTTGAAATTTAGCCCGAATACATTAACGCTGTTATCTTTTTTCTTTGCACTTTTAACACCACTGACATTTTACATGGTGCGCTTTTATAAAGCCGCTCTTATTTTAGCAGGCGTTTTCATTGCAATTAGCGGGATATTTGATGCATTAGACGGTAAAGTTGCCCGCCTAAAAACACAAGAAAGCAAAAAAGGAGATTTCTTAGACCATTTGCTAGATAGGTATTCTGATTTTTTTATAATCGGTGGCTTTGGCTTAACCAGTTTTTGTAAACTAGATTTTGCATTTTTAGGCCTAATTGGAACTCTATTTGCAAGCTATGCTGGAACACAAGCCGAAGCTGTAGGCGTTGGGAGAATATACTCTGGCCTTTTAACCAGAGCGGATAGGCTGATTCTCTTAGTTTTTGCTCCTGCTGTACAATTTATCTTTTATGGCTTCTTTGGCTTTACAATTCTAGAATTGATTTGTCTCGCCTTCTTTGTTTTGGGCCAAATCACTGCGATTCAAAGGGCTTATTTTGCTTGGAAAGAGCTAAGTAAAAAAGAGTAAAAGCGAAAAGCGGGCCCGAGGGGATTCGAACCCCTGACCCTTGGCTTAAAAGGCCAATGCTCTAACCTGACTGAGCTACGGGCCCTTCTTTGAAGAAAATAGAAGACTTTTAAAAGTTTTTTCTATCGATTTTTAAAAATTAAAAATCCGAAAACAAAAATAAAAAATTTAAGTTATTTGCAAGGCTATTAGAAATCCTATTATGAAGCCAACCAAAAGACCTTGCAAAAATTCTTTTACACCGTAAATAAGTTCTTCCTCTTCTTCTTTTTTGACTTCTTCACGAATTTCTTTTACAAGCCTTTCACTTGGTTTTTTTGCCATGATTTTTCAACCTCCTTAAGCCTTTTTTGGTTTTCCAGGACGCATTTCGCTCAATTCGATTTTACCTAAAGCCACTAGTACTGCGCCCAATCCATAGAAAATTGGCACGAAAAGCAACTCTTTTCCAGTCGGCAATGCCACATTAGCCATTAGCAAGCGCAATGCGGCTAATAGCGTAGCATAAATACCATAGCCAAACCATGTAGCTCCTACAAAAATCAAAAACAGTCCTATAAGCTCATAGTGCTTTATGTTTGTTTTAGCCATAAAGTTAAAACTTCGAGCAGAGATATTTATAATTAGTTAACTAATTAGTAGTGGTAATGGGGCCGCCAGGATTTGAACCTGGATTGTCGGTGCCCAAGACCGAAGTCCTAACCAAGTTAGACTACGGCCCCTCGCTTTCACTTCAGATTTTTTGCTTTTAAACTTTTGCTCTTCTTGGCGCTAGATTTTTATTTAGAGCTTTTCAAAGTAATTCATGGCCATTATTACAAATATAACATTTTTTGCTTTTTCTTTAATATGCTTGGCTGGAGCAAGTTTTTTTCTCGTCCGCTCTTTGTTAAAAATTGGTAGCTTTCTGCGGCTAAAAGAATTTTCTGTTGCGTTTATAATAATGTCTATCGGCACTAGCCTACCAGAGCTTTCTGTTGGTATTAGTTCTGCTTTAGAAAATAATCCAATCATATCTTTAGGTAATGTTTTGGGCTCCAATATCGTAGACCTGACTTTAATTTTAGGGATTGCACTTTTGTTGGCCAGAAGTGTAAAAATTAAATCCGGAGCAGTTAAGCGAGATATCTGGTATGTTTTGCCAATCGCAGCACTCCCAATAGTTCTGCTATTTGATTCGCAGCTTGGCAAGTTAGACGGAGTGATTTTAATTGCTGTATTTTTAGTTTACATGTTCAAACTTTTTTCCGAAAGAAAAAAAGAAGAGGGCAGAGTTAAAAATAGCGTGAGTAATTGGGAAGCTTTTGGTTATACTTTGCTCTTTGTAATTGCGCTATTTGGCTTAATTTTCGGTGCTGAACTAACAGTTCGGTACGGAGCACTATTGGCCAAAGAACTCGGAATTTCTGAATTTCTACTTGCACTAATTTTAATTGCCGTAGGCACTTCTATACCCGAGCTAGCTTTTGGAAGTTCTGCTGCGCTACAAAAACATGGAGAGCTTGCAGTAGGAGATATGTTAGGTGCAATAGTGGTTAACTCCACTTTGGTTTTAGGCATAACTGCGTTTATTAGCCCAATTTATACTACTATTTCGGGCATATTCATACCGGTCTCTTTTATGTTGCTATCGATTTTTATTTTCCTGACCTTCGCCCAGTCTGCCAAAAAGCTAAGTTGGCTAATAGGTATTTGTTTAATTTTTCTATACATGTTTTTCTTGATTTTACAGATACTGTAATAGATTGGCAATAGATTAAAGAATGTAAGATGCGCCAGCCGAGATTCGCACTCGGGTCCTACGCTTGGCAAGCGCATGTCCTACTACTAGACTACTGGCGCACAAATTTAATTAATCGATGTATTTAAAAATTTTAAGTATTTAGAATATTTTCTAAACAAAAGATAATTATTTAAATAATAAAAGCAAAAACAAAACATGGCCCAGACTAAAAAGAACCAAAAACCAAACTTCACGGCGACAGACACAAAGGCAGATTTTGTTAACAGCTTATTAAAAAAGGCTGCTGAAAAAGAGCCTCCAGCAGAACCAGAGAAACCAATGCACGACCCAAAAGAAATAGAAAAGCTAGTTAATGAGTTAAAAGCAAAAGCTGCTGCAAATTACAAAGTTAAATAGAAATAAAATAGAAATAATTAAAAAATTAGATTCTAATTACGTCGCCATTTTTCGGCGCAATAGCATCTATACCAAATCTAGATTTAACTTCTGTTGCAAATTTTTCGCAGTAATCTCCATGCATACACACTACTTTTTGAGGAGAAACTTTTTGTATAAACTTTAGCAGCTCAGACCGGCCTGCATGCGCAGAGAAATCGAAAGATAAAATCTTCATTTTTACTTTTAAATTAATAGCTCCTAAGATGTATTGTCCCGTATCGAGCAAATACCTGCCAGCTGTTTTTGGTATTTGATAACCTGTAAAAATTATTGCGCAATCTTCTCTAGTATAAAGTTGTTTCATATAATGCACAATTGGGCCACCTTCCATCGCAGCCCCAGTTGTTAAAATAACACAGGGCTCGCGAATCGCATTATTTCTTTCTTCGTTTTCATACAATTGAATTGCATTTTCAGCCGCGTCATGAAGTTCATCTATATCTCTTACGAATTCTGGGTGTGCCAGCGCGATGTTAGTGGCGTCTTTAGCCATGCCATCTAAATATATTGGCCAATCTGCACCAAATTGATTAAGTATCATTAAAATTTCTGGGGCTCGCACTGCATAAACCGGAAGAAGGGCAATTCCCCCATTATCTATGGTGTTTTTAATTGCTGCATAAAGTTGCTTTTCTGCTTCTTGCCTAGGAGGGTGTTCTCGGTTGCTATAAGTGCATTCTGTAAACAGCACATCTGGTGATTCTACATCAAATCTTGCGCCTGCGACTACTCTAGTAGGCTCCAACTTAAAGTCTCCAGTATAAAGAATTTTTTTGCCCTGAGAATTTAAAACATAAAGTGCACTTCCCGGGATGTGACCTGCATCCCACACTTCTACTTTAGTGCTAGGACTAAGTTTTATCGAATCTCCATAATTTATTTTTTTAATCGACCGACGTAGTGCAACAATGTCTGTGGGAGAATATCTAATTGGCAAATCTCTAAGTTTTGCAACTTTTAGAGCATCTCGTAACAAAAGGTCTAAATAATCACTTGTTGCAGCTGTTGCATAAACATTGCAATGGGTTTTTCTAAATAAGTATGCCGAACTGCCTAAATGGTCTAAATGGCCATGCGTTATAAAGAGATCTGTTGTTCTTAACTTCGGAAATAACGGGGCTTCACCAGTTTCGACTTTTGTGCCGTAATCGAAAATAACGCCTCTATCCGTTTTAATGTAAACTGCGCTTCGCCCAACTTCGCGAAAACCGCCTAGACAATGTGCTTCCATTCCAAGCTTCTATTATTTTTTATTTTCTGTTTATTTTTTTGTTTTCTTTTTTTCTTCTGGTTTTGGCTCTGTTTCGCCTTGAAGTTTAGTTATGTCTATTCCTAAATTCTTTAGCGCTTCTGCGTGTGCTTTTAAAAGCGCATCAATAACTCCAATCAATCTAACAAACTCTTGTCTCTCTTTCAACAAAGTCGTTATTGCACCTTTATGAAAACCTATTTCTTCTTCATTAGCCATGAGCCTTATTGCGCTCAGATGTTTATAAAGGTTATGAATCGGCCGGAAACGTAAAAGTTTTTAATTAGGCGGAATTTCTTAATCGCATGGCAGATTCGTTTTTAACAAAGTTTAAGCCAAAATTGCTGCTTTATGAAAGTTTGCTTTTCTTACTAGTTCAAAGTCTTGCGTTGTTCGCCGGCGCCAAACTTATTAAAGCTGGGCAAGTCGAGCTGCCGACAGTAGAAGGAGGTTATTTTAGACTCGTCCAAATCCTAATCGCTTTTGTAATAGCTTTGGTAATTATGATCATTTTACTCAAACTTCTCAAAACACCAGTAAGCTTCGGTTTTTTCTTTTCCCTAATAATTTTTATTGGAGCGCAAGCTATTTTCGAGGCTTTTTTCCCGCTAATAATATCGATAGCTCTGGCAGTTGCTATTGTTCTAATAAGATGGAAATTCCCGAATGTAGTAACACATAATTTAGCTATAATTCTTGGAATTGCCGGAATTTCAATGGTTTTAGGGCTTAGCTTAAGACCTTGGCCTGAAATAATAATTTTGCTCATTGTTTTGTCCATTTATGACTTCATAGCTGTGTTTAAAACAAAGTTCATGGTTTCGCTTTTCAAACAGCTTTTAACGAGAGGCGCTCCGCTTGCGATTGTAGTTCCAGAAAGAGCTCCTGCATTAAAAGAACACATAGGTAAAATTTCTGCCGAAAAAATCAGAGAAAAAGACAAAAAAGTTCTTATGCTAGGAAGCGGCGACATTGCATTTCCAACACTATTCGCGGTTTCTGCTCAATTTGCCAATGGTTTGCCAGCTGCTATTGCAATAATCGCTGGCTCTATATTAGGCATCATAGCAAATCACTATTTGCTAACAATTAAAAAGCTCAAATTCATACCTGCGTTGCCACTCATTGCAGCTTTTAGCATCACAGCATACCTTTTGAGTTTGGGCCTTACATGAATTCTTCTTGTGGTAATTGATTTTGTAGCTGGCCTCTCTCTCGCAGGTATTCTGTAGCCAAAATCCAGAAAATCAGCCCTAGAGATCTGACACCTTTATTATTACATGGGATAATATAATCGACATACTCAGTGGTGTTATTTGTGTCGCAAAGAGCAATTATTGGTATTCCGGAAATAAAGGCATCATGTACTGCATTTTTATCTGGTAGTGGGTCTGTTATAAGTGCTATTTTCGGCTCGATAAAATTGTTCAAATCCAAATTAGTCATAATTCCAGCTGGGTAGCGTCCCGTGAACGCCTTAACGCCAGTATATTTGACAAAAGCATTAACAGCTTTCCAACCGTTTTCACGCCTGCAAACCACTAAAATATCTTCTGGAGAATATTTGGCGAGTAACTTCGCAGCTAATCGCAATCTTTTATCGATTTCTGTAAGGTTTAGTGTGCAAAGCCCTTGCGGGTTTATTTTATATACAAAACGAGCCATGTCTTTGGTTTTGATTTTCGTACCGATATAAACTCCTGCTGCTAGGTATTGCTCAATAGGCACGAGCAACTTTTGTTCCGTAGTGAGCTCTGTTTCTGGCATACTATGGCAAATCAAAAAAGAGTTTTAAAAGTTTTCTACACCTTGTTTAAGCGCTCTTCGATTTCAATTAATCTATATAATTTAGCAAGACGTTCTTTTCCATCAATGCCGAATTTGACAAATGGTACTTGCCATGCAAATGCAATATCTGCAATTGTAGCATCCATTGTTTCGCCAGAGCGGTGAGATAGCACTGGTACAATTTCATGAGACCGTGCGAAATCAAGAACTTCTTTTGCAGCCAAAAGAGAACCGATTTGATTTGGCTTTACTATAACTGCGTTAATTGCTCTTTCCTCAACAGCTTGCTTTAGCCTTTTTAAATTCGTAGCTATTAAATCGTCTCCGCAAACTAAGGAAAATGGATTTTCCTTCAGCAATTTTGCAAAGCCTTCAAAATCTGTTTGATTGAAAGGGTCTTCTAAATAAAATAGTTCAAATTCGTAAGCAAGTTGAGATATGTACTTAAAATGTTGTCTTTTATCTAGCTCGCCTAGTTCGTGCCAATGATAGCTGCCATGCGCCCAAATGTTTGATGCCGCAAAATCGCATCCAAGCTCTACTTCTGGTGGGAGAAGTTTCGATATTATGTCAAGAACTTCGTGGGCTGACTTATTAAAAATCCATGCGTGCTCAATAGTTTTTGCTTTTGTAGAGTATTTCCCAATGGCTCGATATAGCTTCCGAGCTGTTTGAAAATCTTCTCTAAATGAATCTTGCCTGGGGGAAAGTAATAGCTCTTGTATGTCGAAATTGCTTTTTGGCGCATGTGCACCACCGCCAGCAACATTTGCCAAAATCCTTGGCATTTCAGTCGCGCTTGGATTTAAGATCTCCCAAAGTTCTTTTTCTTGGTCTTTTGCCAAAGCGTTTAAAATGGCAAACTCTAGCGCAATTCTCGGATTTCCGCCGAGCAAATCTAAATAAACACTATTTAATTTTTTAAGATCTTCAAAAGTCTCAATTTCCATCCCAATTAAATTTTTGGCTAATTTAGAATTAATGTAAGAAACTGTTTTTGCAAGCGAGAAACCGTAATCCAGAACTTCAAATTTTGACTTAGAAGTTCCAGAGGGTGCAGAACCAGATGCACCATTAACAAAAATTTGTATTGTAGGTTTGCCTCTACAATCTTTTATTTGCCTTGCTCTAATTTTTCGAATTTTCATTACTTTTTTTCTTCAACCTTCGGCGGTTTTGGCCTTCTTATTGAAATTGGTAGTATGCCTTCTTCAAATTCTAACCTGGCAATTTCTGTAGTATCGTATATGTTCTCTGGTCGCTTAATTAGTAAAGGTGCCCCCATTGCCAATTGAAGTGCTCTGGCACCAATTATTCTAGCAATTTCATATTTCGTATATTTAGCGGTTTGCATTTATCCTCCCTTACCTATTTCTTTTTTCAAAATGCTTCTTAGCTCTTCTCCTTTTATTTTGGCCAAATCTATTAAATTTAAAACTTCTTCTCTCGAAAAAGTCCCATCTCCGCCTTTTTGCATTGCAGTATATAGCCCATTCGACAATGTTGCTATTGATAGTCTGGCGTCCATTGCTTGCTCTTCTTTTTTGTCATAATCTACAAATAAATATTTGTCTAATTTGGCGAAAGTAGTTAAGATCGGAAAGTCCTTCAGCTTTAGCTTCTGATTTGTTATCTCTTTAAACTGTACTGTTTCTGTGCTTTCATCGTATTTCGGAAATCTGGCTAAAGAAAGTGCTGCGACAGCTCCCAATGCTGCTGCATCGAACAAATTACCATCGTCATTAATTGGATAAATGTCTATAAAAATTACCCAAACTTTTTCCTTAGGTTTAATACAAAGGGAGCTGAAATCTATACAACCAGATTCTCTTATTCCTCTGTCAACAACACGAGCTAACTCCACGGCTTCTGGTCCTGGTGGGCCTGGCTCAAAGTCTGGGCTAGCAATCGGGCAAAGTTCTGCATTTGTAATTAAAATTCCTTCATCAGGGGTATCTGGAAATGGTGTATCAACATCGAATTTGACACCAACAAGCACATCTGTTTTCCCGATTTGCACCCTAGCAGAGCCATTGGCGTGAGGGATTGGATTTGGCTCTATTTTGATTTGCCTATAATCCACTAGACTTCGTCCATCATACCTCATATTCTTAGTGAGAAGTGCACTTATCATATTTTTATAAGATGACATTTTAAACCTCCTCTTCTGCTTCTTCAACTATGTATTTTTCTTTTAGTGCAGCACTTTGTTTTGCATATATTTGCTCACAAGCGCTGAAAGCCAACTCTAGCATTTTATTTATCTCTTCTTTTGTTAATTGGCCATCCATTTGCAAAAGAGTTATTTGTTTCGTTCTTGGCATAAGCGCTATTGGCATATCTGCTTCGCCATAATTGTCTTCTGCTTCGTTTAAGTCCAAAACGATTTTACCATCTGCTTTACCACATGCTATAGCAGTAACCAAATCTTTCATTTCAATTCCAGCATCTGCTAAAGCAACTGCAGCAGCGTTTATTGCCGCAGTTCTCGTGCCAGCACAAGCATTAATTACTTCAACATAAACATCTATCTTCGTCCTTGGGTATTTTTCTAAAAATATTGCAGGTGCAAGTGCGTCTCTCATAATTTTTGAAATCTCTACACTTCGCCTGCTTGGACCTGGCCTTGCTCTATCCGTAGTTGAAAATGCTGCCATGTCATAAACGCATTCTAAATATGCTTTATCTTGTAAGGCCATGTGCTTTGGCACTACTTCTCTAGGGCCATAAACTGCTGCGATGACTTGTGTTTCTCCCAATTTCAACATACAAGAGCCATCTGCAAGCGGTATGACTCCTACTTTTACTTCTACATCCCGCATTTGTTCGGGCAAACGACCATCCAATCTTTTGCCATTAACTATTAAATGAGCTGGTGCTCCTGCCTTTGTCATTTTTTCACCTCTTCTAACATAGCTTTTATTCTATCTGTTAGTCCTTTAGTATGAGCTTCTAGTCCAATAGTTTCTATTACTTTTGCCACAATTGCTTCCTTTTCAGGGGTTCCTTTAACCCAAATCCAGCCATTTTGACCTACATATATCTCGCACCCAGTTCCTTGCTTTATCATATTAATCATACTGCCTTGCTTACCAATTACGCGAGGTATTTTAACTGGAGAAATTTGTAACAACGTACCTCCACGAAGTCTCCTATACGGCTTTCTTGCCGAAGTTAGTTTTACAAATTTTGTTTCTGTAACTGCAGTAACTTCGCAAAAAACATAATCCCCAATGTCGAAAATCCGTGATAAATCCATTCCTTTAACTATAAATTCTGTTGTAGCTTCGGCTAATGGCAAATCAGCAGTATAAGGCGAATTAATGTCTACAGACCAACCACCAGGCAAAATAGCCACAATTTTGCCAACAACTACATCACCTTTTTTAGGTATGTAACGTCCGGCAAACGGTACTACTTTCAAAACTCTGCCTTTAATAGATACCATTCCAACAGTCGATGCGAATATTTTTTCGCCTTCTCTATGCGCTTTTCCTGAAGGTAAAAATTCAAGCCCTTCAGCGAGAAGCTCACCAGGTATAACGATATCTCTATCCTTTACAAATAACTTCGAATTTTCCATTTTTCCTCCAAACACATATTTATCACAAGTCAACACGAAAGCTATCTATTTTTGTTTCCAGCTTTCGGACTTTTCTCCTTTCTCATCTTTGGTTTAGGTTTGTTGTTTTAAAAACCTTTTGGAGAAATAAACAAACAAAAATTATGACTTTACTTCTTTTCCTCAATCACTGCTTCTCCAGAAGTTAACTTATTAATAAAATTCCAGATTTCTGTTTTTAGGCCTGCGGGGCATTCCATTTTAAATTTTACAGAGCCATCATTTTGCCATTCTTCATCGAGCAGTGCGTATTTCTTTTTAATCACAGAATATGCACTTCCGGCATGCCTTGCTGGAAGAGTTACTGTAAATCTTGCTTTTTCGAAGCTCAGTGGCAAGACTGTCTGTAGCTGTTTAATTACGGATTCTATTTGAGCTTCTGCAGGTTGATAAGCGTCTATGTGAACTTTTGCTTGTTCTAGAGCAAGTTCTATTCTTTGTATTGGGTGTGGCGCTCCAGTTCTAGGGTCTGCTGCATTTTGATGAATGTATTCGATTATCTTCTTACGTTTTGCTTCATAGAAACGTTTTCTTTGCTCTTCAGTAAGTGAAAATTCTCCTTTCCTCAAAATTATTTTTGCAGCTTCTATTGGGTCCTCTGTGCCGAGCCATTGTACCATTTTGGCAGAGGACTGTTTTTCGCCTTTTTTTGCATCTTTCCAAACATCAAATGTTTCTAAGAATTCTCTCGGGTCGATTTCTTTTCCTTGCCTGAATTCTAGGGCTTTGTCAGGATCTTTTAAAACAATTTCAAAATTCTCCCCGCCCTTTTTTAGACGAGCTATATTTAACGAAATTTTTTCTCGGTTAAACAAAAATTGTCCTTTGCCTGCCATTTACTCTTTTAGTGTTAGTTTTTCCACGCCACTATTTGTAACAGCTACGGCTTCGAATCTATCGAATGAAAATTCTTTGCCCAATAATTCTTTGAAAACTTCTATGGCAAGTTTTTTTGCCTCTTCTAACTTCATATTTTCCTTGTATTTTTTCTCTAATAGCTTGTTAGCTTCTGCAGCACCTATTCCTAAAGCTCGGGCAAAGTATTGCAAGTACGTTCCTGATGGGTCTGTTTCAAATAGACTTATTCCTTTTTTATCTATGCCTGCGAATAAAAATGCAACACCAAAAGGTCTTATTCCGCCGTATTGAGTATATGCTTGCTCCATGTCAGACAAATACTTAACTACTTCTTCAGTTAGAGGCGATTCTCCATAAGTTAGCTTATGTTGTTGTACGAATAGCCTTGATTTTTTAATGAGAATTCTTGCGTCTGAAGTAAAACCAGAAAAAGTAGCTGCGATTTTATCATCGATTTGAAAAATTTTATGTAGGGATCCGGGGACCATCAGCTTCTCGCCCATACGTCTGTCTGCAAATAACAAAACACCATCTTTATAGACTATACCTAGTGTAAGTGCGCCGTGACTAACAGTTCGCTTTGCATATTCGACTTGCAGCAGCCTTCCCTCTGGAGACCAAATAGTTATTGCACGATCGTAGCCCATTGCTTGTTGTGGAAGTATTTCTACCATTTTTTTAATTTAAATACTTGGCATTTTAAATCTTGCGCTGATAACTTTTTAATTTTGCAATTGAACCAGACACTTTTATAACGCTTAGCCTTGCAGGGCTATCGCCAATGTTTTTAACTAATAAAAGCGCTGCTTTAACTTCATCAACCATGTTGTGCGCACATTTTATTATTAGAGATTTGCCATTCCAAGTTTCCTGTAACACTAAAGTGCTTGCTCTTGAAGTGCCTAATTCGCCGAGAAATTGCAACAAGGCATTTATAATAACATTCTCCACATCTTTTGCACTAACAGTTTCGGTAGTTTCGACATTTACTAAAAGGTATCTTTTTCGTTCTCTTGCAGTTGGCGGAGAAGGTTTTAGCATTACTCAATTTTAAAGACTTGATCTTTAACTCTTACTGGCTGTTCAACTTTCAAACCAATTGATTGCCCTTTTTTAGCCAGCTTAACTGGTGCGTGCTCAATTTGCATAGACTTAACTACTTGTTCGAATGCAGTTTGTGGTCCTTCGATAGCAATTTTATCTCCTTCTTTCAGATCCGCACAAAGCTCAACTACTGCTACAGAAATTTTGTCGAAGAAATGTGTAATAGTTCCAACTAGCTTTTTTTCAGCAAGCTCTTTTTTCTCACTTTCTGCTGGTTTTGTTTTTTTAGCCATTTTGCCCCTACATATAAACTAAATAGGACTTTAAAAACTTTGTTAATTGTAGAACTTAACTACTTCTTTGGCTTTGTCCACTTAAGCTTCTCTGGCTTTCTTCCAAGCTTCAGCGCATATTTCTCGCATTTTCCAGAACAAAAGTAAAGAATCTTCCCAGTGTTTAAAATAAGTGCTTTTCCGGAAGTTCTATCGAATTGTTTATTGCAATAAGAGCAAACAGGCATTTTACTCAACCTCTACACTTTGGCCGATTGCTTGGCCAGGTAAACCTTTTTCCGAAAAGTGAACTCTCACAGCACCTTTATTTCCGTGAGCTTGCGTTATTAGCCCCTCTATTTTTTTGCCAGCTGGAGATGTCCATACTACTTTCTTTCCAATTATTTTTTTAGTTTCTTCTTTGCTGTTTATACCTTCTACTTTTACAATCATTTGGCTAAGCTTTCTTGTTCTTAGCCCGCCTCTGTAGTTAACGATGACGCCTTTCATAAGCAATTTTTACTCGGGAATTTTAAATTTAAAAATCTTTGCTCTCCCGCATTGTTAGTTATTGTTACCTTACCTTGACTGATGCTAAAGGTTAAACAAGTTTTTCTTATGGCAAAAGGGCTAAAGAGGGCTAGAGAAGACAGGATTAAATTCGGCCCATTTTTGATGTTGTAATCCCCAGCAATTACTTATATGCTTGTATTATGTACATCACTTATTATTTAATATTTTTAGAGTTTATTCCTTTCCTACTGAGATGAGTTCTTAATAAATACTTAAACATTTTTCCATGATTTTGGTATTTTAAATGCAATAATTCGTGCACGATTGCTTTTGCTCTGGTCTCGAAATCTTGTTCCAAAAGGTCAAAAGAAAATGTCACTCTACCTTTACTGGAACAACTTGCCCACTTTCTAGTCATTTTTCTTATATGGATTTCTTTCGGCTCAACATCTAATTCTTCAGCCCAATTCAACACTTCTTTTTTAAATTCCTCTCTTATCATTTTTCAGACTTCTTGAGCATGTCCAATATATTTGTTACTATCTCAATAGATTTTTTAACATCTATTTTATTTTTTCTAAAAATTTTATATAATTCTTGCTTAACTTTTCTTTTATGCTCTTCACTTGTTTTCCAATACGGATACATTTTTATGGCTTCGTTCCACATCTTTAGCAATGCTTTCTGTGTTTGGGATATTTTCTTTATTTAGGATCCAATAAACAGAAAAAATTTCTGAAGACATTTTTTTCTTTATTTGTTCCTTTTTAGCATTGTTAAGTTCATTAATAAGTTTTTCTAAATCATCTAATGTTTCTTTGGTAGTCTTTTGTCGTTCTCTATACATGATTGAAATTAATTGTGCTCTTTCCCCAATAGAAACAAGGTAAGGATTGCGCCCCGCCTCCCTTTGTATTGTTATTCCAATACTCCTCAGAAGATTAAACACTTTTTCGGTATCTGAAGAACCACTTTCTTCAAGTTTTTTCAGCGTGTGTTCATTGATTTCGTATACATCCAAAGTTGATTTGATCTTTTCAGTTTTAGTATGCTCCTGAACAAGTTTAGCTGTTTTTCTTGTAAATTCTTTGTCTACAATCAAACTCGGTTCATACGCTTCCTTTAATATTTTGTAAATTCTGGCAAGAGTATCATAATCTTCAAGATATGGTCTTAAGAAAGCATCTGGTGACAGAATCTCATAGATGTCGGCCAATTCTTTATAAAATTCATAATAATCTTGTCTTTTCTTTTCGTCTCTGAAATGTTCTAGAATTATTTCAACAGCCTTGTCTTTTCTTTTTTGCTTAATCAAACTTAAATATTCTATTTTTGCTTTTTGTATTTGTTCTTTAAATTGGTCTTTCAATACTTTTATGTCTTTTACTACATTTTCAATATCTTTTATATCTCCACTATCAAATGCTAGGGCCTTTTCTAATTTATCAAATATGCCAACAAAATCGAGCACAAAACCACAAGGCTTTTTCCTTCCTTCTTCATCTTCATAAGGTCTGTTAACTCTGGCTATCGCTTGGAGAAGAACGTGATCTCTCATAGGCTTATCTAAATACATACAATACAAGATTGGGGCATCAAACCCTGTAAGAAGCTTTTCAGTAACAATAAGTATCTTTGGAAGTTTGTCAGCTTTCCTAAACGCTCTTCTTATTCTTTTTTCCTTTTCCGCGGAATAATGGTATTTGGCAAGTTCGGGAGGATCATTTTGAGCAGGGCTAATAATAACTTCTGAATATTCTTTCGGGAATATTTTGTCAAGTTCTTTTTTATATAAGGCACAGGCTTCTCTATCAACTGCTACTAAAAAAGCCTTGTAACCCATTGGTTCAACATATTCGGTAAAATGTTTTTTAACAAACTTTGCGACGTTCTTTATTCTCTGGCTACTTTTAAGCATGTTCTTAAGATTAACAGCTTTCTCCAAAACTTTATTCAGTGTTTCTATATCACTAATCCCTTCTGCTTCTGCCAGATTCAAGAACTCTTTTTCGAGTATTTCTCTTTTAGGCCTCAGCTCGTTTGGTGCCAAAGTATAGTGAAGCTTTACTGTTGTTCCATCTTCAATAGATTCGGCAATGCTGTATTTGTCCAAATATCCTTTTGGATCGTCAATGCCAAAAACTTTGAATGTGCCTTTGCCATAAGCAGTTCTATCTATTGGAGTCCCGGTAAATCCTATGTATGTTGCATTGGGTAATGCCCCCATAAGATAATTCCCTAAGTCTCCACCTGTTGTTCTATGGGCTTCATCTACTAAAACAAAGATGTTTCTTCTTGTGTTGATATTTGCTGGCATTTTGTCAAACTTGTGTATCATTGTAACAATTAGTCCACGGGTATCGCTTTGCAAAAGTTCCATTAGATGTCTTTTTGACCTTGCTATTCTATTTTCGTCAATTTCAAATCCAACCGCCCTCAAATTTCCAAATAATTGGCTTTCTAACTCGTTTCTGTCCACAAGCATTATAACTGTGGGATTTTCAAATATTGGATTTTCAAGAATCTCTTTGGCAGCCACAATCATTGTATATGTTTTTCCAGAACCCTGAGTATGCCAAATTAAACCTCTGCGCTTTATTTTGTGTTCAGCTCTTTCAACTATTCTTTCGACTGCCCTCATTTGATGAGGTCTTAAAACAATTTTCTTCAGTTCATCATCTTGTCTTGTAAAAAGAATGAAGTGTAATAATGTATTAACTACCTTTTCTTTATCAAAAAACGTTTTAACCAACCGTTCATAATCTTTCTCTCCGCTTTCCGATTTCCAGTTAAATAAACTCTTAGACGAATAATTCCAAGTGGCAGAGTAAAAGAAATGGATTATATGGGTTAAGGCATAAATTTGAAACAAAGTCATGGCTTCTGGTGTTTCTCTATGATACCTCCTTACCTGATCCAATGCTTCTTCAATTCCACTAATTTTATAGGAAGCCTTTGTTTCTACAAAGAAAACAGGAACACCATTTATAAGAAAAACAACATCATATCTGTTAGTATTAGTCCCATTTGTAAATTCAAATTCATCAGTAACCTGAAAAATATTGTTCTTGATGTTTTCGTCTATAAATTTAACATTCCTTTCTCTTTTTTCTGATGGAACAAAAACGGTTTTCAATCCGCATAGATATTCCCATGCCTGCAAATTACCTTCAATTCTTGCAGGCAGTCTTTCAAGTCTCTTTATCAGCTCCTAATCATTTCCCCATTAATAAACTCAGAATTCAGTTTAAGCATTTGACTAGTAAACACTTCTCTAAAAATCAGGCCAGTCTTGCCGCCTAGCAAAGCGAGAGCTTCATCTGGCTTAACATAATCCCAGCCAATTTGCTTTGCATAGCTAATTAAAGTATTTTGTACTGCTGCTCTTTCGGAACCGAGTTTAGGATTAGGCATTTTGAACCCCTTCTTCTAATTTTAATTCAAAAATAGAATCAAGCTGTTCAATTAACCAACGCTGACGATTTTCAACATTTTCTTTTTTCCAACCAGTTTTTAATTCGTCTATTATTTTCTTGGAAATTTCGAATGCTGTTTTGCCACCATAACCTTTCTCGTACATTTCTTTCTTTTTTGATGGCGGGTCATTCTGTTGTGCTATATTTTTCTTGCCAGATAGTAGGGTTAAATTACCTATCTTATTCAACCATATTTTTGCTTCATTTTGAGTCCATAATTTTTTCCACTCTTCAACAGAGTTCCATTTTTCAGGAAGAATGTGATCTATATGCAATCTATTATCTATTTCTATGAAAGATATTTTTGAATCATCGGTTTGATTATATTCGATTAAAATTAGTAGGGGTTTAAGCCAAGACTGCCCATAAACATCATTCTTTAAGTTTTCAGTCATTCGCGTTATTACATTGTGCTCTTTTAGTTTCTTTTCGACCTCATTTTTTATAAAATTTATATCTTTTTTATCTTTCAACCATTTTATTATGTTAAATGATAATTGCTTTACTTTAGAAGATGTATAACCTGCAACCCAATAACAATAATACATTCTTTGCAACAATTTACATAGTTCTTTATAATTATCGTATTTTTCAATTTTGGCGGTAGTTAGTATTGCTTTCCAAAACACCTGATTGGGTAAATAATAGAATGAAAACATAAGTTTCGATTCTTCTTCGTAAATATCTCTAAAGCATTCTACAAAAATCTTAAAATTATAAATAACATTGTTAGGATCTTTATTCTTGAATTGTTTTTCTAATTCTTCGTACAAAGACTTTTTTGGATTTTCTGCTAGAATATAATATTCGTAATATGTAAGAAGATCTGTAATGGATTCTTCGATTTGATCTGATAGGCCTTCTATTTGTCTCCAGGTCTCTATAAATTGGTTTCTCTTATTTTCGGCGCATTGTCCATATAAATAGCTTTTTATTAAATCAGCTGGGCTTAGATCTAATCCTCTTGTATTAAGAATCTGGAACAATTTAATAGCGTAAGATTTATTGGAACATACAATAGAAATCATTATAACCCTATCTAATACATAGTTAACGAACTCTTTTCTTTTTTCATCATCTAATTCCTTAAGTTTATCTTTAAATATCAAAGCTGCATTGATAAACTTGTTTTTTCTTCTTTCACTGAAAGAAAGATCTTGTGGAAATTTTATTCCTTTTAATATCTCTTCTTCAAATTCATTTTGATAATGTAATTGTGTAATTAACCTTAGACGATATTTTTGATCAATAAGACTCCTAATAGAATTTATAATATTATTATCATTTTTGAAATAAAGATCTCTTAACACACAAAACAAAATTGTTAAGGTAGTAAGTCTTTGTTGCCCGTCAACTACTTCAAATCCTTCATTTGTTTTTATTAAGATAATTGGTCCTAAAAAATATGTTTCTTCTCCATCCTCCATCGCAGAAACAATATCATCCCATAATTGTTCTATTTGTTCATTTTCCCAGCTATACGGTCTTTGGTAATCTGGGATGATGTAATAGCTATCAGAATCGCCAAAGATTTTCTTTATTGTTTTAGCTTCTGGCTTAAAGATACCACTTAAATCTTCACCCATTTTCAACCCCCATGCCTTTAACTCTAATTTTTGCAGTCATGAGATTATGAAGCATCGAATTAAACAACTCTTCAAGGGCTTTCTTTTTGTTCTCCTCTGCTTGGATTTTTTCATCAACAGCCGAAAGAATTGAAGCGATTTTTTGCTGCTCGGGAAGTGGCGGGAGGGGGATTTTGAAATTTTCAACAACACCTTTATTTACATTCTTCTGCGTGCTTTGAATATTTTGCATTTTTAATCTCTCTGCATTAAATTTTAAGAGATATGCTCCAAAAACAATATCAAAATTATCCTTTGGTATTATTGCCAAAATAGCTTGATTCGTGGCTAATGGAATAGTATTTATTGCTGTTTCTCCTATAGTCGCATACATACTTAGCAATAAAGAATTTGGAGGAACTAACCACGCACTAGAATTTTTTAATCCTTCCTCTGTAATTGTTTCCTTTGTTCTTGATAAATATAATCCGCAAGAAGTCATATCTTCAATTAAAACAAAGGGGATTTTACCATTCCAGTACTCTTTAATTCCTCTTCTTGGGGTTCCTCCAGCTTTCATTTTTTCTGCAACATCCCCCAACTTCACAACCTCCCAGTCCTTCGGCAATAAACCTAATTCTGTCTCTTTGTATTCTTCTTGTTGTTTGGTTTTGAGTTTAGTTTGCATATTATTCCTCTTCTCCTTTGATTAATGGTAAGACATCTAATAATTGATCCATTGTAGTCAGAATTTCAATAATCTTAGCTTCTGCTTGTTGTATAGTTAATAAGTGAGAATAGCTATACATATCAGAGTGAAGATAGTTATTTCTACATTCATTCCATAAACTAGAAACCTTTCCGATAAGTCCCTTTTGTCTCCTTTCGATTATAGTTCCATATTGTTGTCTCAATTTATTAATACATTCAAATATATTTGCAGTAGTAGGATCTTGTTCGTATGCTTCTTTATTAATAAAATCAACTTCTAAAAAATATTTGATTAGAAACCCTTCAAATGCTATTGAAAAACTTCTAACTAAAATCTTATAATTTTTTAGTTGTATGTTTCTACTTTTTACCGCATTGTATAAATGAAATCCATCACTAATTTCCCAGACATCTCTTCCGGATAAAAATTCATATACTTCTTTTTTGATATTTTTTACTAATTCAATACCTATATTATTTTGCAAGAAATTCTCAAAAGCATCTTTTGTAACTTCTATCTCCTTAAACCGTCTTTTGTTGTTTTCTGTATTCTCTTTGAGAAAGTTTTCAACAAAAACATAAATCTCGTCGGTTATCTTATTTGGATTGGGGCCCTGTAAAGTTAACTCACCATTCTTCATGTGAACAATAGAATTTTTTCCTTTAATAGCAAAAACAAAATATTGTTCAGGAAAATTTCCTGTATCTTTTATTTTGTTTCCAAATTTTTTATTCAAAGCATTTTTAAGATCAAAAGATAATTTTCTAGAATACAATTTCCATGTATGTGGTAATTTATATTTACCTTTTTCATTATCTGATAAAAATAAAATATTTCCCATTTTAGAGCAAAAATTCTCTCTCATTTCTTGGCATTGACTCAAGTCTAAAGTTAAATGACCGGAATTATTAAAATAGACTATTACTTTATTTTTCGAGTCCAGTGTAAAGTGATGTGCCCAATTTTTTTCCTCATGTTTGCAATTAGGATAATGCTGCTTAATTATTTCCACACATGCATTCGGTTCAATAAAATCTAAGGCATATGTATTTTTTTCGACCATCTCACCCAACCCCTATCTCATCCAAAACATTTTTTAATTTTTCATCGGCTTCTTTCCTTTCTTCTTCTGCTTCTTTGAGTTGAACAATCGCGTCCTTCAAATCTAGAGTTTCTTCTTCGCCATCTTGAGCTACATAACGAGAAGGGCTTAGGTTGTAATCATTTTTTGCAACTTCTTCTTTTGTGATAATTTTGCTTATGCCTTTCTCTTCCTTCCATTCGTGGTAAATTTCTGCTATTTGCTTAATGCTTTTTTCTGGAAGAAAATTTTTTGGCCTGCCCTTTTCAAAAAGTTTAGATGCATTAATTAACAGGATTTCGTTTTTGTGTTTTTTGTTTTTGTTTATTATCAAAATAATGCCGGGCGCTGTTGTGTTGTAAAACAAGTTTTCCGGAAGCAAAATAACCGCTTCAATAAAATCATTTTCAACAAATTTTTTTCTGATATCCCTTTCTCTGTTTGCTCCCACATTTCCAGAGCCTCTTGAAACAGATCCAGTATCTAAAACTATTGCGGCTCTTCCATTTTCTTTTAAAGAAGCTAAAATATGTTGAACCCATCCCCAATCTGCAGAATTTGAAGGTGGGTAACCATAACCAAATCTGTTGAACGTGTCATTTTCATAAGTACTTTG
>Ga0078972_1001941_pt1 | contig 72212 bp, 69 predicted proteins | sample YelNatPaOPGAMG01_FD_67568 | JGI IMG/M metagenome (GOLD analysis project Ga0078972, IMG submission 67568) | Hot spring thermophilic microbial communities from Obsidian Pool, Yellowstone National Park, USA - OP-RAMG-01 (SPADES assembly) (version 2) | ecosystem: Environmental > Aquatic > Thermal... | reverse complement strand
GCGAAAGTTCGAGGGCTACTCGTATTGGTTAGCACAACCATTGATGGCAAGAAACGTATGGAGTTTTTGAATCGAGACTTTATCGCCGCGATCAATATAAGGAAATGTGCGGTGCTGGAGACGAGACCTCCAGAGCTGACAAGAGGGAACTTTGTTGGACAATCACTTAAAGTCGAACCATATGAGAAAAAGGTGGAAGCAGTAGTCGATGGCCGGTCCAAAAAACTGCGAGGCGTTTGGACAACAGATGGAGACGTTTCGCCTGGGGCGCGTTCGCCGCCTCTACTGTACCGCTGGTGACACCAACGTTTTTCTTTTGAAAGACGTTCGTTGTCAGCGGTGTGCTCGCTGCGCTTTCGCAGCCGATTTTGTGACCCGAACGGCTTTATCGCCACTGGGGTGCGGCACCGTGCCCGGTAGCGCTTGTGGGCACTGTTCGAAGCTGTCCGGTGTGTCCAGTGCGGCTTTTATTCTATGAGAATACGCGTACGCACAGGAGACTGATGGAAGGAGACCTGCACGCTGCTTCCCAGGAGGTATCTGTGACCGGGGCTAGACCTCCAACGTCGAGGCGCCAGCGCGCGCCTACAGCCTCTGAGCCCGGGGCCACGCCGCCGGAGCACCACACGGCGAGTCAGTCGAATGTGCGGGCGTATCGTGAGACACTCACGCCCTTGCCTTTGGGGCAACTCAACAGTAGTAGCTTCCAACCGGGGTCTGGTATGGGCGCAGCCAAGCACGCTGCGAGTGCAGCAGGGTTTTCCGCTCCGAACGTCGGGCGCTCGCCGCATGGCGTCGGGACCGTGAACGGCACCATAGACCGCGGGCTCTACGCGGGAGCAACGCCGACGCTCAACATGTACGGAGGGGGTTATGTCGGCAGTGGCGGCATGCTGCTAAGTCCGACGCTGCTTGTAGCGGCGGCTGCGGCCGCGGCACGCTCCACGAGTTCAAGTCCACACCGTTCGATGGTGGACAGCTCGAGCCCCACGTTGATTCTTGCAGCGAACCATAAGAATAACATGAACAGGATCTCAACCGGGATATCCCCGCACACAAACGCGTACCACTTGGGGGCAAATATACCACCGCAATCCGGTGATGGATCCGCCGTCGCCGGGAGTGCGCCCGTTCCAGAATCGTCGAACAGTACCCCGTTCTGGATCGATGACACCAACTTTGATGCAAACGGCTATATATACGCGAGCATGTCGAACCCGTATGGGTACGGCGGTGGCGACTCGGCCACAGTCCCAGGAGCTGGCCCGTATTCGGGCGTTTCGATTTCGCCTCTGCCCGGTTTCTCCATCGGATCCCCATATCGCTCCTTGGTGCCGGGCACGCCGCACGCGACGATGATGTGGCCGGCACAGCATCCTACGGGAACGTCTGTCATACAAACAAGTGCCGATCTCGAGAGGGATCCACGGGATACAGGCACCAAACAACGCATGGACCGGGGATTGTTACCACCGTGTCCATCCCCGGATCGGAAGCTCATATCAGCGTGGAACCGAGCTCAGCGGCGAGAGAAAATGGAACGCGAGCGAGCGCAGAAACGCTCTCTGGAGCAAATGAGAGCCCGCAAGGGTTCAGCCTCTTCAACCTCGCAGCGTGAGTATGAGCGCGTTTCGGATACGTCCCCGAAGACGGCGTGTGCCTTTCCAAGCGAGCCTTTCGAAGACTCGTCCGGAGACACCTGTGAGCAGCCTAGTGTACGAATCGCTTCGGAGCACAGTCGTGAAGATCACAGCTCCGCGGCGACCAGTTCAGCGATCCAGAGGCACCAGTCGAGCTGGGTGCCGAGTCAGCCCTCGATCCGTGCGGACCAAAGCAACAGTCATGAGACTAGCGGCAGGGCACCGAGTACGCGAGAGACACGGGCGCAGCGCAATCGAGAAGCAGCAAGGCGCAGTCGGTTGAAAGTGAAGCGTCTCATAGCTGACCTGGAGGAACGAAATGCGGCGTACGCTCACCTCTTACGAGAACGCGAGAATGAGATCGAGCGATTACGTCGGGAAAACGCCACGTTACAGGAACAAGTGGCGCAGTGCACGGCGATCAGGGATGTGGCAGGAGAGGCATCCGCTGAGGCGCCTCCATCGATTCCGAAGCACGTTTTGGATCCGCCAGTCATCACAAGAGGTACGTCAAAAGCGACGACCAGGTCAGACGACTCGCCATCACGTTTAGTGTCGTCGGAGCATGAGCATCTCTCCGCACTAGCATCGGTTGCACGTGATGCACAGGGCGCGCCACCCGGCACCGTCAACCGATCAACATCGAGTGGTGACGTTTCGGCATTCGCCCAACTGCAGGAGCCTGCGTCCGTGCTCTGATCGCTGCAGCGCATGAATCCACAGTCGAGGTCTCGTGGCTCGCGGAGCGTGCCCTCGAAGCCGCGCACTGACGGCCGGGTCTGTCCCGTGACGCCCATCTGCGAGCGACGCAACAAGCGGACACATGTCGACGCGCAATAGCCGCAGATGCACCTGGCAATGATCCGGACACCGAATATCGCGCCCAAGCTGAACGCATCACCTGAAGCGAACTTGTTCGATGCGAAAGATGTAGCAGCCAGTTGTATGCCGGTGCTTGCGCATCCAACCATCCAGCCATCCAACCATCCAGCACAGATGCCCATTGCTGCGCTGCGATCGGCAATGCTAGGCGAAAAGCGCGTGCTCCGCCGAGCCTCCACGTGCGATGGCGCCTGCTGGTGGGATCTCTGGAGCAGCGCCCTGCTGCGGTGCCCTGTCGTTGCCTGCTGGTTTTTTCAGATGACAAAACGTTTCCATTGACCATGGATCCCTGAAGTCGGAATGGATAATGGCTTTCGTGAAAGCGTCCATGATGAAGCGCCTTCCCTCAAGTTCCGTTACCCGTACTTCCTCTCGTCTGCACTGGTCGTTTCGTATGTTCTATCGTACGCCGAGTGCCTGTTTTGAGCACCCACCGTAGCGCTCACACCACTGGAGCAGATGCTGCACAGAGACAGAACGGCCTTGTCATGCCACTGAGAACGTCGCTTCGACGCGTAGTTCTCCGACACGGAATCGGGATTCATCTTCAATCAGGGAGACAGCAAGCTCCGCAGTCAGACCTAGTGCCTGTGGCAGCGCGAAACGATAGCTAGGAGACAACCGCAACCATGACGACACCTGGATGCATTCTAACCAATTCTAGTCTCAGAATAAACAGCGTTGCGGGCGAGTTGCTCAGGTCGCGCCACTGCACGCGCCACTGCACGCGCCACTGGCAGGAGCATGAAGCACGATCCTGGGAGACTCGTCTGGCCCGCGGGACCTTCCGCCTATAAGGTAAACGTTCGACAGTACGGAAAGCTTTTCTCCCTTGTAACATGTATCTTAGGGGGGAAATAAATATTGATATACTTGCCGGTGAGTCGTGAGTCTCGTACCTTTTTTCGATATCGCGCATTCAACACGCGCACCTGGGAGGTCAGGCCGTCGCGAGACACGACACGCATGTCGCCGCTGGGGAGAAACCCGATCGTGACCAATCGTTTACTGTTTGTTCTACAGTACAAGTTGTGTTTGCGTTGACGTCGTAGCCGAGTATGGTGTTTCAATTCGATTATGTTTCAACGCTCATGTGAGCGTATCCAAGGGATCTTTCGCAGTTTGTATCAGAAGCGTTCAAAGGGCGTTCTTTTTCAAAAAAAAATAAAAAGGAAAGAAATGGAGAAGCCAGTCGAGGATCCTGGGGGCGCAGCGTCGCCTGCAACCGGAAAAACAACAAACAAAAAACAGTGCCGAGTCCAGAGGAACGGAAAAGGACGTAGAAGCAAAACGGTGCGGCCCTACGTCAAATGCTGCAAGAAAGACGACATTACGACGACATGACGGTGAAAGCGTGTCTTCTAAACTGCGATCGACAATTCTACGCGAATCGCGCGTGATCCGCGGAGCCTCCAGGTGCGATGGCGCGCGCTGGTGGTATCTCTCGAGCAGCCTACATGGCAATGCGACTCGTTGTTGTCGTTGGATGCTCAATGCAGAGCAGAGCAACCACCGCGCTGACACTCGGACTTGAGCTCGAAATACCCTCGATAGAGGCGATAGCAGCAGGCTGCCGGGCACGTATATGGGCCAAGGGGTCCACTATGCGCACCTCTTTGAGTCGGGTTTTGGTGCAGACCCCAACGCAGCGCAAGAAAACTTGGATGAAATCAGCGCAGATTTGGCTGAAGCGCCTATTAGACGAAAACACGCTACCCAATCGTTCCCCAGAAATATAGAATTCTCCCGTCGCCTGAAGCGAACGGGCCAAACGCCAATATGGGAACGTAGACACGGGACCAGTCGCCCCAGTAACGCCGGCTTGACCCTATCGGGAACTACAACCTAGCATACACATGCAAGTACTGGTGGGAGGCGCTGGAATTCCCTGGACTTGCTAGAGGTACCCGATGGCTCGCCAAAATGCGCGTTGGTGGCTTCCGGCTGGCAGCACCGGCTCTGAGCCGTATGGGAACACTGGAATCGCACTGGGAATCACACTATCCCTGCTGCGGAGACGAAATCCCCGAGACGCTGACGTATTTAGGCTGACAGTGCCCGCGCTGGAAACAGGAGCGCAGCGATCTCCTTGAAGGACAGCAGCAGCTGGGCATCATCGTGATAGCCGAAGGTCGGACACTCACTTTGAGTGTAGCACTGGCAACTGATGGTCCGCTAACCGAGCCTCAGCGCTCATGGGCGGCCAATAAACTCACATGCTACCTTCTGGGCAAAAGGTCCAGCGAATGGGATGCGCACACGGGTTTAGTGCTCTTTGTGCCTACCCACTGTGGTGGGTCTCAAGCACAAAACCGCATTGCCAACCAAGAACGCATTCCATGCATGATCACGAAAGAGAGAGGCGGCTCCCAGGATATATCCTAATAGCCAAGTTTCTCCAGCGTGTCGTGCAGCGAAGACAGGCCTGCATCCGCAGACTGTCCAAGCACAAACTGACGATGAGACCCGATTCTACGTCGGGTGAAGCACCCCTCGAGCCGACGCCCTCTGGGGTATAGAAAAGCTGCTCTAGCTCGATGACCTATCTGCTCCAGCGGTTAAGTTCCCAAGGCGGATGATTAGGTTAGGTACTAGGCACACACGAAAGGACGTATGAAACGACCAGAATATCCGAGAATCAGTATAGGTAATGTAAATTGGAGGTAGGTTGTTTGATGGATACTTTAGAGTGCACTGAAGAAAAACACAAAAAAAGAGAAAGAAAAGAAAACTGCGCATAATCGGCGAACGCTGCCCCATGTAATCATTTCGTCAAATGAGATAATAACCGGTTCCGTACGAGTTCCGAGTATCGACGTCGCGATGCGGCGCGTCGATGCGTTCTGGGACGTGCGTCTGCAAACCTCCAATGCCATCATCTGGTCATCATGCTTCCCGTGTCCCAAGCATGCGCTGGGCCATCACACAACGGTTTGATCGAAAATTTCCAGAGGAGCTCGGACACCTCGATGCGCAGTCAGCGGAGCTCCGTCGAACACGTGCCTGGCAACGTGCCTCGAGACGAGGCGAGGCGTGACCTCATCGAGTAGGAAGCCACGCGATCCTTGATGGCGTGCTGCATCTCAGCTTTGTTTCAAAGATGCTCCTCATCGATACATGGTAGCAGATACGTCTAAACGACGACCCTAGGTTTTGCTTGACGCTGCGAAAGTTTTCCTTCTTGTCCCACTGCATCATCTCTAAGCGGATTTGGTTACGTTCTTTCTCCGGTGGGTTCTGTGATTTCTCGTTTACTAGGCGAGATGGCATCGATCTGGTCCCTGTACCACATATATTTTTCTCCTCGAGATTCGGACGGATTCGGTCGACGATGGTAATGAAACTCTCCTTTTCTGTCTATTTCTTCTACGATTCCCATATACGTTTTTGGGACGGTATCCGTCCGCAGCACGCTAGGAGACCGACGTTCGTTGCATCACTCCGCCTCGCTCACGAGCAGAGCAGCAACCGAGCAATTCTGAGCTGGTGGAGCCAGCGCATGACTTGTGGAATATCGTTGTCACATACGCGACCGACATAACTATTGAACCGTGCGCGAAGCAAGAACATGAGAGAACAGAGCAGACGGCTTCGACTGGATTGAACCAAGGGAAACGGGCAGCGACGACGAACAGCTCTTCGCCGATTTCAGCTGCGCAATCCTCGACCGATTCCGAGTGATGGTAACCAACGTTATCCAGGAGCAGGACAGGAGGATGTGCGACGCACAAGCCGCGACTGCTGCATCGAAAAAGCATGACGCGTTGAACGATCACGTCCGTTTGACGATTTGCAGGCGACCACATGATGGCAACGCCGCTGGTGCTGACGTTGTCGGATTGCTCGCGTGTCTGTCCTTTACGAGAAGCGCTTTGCTGTTCTTTGAGTACCCAGGTAGATATCTGCGATTTCTCTCGAATAAAATCTCATCACACGAGCCGTGCCCCCGTTCCTCGTGCAGCATGCGTTCGCGTTTCAGCACGAGCTCGATGGTGTGTGTCGATGAACGCGCACCGCACTCCCACAGAAGCGTGCCTTTCACTTTGTACATCCGAGTCGCATCATCGCAGATCGACGCAACCGTACAAAAACGTCCCCTTTTGTGGCTTTTTCTCATCGTATTCCGTAGAGAACACTTGGAATGGAATCGATGGACCTGGAGAACGACGTGTAGATAGTTTTTGAAAAGTTGTGTTTCGAGTGCATGACGCTCAAGGTAAGGAATAAGAGAAGGATGGTTAATCAACCTGCAGACGGCAGAATCACTGAATTGTAGAGGTAATGCCTTTTTTCGCACGCTAGCAGTTACAGCATAAAGTCTTTCCGCAACCTTTCTCGAATCTACTGCAGCCATTTCTCTTGTTGAGTAGCTGCGAGAGAACCAACAACAACAACAACAACAACAACAAAATAAGTTCCGGTACAGATGTTCCGTTCTTCACTGCTCTGAGAGTAACGCCGAGGGTTGCACGCTCTTGTCCGGGGGCCAGACGGATACCTTCGACTGAGTCGACCACCAACATCACCATCATTGGCGACGTGCTACCTCATTTTAAAGAGCGGCGAATCTCGGCGTCGATTCAGACTGAGGACGCCTGTGGTTGCCTGCTCGCTGTTGCCGGTTTTGACGATCCGTCGTGCTTCGGTTCGGTGCTTGCATTCGGTGATGCAGGTGGATCCACCCATACGCCGTCTTCCTTCATTAACTTGATGAGCTCGGCAACGCCTTGGTTTTCGGGAACCGTTCGGATCTCCTCACGGCCGCGGTACAGACTGATCTTTCCGGGGGTCTTTCCGACATAGCCATAATCCGCATCGGCCATCTCGCCGGGGCCGTTCACAATGCACCCCATGACGGCTATGCTGAGTCCCGGCATGTGTTTGGTAGCATCGCGAACTTTGTGAAGAACCTCCTCGATATTAAATAGCGTGCGTCCACACGAAGGACACGCGACATACTCAACCATGGTGCGCCGAAGGCCCAGGGCCTGAAGGATTCCATAACAGACCGGAATTTCCTTGACTGGATCCTCGGTTAACGAGACTCGGATTGTATCGCCGATACCCTCGGCCAGTAGGCCACCAATGCCAATGCTGGACTTGATGCGGCCGTATTCCCCGTCGCCGGCTTCGGTTACACCTAAATGGATAGGATAGTCCATACTCTCCTGATCTAGACGCTTCGCGAGCAAACGATATGCAGCCATCATCACGGGCACTTTGCTCGCCTTCATGCTGATCACCAGGTTATGAAAGTCGAGCTCGCGGCATACACGAATGCACTCGAGCGCGCTCTCGACCATACCCTCGGGTGTGTCGCCGTACGTGAAAAGCATCCGTTCTGATAGGCTGCCATGATTCACGCCGATGCGCATTGCTTTGTCTTGCTCTCTCAGCGAGAGAATGAGTGGCTTCAGCGTCTCCTTCAGTTTCTGTGCTGCTGCCTCGAAGTCAGCACGGCTGTACTCGGTTCGATTGGGGTCAGGCTTTTCGAATACATACAAGCCAGGGTTAATGCGCACCTTATCCACGTGTTTCGCCACCTCTAATGCGATGTTCATGCCGTTATGGTGCACGTCGGCAACCAGCGGTACATCGCGGTACGTTTCACGCAAACGTTGCTTTATGAAACCGACAGCATGCGCGTGCGCCATGGACGGAACCGTAAGCCGAACGACCTCACAGCCCGCCTCGTGCAAGCGCCTGATGGAGGCCACGCATCCCTCAATATCCAAAGTGTCCTCATTGATCATGCTCTGAACCACAACCGGGTTGCCACCGCCGATGTACACGTCGCCGACGCGTACGGCTCGAGTCTTGCGGCGGGGAATCGAACCGGTCAAGTCAAGGTTTACGAGGCCTGACTGATCACTCAGCGCATCTTTGGGTTTCGGTATTGGCGCCGTGGGACGTGCCGGACCCACAACCTTCGCGCAGAGTGGCAAGCGCGCGCTGCGGACGCGACGTTGCTGGGCGTGTAGCGCCGCTGCTGCGCTGCGTTTCCGCGCTGCACCTGCTTCCAGCAGTGGCAAAAAACTCCCGGTTCGGCAGCTCGCACCAGACAGGAGCACCGTCGACACAAACGCGCTTTGCGGAGCACTCATCGAACTTGAGGTTGTACAGACGAGCGTTCTACGCGGTGAATAGCGTGCGTTACACGTACGATGATCGGTAACCGTGCGCGCAAGAGTACAGCTGGCGACGAGTGGGAAGCGCGCGCGATCCATTCGCTTGGCCAGCACCGGCAGACGTCCATATCCTTTACTTTTGTCTTATAAAATACAGTTTCATTTCGAGCGTCGCAGCATGCACAGACACTTCCCTCTTCGCATATGACACGTCTTTGACAAGTACAGAAGGCTACCCTTGACACCCTTCTCCGTTTTCGCTCCCAGTATCTGGAACCGCGACTACGGCTCTTCTGCTGATCAATCCCGGGCGATGTGAGCATCGCCCGCTGTGCACGAAACCGCATGCTGTTCCATTCGATGGAGGATGAAAGAACAGAAACTAACCACTGACTAGCAACTCGATAACAGTTTCTTTCGACCTTGACAGTACGCGTTGAAATGGGGAAAAGCTTCCATATCTTCCAAATTTTACCTTCTAGGCGGAAGGTCCCGCGAGCCGGACGAGTCTGCGGTGCTAGCTAGTGCTTCATGCTTCCTCCAGTGGCAGGTGCAGTGGCGAGACCTGCACAAGTCGTCCGCAACGCATTTCATCTAGGACTAGACGCAGCAAAGCTACATCTGGGCGTCGCCCTGGTCGCAGTGGACTCCCAGTATATCGCTTCGCGCTGCTGCAGACTCCTAGAATGCTGATGTTCGGGGACCCCGCGTCGGATGAACCACGCCTCGAGCCGACGCCCTCAGTGGTATGCCACAGCTATTTTGTCGCCATGCAGCACCTGCTTCAGCGGTGGAAGCGCTACGGCGGGTGCTCACGGCAGACTAGGTGCACGATAGAACATACAAAACGACCAGCACATCCGAAAGGAATTACAAATCATGAAACTCGGTGGCAGGTGTAGCAGCGTTATGAACGCTCTCCCGAAAGCCAATACCCACCATCAATCCGTGATCCATGGTCAATGCAGACGTGTTGCCATCGGCAAAAATCGCCTGCATGATGCGCAAAGCGCCACCCGCTCTGGGGGCATTCAAGCGCATCCATCTTTGTCGCAAATTAAGGATCTCAACTGCTCGCACAGCGGCGCCAGCAACTGCGCCATCGCGGATCGACGGCGCGAACGCGCGGCGCCGAGTCGGCCATTCGCCAAGAACAGCAGCGATCTTGGAACGCTTGCTAGGGCGCGCGCCCTGCACCAGGGCGGCCCAAAGTGCGCGGGCACGATGGCGTGCCTCGCAGCCGAGGCAAACACTGCGCACGGCGGGTCGGGGCACTCTGACCCAGTCGCTGCTGTTGTTGATCACAGGACCGAGGCTAGATGCACGACCTCCAACCGAAGCGGTATACGCTCAACGGATAGCTATGGTTTGTCGTTGTGCATAGCGTGACGCAGCTACTCGACTCTGCGTACTTACTACGGATTGCCATTCATTCTTCACGTTTGATACCGCATTTAAATCATGAAGAAAGCGCTGGCATTACTTCTTGTTGGTATGATGGCCACTGCTGGTGTGGCACAGGCATCTGAGGTCATGGAAAACGAAGGTGCTGTCTTCGAGGAAGCTCCACTGGAAACGACGGAGCATATGTACTATCAGGATAATAAGAAGCCCTTCTACGTCAACAACCAGCCGTCATACAAGCCGAAATACAAGAACTACTACCAGAAGAAGAACTTTTATCAGAAGCAGACCTACATCTACACGAAGCAGCCTATCTACACCAAGCAGCCTATCTACACGAAGCAGCCTATTGAGACGAAGCAGCCCATCTACAAGAAGCAACCTATCTACACGAAGCAGCCCATCTACACGAAGCAGCCGCAATATGAAAAGTCGTACCAGCCGCAGTACAAGCAGAAAGAAGTGAAGACGTACATTCCTCTGAAAGAACAGAAGCAACAGCAAGTATACCAAAAGCAAAACAACTACCAAGCAGAGAAAGAGTACTATGCGCTGAAGAAGCAGTACAAGGGCGAGCAACAGAAAAAATATCAGAATGAGAAGAAAAAGCCGTACCTTTCGAAGAAAAAGTTCTACGGCGAGGAGAATAACAATCAGTACTACTGGTAAGCTAGCTAGCTAGCTGCTGACGGGACGCCGATGGAATCGCGTGCGGGCGGGTGTTCGGCTTCCTGCACAACCGAAGCACCGCATCGTTCCAGACTACAGCGGGCGCAGGTCCACTACTGGCGAAGGGTTCACAGCTGGAAATCCGATGGCATTGTGGTCCGCGGGCGCGACTAGGCAGCATTCTCTGAGGAGGCTCGTTGTAAAATGGACAGGAACCTGTTACGAATCCACTCACATACCAGGCAACACTGAGTTCAGCATTCAGTGGAACAGGTCGTCGAATTCGGGCGGGAACGCTCGAGCTCCGGTCGCTTTTCTGTGGCATCATCAGCGCCAGCCTCTGCGGGACTGCTCAGTGACTGCTTCCGTTTCCCCTCTCTGATGTCCGGCTTGCAATACGCCAGTCTCTCTTGTCTCCAAAGCTCCGATATTAGTAGTCGTTGAGGAATGTTGATGGCAGCGTTCCAGTCCCGATTTCACCGCTTGTGGATGTTTTCAACGCATTTCATTCACAGGCGGAAGATGCGATCTGCGATTCGCAACCCATTGTCATCGTCTTTGAACGCAGCGTCGGTGCACCGTTCGCGGTGGTTATACACGCGCATGGTTAGTTGTTCCCATATGCTCACCACAGAGACTCGAGCACTTTCGAGCGCCGCCCTGTGGTCCGTGAACACCTGCTTCACCGCTCGGCAGCTACCCGAGATGGGCACGGAAGGCTGCACCCGATGCCAAACCTTCGGTTCGGGGGCTTCTCTGGTCGATGCCCTCGGCGAGTACGCCGTCCGCTGCAAACGCTAGCGCACGCAGTTCCTTTCGATGGAAGATTTCTGGAACGCTGTGTTGCATATGATAAAACACGTACCGAAAGCACAACCCAGGGCGGAGAACACGTCGAGAAACTTCGGTCCGTCTGCGCTGCCTTGGTGCGCAGCTGTGACGGACACTCCACTGGGAGCGATCGCTGCGATGATTCGGGTTCAATTCCAAGACCCTTAGCCAGGAGTCCAGAGCACACAGGACCGTGTTTTACGCATATCCGGTGAGACGTTTCGTGCTGGTGTAGAATACCAGGACGTCGATGGCCACAGAAAGATGAGGATTTGTCTGTTGAACGGATTCGATCATTGGCCGTGATCAGTTCAGTGGGCGTGCAGCCTGGTCTAATGAGCAAGTCGTCGAGTATGTTTCGTCATCAATCCAGTGCAGCGAATCGTTGCGCCCATGATTCGCTTTGGAGCAGAGAGATCGAAGCATTGGAAGATGTATGATTTTAGCATGCCGTGCGTATGGAAAGGAGAACAGTGGTGGCTTCTTCGTACGCATTGAAAGATGATATTGGTTATTCAACGAACTCATTTCCAAGAGTGTCGCGAATCATCTTCATTCCGGTAATGTCATGAGTTTCGGTGGCAACGCGTCAACGGAGCTACCTCTGATGCACGATCAAGCATCCCAAAGCGACGTATGGATCTGTATGCCCTTATTGCTGCTCTTGGAATGATGACGCTGTACATCTAGGTAAAAGCCCCGAGAAAGATTCGAAAGGCAGGAATAGAGCAATCCGTTCAGTATTCCATTTACATCTGACACGAGCGGAGCCATCAGCACCGATTACCTGCCAGCAGGCTCGAACATGCTGCGCAGATCGGCGAGCGTCAGAGCATGTGTATCGAGCATGTCGGCTGGGGGACGTGCTCGACACTGCCCTGTAGATTGGTGCTGCTGCTGCTGCTGCTGCTGCTGCCAGACATGACTCGCGCTGATCGCCTGTACCTGCTCCTCGACGGTACCCTGCACCACATAGCGATGAACATACGTGCAACACGTCTGACCGATACGATGAACACGACCTATTGCTTGCAGCTCGGCCGCAGGGTCCAACAGCGGCTCCAGTAAAAACACATGCCGTGCTTCGACGAGGTTCAAACCATTGGCTCCGATGCGAATCGGCAAGAGCAGCGCGCACATTGGCTCACGACGCCCGCGAAAAGCCTCAACATCGCCGATGACGTGCGGGATATTGTTGCGCTCGAGCGCCGCACTCAAGATCTGTAACAGCTCTGACCACAGCGAAAACACGACGCATCGATGGGTTGCATCGGGAACAGGCCCTCGCTCCGCAACCTGTCTTGTCGCGTATTCTTGGATGAACAGCAGATCGCGCACGACTGCTTCGATTTTGGCGCCAAAGCTTCCTTTAATGGGTGCCATCGCGCTCTGCGAACTCGCTGCTCCCGTCTGAATGAACGAGACCTCTCGTGTGTTGCAGACCTCACGGCAAAGTGGACACGGCAGCGAGCGGCTGTGTTGTCGATAGACGCGCGCCTCGAGGTAGCTCGACGTGCATTCGATACAGAAACAGTGGCCACACGGCAGGAGGACAAGCTCGGAACCCAGCTGTCGATAGCAAATCGGACAGGGCTCCTGACGCTTCGCTGCGAGATCCTCTACACAGGAGCTTTTCAGGCGTTGCAAGTAGACCAGCTGGCCTTTCTTGCGATCTGACTGTTCTTCAGCGAGGCGGCGATCTAACTCTAGCGCAAGCGCTGTAGACTCGATTTCCGCCTCTAGGATTCGATAGCGGCGCTCTGACTCGCTGACTTGCTCGCCAGGTGCTCGGAGCGTGATGCGTGTTGCCGCCATAATGAGTTCATCCAGGGCGCCCAGATAGTCTTTCTGAGCGCGGAAATAGACATGTGCATGCGTAAATTCCTTTTTCAGCAGGGCGAAGCGCTCCCACTCTTTCGCCGCTGATTCTCCGAGAACCCCAGTATCTGCATCTGCGTCCAAGCGTCTTAGTGCAGCTGCAATGAAGCGCAGGGCACGTTCCAGCTCGCTGGCCAGACGAACACCACCGTCGCCCTCGGTGATCACCGCCGCTGCACGACGCAGACGATCCCCAGTGGTTGCGTCGGGGGCTTTGCTCGCGTTCACCAGCCTGGTGCGCACGGCAAAGAGGCATCGCTCGTAGGCATCAAAGAGGTCCTCTGATTCGCAGTGTCGACAGGGCTCTCCCAGCATGTCCTCCCGGCACTGTCTACAGGTCCCGGAAGCACGCACCTCGGCTTCGCTCGGTTCTGCATCGCCATTGCCTGGCAGTGACAGGAGCCGATCCAGCAGGGTGCGTCGACTCTGCTCAAGGGCATCGAAGCTTCGTACCAGAGCGTAACGGAGCGCCTTCAGCGAGAGCGTCTGCGTTCCGCCGAGCAGTTGTCGAACGATGCCGTCCTCCTCGAGTCGATCCAGAAGCCACTGTCCACAATCGGCTCGTTCGATGGCGTCCAGCGCCGTCATCCACCAGAGACGCACGGGCGCTGCATGCGCACAGCGTTCCAGTTCGGAACTGAGACGCTGCAACTGCCGTCTCGCGTTTTGCACCTGCTCGCGTCGCTCCCGTAAATACGCCTCGCGTAAAGCGTCGGCATCCGAGCGCAGACAATCGTCTCGGAGCGTTACCCCAAAATCTAAGCGTTCAGCGGGGTGCTTCTCCAGCACTTGTGCCAAATTAACCAGTACATGGTATCGCTGTAGCGGATCGATTTCGACAAAATTGGCTTGTTTCGGCTCCTGTGCACGCTGCAGCACTGCGCGGTACAGGCGAACTGCATCGGCTGGTTGACCACGCAACCACGCGATGGCAGCGAGTCCATTCAAAGATGCCACCAGCGAGCGTTGTGCCTCCTCGCATTCGAGTCGTGCTCGTTGAATGAGGACATCCAGTACCTGATCCATGGTCATCATGTTCGCCTCGAGCCCAGTCCCTGTGGAGCTACCACCGAAACCTCCCGGGGCCAGACGTGGATGACAACACGCCTGCCTTAGCACTTTCAGATGATGCAGCACCGAGCGAACCAGGCCGTATCCGCGTCGAGACGCAGACTTGAGCAGCGAACCCGGTTCCTCCAGGTATTTCGCAACCCGTGCGTTTAATAGATGCTGCACAAAACTGACACAGGTCTCGTGCTGGCGGTTGTAATAGTGTCGCTCGACGGGGCCGAGGCTGAGGTTCTGCATGATTTCAAACTGCGGCGGAAGGTTGAGCTCCATCCAGACGTCGGCTTTCTGGGAGCGCCAGGCAAGCGCTCGTATCAGCTGCGCTAGTCGCAAGCTCGCACCGCTGCCGTTCCGCTCGCAGGGTCGTATCAACCATTTGCGCCAGATTTCCGGTTCGCAGAAGGGTTCAAACCTCAGGAAACGCACAAGGCTTTCCAGGTCGTCCACAGATCGGCGTACTGGGGTACCGGTGATGCACCAACGCTTGTGCGCGTGCAGCTGCAGCGCCATCGCTGCTGCCGCGGCAACACCACCACGGATCATTTGCGCTTCATCGAGACATACCCGCTCCCACTCTATGCGAGTCAAAGGGGTTGGTGCAACTCGATAGCGCTTCTCGTATCGAAGACTTCTCGGCCGAAGAATGTTCTCGTGTGCCCGGTTGACGTCTGCGCGCAGGGCATCGTACGTGGTGAGCACCACATCCGCTCGCCTCAGGCGTCTCAGACGCTGATAGGTCTCGCGGTGCAGGCCCTGGTACACGACAACATCCAGGGAGGCATCCTCGACGTGCTTTCGTATCTCGCTTTCCCATTGACGAAGGATAATGCTCGGACAAACGATGAGCGTCGACTTGCTTGGTAGGGGCGTATCAGAATGAAGCAGCTCGGCGCAATCCTCGCAGAAATAGCGTTTGCGAGCGCGGCCCACGATGAGCGCGTGAACAAGTGGCTTGTTTTGAAACCGACCGCACTCGCAGCATACTCTCTTGCTTTGACGAATGCACCCATCTTCCGGAATATGATCATCGGATTGTCCAGAGGCATTTCCGGCGACTGGTCGCTGCGCACGCTCCAGAAGGATGCAAGCCAGCAGCTCGACGGTCTTGCCGAGGCCCATCTCGTCACAAAGCATGCCACCGTATACGAGGTGCTCGGGTATGGTATCGATTCCCGATGTCGAGGCCGCGGTTGCAACCGACTCGAGCGCATGGAAAAGCAGCGGCGCGTACTCGCCACCACCTCGCGTATCCGGGATGCAAACCGGTGCCAGTGACTCCCAAGCAATCCCGTGACGTTCCCTTTCGAGCATCCAGGTGACGGCGCGGCACTGATAGGGGCGCAGCCGCGGCCGCAAACCAGGAACCTCCGGCGACACCAGAGGCCTGCTCGCGGCACCATGGGGTGCTCCGGGCGACGCTTCAGGTACAGCGTCGACATCCGACGGCAAGCGGCGCATGGCCTCATAGACCCAGGGCGCTTCGCCCCATACCGATCGCTCATCGGCAGCTCGAGGGGCGACTTGTACGTTCACCACGCCGCGAGCCGAGCGGAAGCGCCAGCCCACATTCGCTGGTGCGTAAGCTGCAGTTGGCTGCAGCCGGGCTTCAGCTAGCGCCACCTGGGGATGCCACCAGCTGAGTACCTGGTGCAGGTCCCGCCGCAGCATCTCCTGTCGTAAAGACGCCGCGAGGCATCGCTCCCGATGCACAAGGACAAGGAAGCTCGGGATCGGCTCCGGAATAGGTGCAAGCGTCAGGATCTTCCTCTGGCACAGCCGCGTAACGCTTTCAACCAGCGCCGCTGGCACTGGGCCCAGGCTCACTGCTTCCGGTTGTTCGGCGTCGTCGGGCGCTTTCCGCTTCCTTGCCCTCATTGGTGGCTTGCAGTCCGCGCCCGCACACCCCGTTGAGACGAAGCGGAGTGACCAGCACGTTTGTGATCCGGACAATGCAGGAACGTTTTCCGAGGCATGCAAGTGCAGCACGGCGCTGTCCGTAAACGTTTCCACCTGGTGTTGCCCGAGCCCGTCCAGCATACCCACAGCGAACCAGTTCGAGTCTGCGGCTGCTGCAGGCTCGATGTCCAACCAGGTTTCAGTGCAGGCTTGAGCGGGTGCCAAGGAGCGTGGGCGCTTCGCTTCAAGCCTTCTTGGAGCTACCTGCGTTGTCTCAGTTTGCACGACGCCTTCATTTGTGTATGGTCGGCGACGAGGTCGTGCTTGTTTAGTGCGCATTCGCTTCCGCGAGCGTCACGCGGTGTCCAGGCAGGAGCACGAGGCGCTCTGTGAGTGGCAAAACACCCCGCGCTTTCTTCGAAAGCCGTGAAACTCGAACACCGCACCTCTATCGGTGCTTGTTTCTCAAAGAAATTTAGGTTTAAGCCAAACACGGAGTTTTTCAGCGTGTGGTCAGGTTAGCGCGCCACCCACCGGCAAGCCAAGGCAACCAGTAACGAGTACAGTTCGTCTCGTTGCTCCGGGTAACACACGAGGGCTACTCTGGGCAGGGCACCTCGCGCTATACACTTGGACTTGATACTGCCTTCGTTTACTGGAATTTTCAACGAAATATCTCGAGCATACCCAGGAGACCATACATACTTCTTTCGGAACTCGCTGGCTATGTGGAGCGCAGACTCCTGCGGCAGACCAGCTAACCGTCCAACAAACGCGCTAGAGAGAGGCGCCTCGGTAGCTGCTGAGGCGTGCTCGAGTCCTCATGGACGTTTCTCGAGACACCGTCGCGCCTTGTATGGGGTCTTCTCTTCGACTTCATCCCGTCGCACGCTTCCTTGACGTCTCTGTGAAGCGTATAAACCGCTGCTGGTTGTATGCAGGGACATGTACGCTAAACAGCGCGACGAAGCGACCGGTAGCGGCTCGGAAAGCTCGCCCTCGAGTTGCAAGCAAGAATGCTGCACTCCGGCTCTTCAGGCTTCAAGCATTCGCTGCCGAGAACCATCCGACATTGTTTTCCATACGCCTCCGTGACTCACTACACCAGTACGTGTTCGAATCGAACGCTGAACTAGTTGCTTCGTTCCAGCCTTGATTTTTCCCCCGGACTTTTCTTTTTTCCAAATGTGCAGCCCGGACATTCGAAATGCGTCATCGAAGGCCTACGGATTCATGGATGGCGATAGGATTCTGGGTCGAATGTTCGGAGCGGCTCCTTCGACGCTCTTCCGATGGAACTCGTAACGTCACCGGAAACGTTATGATTCACCAAGTCATGGAACAGTGGTTCGTTCAATATCTGATATTGTCATCCAATTCATACGGACAAGCCTCTGTTTTTCTCCGTTCCTTACGTGTCGCATGCGCAAATCACGCAGTCCTCAAGTTTTCGATCTTGCTGTTTCAAGGCAACTCGTGGGCGCTGGAATTTGTCCCGCTGGATTGGCGATGTAAACAAATAACGACGACAACGTTGTAGGACTCGCTCAAAGAGCTCATGTCGAAACGTCACAGAACCGCACATGACAAATCATCGATTCCGTTCGAATGTGGAATCCTGCTCCCTTTGTGTCTATCGAAGAAACGCCATTCCACAGCAGGACGAGAGTGCTCCTGGGCCATGATCCCAGAGACTCCCGTGGCATCTGTTTGCATGGGAACAGGTCTTGGACTGGGACCTCGGTCCTGGCAACCGTCGCTTCCGGTGGAGCGTGCACCACCGCTTTGCACGAAGAGAGCGTTGATGGATCCAAGTTACTCGACTTGTTTCATCACGAACAACGCCGCGCACAACAAATCCTCTACCGAAATGAACAGCATGCGCTTGCATATGTCTCGGACAGAGCAATCGCCAATGGGATCTTCAAGAGGAAGCTCCTGATCGTAGGATATTTCGTCGGGCGCGGAAACGAAGCAGGGCATCGAGGAACGCCCTCTGTACCCGTCAAGGGCATCCGTCGAGCGACGTGGTCAGCAGTCGTGTGGTACAGGGCCGGCCCCCGAAGCACGATACGATGCGATAGACGTATGAGCAAACCTGCCAACATTCAAGCGTCACCGTTGTGAATGACGCATCGAAGCTGCATACAATCATGAGGAAATCGGCAAGCGATGCGTAGATCGCGACTTGAACGCTACCATCAACATTCTTCGACGACAGACCAGTGAGCTGGGCGGAAACGGAGTGACCAGCGTATTCGAAGCTACAGATAAGCGAGAAGAAAAGGAAGCAGTCACAGAAATACTTGCAAAGGCTGGTGTTGACAATCGTGTGACGAGTCCCCATTTTAGTTTGCGCACCCCGAGTTCAGGAACCTGTTTCATGTTATGCTGACACGGGTCCAGACACCGCTACGCTCTGCTGATCCCGGACTAGCATTCCTATCAGAGACAGAGACTTGGTCCAGTCAGGGATCTTCAGGTAATCACGGCCTCTCTCGGACGCATACTGCGATACCGGATGTGTACCGAGGTTGCCGCAGACGCGGAACTCGCCCTGTGCAGTCGCCGAAAAACGTGCGGCACGTCTTCTGCAGGCGACGCTTCATTCCGCTACACAAGGCGTATTCCCGCCGCCCGGCGACGAGTCGACAACTGCCAGAGCTGCAGAACATGCGAAGCTTCTCCTGAACTCTGTGCAGAATGTTGGGCTTTCAAGTTGGATTCGGGAGCGGGATCAGTCTTTTTGAACGCCGCAGAGTACTGGCTGGGCAAGTGCACCGACTCTGGCGCGGTTCCCGGTCGCTTGCGGTTACCGCATCTCGAAGGCCTTCGGTGTCGGTTAGCTGCAGGCTACGCAATCCTGGCGGGTTTCATTTGCCTCCACGAGTACCGAACGAAGAGCATGAGCTCCGTAGAGCGATCGAGCTTCTGGGTAATCGAACGCAGCGGCGACTGCGACCGGAGATGAGGGAAGCGCTCGCCGCACTTTTGGGCGAGTACCCGCCTACCAAGGAGATCGCCCAACAGTGGAAGTACCGGCTTACGCGAATAGCCCAGGAGGAACAAGTGAGACGAAAGCAAAGCACAAGTGCTCCGCAAGGTGCAGATCCTGGCCCAGTTACGCGACGACAGGCACTTCTTCGGGAGATCGAGCAGAACCTTCTCATACCCGAGAGCGACGAGCAGGTGCAGCGGGCGTTTTCGATCCTAGGCCGAATTATCGAACGTAAGGACACACCTACTGAAAGCGAAGAAGCAGAACTCCAGCGCCTATTGGGTGTGGTGCCTGGCGGGGTGCTGACCGCCAAGCGCGCGGTACGGGTGTTGCGGGAGCAGGTTGCGAGTCGTCGGCGTTTTGAACGCTGGCCACCGTTTGTACCGCTGGCCTTGGAGCGCGTTCGTGAAGCCCGCGTCATCCTTCGCCAGATCGCTATCCAACGCTCGGCTGGTGCGAAAGCTGCTGCTCGCTTGAAAGAACTGCTGGCTGGTGGCTATCCGCGTAATCAACGGGTCGCCCGCTCGTGGTGGAAACGCTTTTGCCTCGTGGAGCGCTTGTATGAGAAAAAGGCTTACAAAGCGATGCGTAAGGAACTTGTGGAACGTACACGGGCGGAGCGACGAGCACGTGCTGAAAAGCGCCGTCTCCAAGGCGATGCACCACCCACATGAGCGATTGCTGCAGTAGCGCATTTTGTGCTCAGAAGCCAAAAAGCGCTTTTTCTCCAGCGATGGAATGCAAGCTGCCTGTTTTTGCGGTATGCGAGCATGGGTGTTTTCGCTGCACAAGGCGTTGGAGAATAGATCTATGACCCTAGTCGTTCTTTTCATCACGAGCAGGGAGTCGTGGATCGACTGTATCTGGTTCATCAGCGCTTCTGCTTCGGTGTTTGATAGGGCATGACGCATGACGCAGCAATGTGCGTGCCCTATGCTGCACTGTTTTTACAGCTCGTGGTTGGTGAATTCGCATCAAGCGAAAACGCACAACCTCGCTGCCTACATGCGAAGCTGAACTAGCAACCGGGAATCGCAAGGCCGTATGTACGGGCATCGCACTGCGGCACCAGAAGCATCAGCTTCGAGTTGCCGCTACGGGGTTGGATTCTTCAAAAAACGCCGCCGTCTGTGGCGACTTGGTAAGCGCTGCGCGCTACACCGAGCGCTGCTGCTCGCAGATACGTTACCGACATGCGGCGAGCGCCGCAGAGGGACTCTACCCGTGCCAGCCACATCGCGCGAGACACGAGTGCTCGTTTCCGTTAACGCTCTGTACATCGCCAGCGACGAGTAACACCATTCTACTGGCGCTGATGCTTACACTGTGGCGACGCGTTCCTACGCGCTTGAGTTCTGTGGGGACGAGGTGCGCCTCTAGCGTCGTCGTGTGCTGTGTTGTTTACAGCAGGACAGCGGCGTCGTCGCAACGGCGCACACGTTGACTGCTTGGAGGCTATTGCATCGCGAAAGGCTATCATGCCACGCGAACAAGCTAGCGCAGCTCCTGGTGAATTACGACGGCAACAAGCCGTGCTGCCTTTTTCTAGTAGACACCAGACGACAAGACTCCAAATCGCGAGCGATTGACGAAGTCCGACAATCATGGTACGGCGTTCTACCTCGGAGAGCAACAGAAGCACATCGATCGATGATTTGAGATGCACTTGCCTAAACTGTATGCTCCAGGCGTTTCTAGTAGGAGCCAGGCTTGCACGTGCACTCTTGAACGATGCTCGTCTCGATCATGTTCCGCTGGGTGCCTGCGGACTATCTTTTTTCAGGTTACAGAATCGATGCATCGAAGTAGAATCCCCCCGATCCATGTTTGTGGACTGCACCACGAACAGAGGCAACTGCTCAGCCCTGTACACCACTACGTGGCATGGAGAGCAATGAATTCTAGAACACCTGTGCCAGCATTCCTTGTTTCTGTTGTTGTTTGTTTTTCTCACAGGCATTCAGCGAAGGGATTGTTCCCTATAGAATTGAGACAAGTCGTGGAAAGACTTGGTGCTTTCGTTGCCAGCATGCGAGAAACGTTCTGTTTTGCACAAGCCGATGATTCTCCGGTCAGCCGATGGATGACCTACGCTGCTCGTAGTTTGTCCTTCTGAACGTGGTGTACCCACGACAGAACTCTGCTCCCTCTATGAGAGTGTATGGAGAGTGCAGGGTCCGGTTTTGTACAGTTCCCTTTTTTATTAGTTCAGGACGACATATACGAAACACGATGACGAGAGCTCGTTGAAAAAAGCAGAGAACAGGAGCGTGAAACAGAGACCAATACACTAGATGATGGATGGTAATCTGACTGAACGTGACATGGCGAGGCATGCAATGCTGAGAAGCTTCCCATGGCGTGATTACACGACCAGCCATGCACACAGGCACTTTCCCCAGGGTGACTCGAACGCATCGATCAAGACCTGGGAATCGCTTGTGCTTCAGAAGCATCGAAAAGCTATATGCCGAGCGTTGCTATGAGGGCATTTTTTTAGTACGCAATGTGCTCATTGTGCGGAAACGCGAAAGACTTGCGATGAAAACGAATCAGTAGCCAGGCGAAGCGAGAATGGATGTCGTCCGCAGCATGGCACTGGTACGGTGCGGTTCGGCAATGCAGCTAGCCTGGAGTGCCTCGTAGATGCTCAGGGAACGTTTTTCCCGGGCGATTCATCAAAGACAATGGTTTCTTTTTCGTTTTGCGGCATTGCTGAGGATGGACCATTCTCGGATCTGACTTGCCTTGGTGACGCAGGGCTTGATCCATCCAGCCATGTGGAGGGCGCTAAACCTACAGCAGATACCTGCTTCTGCGGTCCATCACTGCAGCAATCAGCTTTTTCTCTATGATGAGGGATCACTGAGATACACCGCAGTCCGCTGAGTGCGCGATACTCATTGACATGCAGTGAAGCAATGACCACTGCACTGCACTGCACTGCACTGCACACGCCCTTCAGGTTCACGATACACCAACCCAGATTTGTTTCGGAGATAAACGTTCATGGATGCGATCCTCTGATACTGGAACCTATGTTGTTCGCCTGCCATGTCATCGAAAGCGCCAATACAAACCACATATAGAGAAAGGACGGCTTTACCTTCCAGCACAGCGTGCTCCGGTTCGAGGTCTTGTTGCCGCGATCTGCTGGCGCCAGTTCTGCTGGCGACGCGACAAGTTCAGAAACGCTGCGTTCGCTGGCTATCCACAAAGGAGCCGTTTGCACGAGCGTGCTAAGCTCTACGCTGAGGCTTACTACGCATGACAAGTACCGAACTCAAAACGCCAGTCCAGCCAAGGCGAGTAGAGTTTGCGAAGCAGCCTCTATCAAACGGAACTGAACTCGACCGACTGCCGCTGGTGGAAGCGCCCGGTAGCGCCGAGCGAGCGCCTTTCGCGACAGCCGTGGGTCCTGCTTCAACAGCGCGAACGTCGCTCGGTGTTGGTATGCAACAAGGACATGATGCGAGCACATTAGGGCTGAGCAGCTCGCGGACGCCCGCTCGTAACACATCGAATACGAGCGCAGCGGACTGGAGCGTCGAGGGAACACCCTCTGCTCCCGAAACGCGTTCGTGGCACCGGAACTGGGGCGGTTATGGGCGCTTTCAGCGACAACGACTGTCTCCGCTAGATAGCGGATACTCCACAGGACCAAGTGTGCGCTCCGCAGGAGGACGCGCCCCGCCGAATACGTCCTGGCTGGACACAGAGACCCCGGTATCGAGTCGGCTGGGCGCGGGTGCAGAGACCACGGGACCAGCGCTAGCGCGTGGGTTGTTTACGCCCGGCCTGAGGACAACGCTGGATGCCGATCGCTCCTCGCCTTTGCAAGAGAGTGAGCTGGCGTGTTGGGTGACTGTTTTCGGATTTGCACCCGGACAACAGTCCCAAGTTTTACGAGAACTGAGGTCTTTTGGACCGGTGCTCGAGCATCGGCTTCGCAAGGGGAACTGGATGCATGTGCGGTATGAGAGCCCGCTGCAGGCACAGGCTGCATGCAGTCGTTCGAGTCGATTACTGAACGACGTCACCATGATCGGCATCGTACCGTGTACAGAACCCGAGACCATTCTGCATGAGTATGCTCACAAGGCGTTATCGGATAGGGTGCAAAGCGCGCAGCGAGCGCCAGCGACGACCCTGCTCTCTCAAACGGCTGCTAGTATGGAATCTGGGCAAAAGTCGTGGATCTCGGCACCCAATCGCTCGCAGTATCCAGAGACAGAACTTGGTACTGGAGACAAGCCAGCGCTGCCGCCCGCGCCCAAACGAAGTCTACTAGGTCGCCTTGTGGACACGATGCTCAACTGGTGAGCAGACGATTCCAGTGCACCTTCGAATCCTTGATGCTTTTTGGCATGGATCCGGCGGCATTTTTCTGGAATCCAGTGCGCCCTCGAGAAATACTCGCCTAGAAAGCCGTGCCGGCTCTATAGCGTCCGAACGGTGCGCGCCCGCTGAGGAGCGCTTCTCCGTCGGGACGCATTACATGCCGACGTCATCTGTTACGGAATGTCTATCGCGAGCAGCATGCGCAGACGATTACCGAGGCGCTCGACGCTGGCCATCATCAGAACTACCGTAGCAGGCCTGTGCTGCAACCGTATCTGCACCGGTGGCGCTCTGAGTCCATGCATCGTTCGCGACGTGCACGCCCGAAAGGTTATGTACGCTATATGCTTGGTGAACGAGTCGTTTAGAAACAGCTTGGCTTGCTGGTGGGCGCTTCCGCAGCTCGCTGCTCACGTAGATTGCTCGTACCAGGCAGCCCGGGGGTTTAGCGCCATGGAATCGGCTCGCTGATGACGGGCTGCTGCTGCGTCAGACAGTGGATATTACCTCCTCCTAGAAGTATTTCCCTCGCAACAGGGACCTGTACGACTTGTATCTGAGGCAGCGCTTTCTGCAAAGCAGCGCGTGCGGCTTCATCGGACTCTGGTAAACCAAAGCCGGGCATGATAATGCCTCCATTCGCTCGATAAAAGTTGACGTAACTCGCGGCAAGGCGCTCCCCGGCTCTGCGTTGGTAACTATCGCTATCGCTGGCGCCTGGTTCTGATGTATCGGCATGCTCCGGATGCGGCTGATGAGGCTGTACCTGGGGTACTTCATCTGGCTGCCGGTACAACGCCGGTGGTGCCGGCACCAAGACAACCTCGAGTGACCGTCCCAAGGCGTCCACGCTCTGCGCCAAAACTCGATGTGCAGCCTGGCAACGGTGGTCTGCAGGGTCCCAGTGGAGCGCCACTTTCGCAGGGGCAATAAATACGGCCATATTGTCTACATGGCCGCTGGTGTCTACGTCACCCTCGATGCCATATGGCAGCCAGATTACCTTGGTGATGCCCAAGTACGCACGCAACTGTTTTTCTATATCGTTCTGAGAATACGTCGGGTTACGATTCGGATTCAGCAAGCACTCTGCAGTGGTGAGGGCCGTTCCCTCACCGTCCACGCTGATGCTACCGCCCTCGAGTACCATAGGGCACCAGAAGCGCGGCAAACGTTCCAGAAGGAGCATTTTCTTCGCCACCAACTGATCGAGGCTGCAGGCCGCATAACAGTTACCCTGTGCACCACCCCAAGCGTTAAAATCAAAGTGGACACCAGCTCCTTGCGCAGCATTCTCCGGCTCTGCACCGCACACGAAAACGGCTCCCGTGTCGCGTAGCCAGCAGTCGTCCGTGCTCAGCTCGACAACGCGAACGGGGTACTGTGCGCATTGACCTGGACTGCTCGGATGGTCCACAAGTAGCGCGCAGGCTTGTATGAAGGCGGATGCGGAGCACACCACGGTGACTGGCTCCAACTCGGCGATGGCGGCAACGACTTGCGCCACTGCACGCTGCGCCGGAGCAGCGCCCAGACGCCAGTTATCGGGGCGCTCGGGCCATCCGATCCAGCAGTTTGCGTGGCTGGCCCACTCACCAGGTTGCCGTAGACCGAGATCAAACGGACAGACACCTTCAATCATATACTGATGGCGAAAACTCCCGGTGCTGCAGTGCCAGTGAACAGCTCCAGCACCGCGTTTCGCTGGTACCGCCAGCACGTTCGCGAGATTCGCTGCGCAGCGACCTGGGCACGGAGGCGGCGCTGCAGCAGCATCGCCTAGCGGCCGTTGCTACTCGTCTTCGGCTGAGAAGGGGCCGCAACGAGGGCCGGACGCTCGTTCGGATCACTGACATCGTCGATATCCATGTCAGCACAACATAGGACAGGTCCATCTAGCGAACTCGGGTATACACGCTGGAGGCTGGGTATCTGCCCGCGGTCGTTATGATCACCAGGCCTGACGGGTTTTCAGTGAATGCTTCACTTTATTGTCTAATACCTCACGCCTTGAATATGCCGGACTCGTTCTTTGCTCCAGATCCATTGTTTATCGTTGGAGAATGTTGATGGCAGCGTCGATGCACAGAATTCGCAGCTTCCAGCTGTCATCGACGCATGTCGTGAACAGGAGGGAGTCGGTATCAACGCTTCGCGTACCATGGATATCTGCTTTGTGGACAGCGTCGGTGCGCCTGTTGCAGCGGTAGCTCTTGACTTTGGTCAGTGGTTGCCGTATGTCCACCATACGCTCTCTTCTGAGCGCCACTCTGTGGTACGAAAAGGTTTGCTTCGTCACTCGATACATGCCGTCGACCGGTACAGAGGGCTGCACTCGGTGCACCCCCGCGTTTGGATACCACCAGGTCGTAGCGCATCTTTTGCGCTCCATTCTGCGCGCGACCAGAGAAGCACCAGAACAGTTCAGGGCTGGTGATGGTTGGGAAGGATATGGCGAAGAAGAATGAACGGAAGATGGGTGCCAAGGTTGCGACCAACTCGTACTTGGATCCACGAGCGCCAAAGTCGCAACGGACAACAGACTGTGTGCTAGGGGCTGAATCTAGCCAAGGTGCAGCTCAACAACAGTCTGAGTTGTGTACTCCGTGGTCACTCTTGGATGATCGAAATTGACATTGTTTAGGGTCCGCACTGAAGCTTGTGGGAAGTAGACAACAGCAAGAGTGCGTCCACGCGGCACCGGCGTTTGAACGATCCCGCCTCTTTGGCGACTCGCAGGCCAGCACACGACAGCAATCCCGCTGGAGCTCGTCTCATCATTCTGTTTGTTTATCGTTTCTTTAAGAACACTGGTTTGCTCTGCTTTAGGTACCCGGACACAAGTCCAACTGTTCTCCCGAATAAAGACTCATCGAGTGAGATGCAAATTCGTCGCTGCTGATACAAGATCTCGCGTCTGAGAACAAAATCGATCGTGTGTGTATCAACACTCTATGGTTCTCCGTACAAGCGAGCATACTTATTCGTTCACCCATATCTTCTCATCACAGCGCGTATCAGAAAGACGGAAAATTCGTATCCTGTGGCCTTGTAAACACTACTCGTAACAGAACGTATGCAATGGAATGGATTGACGAGCAGACAGTCGCGTGGACGGAGCTCGACACGTTCGACCGGGGCTGCACCACGTTCAGGAGAACGACTGCCATGAGAGCAGATCATCCACCTGCTGACCTCAGAATAGCTGACTAGAAGACGTAAAGCTGTCTTTCACACGCTCGCAGTAATCGCATCGAGTCTTTCCGCGGTCTCTCTGCCACCTACAAGATACGTGGCCTTCGTTGAATCCCCGCAAAACAACACTCAAAACCAACACAGACGTGTTCATACGGATGTTCCGGAACTCACTACCTTAAATGGAACAGGGCGCACGCTGCCTTCTCCTACGCTGATCTCAGATCTGCCAACGTTAAATCACTGCCGCAGATCCAAGTTTCAAAAACTGGACCAAGCAACCCCCTGCGAAAGGAATAAGATAGAAGCGTGTGCAGGCTCGCTGACTGCCTAATCAGTCGCGGAGCGGGTGTGCTCCGGGTGCGCCCTGGACGGCATCCGGAGAGCGCAACGCGCAGCCGCTAGTTCCCTCATCGTTTGTTGCCAGCCACGTGCCGTATCATCAGTCTTATCGACGCAAGCAATATCGTATCGTTCATGCAACTGTGAAAGCTCGTCCACCGCTGACTGCCAGCGAAGCACTTCATCGGCAATAGCGGGGGAAGGCGTCGGCATCGACGACGGAACGGCTCGCTCACTCAAACTCTCGAAACGCGCTGAGCAATCCTTGAAACATGCTCGCAGCGCCTGCTGACGCACACTGCGGAGTTCACAGTCCCTAGTTACTTGACGAAGTCGACGGCTCAGCGTGCGGTACAGCTGAGGAAGCATGCTTTCGCCCTCGAGCCGTCAACGCCGAAGCACACTAGGGGTGCGCCAATGAAAACTTCTGCTTTTATGAGGCTCGAGTATGTACTGCACAGCCAGATAGCCGTCGCGCTTCAAATCAGTGCCCCAGCTAGGGCCAGCAAATGTACCGAGCGTTGCCCAGGCGTTTTCGCAACAAATAACCAGTCAGTATAGCGTAACCGATGACGAATCGACGTCGCTGCTCCGCTCACGCGATGGCTGCGTCCGGCTGCCGCGCTGCGTTTCCGGTGCCCTCAGAGACGTCGGTGGTGAGCGTGCTCCTCAGGGTTCTGCGAAGAGCGCAGTGGAGCGTAAAAGCAGTCGTCGAGGGGTGCGGGAACCGCTTGCGGCGTGTGTGGACGTGTTGGTTTTGGGCGCGGATCAGAGTTTCCAAAGCGGCCGTCTGGTAGTGGGTCGTCGCTTGGCGCTTCGTCGCCTGTGCTGCAGTGGCTTTGCTCCTTAGCATGCAGCGACTTGGGCTACGGCTCACCGAAACGCTAGCGAAACAAATCCGCCGCTCCTTTCATTTCAGACCAGAGCTGCAATGTTTGAGACAAGTAAGGACGAGTCCGTCGTCGGGCGTTCTACCGTTGGATGCGGTACCAGCTCGGCCCAACGCGGTATGGTCGGCACCAGTTGGCACCTTACAGTCGCTGCAGAGATGCGCTTGCCAGGGGCGAACGCACACACGAAGCCTCAGTGTCGTGTCAACCTCAGCAGCGGGATCTACGGCGGTGGCGGCGGCTCCTCGGGACCCCTACGAGGTGCTCGGCGTACCGCGAAACGCAACGCTTGCCGAAATAAAGAAAGCGTACTATCGATTGGCTAAAGAACATCACCCTGACTCTGGTGGTGATAAATCCAAATTTGCCGAAATCAACGCAGCATACGAGCTCCTCAGTGACGAAAAGAAGCGCAAACAGTACGATCGGTACGGTTTCCGCGAGGATGGTGAGGGAGCCTCTGCAAGCGGGTTTGAGTACGCCCCCGGCAGCGGTGCTGAGGACATTCTCCGTCAATTTCGCGAGTTCTTCGGCAGCATGGCCGATGAGACAGCTTCTGGTGCAGGTCCAATGGGCAGCGGTTTTGGCTTTTTTGCACGCGGCGCGGATGTGGAGGTACCCCTGGTCCTGTCCTTCATGGAGGCGGCCCGCGGTACCGAGAAAACCGTGCAGGTCTCAGCGGCGGTGGAGTGTCGCGCATGTCGAGGTACTGGTTCCAGCGGTGGTCGCACGGAATGGAGCCCTTGTGCCCAATGTGGCGGCACAGGACAGGAGAGTTATCAGCGCGGCTTTTTTGCTTTCCAAAGCACCTGCAGACGCTGCGGTGGTAGCGGCAGGCGCCTGCGGAACCCCTGCTCTACGTGTACCGGCTCTGGCGTGACACCTGGTCTGCGTCGCGTCGCAGTGCGGGTGCCCGCAGGCGTCGACAGCGGTTACAGTTTGCGAGTCAGCGGCAAAGGTGAGGCAGCGCCGCACGGCGGCACACCGGGCGATCTATACGTTCGCATCCAGGTCGAAGATGATCCCTATTTTCACCGCGAGGGACCTCACTTGCACGTTGTTGCGCCCATTAGCTTCGCGGATGCAGCGCTTGGTGGTGCGGTGCGCGTCCGAACCCTCGACGGCGAGGCCGAAGTCAAGATTCCTCCGGGTACCCAGCCGGACGATGTGCGTGTAATGCGAGCGAAAGGTCTACCTCGCCCTGGTATTGGGACTGCCGAGCGCGGCAACCAATACGTCCATTTCCGACTGCGTGTCCCTACGAGCTTAACGAGCAGAGAACGGGAACTCATTGAAGAATTGCGACAAATCGAACAACAGCGACGTGGCAATCGGCCTTCGGAGGCCGCCTACGACAGCGACGCAAACGAGGAAGCAGGATCTAAGAATTTTTTCCGTCGACTCAAGTCGCTGTTCGCTACCGGTGGTGCATAGGGCGTCGTTTGAGGGAACCTATCAGACAGCTACGTCCGCATCAGTCGCGCGCACTGTTCCATGTTCAGGGACGTTCGCTCGTGTGCACAGGCATGCTTGCCTTGAGTAGCTAGAGCCGCTGTAGCGGCAGCGACGGTAGTCCTGGAGTCTGCCGCGGACTTGCGAGCACATGCACGAGCAGGCGTGCGTTCAGCAGCTAGAGCTGTCGTAGCGGCAGAGACTGCGGTGTCGTAAACCGCTATTTCGTCGTCTGCGTTTCGCGAAGCATCTCCTCGGTAATATTGAACGATGGAACATCATGATCGTTCACCACTTTCCCAGGAAAATCGTTCCCGATGTAGATATACACCGGTTCAACTTGCTGGATTGCCGAAACGTTTCGTACGAGTGCCTTGCTCCAAGACGGTTCGAATGCCCTGTTTCCTGGCCATTGTTTTGGTTTCTTGGAAACTGGTCAGCGTTTCATCACCGAGGCCACACTGCGTATGAAAGGATTCTCTCGAAAAATCGCTTGACACAGAGCCGATGGATGCCCACGAAGCACAAGATATTTCTGGAGTCACTATCTTTTTCTTTCGTACATTCAGCGAGCATCCGTGCCAATGTTGCGTATGTGTCGTACTGAACTCATCGATGCGAATCGTGCAGGGCGATTCCTGCACTCGTTGGGCGCTCTCGTCGAAGGAGCAGAACTGCGGCCCATGCGCACTACAGCGGGCACAGCGAGATGGGCTACCTCCAGACGACGCAACTTGTCGATCATATCCTTTTCCAGCTCAGTGTACAAGTTGGTGAATATACGGCTCGGGCCGCGGTCCAACCGAATCCGTTCGCGACTCGTGCAGCGTCTCATGTACGCATGCTAGATATCGTCCTCATGAGCTGTTTGGACGCTCTTGTAATGTTTCTGAGCAAAGCGTACTAAGCATCCGCTTCTGCTTGATGCCGTGCTCAGCGCAACAGAATCGGTGCTGACGCTGTCATTCGAATTGCTGGAACGCCTCCTGGTGTTCATCATGCCAGGCTCCTGATAATCGTGCTCTGGAAACGTTGAGCAGCTTCAACTGCTCAACTGCTCGGGTCTTTCGCTCCGTCCTCTTGATTCAGAGGCCCGGCGAAAGCCATCATGTGCTTCAATGACGGATGCATGCCCGCAACTTTGTCTTCCTCTCCATCTATCTTGAAGGCTTGAAAATGAGTCTCATTGCTCCGTTCAGATCTACGTTTCGCAAAGTTCATGCAGATTCATATCCGGTGGCCTCTATCATCCCGATGAAGTGCTTTCAATTTTTGATGATTGTAAACGAGAAACCTTGAACAAGCCTCGCCAATGGTCTCCGCAAGATTGTTCGAGTGCTTTATAATTGGTCGTACGGACCAGCGGTAGCACACTGAGGAAGCCACACTGTATAGTGCAGCATTGTTTACAATGGGTTCGTTGGCCTTGATCTAATCTATGAGGACCACATCGAATAGACGCATGATGAGGCGCGAGCGCTCCGATTCAGGGAGCGATTCCACTGTGCTCTAGGTGCTCTGTTGAGGAAAACGCAGGATCGTAAGATGCAAGCAGAGCAGCAGTCACGCTTCACCCATCTTTTGGATACCAGCACCCTAGATGTGAGGCCCAGAGCGATACCACCTTCTTGGACGATCTGAAGCGCATCCCGCTCTCGTTGCGACATCTCTTGCAAACTCGTTACAATCTCGATCTTTTCTGCCACCACGAGTTCGCCATATGCCTCCAACGATACTCCAAGACTATGTTCCATGAGTCGCATCTTCTCTTGGCTGGTGAGGTGAGGGCACAACGCTCACAGCATGCGTCTCGCAAACTGCTCGACATTGATCCGCATTCGTTGATGTGCAGCCGAAAAATAGTTCACGCATGTCAAGCACGATAGTATCTGGATGCTACGGAATGCTTCGAGCAGAATCCGGGTAGTGTTTGCTGAGATACACCTGCTGCTGCATGGCGTGGAGCCTCACGCAAGCTGAAAGCAGCTTCCGTTCGCAATGTCATATCATTGGTGCTCCATCGACGTTGCGTTCTCTGGACATGAACATGACCGGCTACTCGAACAGCTCTTTACAGTTCACAGCTTCGCAGCCGCAGATTCTGGTTCATTTTCTGATGCAGAAAAGTCTGCGAGCGTATATCATGGGCATTTCATGGACCAAAACACGGTCTGAATCACGCGCGAGCGCCACAGGGTCGCGGAGCGCTAAGCTCACTTTTTCACTATTCTGTCATCTACGCACCCATGTCAGAGTGGAATGGAAGCGGTACAGGTACCTCACTCGGGCGCATATTCGGGAATACGTGTCTCCTCGAACGGTAATCAACACCTGCATTTGCGGGCTTTCTCTGCGACTGCTTCACTTTTTCGTCTAATACCTCACGCCTTGAATATGCCGGACTCGTTCTTTGCTCCAGGTCCATTGTTTATCGTTGGAGAATGTTGATGGCAGCGTCGATGCACAGAATTCGCAGCTTCCAGCTGTCATCGACGCATGTCGTGAACAGGAGGGAGTCGGTATCAACGCTTCGCGTACCATGGATATCTGCTTTGTGGACAGCGTCGGTGCGCCTGTTGCAGCGGTAGCTCTTGACTTTGGTCAGTGGTTGCCGTATGTCCACCATACGCTCTCTTCTGAGCGCCACTCTGTGGTACGAAAAGGTTTGCTTCGTCACTCGATACATGCCGTCGACCGGTACAGAGGGCTGCGCTCGGTGCACCCCCGCGTTTGCGCACCAGCTGCTGCACCACATGATCGTGAGCTTGTTCTCTGTGATCCCTGTGGAGGGTACCCAGTCCGCTGCAGCGCAAGTGCACGCTGCTCCATTTTACAGAGGATTTGCGGACGGCAGTCGTGCGTATAATGAAACAAGTGCTGGTCGGGGAACCCAGAATGGCAACCAACTCGAAATCTTCCGATCCGTCCACGCTCCGTTCGCGCAAAGCCGAAACGCACGTCCCACTGGAAGCGATCCTTCCGATGACTGAATTCTGAGTCCATGATCCTCTCCCATGCAAACAGAGGTGACGGGCGCAGCTGGGAGCATACCTCGTGCGATGTATCATGCCGCTGCTGTCGAATTGCGGTTTCATCAATGGCCACAAATACTGGACGATATCTCTTTGGAACATCATCAATTATTTGATGTGATACGTCCAGTGAACTTTCGGCATGAGCTTGCAAACAAGCCGTCCATTGCCGTCGTCGGGTTCTTTTCCTCGTCAATGCAGCAGCGCGAGTTGCCGTGTCAGCGAATTGCCTGGAGACCGAAGGATCTATCACTTGAAGCTCGCGTGTGATTTGAGCATGTTTTATGGTAGCAACGGAGAAAAATAGAGGATCATACACACCTGTCACATCTATGCTGGTATCGCTTCTTTGACGAACATTTGTTCGATTGCGTCGCGATTCATCCTCATTCCGAAGACGTAACGAATTCCAGCGGCAGAGCGTCGAAAGAGCCGCACGGAAACTACGACCGAGCATCCCGGAACTAGGTATGAGTCCGTAAGCTCGAACAATTGCATTTTGAATACTGAGGCTGCCATTTAAAACAAGTTCTAAAAACTCAAAAGCAGGAACAGAGCGGGTTGTTCCGTGTTCCGCTGTCTTCTGACACTTGCGTTGAGCAGGCGTCCATTCCGTTCAGCGAATCGCTGATACGGCGCTTTGCCGTGAATTGTGCATTGGCGAGGTAGCTGAGGCATTCGCTCACAGTGACAACTAGCGTTTGCGTGCCTCCAGGAGACTGGTTCAACGCTTTGGGCTGGCACCGGCAACATCCTTGACGGGCTCAGCGGTGTTGGCTCATTAAAGAGAGCACGAGGTTGCGCGCTCAGGTAGAGCGCTCTCTATGGTACTGCACCAACTGCGTAAGCTTTCCTGGGAGCACGGGTTTGGAAACTTCCACCAACATCAAGTACTGCTGCACAGACGGACCTGCACAGCGCCTCGGCGAGCGGCTTTCCTGGCGAGCTGTCCACGCTGCCCGGAGAACCTTTTCGCAAGCGAACGAGGTTGCCTGCTAGCGTCCAGGGGTGACGGCTCAACGTGCAACCCGCGTGCGCTGGAACGCAGGCATTGGTTTAGAACCTGCAAAACACGCTTGCGCGCGTTATCTATGCACCAGGAGCGGGGTGAAGCGGATTCAAGGGCAAGACGGTCACAGGGCCAAAACCGAAGACGATCTCAAAGATCTACACCAGCAGCGCTACCGGCTCCAGGGACGCGAGTCGCACGGCATGCGGCTGCGACGCTTCGACCAGATCAAGCGCGCCTCTTTGTCGCTTTCGAGGCGCCAGTGGCCTTCACAGAAGCTGCCAGTAGTGCGCAACAGTTCCTCCTGGACAACTGGAGCATAAACACGGGCGTCGCAAGCGAAACGGACGGCTCGAAAGTGCCAGCGCTGCCGCCCGTGCGCTGGACAAGCCCCGACTCATGGCACATCACGCTGCACTTTATAGGAACAACAGCACGGGAACGAATTCCCGAGGTGCTTGATCGGCTGAACGCATTGGCGAAACAGCATCACCAGGTGACGCTGATGATCACGACCGTTGCTGCGCTTCCGCCGATGACAAGTCAGAAACCCCTCCGAGTGCTCTGCCTTGAACTAGAAGAAGTGGCGGATCGCGACGAGATGCGAACGCTATCCAGTTTCGTCGCGGGACTTGCGGATCAGCTTGCACCGTTCCACTTGGATACGGCGGCGGTAGACCTGCAGGGTATCCCCAGACAAACACAGTACCGCCCATCGAATGCGTCTCCCAAACCCTATATGCCGCATCTGACGCTGGGCCGAGTGAAAGACTGGGCAAGTTCAGCAAGTAGAGCGCGGCTTCGACAACTCGTACAGCACGCATCCGCTGGAGCTTGGAAACCTTCCGAAGGCTCAACGGTTCGTTTTACGCAGTTCAAGCTTTACGAATCGGTTTGGGACCAAACCAACGGTCCGCCAAGCTACAAACCGATAGCGACGTTCGAACTCGGCTGAAAGCCAGCGAGCCAGCGCCCTCGTCCAACAACACCTAGTCACCACTGGGTCGTTCCGGAGAGCCGCCACTGCCGCCGACTGCGTCAGCCAAGTGGACACCGCGCTGGTTCGTTCCCGGTTCGTGTCAGAGAACGGACTGGGAAGCGCAACCCTGGGTAACGAGCGCAACCTGGTGTGCGTTCCGTGCACCGCGTAGCAGACCCGCTGATCCAGCGACGCGAACGTTATTGCTCTGGGAGACGCCCAGTCGTCGTGTTCAAGCACAAGCAACTCCTCCCCGACCTTTTTCAAGTAAACAGAGTCGTTCCCAACGGCCTCGAAATGCTCCACCAAAGGAACCGTCGCTGCCTTGCAACATGCAAGCAGTTCTCCAGCGCCTACCGCTCTCGAGGTGCGGCTGCGAAGCCACTTAGCAGCATCTAATGCTTCCCTGTACACTGGCGTTTCGCAGAAGTTCAGACATCTTCGCTGCTTCGAGTTTGAGTTCGAGTCCGAGTTCACGCCTTAGCGTCAGCCGTAGCTTCAACTCGAGTTCGCACGCGAAAGTCATCGCGTCCACTCGGCAGCTGCCTCCGGAGCGATTGTAGCTCACTGCTCGAGCACCAGCAGTTCCCAAACTCATGTCTGTGGTTATTCTCCATGTCTACGATCTTAGTGGCGGACTAGCAGCTACATGGAGTCCAGTGTTGCTTGGAGTGCAGATTGAGGCTATCTATCATACGGGTGTTGTCGTTCACCAGCGGGAGTACTACTTTGGCGGTGGCATTCAGCAGGGAGCACCAGGGCAGACCCCGTACGGACGACCGTGGCGAGCGCTGCCTCTCGGTGAGACCTTTGTGGACGTCGAAACGCTGCACGACTTTCTCGTAGGGATATCTGGTCGCTATCGCGTTGAAACGTATGATTTATTGACCAATAACTGTAACCATTTTGCGGATGAGCTCTGTCGTTTCCTCGTGGGGAAAGGCATTCCGTCCGACATACTACAGCTGCCTCGACGAGTTCTGGATACGCCGCTGGGTCCACTGCTGCGTCAACTGATGCGTCCAGTTGAGTTTGAACCTGCATCGAGCAACCTACCGCTACCGGGGGGTTCTGGGCTGCCCCCAGCTACATCGCAACCGGAGTCGGGTCAGCCTCGAACTAGGGATGCGTCACGACCGCTGGAAACGACAGATGCTCGCGCGTTTCCAGCACGGTCGTCCGAGACTGCACTCCTCGCAGCTGATGCACGTCCGCACGAACATGCATCGGCGATCGGGAACGATGCGGTAAGCTCGTCGTCAACCGCCTTCATGGCTGGACCAGAAGCTTCCGGTCACGAGCAGCAACAGCCCGGGTTGGTGCGAGACTTGTCCAGCGGCGAAGCGACCGCAGGTGGTGGTGCCTCCCACGTGCTGCCTCTGCGTGGATCTCTGGGGACGTCTTTGCCATTCTCTCGGACACCATGTTGTTGTCGTCAAGCGGTACGGCAAATGCAGGTTGATGTGTTGAGCCAGGGGCAGGCACAAATGACTCTCGCTCGTGAGATTGCAAAAGTCGCTGAACAGGGTACCACGGAGCTTTTGCAATGGCTGTGTTGTTGCTGCAGCCAATGTGCGGGTTGCCGAGCATGGATGGTCGCGGATCACGCCCTCTTCTGGCAGATTATCGCAAAAAGTTGGCATACAGATGGACGCAGTACGGAGCTACGACTGCTTTTGGACATTCTTGCAACGCTGTTGCAGGATGAAACGAGTGCGCGCCTTTTGCTCGCAACGGATACGGATCCCGAATGGATCCGATGGCTCGTCCACGCTCTGGATCCGATCCCGCACACCGAGCGACAGGTTTGGGTGCAGGCAGGTCAGACACTGCAGACTCTCGGACGCGCTATCCACCAACTTGTTGCACCCTCTGAGCAAGAGCATCTCACCGCGTTGTTGCTGTGGGAGTTTATGGAGGATCTTGAAGTATGGGGCCCAGCGCTGCAGTCAGAAGACGAAATCGGCGTGATTCTGATGCAATTCCTCGAAGACCTGTTCCGTGAATCCCCCATCTCTGTGGAGCTTGGTCGTTCGATGGGTCTTCTTCAAGCTCTGAATGGCTTCCTGCCTGCATCGTCATGCATGAGGCTCCGTCATCTCCTCGACGAAAGTGCCACTGTAGGTAATTATGGGAATGAGCATCAAATTTCATAGGGAGGAGCATCTGTTCCAAGTGCCGGCACTTGCTTTGCAGACGTTTATCCTCAAAGCCCAGCATGATGTACATCAAAAAGCGAAAAGAAGCGTCTTCGTCGCATTCTGCTCGGAGAAGGAGTCGGGCCGGGAGAGCGGTATCCCACTTGTAGATATATCAGAAGAGTTTTGCTCCATAAATGTACAGCATGCAATTCGGGGCAGATCTAGATCGAACGGCGTATTCCGGCTGGAAGGCACTGTCGCTGGCTCTATCGTAACCGAAGATCTCGCGAGACGGCTACCGCCACGAACGAAAGCAAGACACACATCCTAGTTGGTGCGATCATTTTCGGAGACGTAACAGGTACAGAGCGGACGTCGGCAAGTCTCTCCTGGTCAGCACTGGAGTGACCGGGCGCTTGCTGGGACCTTTCATGCCGCAGCATACGCCGCGCATATAGTCGTTTCACAGACGGTATGCGCTCCGACCGACATCCACGATGGATCGGGGGAGCGGGGCGTGCAGCCAACGCCAGACACGTGCACGAGCGACCTCCAAGTCGCGGTACGCTGTGACTGGTAACGTCACTGGGGATGCAGTCATTCGCGCAGACCTTGCGTGATTCGTATTCGGAGAATATGATGGTTTTCAGACCGATGGATGACTGGCACCGGGATGGTCATCGATGGCTCGGGCCCTACCCAGACCGTTGAATGAAGGGTGAAGTCTACCGTATACATCTACGATGACTTGCTTCCATGCATCTAAATCATGTTCATGTTGATACGCAAAGCTTGATCAGCGGCCCCTTGCATCATACCAGTGCATGGACGGGTGCGCACGGAAACCAATCCCTAATGCATACTTCCATATGTATCAGATGGTCCATGAATCCGTCGCAGAAGTAAAGCCCGCGAAGAAATGAACTGGTGTTGTTAAGGCTGCACGTCCGCATATCTCAGCGTCTTTTGTAATCGATCAGAATGAAGAGCGGTTTCAAAACCTCATTCGGACCGGAGATCGTCCCCGGACGTGCTTTTGACGCTGCGGTGCTGGAAGCGATGCGTTGCAGCGCACCAACCGGGCCATGGCCCTAATCCGTGTGCTGCCAGGCGATGAGCTCTCCTCAAACGCGTCCGCAGAAAAGGTGACGTCCGTGTTCCGTGGTAACGAGCAGCATTCGCATCTCCAGTACATTCAGGTACGATTCATCGATACTAGGCAACGAAAAACAACTCCCTGGGCATGCTAGGTTAGGCGTAGCGCACCGAACCCTGCACTTGGTGCGTGTCCTCGTCATTGCGGGGACTCGCCTGTGCAGCGGCCGAGTCGTTTAGGAAGAAAGAGCTCCTGGCCCCGTCTTCATCTTGCAGCAGGTTCCATACAGGCATTCGTAGGTGGACTGGCAACCACTGGAGGCTCGCATTCAGCGTTTTTCAATCGCGCATCCAGACTTGCATGACAGAGACTGTCATCGTGGACGCTTACTCGGAGCACCGAACCGTGGGCTGGCACGAACGGCCAGCAAACCATTGCCCGGCCACAGTTTACCATACCGGTAGCGCGAGTCGGCACAACGAGTCTGAACCTGAGGCAGTAAGACGCATTGGCAGCGGGCGCGGCAATGGCCGTCCGTATGCGTTTCGCGTCACGATTTCTCCATCCATTGCAAGGCGATGTTGTTGATCCGCAGCATCGCGACGCGCTCGAACGGCGGATGCGATCTTTTCTTCCCAATCGATTCATATGCATGGATGCAGGCACATACGTGTTAAGACATGAACGTGTCTATTCATGCATACAGACACGCATGGTGGTATTCATGGATGCAGACACATACGTGTCCATTCATGCATGCAGATGCCCCTATGATCGCACACACGCACTGTCCGATGATCAAGCAGATGATCACAGCACTGCACGCGTGCTCACGCTTCCATATGGTCCAGATCATGGGCACATCCGTTAAGCATCCCACGAATAATGCCATGCAATATCAAAGATTGCTTATCCGCAATCGAGCCTCTCTCTACGCCTACAGGCAGTCACCTGTCTGAGGGGAATGGCAGCGTCACTGGATTCGGATTCTGCGTTTCCGTCACTCAGAAGCGTCGCTTCAGCTCGGCCGAGTACTGGGCCATGTACTGCGGATTGACGTCAAATCGCCAGGCGCCTCTGAATGTTGTGGCGCTCATCTCATGACCCACGTACCGATACGTATAGTCGATGGAGGACGGGTGATCAGTACCGAAAAAGAGACGCAGTCGGAAGGGTGCTCTTCGAATCGTCAGTCGCCATGCTTGTTCCGGCTTACGAAACGACATAGTGTCTTGTCGATAGCGCACCTGGACATCGGTTTGCCACCGACTCACCGGTATATCGATACTCGCTTCCCAAAAGTTCTCCGTCAGCGGAAGAAGACGGACTTTGACGATACGTTTCAGTTTCACATCGAGCCGTAAGCTCCACCGAGGCTCGTCCCATGGTTGGTTATGTAGCGGCCGGAAGAAAACTGCTGGCTTTAATGCGAGCCACGAATAAACCGCAAGCGTTTTCTTGAGCTCTACACGGCAACGTTGTTTGCTCTCCGCCACGCGAATATAAAAGTCCAGGTGATGGTGTGCGGTGCGGGGTCGTTGGCGTTGCCTCTCGAGTCGCGACATGAGTCTCTCGAGGAAGTCCGGCCGCTCTGAGTCCCGTAACCTGTTCCCTGGAAGCGTCGGGAGCGGGGCCCGTCCCAGGCCCGGTGACTTGCCCGGAGGCACCGCCCGCGTCCCTGGCTGTGTGGTGCCCTCGGGGAACCTGGTGTCCGGTTCCGCCCTCGGGGACGGGTACGGTTGCGCCTGCTCCAGACGTAAGCGTTCCGCCATGAGGCAGAACCTTCGCAAGCACAAGCGCTAGTCACCGGTCCGAGCTCAGAACGCGAGCGACAATCCAAACTTGAAAAAGCACATGTAGAAAGGATGGCGCGCGTCGAAGCCACGACCGAAACAAGGGCGATCTCGCACACCCATGGGCATCATGAAGAGGTCTTTGCGTTGACTGCAAGAGCGCAGCTCCGTTGCATGCACCTATGCACCAGACTTTGGAAAGTTACGCCTTGAATCTTGTGCGCAAGGAAAGTGAAGCGAGTCAACGGCCTGCATGGCATGAGAGAGCTGGGACCCGTTGGGAAAACGGATTCGCATCAAATAGTCCAGGATCATCGCGGTTCTAAAGTGTTCCGCTGTTGATGAGCTGCTGCAGCGCTTGGCTTGCAGTCCTTGAAAATGGCATCGCTCGATAACGCCTGTTCTGTGCATGTCTGTGACGCGCTTTTTGCCACGCGGAATTACATTCCGAAACACGTGGTCGGTACCCGTATCGCAAAAGAGGAACCAGGATCGGATTGCATGGACATGGCTGCGTACCGATAAGTCGCTTCTCGATTTCGGTTTCGCATACACCGCAAGACATATTTACGCGGAATTTTATCGAACCTGAAGTCCTCCATGGCAAGCGCGCCCAGAACAATATGCTTGTTATCACCTCGAAGATTTCAGTCGGCATGCACAGAAGCAGAACGTGCCTCTCCTGTGAAACATGGTAGTCGTGCATCGGTCCTTCGCCCCAGATCGGCGCTGATTTGCCAGCAGCCTCGGAACTGAACAATTTACGCCAGCCTGAAGCCTGCCCCGCCCGTTGTGTTATTCAGCCTCTGGTACCAAAACGGTAAAGTGGAAGCCCGTGCCGAGCCAACGATTGAAGACAGTGTGTGGCAGTCCGTAACCCCGCCAGACGTCCTATTGGCAATGACGGACGACTTTTGTGCCATTCTGAACCTGTGCGCCTAGCTATTGAAAAGGCATGTGCACGATACCTCCGTCGAAAGCGACAGCTACGGTACTGCCCGTGTCAGCCGTTTTGCGCAGGTGCAGCGTGTTGAACGCTCCGAAGCATGGATAGAAAAGCGATGAACGCTTCGTCCTAGGCTGACTATCGAAGAGAGGTGCAGTACGTGGAATGCACAGAGAAAGTTCACGCGTCCAACAGCTATACCAGCAAAATGCTCTCCGTCCATCTTCTGAAAAGCGTGGGATAACCTCACCAGAAAAGGGTTGCAACTGCCGAAAAAATACAGAGAACACGTTCGGAAGTGAGCACTGTATCCGCAGCTCAAGATATCAGCGTAACCATGGCAACTGATCCGATGTGTTTCTTCGCGCGTTCTGCACTGTGACTGCTCGGGAAGCCGGTTTCAACGAGCACGGAGCCAGCGATGATGAGACGCGTAACCGCCTGGAGCGCGTACGATAGCGATGCATCTGAGCGTATGCTCTACTTTTAGTTTTAAAATATGCCATACTGTACATCCAGCGCATCGACGCCTCATCGAGCCTGTGTTTGCCTGTGCGCATCAAACGAACCGTTCTGTTGATCGATTCGCAATACAATCGCGTTTCTGCTATTACTGCCCTTGGATTCCTTAGCTTTACGTTGCACGTGGATAGCGTTCGCTGGAGACTGGAGTTTCGCCCGCGAATGCCACAAGAATCCATGCGACTCAATATTGGTCTTCGCGGTCACCGCTGCGCATAATTGGTTGAAGTGCACACGCCCGACGCTACCGGGAGCCGAGGAGTTCTCGACTCTCGAAAGCACAAACCGGAACTCCTGGGGTAACTGCTAGTTCCGCCTGAGGTTTATCCGACCGGCACACGAAGGCACCGCTTGGGACTCGGACACAGTGCTCGGAGCGCTGCTGCGGCGCTCGTGGCCTGTGCGGCACCGGTCACCGCGAGTCGCGCGACGTCTTCCGCTACAGCAGATGATCGGCAACGCACTTTCGCAGGGACGAAAGCTCTGGATCTTCGGCGGAACGCGCCGTGAACGACATGAAGCCGTTCGTCGCGCAGCTGCGGAGCTTGGCGTCCGCCTATGCTGGCTTTCCGCACCGCAGTGCGTCGAGAAGGGGTTGCAAACCTGTTTACGCGGCATAGCAGCGGAGCTTGCGCAGCAGCCCGGAGCGCTCGTTATCATGGACTGGGAACGCATTGCTGCATGGTATCGTCTCTATGGGGAGCGCTTCCATATCGACAGCTTCCCTGACGAGTTCGGGACATCGTCACCCGGTACAGCAACCGAAGAGGTCCTGATTATGCGGCTCGGTGCTTTCGTAGGTGTTGTCTCGAGCGCGGTAATCGTTACCTGTGCGACGCTTGTTCCGATAGCGCTGCGCTGGTTCGAACCTGCTGCCTTGCTTCCGCTGAACGTCTACGGAGCATCCTGGTCCGATCAGGGAAACCAGGACACGGTAAACTCGGATGCGTTGCAGAACGCTGCTGGTGGCGAATTACGATACTCGGGACTGTGGCTTCGCATGTACACGGATAACAACGGTGCTCTGGCGCGTATTCGCAGAATGTTGCTTCCAACAACGACAGAGTTGGCAACTTGGCGTCGATTCGGAGTTGCTATGCCTCGTTGTGTATTGGTGCACGGTCCGCCAGCGAGCGGCAAGACTGCACTTGTCTACGCGTTTGCCGACCTCGCAGCGGAGCGTGGTATTCCCTGTCATCTCATTACCAGAAGCAATCTCTATTCTGGTTATTTAGGGGAGACCGAACGGGAGCTTCGTCAGTTATTTCGGCCGGTTTCTGCGGAGGTCGGAGCGAGACGCCCAATCCTCTGCTTCGACGATATTGATTTGTTCTTCTCTTGCGGACGGAGCCAGGGCGCCCAGCAAACAACCGATGACGCTCTCGCGACTACCGATCGTTTCACCAGTCGTCTGCTGGGCACGTTGCTTTCCGAAATAGATGGCGCGTTGGAATCAAATACGAAAGACAACTTGAGCGCGAAGCTTCTGCTAACTGCAACGGAGCTGGATGCGCTCGATGCGGCGCTCCTGCGTCCTGGTCGTTGTGATGCGTGCATCGCATTAGCGTCAACTGGTGCTCCAGAGCCGAGAAGCATCCGACCAAGCCGCCTTGAAACACGAACTTGCCAAGCTAGCGGTACTGCGGAGCGCGCACCAGGTGCCGACACATCGCCGAGAACGACGCTGTGGCGTGTTCGCGCACAGCGACTTGCGAGCTGGGAACGGTTGCTGGGGTCCACTGGCCAAGCACATGATGTGCCAGACGAGAAGGTCGGCGCGGAAAATGTGCTGTAAAGGCACGAGAATGTCTGCCTTGAAAGTATCGGACGTATTTGGAATAATGCTGGTTACCCATTTCGACGATGTTTATGTGCGCCCGCTAGGCTGTACCGCTACGCTGCACCGGGGCCAGATTAAAATCGACATCGGAACTGCTCGCTCTGGTCCTGCCTTTCGAATCATCATCCGAGCTTTTTATTGGATGCACTACCTATGTATTACAAGTCCAGAGATATGCGCTTACGGATTCATACACTGGTTCAGGATGCTCCGTTGTCTTTTCGTAATGGCTCCATTGAGTCTATGCCACTTGAAATCGCCACTTCAACGGAATCAAGGTGATTTGCGACGCCCTTGAAGGAGAATTCGCAAAGCATCGAACATCTTTATCCGATTGATACGTACAGGGTTCCAATACGCTCCTTACCTGACGTGCAGAACGCTCGAGCCATATATTCTTCAAGTTTTCGATCTTGCTGTTTCAGAGCAACGCTTGGGCGCAGCAATTCGCCACGCTGGATTGACGAAGACAAACACTCGACGTTGTCAGGTGACAACTGCTTCACGAGCTCACGTCGAACGTTCCCTGCGCTTGTCACGTCAAACAATCAATCCTGCTCGAAAGATAAATCCGATTCTTCGTACTCGTCGACCACCGAGGGCGTGACACCTGCATGTTACCCCCCTAGGGTACACTTCCTGAAATTCCGATTGCTTTTGTTCCCATCGAAGAGGACTTTGAAGTCGGACTTTAGTCATCGGAGCGATCGCTCCCATGGAAGCGTGCGTAACCGCTTTCAACGGATCAAGCATAGATGGATTGAACTTTCTCAGCTTGATCTCCAGGCTGGATTCTCCTTCGTGTCCTTGGGTCATCTTGCACAACATTGCGTTCCACAAATCCCTATCGCATGGAACAGTGTGCGTTTGGGCGTACAGCGGACAGCATACCCGCTGAAGGTATCGTCCCGGAGAAGCCCATGATCATGGTGCACGGCACCGAGCGCAGAAACCGTGGATGGCATCAACGCAAACCTTCTGTACGCGTCGCGGGCATGCACCGGGAGATGCAGCAAGCGTTCATGCGCCGCTGACGACCGTTGAAGCAGGAGGATATGTGGCGGATACACAGCAACACCTGGCCACAGTCAAGCACCGTTGCTGCAAAGCGTACTCAGAGGCTCTACGAAAAGGGAATGAAAATGGCACGCGAAGCGTCGGTCGCAACTTTTGCCGGTCCATGAGATGCTTTGACAACAGCCGGAATCCGCGATATCGGGACTTGGACGATGCCATCAACATCCTTCGATTCACGAGGATCGGAGCTTTGAAGCCAAGAGACACCTGCGAATTTAAAGCCCGAGATAAGGCAGAGGAAAAGGAAGCACTCGCATAAAATGTCCGCACAGTTCTGTGTTGATGACAGTTGGACGATAGCGAGCCTCGGGTGCGCACACTGGACTTGCGGGATCTTCACGATCGTTTCCTGCGATGAGGGTATTCTGCGCTGTACGACTTGCTCCTCGCGACTGCTGTACTGCTCCGTCGGCAAAGGGGCGAGTGTGTTCAACTCTTGCCACTGATGCAGCTGGACGTGAACTCGGTTGTATAGGTTTTCGTTTAGACACGTTTTTGTAGCTTCAGAGGGCGCGCCTGCTGCGTAGGTCGCTCAGGATAAGCGCGTTCCTCGTCACGCTCCCGTTGCCGCTGCCAACAGCAAGTTAGGGTGCGCGCTGCTCGCGTCGTTGTGCAGGCGAACAGCCACACCTTTCGACGCACAGGTTATGTCCCTGGATGGTACAACCGGAGAGTTGTCCTCCGGCGGACAGGCGCACGGCACAGCGCAAGTTCAACCAGTGCACCTGGAGCTGAGTGCCTACTACGGGCTAGCGCCTCCAGCAACCGGAACCGACACGAGCCAAGCAACGACGCCCGGGGCTGGGCACTCTCCTGGTGGCACTAGGCGCGCTACTGCTGCGCTGACGACAACCGACGCAACCCAGCCCTCGAGGCAGCTCGTACAGGAGGTGCTGGCACGCGCTTCTATCGGTGAGCTCCTGTCAGAAGCGCAAGCGTTTCAGGTGCAGGCGCTCGACGCGGAGACGGCGTTACAGCGAGCGGCTCTGCGTCTCTTCGAGGACTATGATGAAGCGGCTCGCTGGTGTTTTGCGCAGGGCCAAGTGCTGGCTGAGCTGCGGCGTTCGCTGCAAGAGTCTCAGCGAGGCCTCGAAGTGGTCAGCGACCTATGCAACAAGTTTAGCGACCACTCGGAGGACCTCCAGGATGCGTTAGATACACTAGAAAAGAAGCTGCGCTTGCTCCAGCTCATTCGGGTGACCGGCTTCGCCGTGCCCATGTTCCAAGCGCAGCTAGCGCAAGGCGACATCGAGGCTGTCGCAGAGCGCTACGCCCTGCTTCAGGAAGCGTTGCTTTCGCTGGGCGCTCTGCATAGAGCTTTTGATCAGCTATATTCGCGGCTGAAGCTGCAGATTGGCTTGCAACTCGAACGAGCATTAAGGGAAGGACTGGAAAAATACGTGCAGCTGCGTTGGACGCAGGTCTGGCAGCGCGCATCGACCGCTGAGCTGTCAGCGGTTGCAGAAGCCTCCAGCGATGCGACGCTCCTCAGCTGCACGAGGATCGAGGCTGCGCTGCAACGAGCGCACGGACAGCAGCGAAACAGTCTGGTAGATCAAGTACGAACCCTTCTGTCTCAGGTACTAGGTTTGGAGCGAACTGTACCCGCTTCGCTCTGGGAGCCGGTGATTACCAGCATGCTGAACCCGCTGTACGCACTGGTTGAAGAGGCGGACCCAGTCGCTGCACCCGGCCTGGTGTCGGACTGGTTGCCCCGTTGGCTGGAGCGCTTCAGGGAGACGATAGCACTCGATCCGAGCCCAGCCGCGTTGGAAGCACTCTGCAAGGCGGTAGCCGCGATGCCCTCGGTTTGGAGACGGACGTTGGCGTCGGCACTGCCTGCGCTTCTGGAGCAAAGCTTGAATGAACGGTTGGCGGCCGAGGTTGTACCGCTCTGGAGAGAGATGCTCTTACTGCTGGCCGAGGTACCCTGGTCACCGCCGCTGTATCATCGCATCCAGTCGCAGGGTGAACAGCTCGTGACTTTACTGGAACAGCACCTGGAGCAGGCCCCTGCAAGCTTTCAAGTCTTGTTTGAGCACTTTGGCGAGGATCCAAGCGAGTCCGCCGCGTCACACCCGCTCGCCGGAGCGACAGCGGAGACTGTGCCTCTCGTTCACCGTTCCGCTGCACCAGCGGTAGACGCTCTAGCCCAGGCTCTCTACGGGCGCCTTGTTTCGGAGGTATGGCTGAGCGTACAAGGGGGTTCTCCGCTGGCGGTGGCGTTCCTGCTTTTAGCTGTGCTCGGAGGGCGCTTTCTCGCAGATCCTGCTATCGAGCAGGCCCACATGAACCGGTATATGCGGCTGCGAGCACTTCAGGCGACACATGAGCTCCTGGAGCATGGCCTTGAATCAACGAAAGTATCTGCGTTGGGGGAGCAACTGGCGAGAGAGTCGGCTGTGGCAAGCGCTCTCGTCACCACTGGTCGGAAGCGGACTCGCGCACGACGAACGCCGAGCGACCTCCAGCCCAGGTCACTGGATTTGGCTGTGCCTCCTGAACAGATACGCAAAAGAGTGGAGGCCTGCGTTCGCTACTGGCAGCGCTATGCCGTCGTAGCCACGAAGCCGTTCTCGAACGGTTCAGCGGCAGCGGGCTAATCAAAGGCAGCAGCTGAGCCAGGATGCTTTGCCCGCGAACCAGGCTATGCCTGTAAACGGCCTCATCATCTGCGGATCTCAATGGGTATCTGCGAGTGAATGTTCTCGGGATCGATCAAGTCGCAGGTTGCGCTTTCGTATCCGCTCCGCAGGCTATCATGGGAGCGGCACGTGTCCGCACTCGCTGGGACGTTGACATGTGGACCACATACGATGTACGATGGAATACAGCGGTCGTGTGGTGCTCTTTACGAAAGGAAACGCGAAGAAAATCATGCGCTTTCCGAGCGGAAAGTCATTGTGGACACTGACTTTCTTATAGTGTCCCCATTGCGTTTACACGTCGAAGAGCGAGAAGAACAGTGTGGACGTTCTGGATGTAAAAGCAATCGAGTACCACTGGTTGTTCTACACACCGAAGAGCAAGCGTTTTCGCACAGGAATGAGCAACATGCCTCAGTTACACGCTGTACTGCCGCATCATGGAGCATCCTCGCTGTTCGCCAGCTGCAACGGATAACCGATCCCGGTGTGTACAGAGGGCGCTCCCGCCTCGCTGGATGTCTGTTCATCTCATGCCAGTGCGGTGCTCCAGGCGAGAATCTTTGTCTGTCTGTCTGTCTGTCTGTCTGTCTGTCCTGGGCAATAATCCTTCTCATCGACAGTCTTTAGCGTTTCAGCACAATACCCCCACTGGGTTCTAAACGATTTGCTAAGAAAAAGTTCGCTCGACATAAATCCGACAGACGCTCCGGAATCACGATACATTTCCGAATGTTTATCGATGTGTTCCAGTCTCGGTGCAGAATGCGCTGGTCCGCCCGGTTGCCGGGCGTTTCACACCACGACAAGCCTCTCACCTCCGATTATCTCGCGATTTCACGTCTGGTCAGCTTGGTGTTCACCGCCTCGTGCGTTAGACTCCGTTTCATTCTCTTCTCTTCCACTAGTTTTGAGCGTGTACCCGTACTTTTGATGCATCTACGTCGTCCTGGAAGCATCGATATGTATCGTACAGAGAATCGATTCCTGCCTTCCTTGTACGCTGGTTTTGATGGAACAGGACTGCAGCCTTTTCGCGCTACAGCACGTCCAGTGTCAGACGCCAGCACCAAACGACCTCCCGTTTCGGTCACTTTCTTTTCCAACGCATTGAAAAAATGGCGAAAGCACGGCGCTTGCCTCCCTGTAGCGGATACCGTTGACGACCCCGGCACAAGCCCATGAAAAACGCCCGCCAGAGATCATCCGTTTGAGTCCTTTGGACGCTAATGTGCGCTCTGAATGGAGTATACACTGCATCGCCCAGCTTGCTACGGTGCTGAGAGCGTGGAGATGTGTCCGGACGCCGTCACTCCACTTGTTGGTATGCCCTCGGGCGCCCATTCAGGCCGAGCCTCGGGCGCTGCAAGCCCTGCCAGATTCGAGCAGCCTCATTCGCTCTTCATTCAGCTCTTTGGATTCGTCGTCTTGAATGGGAATTACGCTGACGGCCATAATGTTCATCAACCCGAGATCAACGCCCACTCTGATGTTGATTCCCCTCATCTACATGGACCTGTTGAGAATTTGTCTCGTGGCGCGACTCAGGCCCAGGTTTCACAAATGATCTGAAGATGGATATGCTGTGGATCTCCGCCCTCCTCCCAGTCACAAATATTTCCACATCCTCTCTGTAAACGACAAGATCTTGAACGAGATCCGCTGGTTCTCAGCATGATGATATTCGCATGTTTCATCCTTGGTCGCTGTGGCCAGCTCTTTCTTCTTCGTATCCTTGCACTTGGCAGAGTGGCATCCGTGTGGCCTCCATACTCTATATCCGTTTGTTTCCCCGTGGTGTTCAGAAGCCCTGGTTGCACGGCGGGGCTGGGACCCAGCTTTTCGATCCGTACGTTTATTGTCTCTGGAGTACCTTTTCGTCGCCTCCTCCGTCGCGAGAACGCACACGGGCCGAAGACCGTCTTTGCGCTCCCTAGAGCGCACGAGCAGAGAAACTAGAAAACAGCAGTCAAGTGATGATTAAGTTTTCGAGAGATTTTTCGCAGGCCAGTGTGACGAATGCGAACGACCCGCTTACGTACCCTTGAGCACTAAAATGGCACTGGAAAACAGAAACGTCGTCTTCAACTGGACTGAATCAGTGTGCATAGGCTGGCGCGAAGCGCAGCTCAACGCCATGCTCAACTGCGTACTCCTTGGCCGCTTTTGCATGATGGAAAGCGATGTCGTCGAATACCCAGACAGAAGCATGTGGGAAGGAGATCCCATCAAGGCTGCTTCAACGAAGGATGAGGTATTGAACGATCCTGTCCGTTGCGCGATGTCTGGGCGACCAGTCCACTGGAACGCCGCTGAGGCTGATGTTGTAGGAATGCTCGCGCGTCACCGCTTTGCGAAGAGCAGTTTACCCTCTTTGCGTAACCACGGACACGTGTACCGTTTCTCTCGAACGCGTTTTCCCCGATCGAGACGAACATCCGCGCCGTCCGTCATATGCGTTGGCGTCTCGCAACGATTTCCATCATATGCTGCTCAAAAGCACGATGGTCTCTGTTGGCAGCGTGCTTGTCCCGTTGCCCATCCATGCGCCTTCTTCACCGTACGTATGAACCGTGCTTTAACTTCCTATCCTGTAGCTTCTTTGTAAGGATTTCTCGGAGAGCGCATGGAGTGGAATGGATCGATGATGAGACAATTAAGTGGACAGATTTTGAAAGGCGCTGTTTTCGATGCTCGACGTCCAGGAAACGGACCAGAAAGATGATGCTTCAACCATCTGGTGATTCTAGAATGTCTGACGTAGTCATGTACGGCATTTCTCGCAATCTACAAGTCCCAGGATATCGTCCTCCCGTGGCCATCTCTCATCAACATGATACGCTGCTTTTTTTTGAGTATCTGCCAGAGAACAAACAAGGAAAAAACGGTTTCATGGTGCAGGCCTTCCTGGATGCACTTCCCCAGTCATCAGACGCACGTTGGTGCCCGCGGGGTCTCGGGGCTGTCCGCCAGAGACACCCCGGCCCCCTTCCAGCACAGTACGAAACATATCCATGTGGCGTACCAGTTGGTGCTCTGCACAGGCAGAGGCGCGTTTCTAAAGTTTTTCCAAACGCTGCAGTAGAGCCTGCTACAGGTTATTGGTCTCTGACGCTATTCGAGGACGCAGAGTGACGCCTGCTGGTGCGTACCCGGCAACGCTGTGCACTCGACAGCGCTGGAACGAGGACCAGGCGCCGGGGTCAGCCGCAGCGGTTTCCCTAGCGACAGCGTTCGTTTTTTGCGGGCACTGCTCACGAAACGGTGCCTCACGGATACACGGGACGCTTCCTCTTGGAGGAAATCCGGGTTCATGTCGCACTTTCCGAGCGCCACAACGGACGGGAGTCCGCAGCAGCGACCTCGGAGCGGAACTCGCGTCGGGGAGCAGCCTCCTGCGAACATTTTCCTCTATGCGCCCAGGATGCGAACGGAGTTGCCGGATCCGCCCATGGACCTGAAACTGTTGCCAGTGCTCCGGTCTGAGCGGGTTCTAGGGACTGCTTCTGCGACAGAGTCGAGCGCTGAATCGATCGGTGCCTCGTCAGAGCCGAGCTCCGCAGCAGCAGCAGCAGCAGCAGCACTGGCGAGTAAAGCGGTAGAGCTATGGGAAGAGGAGCGAAGCGCCCTGGAGCGACTAGCAGTTTGCGTTGAGGGCATGCGTCCAGCCGGGGGCATGTGGCTCCTGGAACTGGCAGCCGCGTTTGCGGACACGCTCGACGTAGCAACAGCGCCTGGCGTGAACCCGCAGACAACGGCGCTTCCGTGGACCTATCGTCCGCTGCAAGGAGCGGCTGCTGAGCTGGTGCGGAATGAGAGCGCTCTTGCAGCAGTTTACGCACCAGTTGCGTCTGAAAGCAACGAGAACCGCGTTGATCAGTCTTCGCTGGCTCGATCACTGGAACATGTGGCACTTGGGGCCAACGCTATGGATGCGGCCCTTCCGGGTCTGAGCGCCAGGAATGCGCAATGGATGCGACCTCCGCAGTACGACGAATTCCTTTCCTTGAAAGCCGGTGGCGCTCCCGAGGTCAGCGGTGTCTTGCGCCCAGAGGCCATGACGCACTCGACAGCAGAGGGCGATGCGAAGGTTCATGATTCCCTGAATGCCGCAGCGCTTGCGGCAGACGCCCTAGCTGTCGAAGCGGAATTTGAAGCAGCCACCCAACTCGATGAAAATTTGGCTGCGCTCAAGTACCCACACCCAAGTCCAGAAAAACGCGCCAGTGGCGGCGAGCGCCTACGAGCTATCAAAAGCTTTCCGATCGTGCCGGATGAGCAGCTCTGGGAGGAGCCCTGTGGGTTGCTCAGTTTCCTCGAGGTGCCGATAACCTGGCAAACACACCCCATGACGTACGGTGTTGCGCAAGTCGACAGCACCGTCCCGACCTTGGTATTCTTCGGGGAGAATCTGACGGATGCAACGGAGGCGCAAACTCCAGTCGATCGATTTGCGTACCAATTAGATACCCCGGAGAGTGCTCGAGAACTGGCAGGCTTCGTTTGTTTACACTTTTCTGGGAACAGTGCTTGTCTAGCACCCGTTTCCTTCCGCGTTCGGCCACAGTTGCATGCATGAAATGAACGTGTATTCGGTCGGCGATGGTGCTTCCGGGATACTGTCAGGGCAGGTCTCGCGAATGCCCAGCGCGCTTCCCCAAGTACCCCGATATCTGGTAGTACACACGGTATTTTGGAGCAGCATGCATCAATGGCTCTCCATGAAGCGCTCGTCACAGCTTGCAGTGCCCCATGAGGAAAACTCGAGAAGCGTTGTCCTGACCGCCCGATCATGCAGCGTTCATACGCTGGCGTTCGACCTGAAGTGCAAACAGCTGGCCGGTAAAGCGACACCCCGCCCACACACGCCCGTACAGACGAGTGCTTTACGCGCCGCCGCGGCACAAGGTTCCCAGTTCGGCAGACAAAACGTTCCCATGCCCGTCCCGTGAGCTCCACTCGCGTCCTAGTGTTGCTCCACTTTCTCGCCGCGAACAGATAACGTCTGCAGACTACACTCGACTGGGGTAGAGCATGACGCGCACAGCCTTGCCGATAGCGCTCGGGGGGAGGTTTGTTGCGAACTTGGCCCGCACACAACCACTGCTACCGTGTGGCGCGATGATCCGGCCCCAGATGCAACGGTACCGGGTAACTCGCCCTCGCGTCGTCGTCCGCGCTCGTTTCGCCTTGTAGACGTAGGCCACGCGTTTGCCCGCATAGAACGTCGTCTCGTCGCGCGTGCGCACGCCTTCAATCTGGATCCGCGTTTGATTCGGGTATTGTCGTCTCTGTGACCGACGGTAGCCTAATATGACGCCCTTGCAGTACACACGCACGGGTTGTTGTCCCATGGTAGATCGAAGGTCACGCAGGTGGCGTCTTCCTCGACGCTCCACGACTCGGACAAAGGAACGCTAGCGTGTTCTGCAAGTGCGAAGCATGCGGAGGAAGGAACAGGCGCACGGGCGCCGATGATCGTCGACGCGCCCAGGGCCTTCCTATGACAATTAGGGATCAAATGGTCTCCGTCTGCTGCGAGTGACCCGGCTGTGGCGACAATGCGGATGGCATGATTATTCAAACTATGATCAAAAAGTTTCCTAAAATTTCAATAAAAGGATATTATATCCAGTTTGCCGTCTTTGGCGTCTCGGCCTGGGCGCGATCCGCGCACACGCTGCTTTTGCAAGGCTACTCTGTGGACGCACTCTACTTTCGCTGCCCGCTCCGGTGCACTGGTACACGCCACCACCATGGTCAAGTTCATCAAGCCGGGCAAGGCCGTGATCGTTACCTCGGGAAGACAAGCAGGTCATAAGGCCATAATCGTTCGTTGCTATGATGAGGGCGGTAGCACCCGCAAGTTTAACCACGCCCTCGTTGTCGGCGTCGAGCGGTACCCCCTGAGAGTCACACGTGAGATGAGCGAGAAGCGGATCGCGAAGCGGTGTCGAATTCGACCTTTCGTGAAGTTTGTGAACTACGTGCACATGCTGCCGACGCGGTATAATGTGGACTTTTACGACGAGCTCCGTCAGGTGCTACCAGAAACGCTCGGACAGGGCACGGCGGACGACCCGTGGACCACCCTGGAGAGTCGACGGAGCTGTCGCATCGCGGTGAAGAAGATCCTAGAACAGAAATACCTGACGGGAAAGTATCGATGGTTTTTCACTAAACTCCGGTTCTAAGCTTGCTTGTTTGGACAAGCCGCATCGACGAGTGAACCGACTTGCCTCCGAAGAGCTGGCCGTGCGCTGAGCCTGCCGGTTTGGAGTGGTCAGTACGCTGCGCTGGACACCGAATAGAAGAAACTTATCCGATTTTGATGATGATGATGATGATGATGATACACGGGGAGGTATCGTGTTCAGGAGCACCTCGACGAGCGCGAGATTCCTGTCTAAACGTGAACGCGAGTATTTTTGGACACGAGGATGTTTGCAGGAAAACTTGATTCCTATGGTTGCAGGACCTATATCCAGCTTCAGGGAATCGTACCTTGTCCTTCCTTAAAAGTCATGGTGTCCGAGGCGCTCGCGTATGTCTCAGGAAGCAGTTCGAATACGCGGAGAGTGCCCTGTTGCCTAATCCAGAAACCCGGGACGCTGCCTTTACCGGTCATTGAGTGCCAGTGAGCGCTGCCTTGAATGCGAGATGACGCTAGCCACGGGGCCGTGCGAGTCGATGCGAACTTGCCGAAGCGTCGCTTCTGATATGCGACTTGCGCCAAATGCCGCTGGTACTGCGTTCGACAGCCGGTCTTTCGTGGTACCGTGAATGCAATCCGGTTCACAGATGCTAATCGTCGACGTAAACAAATAGAGTTATCAGCCGGAAGCTCCTGTTTCCAATGCACAGAATAGGATATGGGCATTGCGTCCCCGATAACATGCGTGAGCGATGCGATTGGTGATCGATCCTGTACGGGAACCTCCCTTGAGAAGACACATCGCTCCATTCGGGATCGGTCCAGCGCGTCAGGTGCACGCTTCGTGCTTGAAACAGGAGCTGCAGCGTTCTGGTCGCTCCGCTGCAGACAGACGAGCGCACGCTGGCAAGCACCCTGTGGAGCGCGCACCGCCGCCCCGACGCCATGCCAGCGATGCAACCGGCATCCGAACTTGTCTGCAGTTCACCGGACAAGGACAGGCAAGCGATTGCTAGTGCGTCACTGCTGGAGTATCTGGCGTCTATGTTCATGGTGTGCTTGCCGCGTTATTCCTCGAGCTCTCCCTGCATCTACGTCGAGATGCTGCCCGTGTCTGTTGAGAGCGAGCGATCTGCGGTCGATTGCCTTCCTCTCTGATTCTAAGGGATCAGTGATTGTATCCGGAGGTCGCTCAGCGCACGACTTCGACCCATGTACGGGTAAGCAGTCTTCGCTCAGTTCGAGAGTCGCTATGTTTCTGGAAATGTGGGCGAGACTTGCCTGCGGGGTCATGGTTCGTTCGAGTGACATTCCTTGCAGTATTGTGGTAGAGACCGAACGCCTTTGCCGTTTCCTCACATGCCTCAGCATAAGGGCTGAATAGAGACCGGCCCGCTGGTCTCCGAACCGCACCCAAGGGACCGGTGTGCTGCATGACCAGCCAAACCGCGGACACGTGCCTTGCTACGACGTAGAATCCGTACATCTGGGCAAAAAATCCTGAATGCAAAGTAGCAGTTCTGACTCCCTGCACAGGTACGGATGAAGCGAATCAGCAGCGCGCATTCAGGATGCCAGCGGCTCCAAGGCACTATGGTGAGAACGCACGTGCGTCCGGAACAACCACGGGGTGTGCTCGCCCAAAGCGCTCCAGCCTCAGGGAATCAGCGGCAAGGAACAAACTCTCTCTCTCTCTCCCCGATGCGACTGCTTCCAAAAGACCGCGAACATTCGCAATACAAACACACCAGAAACGAACCTGACAAGTGCTCACCCAGTAGAACACGAGCCGGGAGCGCAACGATGCCAGCGCTCGCTCCATGCGCTGCGTTTCTGGCGCTCTCCCAACAGTGCCTGGCTCCCGGAATCCTCGTTCGAGGTGCCACAGATGCGGCTCTATCCATGCCCCTTGTCCCGTGTTGGAGCGATCTCTGGTCAGCGTCAGAAGCTCAGAATGCCCCTGGTATGCCACTCTGATCTCATTCATCGACATGAATCATCATCCATGGCATTGCTGCATGGAACTGCAGGCGTATCGAGGCCCGTCACCCTGCAGCCGCTGCAAGGCCGATTCATGAGCTGTCACGTCCTCGAGCCGACGCCCTCTGTGCTACAGAGAAAAGCCGTTCTGTCACCGTGATGCATCCGTACCAACGGTATAAGCGCTATTGCGGATGATTAGGGCAGGCACTCGGCACACGATAGAACGTATGAAACGACCAGAATACCCGAGAAGAAGTATAGGCAATGGAACTTGGAAGCACGGGTTTTGACAGATACTTTACCGCACCCTGAAAAACAGACAAACAAACAAAGAGAAAGAAGAGAAAAAACGCACAATCCAAGAGTGCCGGCCTTCGGAAAAATTGCGTCAAATTGGATAAAAACCAGCTGGCACCAGCGAGCGCGCATCTCATGTTGCCGCGCACTGACCTGCCCTGGAGCAACGCCCTGGGCAAGCGACAGAGCGTACGCTGCACCTTGACATGGCTCGGGGCGACGACCACGCCACTCAGCCGTGGGTAGAAAAGTATCGACCAAGGCGACTGGACGACGTTACACAGCAGCACGAGACCATTCGCGCTTTGAAGCAACTTCTGTATGGATCCGGAGGCTCCAGCTTGACGGAAAAAGTCGCCAGTCTGCCGCACCTGCTCTTCTATGGACCGCCTGGAACCGGTAAGACCACCACCGCGCTTGCGCTGTGTCGCGAGCTCTTCCAAAACATCACGAATAAAGAAACACTGCAAAATCGCGTTCTAGAACTCAACGCGAGCGATGAGCGCGGTATTCGCGTTGTGCGGGAGAAAATCAAGCGCTTCGCGCAGTCATCCATCCAGGAGAGCGTCGACGCACAGGTGCCTGGGTTCAAAATCGTTATTCTGGATGAAGCGGATGCAATTACCGCAGACGCCCAGACAGCTCTTCGTCGCACTATTGAAGTGCACTCGCGGACGACGCGTTTCGTATTGATCTGCAACTATCTGAGTCGCGTGATACCGCCGCTCGCGAGCCGTTGTGCCAAGTTTCGTTTCAAAGCACTCGAGGATGGTGCAGTGATAGCACGATTAGAACACATTGCTAGGACCGAGGGCATGGGGCCGCTACCCCCGGAGGCATCGCGTCTCCTGGCCAAGGCTGCAGCCGGAGACCTCCGGCGCGCCGTGAACCTGCTCCAGAGCTGCGCCGACTGGGCACGCAGTGCAGACGGCTCCCAGCGCGTTCTTGAACCGGAAATGGTAAGCGAGGCCGCTTGTATGGTCCCTGCTTCTGTAGTAGAACGATTCTACGATATTTGCGTCTCCCGAAACGAGCCAGTAACGGCGTGCTTTGAAGTCTTGCGCGGCGGATACCCAGTCGATGAATTGCTTCGTCAAACCCTAGAGCTTTTACTGCTGGACAGTGGTACTTCTCCCGCTCAAGTTCAGATGAACGATTTACAGCGCTCTGCTATCGCCTTGCACATGGCATGCGCTGAGAAGTATCTCTGCGATGGTGCGACTGAGGCTGTCCAGCTACTGGCATTCGTTGCCAACTGCCGAAGCGTCTTGCAAGCATCTTCGTGAGCGTGTCGTTTCGACACTCCTCCGCGCATGCGCCATGGAATCTCGCGGGGGTCTCCACATTTCGGACATGTTGTTGTAGCGTCGGTTAGCGATTCCAGAGCAAGAATCCGTTCCGCGCGACAACTTGCAACAGGGTCTTGCCCACAGCGCGGCTTCGCGTGCGCTCCATTTCAGGAACACGGCCTGCAGACCATTGACCTGGAGCACAGCGCTCACACATGGCCATAACATGGGAGGATAGCGTATCTGACACGACAATAGCGATCTCGACACAGCGCCAGCATACGCGTTCTCGCTGAACATGCTGCGATGAATCTTTGAACTGCTATGACATCCTTGCAGCAATGCTTGCATCAGTCTCGCCTGCAGCGTGCCCCACCGGTCCACGCAATTGTCTCGTGTAGCGTGCCACTTTGTTGCGTAGATATCGCAGCGCCATGCAGCGTGGTATGCAAGCCAGCTGTCGCCGTGCCCGAAACCTGTCTCAGCTCCAGCCTGTACCAGACAGGGATTACGTCATCGCCATCGGACTGCCTCAATGGCTAGTACTGCAGCAACCGCTACCGCTGCATACAGAGCATCAGTTAGCCACAGCAGCTGCTGCGGCATATCGTTTGCTTTTCAGCGGACTATGTTCATGTGTTTGCCGCTTTCAAGGCTTACGTCGCGGGCGCTCAGTGTGCGCATTGTCTTTCGTGCTGTCCAGATCGTCGAGGCGTTCCCGGCTGCGTGCCCGCCAGAAAGCATCGATCGTGTTCAGCAAGTTTCTTTGAGCCTCGTCCCAGCCGAGGAGGGAACCCACGCGGCCCGCGTCCCACGAGGCACTCATGATTCCATAGGTTAAACCGAATAGCGATACTCCGAAGAGGCCCAGGGTCGCGTACCCAACCACAGGTGGAATCACGACAACATCGTAACGGTACTTGAGAAAGAAAAAGACTCCGAAAGCGCTCAATCCGAGTAAGAAGGGAACACCCGCAAACACCACCATTCTGCGCTGCATTCGCTCTGCAACAACCAGAGGCAGCGCTGAGCTTGTGTGCTCCAGTGCCTCCGGCGGGCTGGTCCATTGCGGTGCGCCGTCCGCCTCGGTACCGTCCTTCACACGCCCGGCAGGTGCCGACCGCCTGCGTGCCTTCGTCTTCGGCTTCTTTTGCATGTATAGTCTCCGTATAGCGAAATGACAGTGCGTCCCGTTCTGTCGGTTGCGACGCCGTGCCCCGAGTGCACGCGTGTCAAGCGGCTGCACCCTGGCGCGCGTCACTCCGTCACCGGAGCACTGCACCCACCGCGACAAAAGTTGCGCTTGCAAGACGAAGGCCGACCCAACGCGCTCACGCGCTTCCCGAAGAAGCATGCTTTTGACGTGACGCTTATGCTCTGACATTGCCCAAACGTCGCACCAGTGCACTAGCAGCGTTCGTAGGCTACCGTCCACCAACCGTTACCCTGGGTATCTACGCGGATCAGGGGCGCACGCGATGAGAGACGCCTGAAACGCGTTTCCATGCTTGTTCCACATTGATCCATATATGTTTCAAAACATGTCGTAAATAGCATTTTATACCGTTTATGTCTATTTAGATCCAGTTTCGATCACGCGTAGCTTCTGCGTCCCAGGGGACGGCGCAGAGCGCGCTCGACGACCGTCCGCTTTGGCTGGGCACCAGTCTGACGACGTTTGACCTCTGCAACGACGTCTACCAGGGTACGGTCGGGGAGTTTCAGCACCTCGACCTCTTCGCTTGTGTTTGCGTAGCGTGTGCAGACCGCAGAATGAGTGGTGGTGGTGGTGGCGGTGGCGGCGGCGATGCGCCAGATGCTATCGCGGTCGGCAACGAGGCGGCCACCGTGAACCGGGAACGCCTGCTGCGTCTGCAGCGGCTCTCCGAGCAAGTGCGCATGGGCGGTAAGGGCAGCATGCGAAGGAAAAAGAAGGCAACAGGTGTTCGGCCGGGAGCGACCGACGATAAAAAGCTACAAGCAGTGATCAAAAGACTGGCGCTTTCACAGATACCCCAGATCGACGAGATCAACATGTTCAAGGATGACGGCACCGTGCTGACGTTTGCTCTCCCGAAACTGCAGGCAAACATCTCAGCGAACACGTATGTGTTGAGTGGATCAGCACCGCAGCAGCGCCGTCTGGAGGAACTCCTGGATGACGTTGGGGTCTTATCACAACTCGGACCGGAGAACCTCGCGCATATTCAGCAGCTGATGCAGCAGCTATCTACGCAAGAGAAACAGAGCGATGATGTACCTCAAGTGCCGGATGCGGACTTTGAGGCAGTTGCGACGCAGGCAGCGGACACTACCGCATCCTCGGCTTGAGAACGGGTGCCATTGCGGTTTGCAGCTGCCTCGCGCACGTCCTCGAGGCCTCCTGTGGTGGCGGAACCGCTCCAGTTCATTGTCAGCGTTGTTTCAGCGGGGGCCCCATGTACGAGTCTTTGTGCTGTATATGCTGTGCATCGACCAGAATGATGTCAGTGCGCAGCAGTTTCAGGGGACGGCAAGGAGGTTTCGCAGCGGTGGGGCGGCGGCGGCTGTCGACCTGCGCCACAGGCGTCTTGTTTCCCCGTCATCGACAGGGGGTTTATGGCGACCAGGGACCTCCGATAGCGCGCTTGATATCAGCGATTGGGAAAGCGTCTACGCTTCCATGCCCGAGGCCTGCAATTTCCGTGACCCATCGTTGTCCATGCAGATGCTGGACAGTTCGCATGTGCCAGCGGGCGTCGAGCCTAGCCCGGGCGTTTGCAATTGCGCATCAAGTGCCTGTGTGCCGATGCAGTTCATAGACAGAACAACTTTGCGATACCACTGAGGGCGTCGGCTCGCACGGCACTGTTCATCTGACTCGTCGTCAGTTTATGCTCCGACAGTCTCTGTGTGTACCGAGACTTGCCGTCGCGGCACGACGCGTTGGAGAAGCGCACAGTGGTTAGCGAATCCTGGACACTGGGTCTGTCCTCCGCTATGATGTATGGAAGACGTCGCCTGTTCATGACGCGGGTCGCTGTTCGGCACCTATCCCTGAGGCGCAGCACGAACTACTGGGCCCGCGTGCTCATCCGCTCCACGAGATGCACCATGGGCATCTGCTTTGCAGTGTCGTTCGTGCCAGATGTATCTTAGCGCGCCCTGGGTGCAGCCAAATGCTCCAGGAAGCCTGATACAGCTTCACGCATGCAAATAGCAAGAATGCGTATGGTTTCCGGCCCCGTGTATGCCTAAACTCGATCGCTTGATTCATCGCGCGTTGCAGTTTCTCCGCACCGATCACACAACGCCCGATGATGGTGACGTGCTCGTATCCCATCGGTTCCAAGAGGCTTCGGGTTCCGTCTCTGGATGTTGCATTGGTTCCTTCAAACGCCCGACAAACCGTTGCTCGACACGATACGGCACCACGCTCGTAACGCTGCGCACCACCGAGACGTCACACTTGAAGCGACACCACACGCGGCGGCTGTTCGACAGGGACACGCTGGCGAGCGAAAGCCGGTATCAGTGCGAGATGCCGCACTGGACGGTCGTTGTTCCTGACGACGCACCACAGCGGATAGGAAGCAACGTCCACACGAGCGCCCTGCGCGGTGGTACACCCCTAAAGCGATGCTTGCTCAGAATGAAGATCCAGGTGGAGCACCACCGACGCTATCCTGTCAGTGTTGCTTGCTGCAATGCCGAGGCAGACGCGTGTACGCTGCGTTCCCCGCAGCGTTCGCGGTATACGGCCCAGGTTTAGATCCGAATTCGCGAATTCCCTCTACCACAAGGACGAAGTGATTGTATCCGAGCGTTCACTGAACACCAAGCACCAGTGTAGATGCACCAGTCACCGCATTGTTGGTCGCGATCAGCGGGATGCATCCGATGCGCCCAAATGGAGCGGATCATGTGTGCATCCAGGAATGCCGCCGACCCGCACGAGTTAGTCACCTGGAGCAGTACATTGTGTTTTTACCAGTTTGGGTATTCTCGGTGCAGGCCAGTGTTGATGCCGGTAAGCGTTCGCGATTTTTTGCAAAGCATCAAACCATGACACGAATCTCGATATCATCGTACGGTGCGGCCTGCTGAACAACGATGCGCTGTTGTGTGGCGAGCACGAGGAGTTCCAGCATAGAGCGGGCAATCACGCGGCGAGATGCAGCTTCAGCATGCCAGAGTTTCTGGATGCTGAGGGCTTCATTTTGTGGTTGCTCGCGACATTTGGCCACCAAATAGTCCAGCAATCGCTCGGTACGATGCGTCACTATCGACGGTGAAGCTGCGGCAGAAGAATGAGCACCCGGTGTCGACCAGCTGGACAGCAGCTTCGCGGGCGAGGCCATGGCTCGCTCCAGGCGCAGCGGGCCAACCTCGGCCGCGTCGCCCGGCACGGGAGATGCACCTGCTGACAAAGCCGATAGTCGCGAGATCTCCGTAGTCGGTAGTCCAAACGAAAAGTTACTGTCGTCGAGCGTTCCCAGGACAGGGCTTGCGGCTGCTGGCTCCAACGCCGAGGAACGCTGCTCCTCATGTGCATGTGCGAGGGTCGCTGTATCGTTACCATCCCTAGGTTCCGCGGTTGCAGCTTGCGATAGATCGGTCCAATATTTCTGGATATGGCTGTGAACCTGTGCACCCTGGCTGGGTACGATTCGTTGCAGCAGGTCTGTGAGTTTGGAAATGCCATCCAGCTCTGTAGCGGAATCGTCGATGATCGGACGACGGAGGGTATCGGTTGTATCGGCGAGCGCTCGCCGAATCACAGCAGTCGCAAGTTCCAGCTGCGAATCCACATGATACTGGGGAGCCAGCGGCCGGCGGCCTGTCGACTTGCGCCGCTTCTGCCGATGCAGCGTGCTCGTGTTCATGATGCTACCCGTTTCGTCCAAAAACTTCGAGGAGGGCTCTGCGGAATCACGACGTAGCGAAGACGTCGGCACTGCAGTCTCCGCCGCCAAGCTCCAGTCAAGGGCTGCTGCCGCGTACGTTGCGCCTTCCGGTTGGACGGTCGGAAGTGACAGGTCAAGCGGCGGCGGCTCGGGCAGCGTTAACGGTACCGAGCGGAATTGTTCCGGTGTCAAGGCTTGATCCTCCGTGGAGGATTTGGGGTATCCTCCGATACCGGCTGCGGGTGGCGAACCCGCGAAAGGCGTCGGCGCGCGCAATTGTTCGGCCTCTTCATCGCGTCGGACAACTTCTACAGGCCGAGCGCTTGACTGGAACGATTCGTTTCCGAATAGCGGATCGATGGTGATCTGTTGCGCATCAACGTGAAACGGCGACGGGTTGAGGTCAGCTCCCGCCTCGCTCGCAAACGGCTGTCCAGCAAATGCATCGTTTGCGAGCGTCCCTGCCGAAGCCGGATAACCGAAACCAAGCAAGCCGTTCCAGTAGTCGCCCAGTAACAGGAGTGCTGAAGCGCTATGCTGTTCACCGGCATCAGCGGAAGCAACCGTGCGAGTCGCCTCAGCGGCACCGACCACGTGCTCTGAGAAAGTGATGCTTCCGTACGCTGCCGTGGCCGAAGCGCTCGTCAGCGCGGCGCCTACGCCCTGTGAACCCGACACAGTGCCACCGGCAACGCGGCCGTCTGTCATCTGATAGGTCAGCTGAAGCTTCGTCAACGCATCCGATGCCTCCTCGAGCACGTACCCCGTCTGCTTCTGGTGGATACGGCTCACACCGAGAAGCAAACATGCACTGAGCCGCAACGCCATAGGGATTTCTGGGGCCGCTATCTGCTGACACGCGTTCACAATGTCCGTCGTGAAGACCTGAGCCTTTGTGAGTTTGTTTTGAAACGTTGCCGCAAGCCATATTTTCGCGAGGGGCCCTTTACGAGTCAGCACTTGTTGCGCGTAGAACATCGCGATTACACCTCCGGTGAACGGACCACTTCAGCCAATTACGACAACTGGTTCGGCGTTGCCAGAGCCCGGGGTGCGCCTCGCGGGAGCAGCCTAGCGAAGAGACGTCCTGTGCAGTAAGCGTCTCGTTGGGTAAAGCGCGTTGGGTGATTTGGCTTTTCGCCAGCGCAGGGCGCTGCCACGCAACACGTTTTGGCGCGCTCGATCGCCCGATGGCTTCGTGACGCATCGCGCGTTTCGCTTCGCGTGACGCGCTCGATCGCCCTATGGCTTCGTGACGCATCGCGCGTGACGCGATCTAGCGGCGCTGGTGGCGTTTGCCCTGGCATTCGCTGCCGATCGCTGTGCTCTGCTGTGCTGGGTGTTCGTTGCCATTATAGCTGTCAGAGGCGTTCGCTTCACTGGATGCTGGGCGAATGCATCGACGTGGTCGAGTGTTGATCAATGTTTCGAATTCACATGCCAAAGCGGAATCGTCATCGGGTCGTTGGTGGTCTGCAAAGAATCGGGCAGTCCGCCGTATCGCATCGGGGGATCCTGACTACGACGAACAGACGCGTTCGCGGTACGCTGGTGTCTTGACGCTCCTCGTGAGAAGCCTAGGGCGGTTCAGTGCATCTATCTAGGTTACATGAGCAGAAAGACTCCCGGAAAAAGTGACAATTGATTAGCGAATGTAGCAGCGGAGACTGGTGCCCCTGCCCGTGATCATCAGGTCTGTACGGCAGTGTTGGCGGGGAATCTCGACGTATTGGATACACAAAGATGGAAACACCGGTCTCACAGGATCCTTCGTTCCCGTTGCAGGTATTTGGTATCGTTTGCGGCGTACGGGCTAAACGAAGAAACAAGTGCGCTTTCCATGCCGCTGTGAGCGCCTCGTTGGATGCCACGTCGCCGTACCTACACGCCGTGGTACGCCCGCAGCCGCCATGCGCCTCGATCATGAACCGCAATGCAGTGCTGCGCCGAGGCGCTCGCCTCGAGTGCCTCGAACGCATCCATGCCATCATGAATGCGACGGATCCTACGCGCATCCAGTCCGGTTGCTTCTGGGGTTTGGCATGGAGCATCCGACCAGTCGTATCTGAAACGCAACCCTCAATGATATCCAGGGGATCGGTCTCATTTCGACTGCGACTCTACGAGAGACTCGGTGCATCTTGGTTCTAGACGGTCTCCAAACGATGCATCCAAGCGAGCCGCTGGGACCTGCAAACGTCGGCGGTATCCAGGATGCCATGCCGTACACTGAGCCAATGATCAGCGATAGGTGCCTACTGCATCCGCCTCCCGGTTGCAGCAGCGAGGCAGGCCTCCAGCGACTCCGCCTCTGCCCAGAAGCGGAAGCGAAAGGCGCCCTGACAGCGATTGCGTTTTGGCGCCTCCATCGATTGCATGATGATGCTTCACAGTACATTTATGGAACATTAGGTATTAAAATGGTCATAAATATACAAGCGTCTTGCGCATCGAACTCCAAAGCAGGTGTTTGGCGACGCACCCAGGTGGCTCCAGCGTTGCTTGTGCATAGCGGCTCAGCGGGAACGCTTGCACGGAAAGCCCTCTAATAAACCAGTCTTTTCGCATACTTTGGTGGAAAGCTTCGGTCGTCCTGAATATCAAGTGCGAGACTGGCTGCCAAAAGAGTCTAGAACTTGGACGAACAGGTTTTTCGCTGAACTGCAGTTCGCCCTGTACGTGCCGGTGGGAGCGCGCGGGCCTCCCCTGTGCCTGCACGACTGCGGAGGCGCACCTGCCGCTGGTATTGCGGCACTGACTTGGAACTGCGTCCGTGCGGAGTGCACGTACACTCGGCGGAAGTAAGAAGTGTTCGTGTTATTGCCGGTGCTGGTGCTATTGCTGCAACGCGCTCGCACAGTGTGGTGACAAGCGGCACAGCGTCGACGAGCGCTGCCGCTCCTCAACGAGAACACGCCACGCAGAAAACGCTCACCGCGGATCGCTATCTACGTGAGCGCGTGTTCCTGAAGCTTATCCGCGCGCCGGGTTCACGCGCTCGCTGACAAATCGGCAACCAGGTTTTGTCCTGGAAGCAGTAGGTCCCACGCGAGCGTGCTGTCGCTACCGCGCATAGCACAAACCTTTCCAAGACGGGGTTTACGCGACTTGGGCCCGAGCAGTGCTTTTGCCTGCATTTCATTGTAACACGAAGCACATGCTAGATACGAGACCCCCAGCGCCACCTCAATCCATTTTACATAACTTTTCGGCCTCAGGATACACCGCTGCCGATGATTGCCCCGATGAGCTCTTGCTAGCTGCTCTGGAAACGAGCGGTAACCAAGCGTCCACCGCGGTGGGCGTCCCGCAAGCACCGTTCAACAATGAGCGTATCAACGAGACAGCGCTCGAGTTTCCGCTTTGCGCACGGGACGAGCGTCCCGCAGCCGTCCCGCAAGCACCGTTCAACAATGAGCGTATCAACGAGACAGCGCTCGAGTTTCCGCTTTGCGCACGAGACGAGCGTCCCGCAGCCGTCACGCTCGACGAGGAGGCTGCAAATTCATGGACCTTTCCGGGTGCGTTGCACATTCGGGAGTACCAGTTCAACATTGTCCGCCGAGCGCTCACGCGCAATACCCTGGTCTGCCTCCCAACAGGATTGGGTAAGACCCTGATCGCGGCCGTCGTGATGCTGAACTACATGCGCTGGTACCCTGACGGCATCGTCGTTTTTGTAGCGCCAACAAGACCACTCGTTCACCAGCAAATGAAGGCATGCTATCAGAGCGCAGGTATTGCACCCCAGCTCACAGCTGAGTTGACGGGCCATACGCGTTTGGCTGCCCGTCGAGCGCTCTGGCATTCCCGCCGGGTCTTCTTCTCAACCCCGCAGGTGATGTTGAACGATGTCCTGCGACACATCTGTCCCGTCCAGCGCATTGTCTGCGTCGTCTTTGATGAAGCGCACCGGGCAACTGGTCGATACGCTTACTGTGGACTGGTCTCCGAAATAGAACGGAGCACGGGGGGCTGTTTCCGCGTGCTTGCCCTGACGGCAACGCCAGGAAGCAGCGCGAACGCCATCCAGCAGGTTATCCACAACCTCCGAATAGCACATCTCGAGTTTCGGCAGGAAAGCGACCCGGACGTACTCCCGTACACGTACGAGCGCCAGGTGCGGGTAGAGCGAGTTCCTCTGGACGCGGCAATCGCTCAAGTCCTTGGTGCTTTTCAGCGGAGCCTTGCGAGCACGCTACAGAAGCTCTGTGCACACGGTGCTTTTTATCAGCGCAACCCGGAAAAAGTACAACACTACCAGCTAGTCATTGCACAGCGGCGTTGGATTGAGGCTTCTCGACGACAACAGACGACGAACGTCAATGCCAGCAGAACACTTCCCGTGGCGCTCTTTCGTGACTTTGCGCACGCGCTCCTACTCAGTCGATCAGTTGAGCTTTTGCGCTCTCAGGGACTAGGAACATGTGTTCGGTACCTCGAGCAGGAACGCACCGCTCAAGCAAAAGGCAACCCGCGTTCTCCGAATGAGCTCACCCGTCGAAGTGAGCTCCAGGAGCTCCACCTCCGAGTCAAACAGCTTCTCGAGCACGGTACGCGCCATCCGAAGATTGAACGATGCAAGGAGCTCGTTGTCCAGCACTTTCTGCGGCACGGCTCGTCGGCGTCAACACGAGTAATGATTTTCGTCCAGTACCGCGATGTCGTAGCAGAGCTGGAGGCAGCACTTTCCCAAGCGGCACCGACGGTTCGACCCGCCTCCTTCATCGGCCAAGCAAACAGTGGTATGACACAAGCCGACCAACATCGTATCATGCGCTTATTTCGACAGGGTGCGCTGAATTGCCTGGTGAGCACCAGTATCGGTGAAGAGGGCCTCGATATCGGGCACGTTGACCTCATCATCAGTTTCGACGCACTCGGATCGCCGATTCGCATGCTGCAACGGATGGGCAGGACTGCCAGGGCTCGTGCAGGCCAAGTCATTGTCCTTGTTTCGGAGTCGGCGGAATCACAGCGTTTCGAGGAGATGAATCGTCGAGCGAATGGTATCGCCGAAACGCTCCGCGATAAGTATAGCAAGTTTAAGTTTTTCAAGGAGTCACCGCTCATGCTGCCGGCTGAAGGCCAGCCGATTCGATGCCAGGTGCTGCCGCTCACAGCGATGCCCGCCCTAGAGTCGCAGTCCCAAGAGCCTGAACGTCCCCGAGGGGAAGCGGGTTCGACGCAAGCCCCGCCGCTGTCGCCACGACTCGAGCGTTTGCTGGTGCTCTGCGTCAACTCAAATCGATCTATGGACTGGATGAAACGCCGTCCGTTGCTGGCGCTGAGCGCATCGCGGGATACATCGACTGAGGCGGCTCAGATTGTCCTCAACGAAAGCAGGTCCATCGAAGCGCAGTATCGGGTACGCTGCACTTCAACCACGTCGATGCTCTGGATCCGACTTCACCGACTTGTGCAGCACTTCCTTACCGGAATGCAGGCATCAGAGGTACCAATTTGCTTTGAACGGAGGCAGGGCATCGTCGGGCCTGGCCTCTGCTGTACGGATTGGAGACGCTCCCGCGAGCTCGCGCTCGACGTCCAACCTGTTCCCTGCAGGGCGTCCGCGGAGCGCGCTCGGGCTCTGCTGGAGACAGGGCCTGCTGAGGCCGCTCGGGCGCCTTTGAGCGATTTCCAGCTCACCTCGGATGCGTCGCAAACGGGTCCCCCGCATTCGGAGAGTGCTCATGGAGAACCGATCACACCAATGTGTTCAACGAGCGTCCGGATCGACGCGACTGCAAGCGCTCCAGCCGCTGGTACAGGTGCTGTCGCCTCAGCCAGCGCAGTCTATTCGTGTTCAGAAAGCGCTCGGTGCGATGCACATTCGGACCCCACATTGGATACAGCGCGTTATGCATCATCGCCCTGGAATGCACTTTTTCCTGAACCATTGTCGACTCCAGCAGATGCCTCTGATCGCGTCGGTGCCCCGCGTGGCTCTCTGGACGCGGCCAGCAACACATCGAGCACCTCTTCGGTGGTGGAGATACCCACACCCCCGGAGCTGGTGTCGCGAGCACAGCAGGAGTGTCCAGCAGCGATTCCATCTTCAGATTCAAGGTCGTCATCATCATCATCTGCGTCGTATTCACTGTGTATTGCGGGGAGCTGTTCGCCGCACGGCACTCGGGGCGGTCACGAGTCCGTGCGGTCTACGCGAAGCAGCACACCTGCTTGCCGTATTGATGACTTTATCTCAAATACGGGTTTGTGGCATTCGTCGTCGGTTGCTGTTCAATCATTACAACGCGAAGCGAATGCAACGTTTCGGCCGACTGAGCATCCGGATATTCCGAGTGATCACGGTGCATTCAGTGAAGCGCTGCAAGGTGCTGCACACAATGCTAGCACTGGCAGCGTGGCGTGTCATGTGTCAGCTGCGCGGGAATGCGCTACTCCAGACATGCCAGAGGAGGTGGCTTCTTCAGATATCTATTGGGATGAGGTACTCTACCGCACTGCCGCTCTCGCGGAAGAGACCATTCATGGCCAGTCATGTAGATGTCGAGCGTCACCGCAGCAACTGAACGCGCACTCGCCAAAAACGGCACATTCAGGCTCACCTGCTCATGCGAGCGTCCAGCATCGTGGAGGCGGCACCCAGTCGGCAAGTCCCCAGACGTACGCCCAGCATTGCCCCGGTTACCCCGGTGAGGCGGTGACTCCAGGGGCGCCACCGTCCTTCCTGGACGACAACGGTAGCCTGAACTCGGTCGGAGCACCAGCTCGGATACCTACCAAGCGACAACGCGCTCACCTATGGCGAGCACAGGCGAGCGATACGGGAACACCAGTGCAGTCGCCGAGCGGCGGCAGCCAGTGTGTCTGTACCCGTTCGAGTGCACGCTCGCACCGCGTTGCTGCGTTAGAGCACTCTCCGGCTATTTTGACGCCGTTCTTGCACCACCGCGCCGCAAGAAGGCCACGGCTGGTCCGAATCAGCGACGCTGCCAGTCAGGTTGCACAGGGCACTGCTCTGAGCGACGCGCTGCCTAGCGGTAGCGCCAGTCGCTGTCTTGAGGTTGCGGAGGCGTCGCCACGAATATCCGCGAGGCTCGGCTCGGTTGCGCAGCGTCCACGCGCGGCTGGTACCCGAAGCGCACCCAACAAAAGGATCCGACGCAAGCATCGGCGTGAACTCGTAGCCGCTTTCATCGACGATCAAGCGGAGGTCTCCAGTTCCGAAGGCAATGCCTCCGTTGATCCAGACGTTGCCGAAGCGCTTCGCGGCACCGACGGCGACTCCACTAGTCCTGATACCGATACGCCGGGCTCCCTGCGAGCATTCCTCACGAGCCAGGCGACGAGCCAGTCCACCGGTGAACAACGTCGACAGCGGGCGATGTACTGGCGCTCGTTGCGCTCGCCACAGCTCCACTCACCATTATCAGCACAAGTGGAGCACAGTTTGACGACAACGACAACGGATCATCGTGCCTCTATCGTCCAGAGTGGAGCCTCTTCAGAAACCACATCACGACACGGTATGCTGGCCGGTCTGAATGAGCCCAGCGAAGGCACTGCAACGGAGCCGGTTGCATCGTCTCCAGACACACCGTGTTATCGCTGTGGGCGGAGTCAGGACCCGGAGCGTACGCTCCTGTGTGACCGCTGCGACATCGAGTGCCATACGTATTGCTGTGATCCACCGTATGCATCTGTTCCCAGTGGATCCTGGTACTGTCCCCGGTGTGAGGCGTATCAGCGGAATGTACGCATCCTGGTACATTCGCGCAACCTGAACCATCCCCTACTGACCGCAGTTCGGGAGCAACTCGCGCGCTCGTATCCATTGTCGGGTCTGGTACCGTGTGCGGGCCTCGAAGCAGACTATGTCGTGTCGCCGCGAGTTGCAGTGTTCTTTCTCGGACCCGAAAGTGGTCGCACACCGAATAGAGAACAGTGGTTCGAGCGACTCGAACGAGCAGCTTCCCGTTACACGCGCATCTTCGTGTGTTGGGTATGGACGAGTCCAATTCAGTTGAGTCCACGAGGTCTCCCGGCCGTGCTCAACACGAATGCAACGCTCCTTCGCTGCAGCGGAATCGCTCAGGCAGCGGAACGCATCACTGACCTTGCGCTTCTCGAGCACAGATGCGGTTACGGACTCGCCTGGGTTCCTTTGTCGTGGCCGGATCGCTTTCAAATGGCCTTAGGATTTCTTCAAAAAGCCGCTGATATGTCCTTCCTACATGCTATGCTGCTTCTGCTTCGCCACGGCAACGGGATGGACGCTTTACGGGACTGGTATCGCCACGAGGGCGCAGCAATGGCGACAACGTGAGCCTTTAGCGCAGCCGCTGCGAATGCTTGGCTGTCGAGTGCCAGCACCGTGGCGAAATCGTCGACAAGAACCTGATCTAAAAGCGATAGGAAACGCCGTCTATCAACAGCATTCTTTCGAAACAGCGCCTCGCTATAGACGACCGGTGATCACGACCTGGCAGGTAAGACCCAGCGCATGAGTGACCCCTGGGGACGCGTGAATGCACGTGTTCTTCAGTTTAGCGGGCGTTCGCGCGCAAATTCCGAATATGCAAAAGTGAATCTACAGGTGAACGACAGATGGGGCAACGATCGCTACGCACGCGCAACAACTGTGCACAGTCTACACAGAGACACAGGTGGCGACACGGCAGCACCGTGGTATCCCGCGGGTCCGTCATGCAAATGATACAGAGATCATCGTGTTCTGCTTCAGCGGCTGCAGCGTCGGAATCGTCTGCAGAGGCCATGCGCTCCTCGATGCCATAGATCTCCTGCAACTCGTAAATGGTGCCGTCTACCAGGATTTTCTGTTGGACGACCTTGACCGGGATCTCGTCAGCGAGCTCGAGTCCTTTCGGTGGCATGCAGAGCGTCACGTATGTGGCCTGGAAACGCACGAGGCTGCCTTCATTGGGGTCTGTGTCCGTCGAGCGCCCCGCAGACTGTTGTACCTGCCTGTGGCCGCTCTTGGCGAGGTCTTCGGCGCTCTCAAGGCGCTGCAGCAGAATCACAATGGGGTATCGATGCTTGGCGAGTTTGGCCGGGTTCTGTTCGAAAAGAAACGACTCGCGATATCGACTGGGCACGAAACCGCGGTGGCTATTCTGGCGGTACCGCTGGCCCATACCGGCCTCGAATGGGGTAGGTACTGGGGGCACCGGCTCCAGCGGCTCGACATGGAACTGCTCAACGCGCGTTGTGCGGTTCGTGAGGTCCTTCGCCATGAAGAAGACTGTGCAGAGGCCCGAGCACGTTGCGTCAAAAACAAACTCCAACAAAAACTGCTGTGGATTTTCGGGATCTCTAACAAGGCGTACACTCTTCTTCCGAACATTCAAGTCGTTCTTTATGGTGTACGCGTGAACCATGGTCGGAACCGGCTGTGTGGAACGCTCCGCACCACCCTGCAGCCAGCGGAGTCCGGAACTCGAGCCCTGATTCACATCGCCGCCAGGTCGTTGCCAGGAAACCGTGCCGGTCGGAGGCAACCCGTCAACGGCACCGGGCTGGGGCACGAGGTTGCCGGGGCTCGTTTCCACAGCTGGTACCGGACGAGGCCCCAGCACCCGTGCCTCCGGTGCATCGTTTCCCGGTCCGTCTCCGAATCGCTGTGCAACGTGTACATCAGCCTGCGAGTTCACGTTTCCCATGAAATGAGCAACGAGCCGGGTGTGCTTCGAGGGCCCGTCTGTACACGGCTTTTATAGCGAACGCGCTGCGTAACTGCTAGGTCGCTAGGTCGCTAGGTCGTTAGGTCGCTTGGTCGCTTGGTCGCTAGGTTGCTAGGTCGCTAGGTTGCTAGGTTGCTAGGTCGCTAGGTCGCTAGGTCGCTAGGTCGCTACCGTTTCTCCGACCTGAGACGTTACCAGAGGCCTGCGGCACGGGCCCGGCGCAGGCAGGCCCTTGCGCTGCGATGATCGAGCGCGCTGCGCACTGGATACCTCATGAGCAGCTAGCGTTCACGGTTGCATGGAGCGCGGGCTGCTTGGTATCGTGTCCGGTTTTGCCAAAGGCAAGACGGGTTTGAATCTCGAGGAATGTGGTCGTGCTTTTCGAGTGAGGTATGGTGGTCTGTTTTCTGAAAGTTTAGAGCATGTACGCTTTCAGTGGAGTCTAGATCGATGCACCTAACGCACCAGGTAGAAGGAAGGCCTGCTTGCGTTGCTTCTCGTGAGGATCGGAAGCGCTTTGCGCACGTGTTTCAGCACTTGCAGGTATGCATGGGGAACGGTTCATGGGAACGCGAAACTATTGAAGCCGCGAAAGACTGTGCACACTTTAGTTGTAGCGGTCGATGGTCATGTGCGGAAACCTTGGGGTGCGTAGACGGCGAGCGTTGCGCTCGCCGTTCTGCAGCGCAGAGGCTCGATCAGAAACGATCCGGTATCATAGTTGGGCACGTGCTTGCAGGGACAATGCTTACCCAGACACGCTTTTCTAAAAATACGGTCATGTCGTTACGTTTCATGGTTCGAGCGGGCGCGTCACCAGGTGAGGTCCACAAAGCACCTCGCTAGCGCGCGCGTTGCGGACGAATCCCAGAGAAATCACAGCGGCAGTCCAGGACTTGTACGACGAATGCAGTATAAGGGCATCATTACGTGCGGGTTGGAAGCAGTTTACGGAGGGATTTGTTGACTTTCGTCGGATCGGCGTTTGTGCCGGCCTTTGTGCCTCCCAATGAATCTTGCATATGGATTCGCTCTGGGTAGCGGCGAGGCGCCATTTTGCGCGTCAGCAGCTCTCTCTGTTGCGCTGATGTCGAGTCCGGTCTGGTGACTTTATTTGCTGGCGCATCAGGCATGGCGCTCGAGGCATCAGCGCATCGTTACGGGCATTGGCATCCACGCGTACGCTTCCCAGCGCTTGGGTGACAGATTCGATCGCGTGCGCTTCCACTAGTCAAGCACGT
>Ga0078972_1001940_pt1 | contig 72242 bp, 65 predicted proteins | sample YelNatPaOPGAMG01_FD_67568 | JGI IMG/M metagenome (GOLD analysis project Ga0078972, IMG submission 67568) | Hot spring thermophilic microbial communities from Obsidian Pool, Yellowstone National Park, USA - OP-RAMG-01 (SPADES assembly) (version 2) | ecosystem: Environmental > Aquatic > Thermal... | reverse complement strand
CTTAAAGCACTTGTGCTTAAAGCACTTAATTAAGATGGTGCTACAAAGCACCTTTTAGTAGTCCCACCCGCCCACCCTAGTTAGTCGAAGAGAGGCTCTGCCTCTCTTCACTCTCGAGTCTTAATAGGAAAGAATACTTTTTACCGAAACACTCTTAAGAGTGCAGAGAAGCAAATCTTCTCTGCAATAAGAATGGGTGGGTGGGAATTGCTTAAGTGCTTAATAGCACTATGTGCTTAATAGCACTTGTCCTTTGAGCACAAAGTGTTTAAAACACAAATTACTTTTGGTAGTCCCGCCCACCCACCCAATTAATTAAGGGAGGCTATCGCCTCCCTTAACCCTTGTAAAAACACTATTAGAACTAATACTATTCGGAACAATTGCTTTTAGCAATTAGAGAGGTACTACTTAATACAAGGTGCTATTAGCACGAGGTGCTATTAGATTACTTACATTTTGTACTGCCTGGGATACTTTTTTAGTAAAATTACTTAAGAGTGCAGAGATGCGTAGCATCTCTGCGATAAAATGGGTGGGTAGGGTGCTTTGTAGCACCTTCATGACAGGGGGATGGGCAGAATGTAAGGGTATATCCACAATTTACCTAAACAGGTATTCTCTTTCGTGCGTTTGAAATATACTATCGTTTGGGAATAATCAAAATCAAATTTTGGAGTACTCTTTATAACTTTGTTATTTTATAACTTTGTTATCTTATAACTTTGTTATCTTATAACTTCGTTTAGTGCTTTTATGAATATGTCAACCTCTCTTTGAGTTATTACGAATGGTGGTAACAACCTCAAAACATTTTCACCTGCTCTTAGTGTAAGTATTCTTTTATCCATTAATTTCTTTATTACATCCATTACATTGACATTTCTGTCAAAATCAATTCCTATCATAAGCCCCTTGCCTCTCACTTCTTTTATGAAGTGGTATTTTCTTTTTAAGTCTTCCAGTTCACCAATTATTAGATTGCCGATCTTGTTAATGTGTTCTAATGTGTTCTCTGAAAGTAGGTCTAGTACTTTCAAAGCCACAGCGGAAGCTAGTTGGTTACCACCTAAAGTTGAGGCGTGCATTCCCGCCTCACAAATGTTGATATATTTTCTTTTTAGTATCGTAGCTCCGACGGGCAGTCCACCACCAATAGCCTTTGCTAGAGTTACAACATCTGGTTCTATATCAAAGTGCATATATGAAAAATACTTACCAGTTCTACCGATACCTGTTTGTACTTCATCAAAAATGATGAGGAAGTTATACTTCTTTTTTAATTCTTTGACTTTACTAATGAATTCATTACTTAGAGGTCTGATTCCTCCTTCTCCTTGAATACCTTCGAGGAATATTGCACAAACATTTTCGTCTGCCTTGCTTTCTAAATCCTCAACATTGTTGTACTCTACATAATCAAACCCCTCTGGTAAAGGTTCTAAATTTTTTTGGTATTTTTTTTGGCCTGTTGCTGTTACTGTTGCTAATGTTCTACCATGAAATGAGCCAGTGAGTGATAGTATTTTGTATTTTTTCTCTGATATAGTTTTCCCGAAAAGTCTTGCTATCTTTATTGCTGCTTCATTGGCTTCTGCACCGCTGTTAGAAAAGAAAACACCTCCATCAAATGTTATGCTAATGAGTTTTTTTGCAAGATTTACCCTTTCCTCCGAGTAAAACAGATTTGAGGTAGTTATTAGTTTGCTTGCTTGCTTTTTTATCTCTTTAACTATAACAGGATGGGAGTGCCCGAAGCTTAATACCCCTATTCCAGATGTTAAGTCAAGGTATTTCTTACCGTCATAGCCATAAAGGTATGCACCTTTACCTTTATAAAAACCTAAATTAAACCTAGAATAGAAGGGCAGAATGTAATTTTTATCAAAATTTATTATTTCATCTAACGACATAATAGTAAAATTTTAATACCCTTATGGTGATTACTACAACTAAAAAAGAGTTTGGTTATTCCGGGCGAAGCGAGAAATCTCAAAAAGGTTCTTTACTTCCTTCAGCGGGATTCTTCACTTTGTTCAGAATGACAGAGAAATTTGTTGAGAAATTCAATTCTTATCTCAATTGTGTGAAATGAGTTATTTAATGGGTAATTTAGCACATTACTATTAGTAGTCCCACCCGCCCACCCTATTTAATGTAGAGAGGCTTTGCCTCCAAGAGGTTTCACCTCTCTACACTCTCCAATGTTTAATGAGAAGTACTATTAAGCACAAGTGTTTTAAGATGCTTAAAGCACTTAATTAAAAATGTGCCATAAGCACCCCGCCCAATTATGTAAGGGATGCGAAGCATCCCTTGACTTTGCCTCTCTTCTTGAGTATTTAATACTTATTGTTATGTAAAAGAGTGTTATGAAGCACCTACCTTAAAATTCTAGGGGAGGCGATAGCCTCTACGATGCCAAGCATCTCTGATGCCAAGCATCTCCGATGCCAAGCATCTCCGATGCTAAGCATCCCTTAACCCTTGTAAAAAACACTATTAGAACTAGTGCTATTTGTAACAATTAATTTTAGCAATTAGAAGGTACTACTTAGCACAAGATACTTTAAGCACGCGGTGCTTTAAGCGCAAGGTGCTATTCAGCACAAAGTTCTCAATTATGAGTTATGTCAGTAAATATTTTGATATTTTGTTTTGGCTTCTTTGATGGGGTCTTTTTTTCTTTGTTCTTTGGGAGGTTTGAGATTTTTAATTTTATTTTTATTGAATCATTTTCTACATCGTAGCAATTTATTTTTAGGATTTTGTTTCCTTTGCTTATGTTTGATATATCCATTTTTTCCTCGACTATTTTTTGGGATACTACATCTTCTATGTATTTCCTTATAGTTTTTCTTAGAGGTCTTGCTCCCATTTTGAAGTCAAATCCTTTTTCAGCCAAGAATTCTTTCACTTTTTCTGAAATAACTATAACTATATTATTTTGTGACAAATCCTTATTTATTTCTCCTATCATTTTGTCAACAATTTTTACTATAATCTCCTTTGGTAGTGGTTTAAAAACAACTATTTCATCAAGTCTGTTTATAAACTCTGGACTGAAGAATTTTTTGACATCATCGAGTATTTTTTGTTTCATGTTTTCATATTCAAACATTTTATCTGGTGACTCTTTAGCGAATCCTAGAAATCCTTTGTTTGTTATTTCTCTTACACCTAGATTTGAAGTCATTATTATTACAGTGTTGGAGAAGCTAACGACATTATTTAGAGTATCTGTTAATCTACCATCATCCATTACTTGTAAGAGTATGTTAAAAACATCTGGGTGTGCTTTTTCTACTTCATCAAAAAGTATAACCGAGTAAGGTTTTCTTCTCACCATTTCTGTGAGTTGTCCGCCTTCTTGGTATCCTACATAACCTGGTGGGGCACCTACTAATCTTGATACATTGAACTTCTCCATAAATTCGCTCATATCTATTCTTATCAGATTATCCTCGCTACCAAAAAGAAATTCTGCTAGTGCCTTGGCTAATTCTGTTTTACCTACGCCAGTTGGGCCTAGGAATAAAAATGATCCTATGGGTTTGTTTCTTTGTTTTAATCCTATTCTTGCTCTCCTTATGGACTTTGATACTATTTCTACTGCCTCATCTTGTCCTATAACTCTTTTCTTTAGCTCATTTTCCATATTTGCTAGTTTAGTGATCTCCATTCCCCCAAGTTTTTGAACTGGTATTCCTGTCATTGCTGATAGTGTTTCTCGTATATCGTCAACAGTTACAGGTATAATAACGGAAGATGTTGATTCTAACCATTTATCTTTCAACAATTCATACTTATTTCTAAGTTCGTTTAACTCATCTCTGTAAATGGCAGCTTCTTCGTAACTTTGTTTAACTACAGCACCTTTTTTCTTGTTTTCTAACTCTTCTATCTTGTTTTCTATCTCTAGCAATTCTTTGGGTTTAGAAAATGCTTTTATTCTTGCTCTTGCACCGCTTTCGTCAATCAAGTCTATTGCCTTGTCGGGGAGGTACCTTCCTTGTATATACTGTTTTGAAAGGTAAACAGCTTGGACTATAGATTCATCTTCATATTTGACCTTGTGAAAATTTTCATATTTTTCTTTAAGACCTTTCAATATGTCTATTGCTGTTTCTACGGAAGGTTCATCAACGATAACCATCTGAAATCTTCTCTCTAATGCTTTATCTTTTTCTATGTATTTTCTGTAGTCATCAAGTGTAGTAGCGCCTATGAACTGTATGTCACCTCTTGAAAGTTCGGGTTTGAGTATATTTGCGGCATCTATTGCCCCCTCGGCTGCACCTGCTCCTATGACTGTGTGTATTTCATCAATGAATACTATGACATCTCCTGAATTTCTGACCTCTGTTATAATGCTTCTCAATCTATCTTCAAATTCTCCTCTGTACTTCGTGCCTGCAACTATTGCGGGTATGTTTAACTGAATAATTCTTTTATCGAGCAAATAAGCAGGTACTTGTCCTTTAACTATCCTTTGTGCTAGCCCCTCAACTATGGATGTTTTCCCTACACCTGGTAAACCTACAAGGACGGGATTGTTTTTCTTTCTTCTGACGAGTATTTGTATAACTCTATCTATTTCTACTTCCCTGCCTATCACTGGGTCAAGTTTACCATCTAATGCTAGTTTGTATAGGTCAGTCCCAAATTCATCCAAAAGTGGTGTTCTTATTTTTCTTTTTACCTTCTCTTTTTGTTCCGGTGCTTTGTTAAAAGCAATAACATTTGAAAGTCTAGCAATAGTTCTTCTGAGTGCATCAGCCGTTATGCCATTATTTTCAAGCGTTATGGAAGCAATACCTGTATAGGATGATAGTATGGCTATGAGTATGTGCTCAGGACCTATGTAGTTATGCCCAAGTTTTTTTGCTTCTTCAACTGAAGCATCAAGAACTTTCTTTACATTGTGACTGAATGGCAAGGCTCCCATACCAAATGGACCAGTAGGATTCCTCATTGCGTTTTCTAGATCTAATTTAACCTTTTCAATATCAACACCAAGTTCTCTAAGTGCACTGACTGCTCTGTTCTCGCTATCTACTATTATGCCTATCAATATGTGCTCTACCTCTATCTTGTCATTCCTTAATTTCTTTGCACTTTCCTGTGAGTATATGTTCAAAACTTTCTTCGCACTAGGCGTTAAACCTTCTGGAAACATAAAATCCTCTAATAAAAAATTTAAGAATACTTAAACAAAAAATCAAATAAATCAAACTTTTACACTTTTTACAAACTTGACCCTATTGCCATCTTTCAATTCGTAATCATATATTATATCGTCAATGAATGTTAGTATCATGACTAAACCCCTACCTCTAAAACTTTTGTCGTTCACTTCCTTTATTATTTTTTCTTTGGTTATTTCAAATTTCGATGCGAAATCTCTAATTTCTACCTCAATTGTAAACTTTTTATTTTCATCTATGTCTATTTTGGAACTTACTTCTATTATGCCATCTGTATTCCAGTGATAACCATGTTCCATTATGTTTAAAATATATTCGTGCAAAGCAATTTTTAAATCATATATTGCATCATTAGGTACTCTAGCAACTTCGAGAAAACTCACAAAGTCATTCTCAAGTTCTCTGAGATCAGAAAATGTTGAATAAATTTTTCTTTCAAACTTCATTTTTTATTCCCTAATTGTTATTTAATTTCCTCCAAATACCTTGAGAGCATCGCTTTCAGTCTCAACAATCTCTATCATCTCATGTAGTCTTGAAACATTGAGAGTGTATTTTACTTTTGGGTTTGTAACTATCACCGCTATTTTGTGACCTTTTTGAGAAGCGCTATTACCTGCTATTGATAGAAGCCCTATTCCCATTGAATCAATGTATGTTACATCTCTAAAATCAAAAATAAACTTTGATTTCCCCTCAACTATATGCTTTTGTACTACACTCTCAAATGGATCAATGTAAAATATACTCAACTCACCATTAACCTTTATTTTCACTATATCACCGGGCAAAATTTCAGACATTACCTGCATACATCTTCCTCCATCTCTTAAGATTATTTTATAATAACGGAAAGTCAAAAACAATATTTTAATCACCTAAAATAGAGTACTATTCCGAAATCTTATTTACAAAAGTCATTTGAACCGCTACATCTGTATTTTAATTTGAATCATTTTGATATTTAATATAACTACTATGTTTTTTGTAGCCCTAGTTTTTGCTGTAGCAGCATCTGTATTTTTGATAATAAAAAGAGAATACATTTATTTGGTTATTTTGTCTTTGATGTTTCTGGTTTCTTTGCCCCTATCCTTTAGGTACAATACAATGGTGAATAAACCTGTTGAAACTGTTTTGTGGATTGACATCTCTGAAAGTATGAAAGGTAAAGTATCAAACATTGATAAATTGATTTCTACATTAAATCCCAATAGTGTTAGGTTCTTCGGGTTCCCAAATAATACTACATCAGATTTTATGAATTTAGATACAAACAAAATCAATATCATACTCTCTGATTTCCTTTTTGATATACCTATAAACATTATTTCATCAAATACTATCTTTGTACCTGTTGCTAAAACTGTAAAGACAAACCATTTGATTAATAGAGTGTCTTTTACAAATATAGGACAGATAGATTATTTAAATGTAGATTTGCTGAGTAAGAGTATTATAAAAATATCAAGTGATGGGAAAACTTTGTTTTCCCCTAAAAAAATATCAAGTAACTATTTGATACCAATTTCTTCTCTGGCTGATGAAATTGTACTACATTCCGTAAACACCAATATTAATTTGAAAATAAGCTCCGATTCAGAAATGGGTATAATTTGGTTTGATTTAAATGCCGATTTTTTGAGATTCAATGAAGTTATTAGAATGTACGACCTTAAGTGTGATTACTTCCTAAAGATAACTAAAGTAACAAACTTTTCCTTTGAGAAGGGTAGATTTAAAGAATTAGTTGTAGGCTACCCCGGCAAAGATATTAAAATTGATGATTTGGTGGGAATAGTTAAGAAGGATGGCAAAATTGTTATTATATCTCCTAATGAGGATTTTATAAGACAGATCTTCAAAGTTACCAAGCTCGAAAATGTTAAAGTAACAACTTCTTCATTTTTATACTCTGAAAAGTATAAAGTTTTTCAACTTTTGAATAACTACAGTGGTGTGGTGGATTCGGTATTTAGGTATCAGTATCCAGTTATTGATTTAAAGGATGTTGAGGTTTTGGAAAAAGATGGGTATGTTGTGGCTTTTGAATACAAAAAGGTTGATTTTTTGATACTGATGCTAAAAAACATAAGCAGAGTTGATAGGGAAATTATCAAAGGGGGGATAATTTATTCTTTTTCTGATGATATCTACAGCAATATTTTAAAATTTTTGATAAATGGGGAAAGTAAACCTACCGATAAAATGATACTTTCAGAGAGTGCCTTTGATGGGGGGATTGTACCTAGTGGGAGGGTTGTGTTTTTTGATGAAATAAAAAAACTAAGTGATTTTAAACAGAGTATACCTGTGATTCGGGTAAAAGAAGAAGATATATCCAGATGGTGGATATTAATGCTACTGATTGTATTGATTATTAGCATAAAATGGATTGTGAAAGGGTAGTTTCGAATTGTTAATTCTTGAATTACTAATTCTTGAATTACTAATTCTTGAATTGTTAATTCTTGGGTGTTAATTCGCCTATTATCATGTTTTCGTCTTTGAAATACTTATTTATAACACTTTGAATATCTTTTAGTGATATTGTGTCGGAAATTTCTAAAAACTTATCTATTTCTTTGTAGTCACCTAGTACTGTGTATGACCATCCTATGGATGATGCTATTCCATGGTTTTTTTCAAATTCATAAATGAAGTCTGCTTTCATCTTTTTCTTTGCTGCATTAAGTTCTTCTTCTGATATTTCGTTTTGGCTTTTGGATATTGAGTTTATTATTTCGCTTTTTAGTTTTGTTAAATCAACTTCTGGGTTTGCTATTGCCATTATGTATGTTAGAAATGGGTACTTCCCGAGCATTTGTCCCCCACTAATGGATGATGCAAGCTTTTTGTCTACTACTAATTGCTGGTATAATTTAGAGGATTTACCATCAGCTATTATGTATGATAGTAAGTCAAGAGCAACTACTTCCCTTGGATTTTCTGAGTACGAAGGGGTCCTAAAACCTACTATTACTGCCTTTGTATTAGTATCTTTCCTTACTGTTTTGAATTCAACTTTGCCTGAATTTATTTCCGAAATTTTCTGAATTTCCGTGCCTTTTTGATACTTATTTTTTAGATTAACATCAAATATCTTTTTTATCTCCTCTATAACTTTGTCGCTAGAAACATTTCCTACAATTACCAAAATTGAGTTTTTGGGAGAATAATAAGTATTGTAGAAATTGATCATATTTTCAGTGGTTAGAGATTTTATATCTTCCTCCCAACCTATTATTGGCCTCCTGTAGTTTATTTTCTTGAAAGAGTTGTATAAAAAGTCTTCAAAGAACTGACCTAATGGGTTATCCTCATATCTCATTCTCCTTTCTTCTAGTACCACTTTCCTCTCACTTTCAAATTCTTTAGGATCTATTATAAGATCAAACATCATTTCTTTAAGCATTTCTAGTATTTTACTTATATGCTCTGATGACACATCAACATAGTACATTGTGTAATCATACGATGTAGCAGCATTATCATCACCACCTAATGTTTTTACTATTCTAGAAAATTCGCCAGGCTTTAGATTCTTTGTTCCCTTAAATGACATATGCTCAAGAAAATGTGCAAGTCCGGATTTACCATCTACTTCATCAACTGCTCCAACCTTATACCACAATTGTACTGAAACTATGGGTAAGATTTTTCTTTCTACTATTACTACCTTGAGCCCATTACTCAAGGTATACTCTCTGTAATTTAATCCCATAACTTTTTCCCCGTTGGATAGATTTGAGAAAACAAAAAAGAGAACAATTGGAATTAAAATTTTATAGAAGAATTTCATATACTACTATAAGATTTTCAGATTAAGTTATTGGAGAATTCAAGTTTTACCGATTGTGTTGAATAATTCACAGGCTAGGCCTGTCAGGCTAGGCCTGCTTCTTTCTTTTATAAGAAATCAATTTTAGCATCCCCCACCCAACCCACCCAATTTAATGTAGAGAGGTTTCACCTCTCTTCACTCTCCGGAATATATTAATAAGAAGTGCTTTAATCTCTTAATTAAGAAAGTGCTTTAAGCACCCCCACCCACCCAATTAAGTTGTGTTTTTGTATTTGTTGTTGTTGTCGTTGTCGTTGTTGTTGTCGTCGTTGTTGTCGTCGTTGTTGTTGTCGGGGCAACCGGCCGGTTGCCCCGACAAAATCATTGATCACAAAATCATTGATCACAAAATCATTGATCACAAAATCATTAATCACAACATTGTCGGTAACATCCACATCATTGGCAATAATCCAAACGATGCCATGAATGTGATTGGGCATTACAACGAATTCGTTTTCATATAATTCAATTTCGTTTCTGATGATGTGTTCGTAATAATTGCGTTGCCATAATTTTTTATTAAACGGTTTCCAATTATTGGTTTTCACATTCCTGATATAATCATTTGTTGTCATTGTTTTAAACCATTGTACAATTTTATATAGGGGCGAACCTGTGTGTTCGCACCTTGAATTGTAATTATCATCGTTGTTTATATCAGGACAGACACATAGGTCTGTCCCTGTAATAATCACATCCTTTCAGGCGGATTGAACGGCGATGATGAATTTCAGGATTGTATCTCATAATTTGTCCTTTGATATTATTTCTTTTTCTATTGAAACAATTCAAGATTAGGCATAAGTGCTTTAAGCACTTAATTAAGAATGTGCTATTTAGCACATAATTTTTAGTAGCCCCATTCACCCACCCTAATTACTGAAGATAGACTTCGTCTCTCTTCACTCTCTAGAACATGTGAATAAATAAGATGCTATTCAGCGCCCAACCCGTCCAATTATGTAACGAGGTTAACCCTATAAGTGATTGTTAATTTAAGAGTGTTATTCGGCACAAATACTTTAAGCAATTCCCCCCACCCTTTATGTTAGGAATGCGTAGCATTCCTAAAACCTTATTATTTCTATTAAGAAATGTTTTAAACACAAGTGCTATTTAGCACAGATTACTTTTAGTAGTTCCGCCCACCCGCCCTATTTGTCGAAGAGAGGTGAAACCTTTCTACACTCTTGAGTATTTAATACTTATCGTTATGCAAAAGAGTGATATTAAGCACACGGTGCTATTAAGCACAAGTGCTTTAAGCACCACGTGCTTTAAGCACAAAAATTTTTTTCAGCAGAATTTGGGTATATTGATATAGTTAAAGTTTTTTATTTATCATTATCAATAATGATAAATAAAGTAATCTTCTTAAGGATAATTGCAGTTGTTTGTGTATTGATGCTGGTTTTTGCTCCCGTTACATTTGGAGAAAATGGAAAGATTTTGCTTTCTAAGCAGTTTTATTATAATTCAATGCCCATATCATTGAGACTGATTGTAAAAGATCAAGAAGAAGGTGAAAAATTATCCACTGAAGTTTATGAAATAATCACGAATTATGTTTTTAATTATTCCTATGAAGGGGGGAGTTACTTAAGCAATATAACCTACAAATCTTACAGAGGTTTTGTAGAATGTAGTGATGATTTACTTAAAATGATTGGGATTACTATGAATTATTATCATCTGACTAAGGGGGCGATAAGTCCAACTATTGGTTCTTTGATTGATACCTGGGGATTTGGGGTTAGTCCTACTTTGCCAAGAAAGGAAGATATACTTTTTTCCTTGAATGCTTCTTCTCCTAGTAAGATGGTCATTTCTGAAGGAAGAATAAGATTGAAAAGCAAAAAAACAAAATTTTATTTAAAACCTTTTGCTATTGGCCTTGCTCTTGAAAAAGTTAAAAAACTTTTAACTCGAGAGGGTGTAAAGGATGCAATAGTAACGGTTGACAAAAGATATTCCTTGATAATGGGAAAGAAATTTGATGATGGGTGGACAATTAGTATTAGGAATCCCTTAGCGGTAGGTATAGATGATTCTATATACACATTCACCACAAAGGATAAGTTTATTTCAATTTCATCTGTTGATGAAGATAGTTTCAATGTGGATTTTAAGAATTACTTTTCCATTCTTGACCCAAGGAGCGGCTATCCTCCACAGAATAGGGTTTTATCGGTTGCAGTGGTCGGGAAAGATGGAGTTGAGAGTGTGGCTTTATCAAGGTTATTGATCGTTTTGGGTGAGATTGGAGGTCCTAAATTTGCGCAGAGGAATGGTGTAGCAGCGTTGTTTGTTGTATCAGAAGGTGGAAAAATGAACTTTATAAAAACACCAAAGTGGGTTGAATTGATAGATAGGACATCATCTGATACTCAAAAGAAAGTTAAGGGTAAGTAATATATTCCGAATTATAATACATGAAAAAATCTTATAAAAAAAGACAGTTAAAAAAGAGTAGGAAGAAGTATTCTTCATATCCTTTATTGATTACTGTGCTGTATATACTTTTATTATTGGGCTTGGGATATGTTGCGTATGATGCGTTCTTTAAAAACTACTTTGCTAGAGAAAGTAAGAAAGAGGATGTAAAACCAATTTATAGCTCTAATAATGTTCCCAATCCTGTTGATTCTGAAACCGACATTTCAGATGGTGTTCCTGAAACTACATCAAACGCTTTTGTTGAGCAGAAAAAATCAGAAGAGATAAAGACTAATCTCATTAATACCAACACAAATATTACTGAAAAAAAGGTTAAAATTCAAAAGTTTAGGGTATTCATGTTTAAGGAGATTAACGATAATTTAGTTTTGTATCCAGAGATTTACGAGGAGAGGGGGGATCAAGATCCCGTATTTTTGACTTTTAATAAATTAAAATACCTTCATAGTGAAGGTAATAAAGTAACTTTTGTTAATCCTAAAGTAAAACTTATAGATTACAAAATAACTCCTGATAAGATGCTGATAATAAATTTATCAAAAGATATAAATTATAGTGGGTATGGTAGTGAAGGTATACTTTATTCAATATACCAAATTGCTTATACTTTAGGGAATTCGGTAAGTAGTAAAGAAGTTTTAATACTCATAGAAGGTGAAGAGCCTAAATATTTAGGTGGTGAAGGTATTATGTTTGAGAATCCTATAGACATTTCAAAGCCTCCAAAAATGGTGTTTTGATGTGGAATTTGTTGGTAAAAAGGATTTCTAATAAATTTCAGAGGGGGTGGTGATTTATGCTTTGTTGAGTAATTGAGAAAAGCCTATTAAGTAGGTTTATCGTTTTAGAAACATTAGAAGTTGAGATAAAGAGTTTTTGTTGTTTATAATATTTTTAGTCTTTGAGAGGTCGGTATGTTGTCGAAGGATATTAAAAAGAGAATAGTTGAAAGTTACAGAGTAAATAAGAATGATACAGGTTCACCAGAGGTCCAAATTGCTTTGATGACTGCTAGGATTGAGGCATTAAATGAGCATTTCAGAAAGTTTAAGAAAGACAAAAACTCTAGAAGGGGACTTCTAAAATTAGTAGGTAGAAGAAGAAGACTTCTTAACTATCTAAAGGAAAACTATCCTGATAGGTACGAAGCACTCATAAAGAAACTAGGCTTAAGGAAATAAGGTGACGGAAATATTAATCACTCTTTTAGCGGTAGTTGTTTTGATAATATCTATCATACTTCATGAGTTAGCACATGGTTTTGTTTCTTACTTGCTTGGTGATCCTACACCTAAAGAGGCAGGTAGGTTAACGCTAAACCCTATAAAGCATATTGACTTGCTAGGTAGTGTTTTGTTACCCCTTCTACTGGTAATATCAAATGTAGGTGTCATATTTGGCTGGGCTAAACCAGTACCAATTGACCCAAGAAATTACAAAAATATAAGAACTGGATGGATACTAACTGCTATAGCAGGACCAATATCAAATTTCATCATATTCGGATTAATGTTTTTAATTTTATATCTTTTCAACTTCGGAGAAGTTGTTAGATTAATAATTTGGTACGCTATGGCTATAAACTTTGTTCTAGGAGCATTTAATCTAATACCAATCCCACCACTTGATGGATTTTGGCTAGTATTCAACATCCTCCCTGATAGCATAAGGAATAGAATACTTCTCGTTTTAGAATCATCATACGGGATAGTCATAAACATCGTAGGAGCACTCTTCGCAATATTAATTGCAAAATACACTGTTTTACCTGTTGTTGTGTCATTACAAGGTTTGTTATAAACCTGTGGAAGTGGAGATGATAGAAAAACTGAACAATAAAAGTTTTGACAAAGGCGGGAAGTTCACAGATTAGATTATCTTTCTTTCTTGACTTTAATACTATTAATTTTGTATGTTTACCTTAAGTAAAAAGGAGGTATTTATGTCAGAGATTTTGAAGGTTGGTGATAAAGTTCCTAACCTAACTTTTGAAGTATATGACCCAAATGATAAGAAATTCAAAGTGATTAAGACAGAGGAGTTACTAAAGGAGGGAAAGTGGATAATCCTATTCTTTTATCCTGCGGATTTTACCTTTGTTTGCCCAACGGAATTAAAGGACCTATCTGATAAATATGAAGCACTAAAGAAACTTGGAGTAGAGGTTTTTTCAATGTCTACTGATACAAAGTATGTACATTTGGCTTGGCAAGAGTCTGAGCCTTTGTTAAAAGATGTGAAATTTAAAATGGGGTCAGATGCTAATGGTAATATATCAAGATTATTTGGTATATACAATGAAGAAGCAGGATTGTCTAGAAGAGGGACCTTTGTAATAAGTCCTGATGGTATATTATTAGGCATAGAAGTAACTTATGATAATGTTGGTAGAAATGCTGACGAATTGCTTAGAAAAGTTAAAGCTCATGTTTATCTTTCAAAACATCCTGAGGAGGCTTGCCCAGCTAAATGGGATGATGGTAAACAAACACTTAAGCCCTCTGAAAGTCTTGTTGGTAAGGTTGGAGAGTTTCTAAAATACTAGAAATTTGTCTTTAATAAAGGTAGATAATCGGGATGAGGTAATTTCTCTAATTTGATTGGATGTGAGTTATATTTTGGTGATGAATAAATTAATTGAAATTAATTTCAAAATTTAAGTTTTCTCTTACTTTTTGTGTTGGTATGTACTCACCCATGTAATATATTTCTTTCTTTACATTTCTAAGTAAAGAATCACCCCTCGTCCTAATTTTACCTTTCACACCTGCTACATCAATCATGGTAGGAGCAATACTCAAAAAAGAAGTAGGTTCATAAACAATCCCCTTGAGCCCTTCACCAACTATAAAAAGAGGCACAATGTCTATCAATCTACCATCTACATAGGAAACCGACCTTCTATAATACTCACTATCACCAACCGAAGAATGGTGATCACCGTATATGAATATTACGGTATCTCTAAAATTCTCCCTAGCGAATGTAATAAAGTTAGAAAGCACATTATCAACATACGAAATTGAATTAAAGTAGTTCCTAACGACTTTGTTTTCAACATCATCAAAAAACTCATTAGTGTAGTAATCATCAACTAATGTAAATGGACCATGGCTAGACATGGTTATTATATAGACAAAGTAGTTCTCATCAGTATCTGCAATTGCCTCATTTGTTAACAAAAAGTCTTTGACAAATTCAAAAACATCCTCATCTTTAGCACCCCAACCTGATTCTTCAAGTCCCATATCGTGAATATCAAAAAATTCAATAAACCCCCATCTTTTATATGCTTCATTCCTACCAAAAAACACTCCACTATTTCCATGAAATGCCCATGTTTTGTATCCGTTTTCATCAAAAACTTTCGCTAAAGAATTTTTATTATCTTTCCAATACTTCATTGAGGGTATCTGTCTGAGAGGATGCAAGCTATTTAAGATTGTAAACTCGGCATCTGAAGTATATCCTGCAAAGTGATAACTTACGGTTATAGGGAAAAACAACGAATTTGTTGTCAGCGACCTCAAAAAAGGCGCAATTGGCTTTCCTTTGTAATCAGTAAAAACAACACTAGAATCCAAACTCTCAACTTGAATTGATATGATATTCTTTTTCTTCTCTCTCCCCTTAAACTCTAGCTCCTTGCCGTAATCGATTATTCTGTAGACGAGTTTATCGTCAATTAGATAGACTATATCAACCATATTCATAAATATTGTGCCGTAATAGGTAATTAAGTTTTTTTCGTCTTTACAACTTATATCTTGTGATATCGCTTTAGAAAGTAGGTTGATACTTCCTTTTCCTTCCACAAGGTTGAAAATTTCAATCAATAGTACAATAGTTAGCGAGATAACAAATATAACTTTTGCATGTACTGTTCTAAGGAACTGAACAGTTCCTTCAAAAATTTTATTGGTCAATGCAAGAATAATGAAAGGTAAATCAATGAAAATTATTGAAAACCTATCAAACCAAGAAACAACTTTAACTGCTGAGAGAAAAGAGGAACTTTCCCTAGCAGAAGTAAAGTTAGACTCAAGGTGATAGAAAAAACTGATTAAATGAAAGTAATGCCCAAAATACATGTAGTATATGGCGTTTAGAATTATCCAAAAATCCTCAACTAAGAAAAAAAGTATCGTAAGCCATCGTCTTCTTAGAAAAAAGAAAAGGAACACATACCCCGTTATGATTGTAGTAAGTAACTTATAATAAAAAGGAGTAATCCCAATTAATTCAAGGAATATGAATAATTTTATAGATCTGAATAATAGTAGAAGAAATAGGATTATATAAGATTTTTTTTGTTCGTTTTTGGATAATGTTAATTGATTTAACATCTTACAATTTTTTATGAGTGAAGTTTTTTTATTCCATTAACTTTATTTTCTTGAATATTATTTCTACCTTTTTTTAAAATGATTTTAAGAGGGAGATATGAGAAAATTTACATATTTTCTTTCTGTGTTGATGCTGTTGATTTTCTCAATTACTTCATTTGGTTTCAAAGAAGTGCCACTTAACAGAGGTATAGAAGTTGGTTTTGGGTGGGTCTACAAGGGGGCAGGTTTTGATATAGGTTATGAAGGTAAACTTAACGATAAAGTTGATATATACCCGTGGGTTGTGATTGGGGGTATTGGTAGTGATTTTGGATTTGGGGCGCAGATTGATTTTCCTATAAAGGTTTTTAGCCAAGATATATTTGGTATTTCGGTATCCCCCTTTGGTGGTGTGGATTTTGTTTTTGTCAAAAATAAAGATGTAACAACATTAAATTTTGATTTTGATCTAGGGGGATATGGGCTATTTTCGTTTGATTTTAGAAAGGAGGGGGTCCCTATATCGTTCTCTTTAGGCTTTGGACCAAATATATCGTTTTCGGCAAATCCGAGTTTTGAGGTGTTTTATACTGTCAATATATCGGTTTATCTTGATGGCGTTACACTACAACTTGGTGGTAACAGTAAATTTGCGGGAATTTCGGTAAAGATAGGTATTTAAATGCTAAAGTTTGAGATACGCTATAGATATGACTCAAAATAAGCATCATGGATAAAATCGGTGTAGTTTTATCTGGGGGAGGAGCTAGAGGATCGTTTCAAGTTGGAGCACTTGAAGTTGTTATAAAAGAAATTGGCTTAAACCCTTCGCATTTTTTTGGTGTATCGGTTGGTGCCCTAAATTCTGCAATGCTTTCTCAAGCAAATCCTTCGCATGATGACCTTTTGAAGTATCTAGATGTGTTGAAGGGGGTATGGCTTGGGATAAAAGAGAACAAGGATATCTATGACTACAGCTTTATACCTATACTAAATGAGTTATCAATAATCTTTTCCCCTTCATTGTTTAAGCCAAACGGGCTTAAAAAGATAATTCAAACTAACATTGATAAGGAAAGACTTTTCTCTTCTCTGAGATTCTTTTCCTGTGGAGTTGTAGATTTCGTAACAGGTGAGTATAGCGAGATAAACAACAGAGATAAAAGTTTTATGACTCATATTGATGACTATATTTTGGCATCAGCATCTATGCCTACTTTCTTTCCGCCAGTGAATATAGATGGCAAACTTCTTTTCGATGGAGGATTGAGAAACATAACTCCCCTTGCTAGTGTTTTTAAACATGACCTTGATAAGATTATAGTCATATACGCTTCACCATTTGAGGTTTCTAAAAGTGATGCTTCTTCTTTGAAGATAGGTAAAGACTATTTGTTGAGGACGATAGATGTTTTAACGAATGAGATTTATAGAAATGATACCGAACTCGCGAAGAAAATAAACTTGATTGTTAAATTATTGAAAGGTACTTCTGTTGTGAATGATTTACAGGAAGTAGTAAGTTACTTTTCAAAATATAAGTATGTGGAGATAGTTGAAGTAATTCCCAAAAGGCAAGTAATAGAGAATGTATTAGAATTTGATCATAAGAAGATAGAGGAAAACATAGAAGAAGGTAAAAAGGTAGCCAGAGAGGTTTTTAGTCTAATTCTTTAGATTGATGTTTGGTTTTTTGAAGTATTGAAATGTTTCTATTATTACATTGATAATCTATTTATGAGTGGTATGAGTGAAGGTGTAAGGCAAGATATACTGATAGATTTTCTTAAACCGGGAATGGTGTTGATTGGTGATTTGTTTACGAAGGAAGGTATTTTTATTTGGCCTGCCAAAAAACCGATAACTCAATCACTAATAAATGACCTAAAGTCAAAGGATATCAGTGAACTCTATTATACTAAAGTTACTAGTAAGGATTTGTCTCAAACCATGCCTCCTATGTTTTCTGAAGAGGTAAAAGAGGAGGCTAAGGTAGCCATTGATGGTATTTTGAACCAAGTTAAGAAGGATGAGAAGGTTAATGTTGAGGATGTTAGAAATGTTATAGAGAAACTTTTCAAAGAGCTTATAACAAAGTTGGGCAAAGCTATCATCAATTTATCAATTGTCAAAAATTATGATGAGTACACTTATACTCACTTAATAAATGTGACTGTATTGTCAATGTTTTTTTCTAAGTTTTTGGGGGCAAGTGACTTTGTTATAAAGGAAATTGGTATGGGGGCTATACTTCATGATGTTGGCAAAGTGAAGATTCCAACCTCCATTTTGTATAAACCCGGTGAACTTACAGAAGAAGAATTAAAAATTATAAAGAAGCACCCAATAATAGGCTACTTTGCTATCAAGGATGAACCTACTGTTAGTACATACGCTAAAAAAATTGTACTTTTTCACCATGAGAGATTTGATGGCAATGGCTATCCATTAGGATTAAAATTTGACAGAATAGGCAGGTATCCACAAATAGTGAGCTTAGCAGATATATTTGATGCTCTTACCTCTGAGAGACCTTATAAGCAAGGTATGTCGGTTCCTCAAACTTTAAATTTTATAATGAAGGAATCTGGTGTATACTTTGAGCCAATCTTGGCTCAAAAGTTTATTATGGAGATGTCAAAGTTGTATAAATTACCATCACCTTATGCTATTGGATCTTTTGTGCTGTTGAATACAGGTGAAAAGGCAGTAGTTATACAAAAGGACTCAGAGTATACTTTTAGACCTGTCGTTATTGTTGTTGAGAGTGCTTTTGGTAGACCTGATAATAAGACAAAGATAAATCTTGCTCTTGATTCTTCAAGGTACATCGTTAGATCAATAACCGAAATAGAAGAAATTGAGAGATTGAAAATTGTAATGGCTTAAGTGAGATTTAGTTTATTTGCTACTTCTTGAGCTTTTTGGGATATCTCATCAAACGGTGGCATTGAAGCAATCTTTCTTAATACCATTATTGCGTTGTTTTTATCCCCTTTCTCAATGAATGCAGTAGCCATCCCAAAAAGGGATAATTTTATTTGTTTTGAATTCGGGAATTTGTCAATTATCTCTTTATAAGTTGAAATAGCTTCATCAAATTTTTTTAACTTAACTAACGCTTTAGCTTTTATTATTAACACCTTTTCAAATAAGTCGTTTGTTGTGTTTACTCCAGAAATTAATAGTTTCTCTATTACCTTCAGTGCTTCCGTGAGTTCACCTCTGTTGTACATATTTTCTGCTAAATATATTGCATTCATTACACTTGATATTGTGCCATCAAATGTTATATCATCAGCTGTTATATGATTATTTTTTTTTGCTGATGAATCTAATGGAGTTATCTTGTCTAATACTCCTGTTTCTTTTGCTTTCTTTGCGATTTCCATGTACCTCTTAACTTCATTGACTAATGAAGATTCTGGATAAGATTTTATAAACCTTTCAAATACCTGAATTGCCTGATTATACTTCTTGGTTGTTAAAAAGTACTCACCAATTTTAAACATACCCATATCAGGGGGGATAACTGTATTGTTAGATAAGAGGTTGTTTACCTTTATACCTATATTTCTAAGCTGATTGCTTAGCGCTCTGAGTGTTTTAAAAAGTATTTCAGAGTTATTTGATGCAAAACTCTCAAATTCTTTTGTTGTGAATACAATAAGTTCTGAAGATTCAACAGATATTGCTGTTTCACCTCTTGGTACTCCTATAATTGCAGACTTCAAACCAAAAATTTCACCGGGCCTTGCAATCTTAGAAATTTCCTCTCCTGTGTCTTCTGCTATGTACTTTATTGCTACCCTTCCGGCTCTTAGTAAATAAATTTCATCGCTTACATCTTTATCAAAGTATATTATTGAACCACTATTGTACTTCCTTAAATTCGGCATCCTAGTATAAGAAATATATATGATTGAAAAATAAATATCAAAATTATTATTTATAAGTAGTTTTTTATTTATTGACTAACTATTAGTTAGTCTAAAATAATACTTGAGGGGGTAAATATGGAGTTCGTGAAGTTGTTTTTTGAGAGAAACAAAGAAATAATAGTGGGTTTATTACTCATACCTTTTCTTTTGGTTCTTTTCTTAGGGCTAATATTTGGTGATGGTGTCAGAGAAGTGCCAGTGGGAGTAGTTAACAATGACAAAGGCTTGTCAATTCCTCTTATGGGTGAAGTATCCGTAAGTAGCCAACTACTAAAAAATATTGATAAAAAAGTGATCAAAATCGTAGATGTTAAGAATGAAGAAGAAGGACTTGAGTTATTGAAAAGAGGTAAGATAAATGCTTTGGTAGTATTCCCTCAAAACCTCACTGAAGAACTCTTCGCAAAAATGGAAGACCCAACATACCAGATGAAAAGTAAAGTAAAAATCTCTTTTGACAAAAGTAGAATGATATCATCCTCAGTAATAATGAGTTCATTCATGAAAGCCTTTTTGGGGATAGCAAAGCAAAATCTTGGCGGTTCACCGTTGCCGATAAACCTCGGAGAAATTCTTTCTTTCACAGATGTGAGCTTTGGGGACTTTTTCATTCCGGGGATAGTGAGTTTGTTTATGTTCTTAATAGTTTCAGTACTCTCTGCTTTCGTTTTCGTACAGGACAAGTTCGCTCTTAATTTACAAAAATACAATCCTACTACCGTAGGATTATTTTATATACTTTTTCTTTCGTTTGTGAGTTTCTTGAGTATAGTACTTGTTTTTTCCATAGCGATACCTTTGTTTGACATGCACCTTAAACCTAGTATATGGATACCTGCTTTAGCGTTCTTTGTATTCTCAGTTGCCAGTGTCTCAATGGGAGTATTACCTGCTGCTGTGAGTAATGATATACTGAGTTCTTTGAGGTTCCCTGCTTTGGTTGGTGTTTTTGGAATATTCTTTGGGGATGTATTACTACCTATGGAGGCGATGCCTTCGTGGATGAGACCGATAGTTTATATTTTCCCACAGCATTATTCTGCAAAAATTTACAGGTGGAGTATAATAAAGGACTTGGGTATATCTGACTTGTGGATAGAATTTACAGTACTCACAGCTATAGCAATAGTTTTCTTTGTTCTTTCACTGCTTTTTATAAGGAAAAATTTTCAGAGTAAATAGGAGGTTTGTATGAAAAGATTTCTAGGGTCTCTTTCGTTCATTTTAGTAGCTAGTTTTTTTGCGAGTGCTTTTGAGGGGATAGTAACTGTTGAATTCTTTTCGAAGGAAATGACAAATTCAGGAAAGGTTTACATAAAGGATATGAAAATAAAACTAATTCCACAAAACCAGCTTGGTGGTACAAACGGCTACCCGATAATAGATTTTTCAAGCCAAAAAGCTATATTTGTTTTTATTGATAACAAGTACTACATGACCCTTCCATTGGATTCAATGATAAAAAATCTTGAAGAAGACCCCTTGACCCTAATAGAAAGTTCTGATGTATCTGAAATCTTAGGATACAAGGCGAAAAGGTTTTACCAAAATGTAAAAGATAAAGATCTTACAGTTGACGCTTGGGCAACAGATGAAGAAAATTTGAACCTAAATCCCTTCGTTGGAATACAGAGATTAGGCGATGAAGGAATAATCGTTTCAAAAGCGGCACATTTCCTTTACAAAAAAGGTTTTACCCCTCTAAAAATAGTTGTTAAAGATAATAAAGGTAACGAAATTATAAAAGTAGAGGTAAAATCAGTAACTAAAACCGAAGTGAAATCAAAAGAGTTTGAGATACCAAGCGGTTATAAGAGCTTGAGCGAATACATAAAAGAAAAGAACAAAAAACTAAGGTAACCTATGAAAAAGGTAATAATCAGTTTAATATTTACCTCAATTTTGCTAGGTTCACTAGTGTATAATTCTTACACACTTGAGTGTTACTTTTTTACACACCTATCGGACAAGTATTATGAAAAGGTCTTTAACGATAATTCTTATGCTAGGTTTGGGTATGGTGTTACTTTTGACCAAAAGATGATGACATTAGATGCCCAGACATTGAATATCTCACTGAAGTTAGATTCATTGAGCAAGATACAGGTATTAGAAGGGAGATTCGTAACTCCAGAAAGGGTTGACTTTGACCTTGAGGCGAATTATTCTCTCGGGGACCTTTCTTTGGCTTTTGGCTATGCCATTTATAGCGGTATAACGAAGCTTGATAATGAGATTTTATTTAAAGCAAATTATTACATATCACCTCTTGATATGATTTTGATAGTACCTGAATTTACGACTTACTATGACTTTAGGGGGTTTTATGGCTCATTAGGATCTAGGGTTAACATTACATTACCAACAAGCCCAATTGTTAGCTTAAGGTTTGGTGTAGTAGGTAGTGGGTATACTGATGGGTATTATTTGCTGAATAGAAACGGATTTGGTATTCTCTTTCCGCTGATGTTCTCTATCTACTTTGATAAGATTGACATTTCTTTGGAAGGGGGGTACTTCTTGTCACTGAATGAAAGTGTTCAGAGTTACCCTTATGTGAATTTAAGGTTAGGGATAGAATTTTCTTCAGAGTAGGTTTATTGAATTTACTACATGAGGGCGTGAGCCCTCATGTATTTTTAAGTGTTTTCCTTTCAGAAGCTACTTTATAATTCATACTTATGTTTAAGCTAATTACTGCTTATAGAAGTGTAATAATTGATGAGATGTTAAAGTTCATTGATGGGTTCAAGGTGGAAGCTAGCAATATAACAAGTTCAAGGTGGTATTTTGATGCTATTGATAGGATATCTATTTTTTCTACCTCGGGAAAAATGATAAGGGGAGGCTTAATTCTTTTTACTGAAGAAATGTTCAGGGGTAATTACTCAAAAGATGGTGTATACTTGGCGATAGCAACAGAACTTTTACAATCCGCATTGCTTATACATGACGATATAATGGATAAAGACACAGTAAGGAGAGGACATAAAACTATATTTTTCCAATATAAAGAAGTTGGGGATAAAGAAGGTGTAAAAGATAGTTATCACTTTGGTGAGTCAGTTGGAATATGTGTAGGAGATATTGCATTGGCGCTTTGTTTCAAATCTATTGGTTATGTGTCTAATGCTAGGGTTATCAATAGCATCGTGAAAAAATTAGGTTTAGAATTGTCAATTGTTAGTGGTGGGCAAATGGAGGATATGTACCTATCGAGTAGTGATTATATCCCCACTGAAGAAGAAGTAATATCTATGTACAAAATGAAAACATCAAGGTATTCTTTTTCCCTACCTTTTGGATTAGGTGCTATTTTGTCGGAAGTTGACGATAAAGTTATTGAACTACTTGAATCGTTGGGCGAAGACTTGGGAATCATTTTCCAAATACACGACGATGAAATAGGTTTGTTTAGCAATCAAGAAACAATAGGAAAACCTATAGGTTCAGATATAAAGGAAAATAAAAAAACTTTGTTTTTTGTATACCTTATGAGACTAGCAACAGAAAATGAAAAGACAAAATTATCAAAAATCTTCGGAAATGAAAACATAACCAAGGAAGAAGTAAAAGTTGTGTTAGAGTTAATAGAAAAGTACAAGATTAGGGAGATAGTCCTAAAGAGAAAAGAGGAATTTGCAAACAAAGCAAAAGAAAAAATATCACTTTTACCTGTTGAGGATAAATACAAAAAACAACTTTTTGAATTAATTGATTACAACCTATCAAGGAATAAATAACAGGCTAGGCCTGTCACAGGCTATGCCTGCCACAGGCTAGGCCTGTTTCTTCTTTTAATTAAGAAAGTGCTTTAAGCACAAGTGCTTTAAGCACCTTTTAATTGGCATAATGTTTGCATAAATAAATAAGTGGAGGTAGTATATGAATATAAACAAACTTACAATAAAAGCAAGAGAAGCACTTCAGAAAGCAGGTGAAATTGCAGAAAAAAACGATAACCAGGAGATAAACAATGAGCACCTTTTGAAGGCGCTCTTAGAGGATAAAGAAAATTTAGTTTATACCACTTTGAAAAGCATGGAGGTTAGAGTTGAGGACATTGATAGAGAACTTGGATACTTAATATCACAAAAACCTAAGATACAAGGATTGAGTAACACATACATAGGCTCTGATTTGAAGAGGACATTAGACTATTCTTTAGAAGAAGCTAATAGTTTCAAAGATGAATTTATATCAACAGAACACTTAATGCTGGGTATTCTAAGAAGCTCTAACGGGCAACTCAAGCCACTACTTGATAAGTACGGTATAACTTACAACAACTTCAAGACACTGATTTCTCAAATAAGAGGTAATAAGAGGGTTACGGATGAGGCTCCTGAAGATAAATTTAATGCTCTTCAAAAATACACTAAAGATTTGACAGAACTTGCCAGATTGGGTAAACTTGACCCTGTTATAGGTAGGGACAATGAAATAAGAAGAACTATACAGATATTACTGAGAAGGACAAAGAATAATCCTGTACTTATAGGTGAAGCAGGTGTCGGTAAAACTGCTATAGTTGAGGGAATTGCCAAGAGGATAGTAGATAATGATGTTCCAGAAGGACTTAAAAACAAGAGAATTTTGGCTCTTGATTTAGGTTCTTTAATAGCTGGTACAAAGTTTAGAGGAGAATTTGAAGAGAGGCTAAAGGCAGTAATAAATGAAGTTATTGACTCGCAGGGTGAAATAATACTGTTTATAGATGAAATTCACATGATTGTTGGAGCTGGATCTGCTGAAGGTGCACTTGATGCTGGAAACATGCTAAAGCCAGCACTTGCTAGGGGAGAGATAAAAGTCATAGGTGCTACGACAATAAACGAGTACAGAAAGTACATAGAAAAAGACAAAGCGTTAGAAAGGAGATTTCAACCGGTTTTGGTACTTGAGCCGTCTGTTGAGGACACAATAGCGATATTGAGAGGGATAAAAGAAAAGTATGAGGTACACCACGGTGTAAAAATATCTGACAAGGCACTGATTGCAGCGGCTCAGTTATCTCATAGGTACATAACTGACAGATTCTTACCTGACAAGGCTATAGACTTAGTTGACGAGGCGGCAGCGAGAATAAAAATGGAAATTGATAGCATGCCTCAAGAAATTGATGAACTCAGTAGAAGTATAGCAAGACTGGAAATTGAGAAACACGCATTAGAAAAGGACCAATCAAAAGAAGCAAAAGAGAGATTACAAAAGATACAAGAGGAGTTGGCAAATTTCAACGAAAAATTGAATACCCTCAAGGCAAAGTGGGAGAAAGAGAAAGAAATAATAACCAAAATAAAGAAAATCAAGGAGGAATTAGATGAACTTACAACATTAGAAGAGAAATATGTGAGGGAAGCAAACTACAACAAAGTAGCTGAAATAAGGTACGGACTCAAACCGCAAAAACAAAAGGAAATAGAAGAGCTCAATCAAAGGTTAAAGGAACTTCAAAAAGACGGCTCATTGCTCAGGGAAGAGGTCACGGAGGAGGATATTGCTAGGATAGTTTCTGAGTGGACTGGTATACCTGTTAAGAGAATGTTAGAGAGCGAAAGAGAAAGATTACTTAAACTAGAAGATGAACTAGAGAAGAGAGTTGTAGGACAGAATCACGCAATATCGGCTGTAGCCAACACAATAAGAAGAGCTAGGGCGGGGATACAGGATGAAAACAGACCTCTTGGTTCGTTCTTGTTCTTAGGTCCTACAGGGGTTGGTAAAACTGAGTTAGCTAAGACATTGGCATGGTTCTTATTTGACACGGAGAAAGCAATGATAAGAATTGATATGTCAGAGTACATGGAGAAGCATTCGGTGGCTAGATTAATTGGTGCACCACCGGGATATGTTGGATATGAGGAAGGAGGACAACTTACTGAGGCAGTAAGAAGAAGGCCATATTCGGTTATACTCTTTGATGAAATAGAAAAAGCACATCCTGATGTGTTCAATGTACTACTACAGATACTTGATGATGGCAGATTGACTGACGGACAGGGTAGGACGGTTGATTTCAGAAATACCATAATAATAATGACATCAAACATTGCAAACGAAATAGTTTCTAGGATGGATCATCCAGAGATAACTGAATCAATAAAAGAGGTGATATTAGGGGAACTCAAGAAATTCTTTAGGCCAGAGTTTATAAACAGAATAGATGAGATAATAGTATTTAGGAAACTCGGTAAGGAGGATATAAAGAGAATAATTGATATACAACTTGAGAAGATTAATGCTAGGTTCGTTGAAAGGAAGATAAAAATTTCGTTCGATGATTCGGTTAAGGAGTACCTAACGAAGGTAGGATACGATGAAACATTCGGTGCAAGACCGCTTAAGAGAGCGATACAAAAGGAAGTTTTGGATAAGATTGCTTTGCATATCATCAGCAACAAAATAAAAGAAGGCGATACAGTAATAGTTAAGTATGACGAGAAAGAAGGTATAAAATTTGAAGTAAAGGAATCTGAATAAGTTTATATACAAGGGGCGTAAGCCCCTTGATCTTGAAATATGAGGGGATTCCAAAAGTCATTCTGCCTACTCCCTCCTGTCATTCTGAACGGAGTGAAGAATCCCACTGAACTGGGTGAGATTCCTCGCTTCGCTCGGAATTGACAGTAAAAAGGTCAGAATTGAGTAAAAAAAGTTAGCTCAGAATTGACAGTAAAAAGAACAGATAGATTAATTGTGCAAATTACAAAACAGAATTTTGGAACAGTCTTTTGGAATATTGAGAATTTTTTATTTTTATAATTATAATCATGAGCAATAAAAATGGGAAGTAGGTTCTACGCTCAATTGATGACTATAGAGGGAATTAGATTCAAGTTGTGTGTTTATTTAATTATGTTTGTATAGATGACTATTAGTGGTGTAGGAATTTGACTTCCCTTAGCATTTAGAGGAGTTGTATAGTAGTGTGTTTAGCGAAGAGTGTGAGGTTTTGGAGAATAGGAAAATAGGTAATTATCATGAAATAACTTTTGGATCTAAGAAGATATCTAGTGCTATAAAAATTGGCCAATTTGTGAATATTAAGTTAGAAAAGGTATTTTTTAGGAGGCCTTTTACTCTTCTTTTTAAGGGGAGTGATAGTTTTTCAATATTAGTTAAAATTGTTGGTAATGGCTCGAAAGAACTTTCAGAGGTGAGGGAAGGTGAAAAGTTGGATATAATAGGCCCATTGGGTAATTCTGTTTTTGACTTTGATATACTTGGTGGGGATTTTGTTTCAATGGTTGCTGGGGGTGTTGGTATTGCCAATATGGTTTCTTTGGGTATGTTGCTTAAAAGTATGGGGAAAAAGTCAAAACTCTTTTGGGGTATCAAGAGTAAAGAAGAGTTTTTTGATGATTATCTTAAGTACTTTGATGAGTTTTTCATTTCATCGGAAGATGGTAGTGTTGGTCAAAGAGGTTTTGTAACGGATTTGCTTAAGGGGAAGTATGACTCTGAATTCGTGTATTCATGTGGCCCGATGCCTATGTATAAAACAATCAAAAATTTGGGATTGCCTGAAGAGAAGATAGTTGTATCTTTAGAGACGGTTATGGGGTGTGGGGTTGGTGTGTGTTACGGATGCGCGGTGAGGGGTAAAAATGAATATTATTTGGTTTGCAAGGATGGCCCAAATTTTAGACTTTCAGATTTGGTACTTTAGTAAACAAATGGTTTTTAACGAAAATTTTCTTGACTACTAAAATACTCTATTTTAGAATAACTTTTATAGGGGGGTGAAGTTTATGGCTAAGAAGAAGAGATTTAAGTATTTTGTGGATAAACCTTTTCAGACGAAGTTCATTTTGGAGTTTGTCATCTTGATAGTGATAAGTGCTATTGTTTCGTTTGGTTTTTTTGTGTATGTGGATAGCCAGAAGTACTCAAAGGGTGTTCTTTTTGAAGAAATAACTAAAGATTTCTATAAAACAACGGATATGATTACCATACTTGATGGTATGAAGAAAACAATGAGTAAATCTAAGATTGATGCTAATCTTTTGTCAGAAGTTGATGAGTATTATTCTACGCTTAAAAAACTCGAAAACAATGTGGTAAAGGCAAGTGAGTTGAGGAAGGATCTTCTCAACAAAGATCTTAATCTATCTATAAATGATAGTATTGTATCACTATCTTACCAGTTGGTGAACGGTAAAGGTGAAGATGCAGTAAAGAAGTTAAATATTGCAATACTTAATATAAGGCAGTCTGTCCAGGAGTGCTTGTTTGATAACATGGCTGATTCTTTAGCAGTTTTAGAAGAAGTTTTCAAGGATAGCAAGTATCAAAGCAAGTTTAACTCATTTAAAGAAAAGTTGAATCTGTACCAAAATTTGGTAGTTTCTACTTATAATTTTTTAAAAACTAAACCTAGTTTTGTGGATGATCTGAGATCTCTTGTTAATAAGCCTAATGCGGGTATTGATTCGGTTACTTTGGATTCTCTAAATAGGTCAATGTTGAAGATTGAATACATGTTGGATAGCGTAAAATCACCTTCAGATGTTTTGGTATATGAGACAAGAACTTACGAAAGGAAAGCTTATAATCTTTTGGATCTCTATTGGAAGCCTATAGTTGCTTTAAGTGTACTTCAAATATTGCTTATAACAATATTTGGGTTGTTTTTCTCTCACAGTATTGCAGGTCCTGTACATAGGATAAAGAAGGAGTTGAGGGAGATATCTGAAGGTAAGTTGCCTATAACTCATGAAATAAAGTTGAGGAAAAATGATTTCTTACTTGATATTGCTAAAGAGATAAACACTACTTTAAAATCTATTTCAGAAAGGTACAATATTAAGTAGGTGAAAAAATGCCCAAAATAAAACCATTTAAGGCTACTCTATATAATAAAGATTTGATAAGTGATTTCAACATAGTTGTTGCTCCACCGTATGATGTTATAACGCCTGAGGAGAGAGAGATTTTCGCCAATAAAAGCCCTTACAATATTGTTCATCTCACTTTACCTGAGGGTGAAGGTGATAAAAAGTATGAAAATGCCAAAAAGAAGATGCTTAGTTGGCTGCTAAAGGATGTTATATTTACTGATAAGGATGAAGGAATATTTATATATGAACAAAAATTTTCGTTTAGAGGGAAGAATTATAAAAGAAGGGGAATAGTTGCTATAATGATGGTGGAGGATTATGGTAATGGTGTTTTTAGGCATGAGAAAACTTTTGGCGGTCCTAAAGAAGATAGGAAGAAGTTGATGGAATCTGTAGATGGCCATCTGGAACCTCTTTTCTTCCTATATGCGGATAAGGGATCTGAGATCAACAATAAGATATACGATATGGAGTTTGATTATACTTCTAGGAGTGTTGTTGATGAGTTTGGTGTTAAGCATACTTTATGGAAAATACCTGATAAAAAACTTGAGGAATTCATAATTAACAAACTTTCGCAGTCTAATATATACATAGCTGATGGGCATCACCGCTACGAAACATCCTTGTTGTATGCTAAAGAAAAGGGACTAGATGAGACCAAACCTTATTCTTATGTTTTGGCTGCATTTTTTAATATGTACTCCAAGGATTTAGTGATTTTGCCTACTCAGAGACTTGTTAAGGTTGATTCGTTTTTGCAAGATGAGTTTATGAAAAAAGTAAATGAGTACTTTAAGATAGCGGCAATACAGTACTCAGATGAAGTTGCAGATGTTTCTATAGCAAGATTAGTGAGTGTAATGCGGGATAGGAAGGAGAAGGGGATGGTTTGTTTTGGCTTGTATTCAATGTATGATCCTTCCAAAATCTATCTTATTACCCTTAAGGAAGAATTAAAAGACGGAATAATAAAGGAACTTTCAGATATTTTTGGACCTGAAGTGGCATCACTTGATGTTTTGATATTGACGGAAATAGTGCTTAAGAGGATATTGGGTTTAAGTGATGAAAAAGTCACATCAAAGGCTTATGTTGATTATACTAGGTATGAGAAGGATGCAATAAGTACAGTTAAGAAAGGTGTTAGAGATCTAGCCTTTTTGCTGAATCCAACATCAATAGAGGAAGTTATCAAAGTTTCTGAAAAGAATTTGGTTATGCCACAAAAATCTACTGATTTCTTCCCTAAAATAGAAAGTGGATTGGTAATGTATCTATTCGGTGAACAGTGATACTCTCCTTAAGGGTTGCTCTAAATATAATATTTTAAGGAGAGTCTTATGAACATAACAGTTGTAGTAATGTTGTTTTTGCTTGCGGTTTTGGCTTATGTGGTTGTTTTGCTTGTAGGAATTGCTAGTATTCATAAGGCAAAATTGGAATCTAAGAAGATACTTGAGGATGCTCTTGAGGAAAAGAAAAGGATAATAGACCTTGCCCGTAAAGAAGGAGAGGAAATAAGAAGTAGAGCAATTGTAGAATCTAAAGAGGAAGCAAATAAATACAGAGAAGAGATAGAAAAGGATTTAAGAAATATAAGGCGTGACCTTCAGTTGCTTGAGAGAAAACTTTTATCTAGAGAGGAGAATGTAGAAAGGAAGGAATCGTATCTTCAAAGAAAAGAAAGAGAGTTAACAATAAAGGAAAGGGAAATAAATGAACTACAAAAAAGGTTAGATGAGGATAGAAATAGGTTGTCCCAAGAGTTAGAAGAAGTTGCAAGGATGTCTGAGGAGGAGGCAAAAAATTTACTTATAGAAAATATGAGGAAAGAAGCAGAAATTGCTTCTTTAAATCTAACCAAAAAAATTGAAGAAGAATATAATCAAAAAGCCATTGAGAAAGCGAGAAGGGTAATAGTTGATGCTATTCAGAGAATAGCATTAGATGTTGTTAATGAAACTGCAATTTCTTCAGTTCAACTCCCGAATGATGCCATGAAAGGTAGGATAATAGGAAGAGAAGGTAGAAATATAAGGGCTTTTGAAACAATAACTGGTGTTGATCTCATAATAGATGATACCCCAGGGGTGGTTGTTTTGTCATCGTTTGATCCTGTGAGGAGGGAAATCGCGAGAAGAGCGTTGATGAAACTTGTCGATGATGGTAGAATACACCCAACTACCATAGAGGAAATATACGAAAAAGTAAAGAATGAATTTGATGAGGAAGTCTATGGTATAGGTGAAAAGACCTATAATGAGTTGGGATTACAGCCGATGTCTAGTGAGGAATATAAGTATGTTGGTAGGATGAAGTTTAAGGTAAGTTACTCACAAAATGTATTATCTCATTCTATTGAGACGGCAATGATCGCATCAAGAATAGCTGAAGAGTTAGGGATGGATTCCGGCACCATAATTAATGTAAAAAAGGCTGGATTGTTGCATGATGTGGGGAAGGTATCTTTAGATGTATCGGAAGGTGGACATGCTATAGTTGGTGCTAAGTTGGCTGAAAAGTGGGGATATTCTGATAGAATCGTGAATGCCATAGCTGCTCACCATGGGGAAGTTGAACCAATGTTTGTAGAGTCATCGTTAATAATGATCGCTGATGCTATTTCTGCAGCAAGACCGGGAGCAAGAAAAGAGGATATGGAAAATTACATAAGAAGGTTGGAGAACTTGGAAAAAATAGCGTTGTCGTTTAGTAATATTGAAAAAGCTTATGCTATACAGGCGGGTAGAGAATTGAGAGTTTTCGTAGATAGTATGAAGGTGTCTGACGAGGAAGCAAAAATCATCGCAAAAGAAATAGCGAAAAAGATAGATGAGGAGGTAAACTTCCCCGGCCAAATAAAAGTTACACTAATAAGAGAAACACGAATAGTAGAAACAGTGCGGTAATCACTTTTTTGATTCAACTAATAAACTTATTTCGGTAGCCCCTCCTACTCTCACTCTGTCCATAACTTCAACCAAAAGTTGATATTTGATTTCTTTATCCCCCCTTATCACAACCGGTACCGATGGATCTTTGACAATTATCTTCTTAATTATTGGTGATACATCCTCAAGTAATACAGGATTGTCGTTTAAAAATATCCTTTCATCTTTAGTTATAGTTATGTTTATACTCATTTTGGGCTGTGAGTCTGATGTAATGGATTTTGGTAAATTTACATTTATTGATGATGTTTTTATTACAGTTGAGGTAAGCATGAAAAATATTGTAGTGAGGAACATCATATCTATTAATGGCGTAGGATCTATACCAACTTTTATTTGATTTCTGAGTTTCCCTGAAAGTTTCATAATTTCATTATATCTTATCAAACGATGAAAATTCAATTCCTGCTAAAAGAACTTTTTGGTCAAAGTGCCATCTTGAAAAAAGAAAATAGCAGATAAGGAACCCATGTTGGTATAATCATAAACGGTGTTTTTTATTTCATCCACTCCTTTACCTCTCATAACACCAAAACCTCTATAAAACATCATACTATCGTCAATCCCCAAAAGTAAATTGACAATATCTTTCATTTCCCAATATTTCCCCTTAATGTAATTAATTATGTGACCACCATAGGTGTCTTTATTGGTGAAATTGTCAAATTTATTAGTGTCATCTATATGTAAATTGGCTATCTTAACACCATTGAGAAGATTAGATAAAGCAAATCTCCTCAAGTAATAGTTACGAAGGTTGTTAACCTTATCATTAGAAAACAAGAAGTTAAGAAATTCTAAAACCCTATCTTTAAATTCGTTATTCTTCTTAATAAACCTAGAAATACCCCTTTCATCTCCCTCTGATAAAAGAACAAAAATGTTTCCGCTATAGCCATCAAATTTGGAAAAATTTGATAGATCTCTGAAGAAATCACTAAAAGTGAGGGGTAATGAGAGATATACTACTGCACTAGGTTCTAAATATCCTCTATAAATATAAAAAAACCTTTTTGTTACCAAGAGGACATCATAATCGCCTGAACGAAAGCCAATCAAGGCTCTTTTTTTGATGTTTTCATCGTAGTCATATCTGTAAACTTTAGCATTGATATTGTGATCTCTTAGCATCCTCTCAAGCGATTTCAGACTACTTGAATTGGCAACAATAACAATTCTTCTCTTGCCTTTGCTTATAAGCTCTTTCAAAAGTTCAGTAATTTTTAGTAACTTATCATTCGTCATCACTCCAGAAATTTTGGGGAATTTATCAATTTCTATTATTACTCTTCTGTCTTTTAGAAATTTTAATAAATTCACCTTTTTTAGAAAGGTAATAATATCATTTACAGACATAGACCTTGAAACAATATCTAAAGAATCAATGTTTTTGTTTTTTGATAGTTTAGATTTTATAAGGTTAAGATAATCACCGTTTTTGGTGTAAACTACCTCGGGATCAAGAAAGAATAATTTAAATCTATCTAGTCTATCAAGGAGATTCAAATCAGAATAACTTACAAAGGAAACACTTGAATTGGGGAAATATCCAGATGATTGTGTATCTAGTAAGACAAGAGAAGGGGACCTCAAATCCATAAAGTCCCCTAAAAAAACTTTTCTTTTGTTATAAGGACAAAGATATATCATCCAATGATTTGTTGTAATTTCTTGTACCTGGGACCGACAACTTCAAGCTCTTTCTTTAGCCTCCTCTTTCTCTTTCTTGATTTATCCGAGAGAAGATGTCTCATCCCCTCTTGCCTTCTTAATATCTTGCCACTCCCAGTAACCTTAAATCTCTTTTGCGCTGATGTATTTGGCTTATTTTTTTTTGCCATATCAACCTCACATTACTCGAATAAATGCCCTTTAAATGACTTTATTCCCTTGTAAATAGCAACATCCCCTAATTCTTCTTCAATCCTTATTAGTTGATTGTATTTCGCTATTCTGTCAGTTCTTGAAAGTGAACCTGTTTTTATTTGGCCGGAATTGGTTGCGACTGCAAGATCAGCAATAGTAGTATCCTCGGTTTCACCAGATCTATGCGATATGACATAGGTGTAACCTGCTTTTCTAGCAAGGTCTATTGTCTCCAAAGTCTCTGTCAAAGTACCTATTTGGTTAAGTTTTATCAATATTGAATTGGCAATACCTTTGATTATCCCTTCCCTGAATATTTTAGGATTAGTAACGAATATATCATCACCAACTAATTGTATTTTGTTGCCTAATCTATCAGTCAACACCTTCCATCCATCCCAGTCATGTTCAGACATACCATCCTCTATTGAGATTATTGGATACGACTTAACCCAATCCTCAAACAATTCAACCATTTTTTCAGAAGACAACTCTTTACCTTCACCTTTAAGGACATAAACTTTTTTCTCGGTGTCATAGAATTCACTAGCGGCAGGGTCCAGAGCAATGCAAATATCTTTACCGGGTTTGTGTCCAGCCTTCTCTATAGCCTCAACTATAACCTCCACTGCTTGCCTGTTGGAACTTAAATTTGGAGCAAAACCACCTTCATCACCAACACCTGTAAATAAGCCTTTAGAAGACAAAACTTTCTTCAAAGAGTGGAAAGTTTCAGAAGCCATTCTTATTGCTTCCCTGAAAGAAGGTGCCCCAACAGGAACAATCATAAACTCTTGGAAGTCAACATTACTTTCAGCGTGTTTACCGCCATTCAAAACATTACACATTGGTGTAGGTAGAACTTTGGCATTAGTACCGCCTATGTACCTATACAATGGAATGCCTAACAAATTAGCAGCAGCCTTTGCAACAGCCAGAGAAACACCAAGTATAGCATTAGCACCCAAGTTGCTTTTATTTGGTGTGCCATCAAGCTCTATTAACATTTTATCTATCTCTGTTTGATGGAAAACACTCTCACCTATTATTTTTTCCTTTATGACTTCGTTAACATTCTTAACGGCTTTTAAAACACCTTTGCCAAGGTATCTACTCTTATCACCATCTCTAAGTTCTACAGCCTCATTATCGCCAGTAGATGCACCAGAAGGAATTGCAGCCCTACCGGTAATTCCACTCTCGAGAACTACATCAACCTCAATGGTAGGATTGCCTCTAGAATCAAGTATCTCCCTACCAACTACATCAACAATAATATCCGACATAACGCCCTCCTAACAATTTGAAAAATGATAAAACACTTTTTAATACTTTTTCAACTTGGTAAAGTTCTATTGAAAAAATCTGTGCTTATAGCACCTGTGTTTAAAACACTTATGCTAAATAGCACTTGTGTTTAAAGCACAAATTACTTTTAGTGGCCCACCCGCCCTAATTGTTTTAAGAGAGGCAAAGCCTCTCTTCACTCTCTTCAGTGCCCAATACCTACTTCCTTCATGAAAGGAAAAGTGCTTATAGGGTTAAGGGATACGGAGTATCTTTGATACGGGGTATCCCAACACCCTTGCATGTTTTCTATTATAGTTAGTTTACTAACTATTCAAAAAGATTTTGATTAGGAAAAAACGAATTCCAATCGTAATTATAGATTAAAACTTCTTTGGGTAGTAAGTTGTTTTACTAACTATAAACACCCAATTCTTGAAACTGCTACAAGGGTGCGGAGAAGCGAAGTTTCTCCGCAATAAGAATGGGTAGGCGGGGTGCTTCATAGCACTTACTTAATTAAGTGTTTAGAACACTCTTTAATATAAGAACTTGCGAAGGTGTTGGAAGGCGAAGCATCTCCGATGCGAAGCCTTCCAACGATAAAATGGGTGGGTGCTTATAGCACTAAAGTATTTCTAAATCAATAATCACTTATAGGGTTAAAAGATACGGAGTATTCCTTACTTAATTGGGTGGGGGGCTTAAAGTAATGGTGCTAAATAGAACATTTTTATTTAAATACTCTGGAGAGAGTAGAGAGGCTCCGCCTCTCTACAGCAAATAGGGTGGGCGGGTGGTAAATTGCTTAAAGTAATTTGTGCCAATTCTTAATAAAGGAGCAGGTATAACCTGACAGGCCAAGCCTGACAGGTTTAACCTGATGCAGGTAATAGCCTGTGGATTTTCCAATAAAATCATATTTTATTGTTAGTTGTAGTAAGTTTATTTATAATTGAATGTCAGAGATGGAAGAGGTATCTTTTAAGCTTTCTAGGTATAAGCCTGAAACATATATAGTTATTGAGGGAGACAAGGTAAGTAATGAGTTTTATATAATTCAAGAGGGAAGTGTTAGAGTTTTTGAAACTGTGGATCCAATAATAAAAGGGACGAAGGAAGGTGTCCTTTTGAGGAAAGGGGATTTTTTCGGTGTTGTTTCGTGTATGAGTCAGAGAGCTAACATGGAGACAGCGGTAGCCAATGAAGAATCTCTGTTGTTGGTTGTTAATCGCGAGAATTTCGGATTATTAATCCAAAAAAGTGCTCCAATAGCAGTGAAGATACTTAGGTATTTTAGTAAAAAGCTTAGGGAGTATGATAGCACTTTAACAAAGTTAACTTTCAAGTCTCAGACGGAGGAAGATCCAAATCACCTCTTTGAGATAGCGGAATTTTATTATTCAAAGAGGATGATGGAGCAGGCTGCGTATGCCTACAAAAAATATTTGGAGTACTGTCCTGATGGGGGGTATACAACGAATGCAAAGATGAGGCTTGCTTCCATAGATCCAATGATTGTGCTTGCTGAACCTGAATTAGTTGAGGACAAATCAATTGAGAAATATCACGATGGGCAAGTTATATTTTGTGAACATGAGTATGGAGAAAAAGCGTATGTCATTTTAAAGGGTAGTGTCAGAATAACCAAATTTGTCAATGATAATGAAGTTTTGTTGGCAGTCCTTAAAGAGGGTGATGTGTTTGGTGAAATGTCTATCTTGGAGAACAGACCAAGAAGTGCAACAGCGACAGCAGTTGGGGATGTTGAGTTACTTTACATAAAGAAGGAAAACTTTGAAAGTATGGTACACACGAGACCTGAAATAGGCACAAAGATTATAGAGCTTCTCAGCGATAGAATATGGGCAATATACAGGCAATTAGCAAATATAGTTCTTAAAGACCCAACTGCCAGAATTTATGATGCACTAATGATCCAAATAGAGAAAAACAGAGTCCAAATAAAACCGAAGGAATCATTTACCATAAACTTCACTACTGAGGATTTAATAAAATTTTTGGGTTATTCAATGGATGAAGGCAAGAAGTATATAAAATCAATACTGGATAGTGATAAGAATATAACTATATCACCAAGTGGCAAGATAGTTATCATGGATCTAGAAAAATTGTTTAAGGATGTGACATTCTATAAGAAAAAACTTCTCATGGATCTCAAGATACAACTTAGCAGAAAAGGTAATTAATCTAGTTCTTTTATCTTCAATGATACCCCCTTCATGGAAGGAGATATTTCAATTACTGTATAGGAAACTCCTTCACCGTTGAGTTGTAATTGATTGGTGTCGCAAAATAATGATAAAGATTTAATGTCAGATGTTTTTAAAACAAACCGCGAGCTAGCTTGAAATGAGCGAGTTTCACCTTTGTTCATATAAAATTGCACCTCATTTGTGTTGTTATCGATTTGTATTGATACCCAAACTAATTTTGACGAAGCTAAAACCATATTTACAGGTATAGATGCCCCATCTATGAGTATTATATTTTGTTTTTCCTGAGATTTTTGTACTTTATAAAATGAAATTTTGAGGCCAACATTACCTCCTGTAATGTTTTCATACCTAACTTTTAGATCCAAAACCCCATCTCCATCAATATCGAGCGTGATTTCTTGCTTTAGTCCTACAGAAAATATCTTGTCATTAATACTTAAGATAATATCATTACCACTGTTTTTGATTTCTATAACCTTTAAAATTAGTTCACCTTTCTCAGATTTATATTTAAAAGATTCACCTCCCGACAAGTTTTTATAAATGATCGTAGCATTTCGATTATCAAGTAAAACTTTGTAACTACTTCTTGTAAGAAGTAGAACTATAATCAAGACAAAAAAAGAAACAAAGATTATTGATAAGAGGGAGATAAAAAATACTCTTGAGGTGGAGGTTCTGAAAAAATCAGAAATTTTGCTCAATGTACCTCCTTTTTTAGGTAGTAGTGCTTCAATTGGGATATCTTTTTCTTCCAAAGTCGTTTTTTCGTAAAGGTTCACAGCGAAGTCAGGATCAACCCCCAAGAAGTTAGCATAGGATTTTATAAAGCCCTTTAAATATACCTCTCCGGGAAATTCTGAAAAGTTGTTGTTTTCTATGTTTTCTATATACTTTCTAGGAATATTTGTGTTTCTTGATACCTCCTCTATTGAAATACTTCTTGATAACCTAATGTTTTTCAAATAATTACCAACTGTTTCCATACAGACCTCATTAGAAAATTATGGAGAAATAAATTTCCTTTTTTCAATAATAAACAGACTGGCCAACTATTACCCACTTTTTTCAATAAATTAAGGAATTCTGTTGAAAAAATCTTGTGTCTTGGACACCTTGTGCTTATAGCACCTTGTGCTAGTAGCACCTTGTGCTTTAACACAAATTACTTTTAGTAGTCCCGTCCACCCGCCCTAATTAGTTGAAGAGAGGCGAAGCATCTCTTCGCTCTTTCATAATACCTACTTCCTTCCTGAAGGAAAAACTGCTTACAGGGTTAACTTCGCCTTCTGACAATAAAATGTGTGGGTGGGATTTCCTTAAATGCTTATAGCACTAAAGTATTCCTAAATCAATAATCACTTACAAGGTTAAGGGATGCGAAGCATCCCTTATAACTTTAGGGTGGGAGGGTGGGGGTGCTTAAAGCACCTTCTTATTAAGTAATTAAAGCACACTATTAATTAAAAAACAATGTGTTGGAAGGGTGAAACATTCTGATGGTGTTCCAAAAGTCATTCTGAACGAAGTGAAGAATCCCCTTCTTAATTTATTTGGGGTAGGGGAGGTGTAACCTCCCTTATAACTTTAGTGTGGGTGGGGTGCTTCATAGCACTCCTTATTAAGCAATAAAAGCACACTATTAATCAAAAAAACAAGGTGTTGGAAGTTGGAACTTCCAGCATAATAATAGGTTGTTTGTGTGCTTAAAGCACATGGTGCTCAAAGCACTTTTTCATTTGCTTACTAGAGAGTGCAGAGAGGTAAAACCCCTCTACATTAGATAGGGTGGGGTGCTTAGTAGCACATCGTGCTAATAGCACTTCTTAAAAAGGATCTATGAAGGTGTTGGAAGGCGAAGCATCTTTGATGCGAAGCCTTCCAACGATAAAATGGGCGGGTGGGTGGGGAATTTCTAAAATTGATTTCTTATAAAAGAAATAAAACAGTCATAGCCTGACACAGGCAGTAGCCTGTTTCTCAACAGCCTCACTTTAAGTTGAAAATAAAGAACTCTTAAAAGATAATTTTGAATGGGGTTTTTCCGAAAATAGTTTAAATATGGGAGAAGAGGAAAAAGAAGGTAAGGAAGAGAAAGAAGAGCTTGAAATAGAGGCGCCTAGTGAAAAAGCTGAAGAAAAGCCAAAATTTAATCTCGGCGCAATTATAGAGTGGACACTTTCGCATGTTTTGCAATTGGTAATAGCGGCGATAATCTCAGGAGTAGTTGCTTTCATTGTGGTTTCTCAGATGCGGGCGAAGGTAAGTGAAGAGATAACTGTGCAAGCAGGTCCAATAAAAAAAGAAGCACCACCTATGACTTTCGATTTGGGGATATTCCAAATAAATACAGCAGATATTGATGAGCCACATTTCGTAAGGTTAAAGATATACATAGCGTATCCTGAAAAAAATACACCTCTCTCAATGGAATTGGCACAAAGGAAGTATCAAATAAGAGATGTAATAATATCTACAGTTTCTTCGATGAAAAAAGATGAGCTTGATGAACCAATAGAGAGGCAAGAGCTAAAAGAGAGATTGATAAAACTTATAAATAACTTATTAGTGAATGGTGAAGTAATGGATTTGTACTTTGACGAATTCACGGTATTCTAAAGCTTGGTAAAAGCAAAATAGCCACCCACTACAACAGAAATGAATAGAATAATGTTAACAACATTATCAAAGAGTAGGATAGACAAAATTATCACTAGGGCAAGAGTAACGATTTTGAAAACAATCTTAACCCTTTTTGAATCAAAGTTTATCCCTTTTTTATGTTTACGAGATGCGAGAAATTCATTCTTGTAATAATCAAATAAATCCCTGTCTTTATAGAGTGTTTGAAGAGATTTGTAAGATGCTATTATTTCTTTTACTTCTTGGTCATCTTCTGCTTTCCTAACATCTGGGTGTAGTTTTTTTATTTTTTTACGAAAGGCAGTTTTGATGATGTCGTAGTCTGAGAAGTAAGGTACACCTATTATGTCATACCACCTAAGTATTTCCTTGAGATTATTCACCTACTTCCTCTTCAAATTTTTTCCACCTTACGATGCTCTCTGACTCAATTATATCCAACAAATTCCATCCTTTTTTCGCAAGAGAAATGTTATTATTCAAATCAAAGTAGGCTTTTTTGAGATCATAAAGCATTTTAGAATCAGTATATTTGGACTTTTCGAGTACGGAAATGAGTTCACCTAGGATTGATAATGTTTTTTGGTTACCTATTCTGGGCACTATTTGTAGGATTTTGCCAATAAATTCAAGGTGATTTTCTTTTATCAAATACAGAAGCAAATTGTTTAGTTCATCATAAGATTCATAGCTATAGAGTCCTAACTCTTGAGAAAAGTTATCAAGGATGACATCAAGTAAACGGAGATTATGGTTTTCGTAAATGTGTTTTAAAATCAATCTAAAAAGTTGAGATAGGAATATGGGATTAGAAGACTTATACTCGTTTATGTAATACCTAATCAAGATAGTCATCTCTAGTTTATCGTTTTCAACAAGTATTGAACTTAACATCATTTTTGCTTTTTCCATACCCTACCTCAATAAACCCAGAAATGAAAGTAAAAGATACATTCCTCCACTTGCTGCTAGTGACACCAGTAAAATTATAAACGAAATAACCCAAGAAGGTAACTTTCTACTAAGCCTTCTAACAAGATCTATGGTTTTGTCAATATTTTCAAAATTTTTTCTATCAACATAATTGGTATTTCTAAGTTCTATTAGCTGCCTTATTGCGTTGTCAGACATTCCCAAATTGCAGTCACATATTGCAATGTTATATTTCCCTGAAAATTCAAACTCTTTTGATACTAAGGATTTGGTGAATTCTTCCTTGGCTTTAGCGTAATCACCAAGTCTATAATAGATGATACCTTTGAGAAAATTCATAGAAGGCGATGGGAAAAACTTCTCAGAACTCAAGATTAATCTCTCAGCGTCTTTAAACTTTTTTAGCCTAACATAACAACTTGCCAAATTGTAGAGTATGTTGACATTTTTAGGATAGGCATTGGATAACTTTTCTAATATACTCACAGCATCAAGGATTTTTCCTGAAGAAAAAAATGCAAAAGCGTATAAATAAGAAAAGTAGTCCCCCAGTTTATTCCCCTTCTGCAACGAAAAGCATAGATTCATGAGATCGTAGTATTGCTCTGTGTAGTACCACATATCGGCAAGATCTAAGACACCTTCAATGTGTTCATTGTTAGATATAAAGTTAGAAATATCCTTTATGGCACCTTTGTAGTCAGAATCTAAAAATTTCTTTAAGTATTCACCTCTCACAGTCTTAGGTTCAAGCGATGAATAAGAGGGGTAAATCTTTTCAAATTTATTTTTATTACTGATTTTTAATTCTTTTAACCCATAAAGTTTTGTGAATACATCCTTGGTATTTTCAATTGTTTTTACAATGGTGTGAAAATATTTTCTGAAGTCCCCTTCAAGAAAATATCTCTTTGCAAGCATTATGTCAAAATGGGAAGTAAAGTCAATTACTTCATCCACATTGCTAAAAAGTTGTACATTGGAAAAAAGGTTCGCTACCTCAACAACTTTTTTTATAGGTTTTGGTAACTCATTATAAAACAATTTGCCGAGATGTGAAACTTTATTAATTTCGTTACTTTTGTAAGCCTCTGATATTTTTTCTATATCGTTTTTTACTAGCATATTAGTATGGTTTTTCTACATATCCTTTTATCATTATGTCGTCTTCAAATCTAAAAGCGGAAACATCGTACATCTTTATAGAATCCTCAACTTTAGATATTCCTTTACCTCCAATAACCTTAGCACCCTTACCACCTAAAAACCTAGGTGATACAAAAACAAAAACTTTATCAACGAGATTATTATCAAAGAAACTACCTATTACCTCCCCTCCACCTTCAACAAGAAGATTTATTATTTTCATTTCTCCTAACTTGGCGACAATTTCGTTTACATCGAGGTACCTATCATTGATTAAACTAACAATTTCGTATTTTTTGTTATTTGCCTTACTCACATAAGATAAGAAGTCTTTACTAGTTTTTTCTGAAACGAAAAAAAGAGTAGGTAAATCATCACTAAAAACATTAGAATCAATAGGTGTTTTCCCAAAAGGGTCTACAACACATCTTAATGGTTGTTTGTAGAGATATTCTTTTTTTTTGTATCTTATTGTCATATATGGGTTATCTGCTATTATTGTGTTAACGCCTACAAGGATGGCATCTGCTTTTCTACGAAGTTCAGAATGTACATACTCCCTACTGGATTCAGAAGAGATCCATTTAGAATCACCAGTTATGGTGGCTAATTTACCATCAATACTCATGGCATATTTAACAGTGATAAAGGGCTTGCCAGTTGTAATAAATTTGAAGAAATCCTCATTTAACTCCAATAAATCATCTTCCAAAAAGCCAACCTTAACTTCGACACCTGCTGATTTCAATCTTGCTATACCTTTACCATTGACCATGGGGTTTTTGTCTATTGTCCCAACGAAAACCTTACTGATGCCTGCCTCTATTATTCTCTCTGTACATGGTGGGTTTTTGCCGTAAAATTGATGTGGCTCAAGTGTAACTATCATGGTAGCATTTTTTAGGGGGACTTTGGCGTTTTCTATGGCAACAATTTCAGCGTGTTTACCATAGTTAGGTTCGGTAGCACCCATTGAAACAACTTTACCATTCTTAACAATGACAGCACCAACAGCGGGGTTTGGGGAAGAAATCCCCTTGACCCTATTAGCCAATGAATAGGCTAATGTGAAAAACTCTATTTTTATATCCTCACTACCAATCTTCATATTACCTAAGGTTGAGTAACTCTCTCCAAGCTGATATTCCTTTGTCAATCACAGTTTTGACAAAGAGCAAAGATAATCTAGATTCTTCTTCTGCTATCATGATATCGTTGACATCAACTTCCTCAGGAGAAACAACAGCGAGTTTTTCTAATTCTCTGGATTTTAATTGGGACTTATTAGCACCATCAATGGCGCTTAAAAGAGCTTCACCAAAAGATTTTTCAACATTACTTGAATTGGATTCCCTAACTTGTCCTAAATGTTTAGGGTTTGTTGTTTTAACAAAGACATCGTAGTTGTTACTTATCTCCATACATCCCCCTTACTTATTTATCGGAATGCGAAAGCATTCTTTAATATAATGCTACATAATAAGAAGTTTCCAACTTCTTTAAATAGGTAAAATTAAAAAATTGAAATTCAATGAATTACGAATTCAATGAATTACGAATTCAATGAATTACGAATTTGAGGAATTACAAATTTGAGGAACTAGAAATTCGATGAATTATAAATTCGATGAGAACCTTTGGTCGATTTGATGTATCGGAGAGGGTGGGATTCGAACCCACGGTAGCACCTTTCAGTACTACGACGGTTTAGCAAACCGTTGCCTTAGACCTCTCGGCCACCTCTCCAAGTCATTAATTAGCTTACTTGTTAGTCTCAGAAAAAACCGAAACAACGAAATCTTTACCAATTTCAACAATTGTATTATCAGATATTTTTGCTTTGATTATATTGTCGCTTCTTGAGACGAAAGTGGCTATTATGCCGCCTGCTGTTACAAATTTATCACCTTCCTTCATTGATTCTATCTGCTGTTGTAACTTTTTCCTTTTCCTGTTTTCTGGGAAAATTATAAGAAAGTAAAAAGCAACAAACATGAGTATCATCAATATTAGAAATGAAAGACCACCATCACCTTGCATATAAACCTCTCTTATTTTAAGAAGTATGAAAGTAAACTGAACGAATTTTCTACTTAACTAAAGATCTTGATTTGGAAAATCTTGACTTAGAAAGTCTTGATTTAGAAAATCTTGATTTGAAAAATCTTTTTATCTCTTCTTAATATATATTTTAATTATGAAAAAAGTGATTGCTTTTTTGTTTTTGTCGCTTTTATTAATAAGTTCTTGTGTTATTGGTAGTATTGTGCAGGGGTTTTCCCTTGATCCACCTCTTGGTCTTGTTGGTTATCAGTTGTCTTCAAATTCTATTGGGATTGAGTGGTATGGTAATAATGGTGAATCGTATTTTTCAGGTTATGTGGTTTTTATAACAACGAACTCAAATGATCTCTATTTGAATAGAGATTCAACGAATCACTTTGATAAGCCATACCTTACAAACTCATCTGGTGGGCTTCCGACAGTTTCTGCTTCAATCACCACTGTTACAACAAAATATAGTTATGAGATCAAAAATTTGCCAAACGGGTCTAATTTGGTTGTTGGGGTGACATATTATATTGCTGTAGCATCTTACTCGTCATCAAAGTCAGTTTTTAGTCCCCTTTCAAATATAACTAATGTTACACTTACGAATTAATTTTTTATTTTCTTTTGGAAGTATGATTGAAAATACATGCAAATCTTTGGCTTTCCTTTATTGAAGTTGAGGGGTTCAGTTAAATGTATTTGTTGTTCGAAGGTAGGATGTTCAATATACTTTAAGTAAATTTTTGTAATTTCTTGAAACTTTCAAATGATGTAAGTGGGCGTTTAAAATCTATTTCGGTATGAGATATTTTAAGGTGTTTGGGTTTACGATGATTGCTTTTGTTGTTTTTGGGGGACTTTTTTCTTGTGTACCTCCAAAAGAAGTTAGTAAGGTTGAGTACAGGTATTTGCCAAACGGAGTTTACAATTACTCTTTGGAGGTTAGGGCTAGTGGTAATTTTTCTTACTTATTTATCAATTATACCGGTGATATGGTTATTAAATCTGATGTTGAGATGAGTGTTTTTGAGGCTGAGAAAGGCAAGTATTATTACTTTTTAAGGTTTAGTAACATTAAGGTTGAAGGTATTCCTTCTTCTATAGTTGAAGGCTTTAGTAATGTTTCTTTTTATATGGATTCTAAAGGTAACAAATATGTTGATAATATTTTCTTACATTATATTCTCGATATACTAATTCCTATTTTGCCTGATGAGGATATTACTAATGAATCTAGGTTTAGGACTTCATCTTTTAATATTGAGGGGCTTGATGTTTTAGGTGAGGTTAGTAATTCTACTGTTGTTTCGAATAGGGATTTTAAAGGGTTTAATCTTGGTTATATCTCTTCAATAAAAATTTTGGAACTTGAATATAGGGATATAGTAGTAGGGGAGTTTTTGTTTAATGGTAGTACTAAAATAGTTGGTGGTATATTGGAAGGTAATAATATTACTTTTACTTCTGGTACGATGATACCTTTAAGTAAATCCGATAAGAATTACTTACTTCCTATTACTCAAGTTGTTGGTTTTAAAGGGAAAGGATCTATAGAAATCAAGAGAAAAGAAAATATATAATTCGGGGCGCCCGGACTTGAACCGGGGACCTCATGCTCCCAAGGCATGCGCTCTAAACCATCTGAGCTACGCCCCGAAGTAAAGTTTAAGCTATTTTTGTGATATCTATTCCATGCTTACCTATAGAAGTTAATAGCCTAGATTTTAGCCTATTGACTTTATTAGGTTTAAAGACATTTTTAGTTTTTGTTTTGTCAACTAATGATTGATATTCCTTCCACTTTTTCTTGAGTTCTTCAATGCTAGCGTTACCAGTTGAAACATACTTAATTATTTCCTTTCTAATGGACTTAACTTTTTCTTTCCAAGCCTTATTTCTGATGTATCTCTTTTTACTTTGCCTGACTCTTTTTTCTGCTGATTTTATGTTGGGCATTAAAAACCTCCATAGCAAACAATATTTTAAGAAAAGTTTTCTCTCCAAATCAACTTTTGATGAGGCTGTTCCAAAAACTTGATTATCCCTAGTCATTCTGGACGAAGTGAAGAATTCAAACTGAATGCATTGAAAGAGCCACTTGAGATTCCTCGCTTCGCTTGGAATGACAGTAAAGGATAGTAACCATTACTAACGCTTGGAATGATGAAGGGTAGTCCTTCGTTAACACTCACATTCGGAATTGACAATAAAAAGAGCAGATAAATTAATTGTACGAATTACAAAACCGGATTTGGGGACAGTCTTGATTAGGTTAATTCTGTTAAAAAATCTGTGCTTATAGCACCGTGTGCTTCATAGCACCTCCTGCTTAAAGTATAAATTACTTTAAGTAATACCACCCTCCCACCCTATTTAATGAAGAGAGGTGAAACCTCTCTTTACTCTCCGGAATATATTAATAAGAAGTGTTTTAATCTCTTAATTAAGTAAGTGCTTTAAGCACCGCGTGCTTTAAGCACCCCGCCCACCCTAATTAGTTCTTTCTCCCTGAAAGAAAAAGTGCTTACAGGGTTAAGGGATACTTCATAAAACCTTATGCTTCTCGTACCTGTCAAATTGTATTTGTTTTTTATTTCAACAGGCGAATGCCTGTCAATATATTACCTCATTTGTGGGAAAAGAAAATTATCAATTTGAGATGTTTTTAGGGGGTTGTTTTTGAATAAGTGTGTTTTAGTGGTCAAGTGTATTTTTCGTAATTTGAAAAAAAGTGCTTTTGTTTATGAAAATAATTCAAAAAGGTGGGTTTATGGCTGAAGTTTTGGGTAATGTTGATCTAGAAAAGAATGTTGTCGGTATTATTGAGGAGATAAATGGTCCTATAGCAGTTCTTAAGGATGTGAAGAATCTCAAAATGATGGAAGTTGTGAAAGTTTCAAAGTACTTTTTAATTGGGGAGGTTATTTCGGTTTCTGGTAGCAATGCTTTAATCCAAATATATGAAGACACTTCAGGCGTTAAACCTGGGGATTATGTTTATGGGACTGGTGTGCCTCTTTCCGTTGAGCTTGGGCCGGGTATATTATCAAAAATATACGATGGTATTCAAAGGCCTTTGGATGAGATATATGAGTATGGTATTTTTATACCTAGGGGTATTAATTTACCTGCTTTAAACAGATCCAAAAAATGGCACTTTACTCCTTTGGTTAAAGAAGGTGATTTGCTTGGTGGTGGATTGATAATAGGAGAGGTTCAAGAGACCTCTAGAATAGTTCATAAAATACTCATTCCACCTGATAATGCTGGTAAGGTTGTTTATATTGCTAAAGAAGGAGAGTATAGTGTTGAGGATATTGTGTGTATTTTAGATGATCCTGTCAGAGGTAAGCAAGAGTTAAAAATGTATCATAGATGGCCTGTTAAGATTTCTAGGCCCATACTAAATAAATATATTCCAAGTGATGCGATGTTTACAGGGCAAAGGGTTGTTGATTTTCTTTTTCCGATTGCTAGGGGTGGCACTGCTTCTATACCGGGAGGTTTCGGTACTGGTAAGACAGTTACTCAGCATCAGTTAGCGAGATGGTCTGACGCGGACATAATAATATATGTTGGTTGTGGTGAAAGGGGTAATGAGATAACGGAAGTGCTTGAGGATTTCCCTAAACTGATAGATCCTCTTACGGGTAAACCTCTTATGGAGAGAACAGTTATCATTGCTAATACTTCAAACATGCCAGTTACTGCTAGAGAAGCGTCAATATACACGGGTATAACTATAGGTGAGTACTTCAGGGATATGGGTTATAATGTGGCACTTATGGCAGATTCTACTAGTAGGTGGGCTGAGGCATTGAGGGAGCTTTCGGGTAGGTTAGAGGAAATGCCGGCGGAAGAGGGATTCCCGGCTTACCTGGGTTCAAGGTTGGCAGCGTTTTATGAAAGGGCAGGGTATGTTGATACACTAAGTGGTAATAAAGGCTCTCTTACTCTCATTGGTGCTGTTTCCCCTGCTGGTGGTGATTTCTCTGAACCTGTTACTCAGAATACCAAGAGATTTACAAAGTGCTTCTGGGCTCTTGACAAAAGTTTGGCAAGTCAAAGACACTTCCCATCAATAAATTGGATGCTCAGTTATAGTTTCTATGTTGATACGGTTTCTGATTGGTGGAGTAAAGTTGATCCGGAATATAAAAATTTAAGACAAAGAATAATGGATATCCTCGTTAAGGAGGATAAACTTCAGAAAATAGTTAAAATTGTCGGTCTTGACGCTATACCTCAATCTGAGAAGTTAGTGCTTGAGATAGCAAGAGTAATAAAGGTTGGATTCTTACAGCAAACTGCTTATGATCCTATTGACTCCTATTGCTCTCCAGAGAAGCAAATTAAAATGGCAAAAATTATACTTAAGCTCTATGATCTCTTGCACGATTTGGTTGTTAACTACAAAGTGCCTGTAAGTGAACTGGAAAAGATAAAATCTATTTCAGAAATAATGAGAATAAAGATAGAGATTCCTAATGATCAATTAGAAAAGATAGATGAAATTGAGGAAAATCTCGTTAAGGAAATCGAGGAAGTAAGGCAGAGGTACTCGTAACATGTCTAAATTTTGGGGATACTTTCTTCTTGGATTGTTATTGGTTATTCAAGTTGTTCCTCAGTTTAGAGTATATGGGTTTTTTCCTGATTTGCTTTTGATTTTTATTCTTTCCTATACATTCAAAGTTGGCGTAACAGGTGGTATAATATTTGGTAGTATTCTTGGAATAGTGGTTGATATTCTATCAAGCGCAATAATTGGTACTCATATTATGATTTTTGCTACTGTTGCCTATCTGGTTGAATTTTACTCAAAGATTTTTGTTTATGAGTCCCCATTTACATTACCTGTTGTATCGTTACTATCAACTTTCGTAAAATATTTAGTCTTGTTTCTCCAATCTTTGATATTCCATAACATATCTATTTCTAATGTGATGCTAGTTATGGTTATAGAATCAGTCATAAACTTTGTGTTTGCCTTTCCAATGATATGGGTAAACAACAAAATTATATTACTCATTCATAAAGAAACACTTTATAGTTCTTTGTAAAAGAGAGAGTGAATTTTTAAAATCTTTCGCAAGTGTGCTAAAATTTTAACATGCTTGGGAGAATATTGGTAATTGCTGTAATAGTTTTGCTTCTCTTTCTAACCCTTTCAGTCGTAACGAGTTATATAAAGTTAAGGAACAAACTTAAGGAACTGGAAGCGGAGAAATATAAGAAAAAGGGAGATTAGATTGGTCTAAAGGTGTTCTAAAATTTGATTATGATTATTCCCAAACGAATACCCCCTGTCATTCTGAACGAAGCGAAGAATCTCTTTGAACGGAGTGAAGAATCCCACTGAATGAGGTGAAGAATCTTCTTTTTGAATTTTCTAAATTGAAAGATTTTTGTATTAATAGATATCATTTTGTGGTGAGGTGTTTATGTGTGGTATAGTTGGATATATAGGTGTCAATTCTAATCCTGTTGATGTCGTTATGGAAGGACTCAAGAGGCTTGAGTATAGAGGTTATGATTCAGCAGGTTTTGCTGTTTTAAGAAATGGGAAAGTTGAACTGTATAAAGAAATCGGTAAGATTTTTAATCTTGAAAACAAAGTAAAAGAAATTAATTTCAGTGATATTAATGGTATAGCGGTAGGCCATACAAGGTGGGCAACTCATGGAGGTGTGACTGTACCAAACACTCACCCACATATAAGCAACAGCGGTAAGATTGTGCTTGTCCACAATGGTGTTATAGAAAACTATCTAGAACTGAAGGAGATGCTTATTAAGAAAGGTTATACATTTTACAGTCAGACTGATACAGAAGTTATTGCTAATCTTATAGAGGAGCATATAAAGGAAGGTAATTCTTTTGAAGATGCAATAATTCTTGTTGTTCAAGAACTTAGTGGTACATTTGGTATAGCGGTGTTTTATTCAGATGAGCCTGATAAGATAATAGCCATAAGGAAGGGGAGTCCGATAGTGATAGGTATGGGGGATAATGAAAATATTGTTGCTTCTGATATAAATGCTATAGTTAGACATACCAAAAATGTTATTTATCTTGAGGATGGTGAGATTGCAATAATCAAAACTGATGGTATAAAAACGATCAGTTTCTCTGGTAAGAGTATTAGAAAGGATGTTTTTGTGGTTGATTGGGAAGTTGAGGAAATGGATAAAAAAGGGTATTCCCATTATATGCTTAAAGAGATATTTGAACAGCCTGTTACGATAGAGAACTGTATAAGGGGGCGTCTTCTTGAGGATGAAGGAGATGTTAAGTTAGGTGGTATATCAAAACTTGAGGGACATATTTATGGAATAAAAAAATTTACATTCATTGGTTGTGGAACTGCCTACCATGCTGGAATGATTGGTAAATACCTTATGGAAAACATAGGTTGGACCCCCTCTGAGGTTGATTTTGCCTCTGAATTTAGGTACAGAAACCCAATAATTGGACCGAGGGATGTTGTTGTAGCTATAAGCCAATCGGGTGAAACTATGGATACCCTTGAGGCACTTAGAGAGGCAAAAAGGAAAGGATCTATTACATTAGGAATTGTTAATGTTGTTGGTAGTACTATAGCGAGGGAAACGGGAATGGGAATATATATACACGCAGGTGTTGAAGTTGGAGTTGCATCTACTAAAGCCTTTACTAATATGCTTGTTGCTTTGGTTATGCTTAGCACTATGGTTGGTAGAAGAAAAAAATTGAGTATATTTGAAGGTAAAGAGATTATTAAAAGCCTCAAAGAACTTCCAGAGATGGTTGAGTATACTTTACAGAAAACAAATAAAATTACTCAAGAAATAGCCAAGGTATTTTCTAATTATAAGAATTTTGTTTATTTGGGTAGAGGGTATAATTATCCCATAGCACTTGAGGGTGCTTTGAAATTAAAAGAGGTATCCTACATACACGCCGAAGGGTACTCCTCAGCAGAAATGAAGCATGGACCTATTGCATTAATAGATGAAAATATGCCTGTAGTTGTGATTGCTACAAAGCATTCAGTTTATGATAAAGTAGTGAGCAATATTCAAGAGGTTAAAGCCAGACACGGAAAAGTAATTGCAATAGTCAATGAGAACGACAGCGTGGTTAACAAAATATCTGATTATGTGATAGAAGTGCCTTTTGTAATTGAACCTCTATCCCCCATCATAAATGTTATTCCCTTGCAACTCTTTGCTTACTATATTGCTTCTATAAAGGGGTTGGATGTTGACAAGCCTAGAAATTTGGCCAAAAGCGTTACAGTTGAGTAAAAAATGATCTTTGATTTGTTTTTGCCCCTTTCTACAAAATTTACTCTATGATTAGAAAAACTTTTGCTGAAATAAATTTGAGTACAATGTATGAAAATTATATTAAGCTCACCTCTTTAAACAGTGGTAAGCCTATAATTTTCGTTATAAAAGCAGATGCTTATGGACATGGTGCAGTTGAGGTTTTTAAATATTTTTCAAGTAAAGGGCTAAAGAGATTTGCAGTTGCATTAGTTGAGGAAGCAATTGAGGTTTCGGAAATAAGCAATAAAGCAGATATATTGATATTTTCGCCGCTGAATACTAAAGACATAGATTTTATTGTTGAACACGATAATTTTATTCCAATAGTAAGTGATATCTCTTTTATCAAAGAGTTAGAAAAGAAAGCGAAGTCAATAGGTGAAAAATTAAAATTTGGTATAGAGATTGACACTGGTATGGGGAGATTAGGAATACACCATGAGGATAGCAAAAAACTTATAGAAGTTCTTGAATCTTCACGGAATTTAGAGCTTACCGATATAATGACACATTTCCCCTCTTCGGATTTTGATAGGGAGTTTTCACTTTATCAGATAAAAATCTTTGATGGAATTGTTAATGAGATAAGGAGAGTGTTTCCCAGTGTTTTCACTCATGTATCAAATAGTGGTGGAGTTATAAATGTACCTGAAGCATCAAAATATGATTTTGCCAGGTGTGGCTTATCGGTGTATGGGTATTATCCTAATCTTAATCTCAAGAGTAAGGTAGAATTAAAAAACTCTTTATCTCTAAAGTCTTATGTCGTGCTAAAAAAGTTTTTCAAGAGGGGCGAGAGTATAAGTTACAATAGGACATATTTCATGAAAGAGGATGGCTTTGTTGGGATAATCTCATGTGGATATGCTGATGGTATACCTACACTGCATTCCAATAAGATGAATGTGGTGATAAATGGCCAAAAGTGTCCCATTGTGGGTAGAATAACGATGGATTATATGATGGCTCTAGTACCGGGTAACACAAATGTGGGTGATGAAGTTTTAATACTTGGTGAAGGCGAAAATGGAGGTATAAAGGTAGAAGATTTTGCGCTCGATGTAAACATGATACCATACGAAGTTACATGCGGTATTTCAAAAAGGGTACCGAGGGTGTACAAAGGGTAGGAATTTCAAATTTCTTTGAGCCACTTTGTTAGTTCGTTTCTATCGACTAAAACAATAGGTCTATTTTCTCCGTACCTTATTGCCTTAGGTGTAAATTTTGAAACTGTTATACACATGCCCTTCAGGGCATGTAATGATTTAACTTTATCAACAATGAACGATAATACATCATCATCAATTGAATCACCACTTCTGGAAACTACTATAAATACTTTACCTTGTCTAATGTTTGACCATTTGCCGGATTTTTCAAGTGCTATTATATGTAAGATGTTATCATTAACTATTTTGCTATCTATTACATCATACCCCATCTGTGATAAGACTTTCTGTGATATTATTTCAAAAGTGGATGTTGAACATGTTACAAAATCCTTGAGTTTGTCATCCATTCTGAGATCGGAGTACTTCATGAGTTTTTCTTGGACATCAAGATAGTTTGGCCTATATTGTGCTATCTTTTCCCACTGCTCAATTGCATCAATTATTTGTTTTCTATTCTCGTAAACTGAAGCGAGGGCATACCTTATTGCTATGGTAACATTGCTTTCTTCGTTAGCGTACTTTAGTGCTCTCTGGAATTCAGAAATGGCTTTGTCAAAGTTGGCGGTTTCAGATGCTATGAGCCCAATTTGGTATATCACTTTGACTTTAAGTAAGTTGTCAGATGTCCTTTCGGCAATCTCAAATTCCTGTAATGCTTTTGAAGAATTATTCATAGATTTATATATTATTCCCAAGTTGTAGTGTGCTTCGTAATTCCTTGGATCACTTTTAACACAATTTGAGAAAGCGGAGAGAGCATCACCATACCTGTTCATATCCATGTAGATTTTACCGATGTAAAACCATGCATCAGAGAAAGAAGAATTAACTTTCACCGCTTTAGTTAGGTAATTTAGAGCATTTTCTCGCATTCCCCTGTCGTAGAATATCTTACCTATGTTGAATAAGGATTTGTAATCGTTTGGATCCATCTTAGATATCAGTAAAAACTCCTTTTGTGCCTCCTCAAGTTGACCAAATGATAGGTATATATCAGCCATTCTATACCTTGCCTGTTTCTCAGTAGCTTGGGTTGAAAACTTACCTAGAGCCAAAGCTTGCCTATACTCCACTAAAGCCAAATCTTTCTTATCAGTCATATAGTAACAATCAGCGAGATACAAATGCGCTAGCGCATTTTTTTCATCTTTTTTTATGTACTCTTCAAGATCTGCTATAGCACCAGAGTAGTTTCTCTCATCTATTTTTTTCTTTATTATGTCAAGTTTAAGCGGCTGCATTAAAGATCTAAAAAGGTATATAACTAGGAAACTTATTATTACGATGGCAATGACTCCTAAAATTAAAACATCTTCCATTCCTTCCCTCTCTAAATATTATAAAAATTCCCTTTACATTTAATAAAATATCGTTTAATTACTAAAGTATCATTAATCTTAATGCTCTTCTTCAATAAATGTGGAGATTCTACCTAGTAAAAATGATTACAAGATTCGTGGAATCTCACAACATTTACCAAGCCTGTAATAAAAAGGTTAAGAGATGCCAAGCATCTCCGATGCCAAGCATCCCTTACATAATTGGGTGGGTGGGGTGCTTCGTAGCACCTTGTGCTTTATAGCACCTTCTTAATTAAATGCTTTTACACTTTTTATTCAAATTGCTCTAGGGAGTGAAGAGGGGGTGTAACTCCCTCTCCATGAAATTGGGTGGGTGGGAGGGGGATTGCTTAAAGTATTTGTGCTAATTCTTAATAAAGAAAGGAGCATGTTTAACCTGACAGGCCAAGCCTGACACAGGCAATAGCCTGATGCAGGCAATAGCCTGTTTTTCAACAAAACACACTAATTAATTCTGTTGAAAAAATCTTCCTTAATAGGAAAGAACTATTTTCTCGTGGCTGTGCAATTTTTAAACACTTGGTGTTTTTAACACCTGGTGTTTTAGACACCCAATTCTTGAACACGCTAAATTACTTACATTCTGTACTGCCTAGAATACTTTTTGACAAACTCTTTTGAGAGTGCAGAGATGCGTAGCATCTCTGCGATAAAAATGGGTGGGTGGGTGGGGAATTGCTTAAAATAATGATGCTAATTCTTAATAAAGAAAGAAACAGGTATAGCCTGTTTTTCAACAAAACACACTAATTTGATAATTGGTGATTAAGATTTTATCATTAAATTATGTTTCTGATGAACAAATTTTTGTATCGAAGGTTATTAATAATTTTGTTTATTTTTGGATTTTGCCATTTCGGTCCTTTTGGGTATTCCTATGTTTTTAAGTGGGTTATGAGTACTAATGAAATTATAAGGGTTAAAAGTTTTGTTAGGCAGAATGTCTTTACAAATAATTCGTTTGCTAGGTATGTTGAGATTATGGATAAGGCGTCTTTTGATGTTAAAAGCGTTTCAAGTGATGGGAAAAAGAATTATTATGGTGTTGATGGACTCTTTTATGTTTTTTCAAAGGATTATACAAAAGATGTTGAGTTCAAACTTGAGGAAGTGTCTGAAAGCAAGTACATTCAATCTGAAAATGGGGAAATGATTATTTCAAAAGATTATCTTATGCCAGTTGTTAGGAATGTACCTTATTTTCCTGTTAGCAACATTGATGTTAATCAAGAGTGGTTTGCCAATGGTAAGGAGATTCAAAAAGTTGGTTTTAAAGAACTGTATGATGTAGTTGAGATTCCTTTCAGTGCTCATTACAAATTTATTTATGTTACAAATATTGATGGTAAGGATATTGCTGTTTTGGCAGTAAATTATGGATTTACTCAGGGATTCAAAGGGACTAAAATTCTTAATTATATTTCTGGTTCTTCTGATATTTTGTATTACTGGAATCTAACAGATTCCAAACCTTATTGTATGTTTGAAAATTACTTTTTTAATGTGGTGTACAATGATGGCTTTTCTGTCGTTTATTCTGGGACCTCGGAGGGTAATTTGGAGGTTGTCAAGAAATGGGAAGAGGTGGAAAAGAGTACAATTGTTTCAAATGTTAGTAATGCTATTTCAAATGTTAAAGGGGCCGAGGTTGTTGTTGGTGAGAATGAAATAAAGTTATCCATTCCGGATATACTTTTTGATTTTGGCAAGTACAATGTGAAAGAAGATTTTGCTAAAGTTTTGAAAGATGTGGCTAATAACCTAAAAAATTACAAGCAAGTTGATATTGTTGTTGAAGGACACACAGATGATATTGGTGACGATGATTACAATAAGAGACTTTCAGAGCTTAGGGCTAAAGAGGTGACTAAATTTTTGATAGATGGTGGAATTAAGCCGGAGAGGGTTTCTTATGTTGGGTATGGCAAATCTAAGCCTAAAGTTCCTAATACTTCTGAAGAGAATAGAGCCAAAAATAGGAGAGTTGAAATAAGAATTATATGGGGGAAGTGAGTATGAGTAATAACAAAGAGAAAATTATATCCCGTTTAAATAGAATTAAGGGACAAATTGATGGTATTATAAAACTTATTGAAGATGATAACGATTGTGAGGTTGTTTTCCAGCAAATGAAGGCGGCTTATAGTGCAATGAGGAGCGCTATTAAGTTTCTTCTTGTTAACGAAACAGGGATTTGTATTCAGAGTGGGAATGAGAAGAAGTTAAAAAGAATGTTAGAAAATTTGGTAGATTTATCTGATAAGTAGTTTTATGATTTTTGTATTTGAAGGGATTGATGGTACTGGTAAATCAACTGTTTCAAAGAGAGTCTTTGATTACTATAAATCAATTTTCCCCGGGAGAGTTTTTCTATTTTCTGAACCTTCGGATACTGGCTTTGGGAGGAAGCTTAGGGATATTTTGAAGTATTCAGATTTTAATTTGAATATTTTTGAACAGGTTTTGCTTTTTGACGCTGACAGGTCGTACTTTGTTAGGAATGTTCTATTACCTGTAATGAAATCTGACAACATAATCATGGTTGATAGGTCTTTTATTTCAACATACGCTTACCAAATACTTAATGTTGAGAATGAAGATTTAAGAAGGTTGCTTGTTGATATTACGGAGTTTTCTACAAATGGTGTTTTTTTTGATGTTGTTTTGTTTTTTGATTGTGATGTGGAGGTTGCTTTAGGTAGGAGAAAAGAAAAAGATAATTTTGAAATTCGTGGTGTTGAATTCTTGAATAAAGTTAGGGAAAACTATAAAAAATTTCTGCTGAGTGGGCATGAAAAAATAGGGAAGGTTGTGAATATAGATGCTTCTAAACCTCTGGAAGAGGTCTATAATGATGTAATGGCGGTTTTCAGAGAATTCGTGGGGGATATCGCATAGATTATTGTTTCTCTAATATTTTTTGGCCTATTCTTGCAGCTCTGTCGGGAGGTAACTTCGAGAGAAGGAAGGATGATATGGACAATGTACCTTCCCTTTCTGATAATTGGTCTATCTTGAGGAGTATATCTACAATCATGTCATCTTTCATGTTTTCTAGTATCTTTGAAGCATCGTCTGGAGGTAGCGATCTTATGTAATTTGCCAATTTTGCTATCTTGTCATTGTAATCTTGAAATATTTTTTGTTGCTTTTCTAAATTTGCTTTTATTTCTTCAACTTCTGCTAATTTCTGTTGGAGCTCAATCTCTCTTGCACTTAACTCTTCCTCCCTGCTTTTTATTTCATTTAATCTTCTAGTTAAATCGCTTTTCATGTAGTCAAGTTCTTCTTTGTAGCGAAGAAGGCTTTCTTTTTCTAGTAATGTTGGGTCCTCTAGTTTTTGTTCAAAGTATTTTTTTATAAATGGCACATTTTCGTATAGAAATCCTTTGTAATCAATTATGCCTAATGTGTCAAATATCAGTACTGCTATCGTTAGCAATGCTAGATTGCCTAAAAGGAGTATCAGTATCCTTTTACCCATGCCAAAAGTTTAGATATATTTGGATTATCATTTCAAATTATTCTTGCCTTATCTTTGTAATAGCAATATGTTTATTACTTAGCCTGTTTCAGGTTAAACCCTATCAGGCTAATCCTGCTTTTTCTTTATTTAAGAAAGTTTTTTAAGTACATTACTTTAAGTAGTCCCGCCCGCCCACCCTAAAGTTGTAAGGGAGGCTTAGCCTCCCTTAACCCTATATAAAAAGTGCTATATAGCACAAGTGCTTTAAGCACGTGGTGCTTTAAGCACAAAAATTTTTTCAACACAATTTTTGGTAATTGTAAACTAGGAGAATTGTTTTATATAATTACTTTAGGGGTTATAAAATGGATTATAAAAAGTATGTTAGGGATGTTCCAGATTTTCCGATTCAGGGAATACTTTTTAGAGATTTAACAACCTTATTTAAAAATGGTGAAGTTTTCAAGAGTGCGGTTGATGATTTGTATAAAATGATAAAAGATTTAAAAATTGACAAAATTGTAGCTGCTGAAGCGAGGGGTTTTATAATAGGTTCAACACTAGCATATTTAAAAGGGTGTGGTTTTGTGCCCGTTAGGAAACCGGGAAAATTACCATACAAAGTTATTTCGTATCAGTATGCGCTTGAGTATGGTAATGCAACTCTAGAAATACACGAAGATTCAATAGAGAAGGGTGAGAAAGTTTTGGTTGTTGATGACTTACTTGCCACCGGTGGTACTGCTAACGCTATCATTAACTTGGTAAAGACTCTCGGAGGTGATGTTGTTGGTACTTTGTTCCTTGTTGAACTTTCAGCACTAGAGGGAAGAAAGAATCTAAATGTCCCTGTTTACTCTTTAATAATTTATTAATGTTTCTAATTAAGTATAAAATTTATATATTTTTGATTATTTCAGCTTTGTTTGTTGGGTTGCTTTTTATACTACCTAATTTTTCCTTTTTCATTTTTATTCTTTATATACTCATAAATTTGTTTTTTGTAGTTTATTTAGGTAGTTTTTTTAAACCTTCGGAAAATATCTACTCTAATCTCATTGAATCACTGTTCTCAAGTGTTTATAATGTCTCTCAAAGAGAGGATTTACAAGATATAGTTAGAAACATATTTGTTTCTAATAATGTAAATGTTAATGATGTTTACATATTCCTTGAAGATGACTCAGGAGTTTTTAAACTCAGGAGTTTTAAACTCAGGAGTTTTAAACTCATGAATGGGAGTAATAGATTAACTATATCTAAAGAGGATATGGGATTTATTAAATTTCTTAGAACATCCAAATACAGAATACCTTTTATAGATAAGAGAAATACAACTTTGGCACCATCGTACATTATTAGTGAAATTAACGAATATTTTGATACTACACACACAAATGTGATGTTACCGATTTATACTCCAGATAATGATGTTGTGGGGCTTATTTTTGCTAATGTTGAAAGGATAGAAGCGAGGAAGATAATTCATCTATCAAAACTCCTAAATATAGTAGTTTTATCTTTCAGAGAGATTGAAATGTCTGATATGCGAAAAATTATTGAAGAAGATCTAAAAATTGCTGTTGATATTCAAAGGAAACTTGTACCTACCACCTTTATGAATACAGATTTTTTTGATTCTTACGGTTTTTACAAGCCTGCTTATAAGGTTGGTGGTGATTATATTGATATAATAAGGTCTTCTAATAATTTTGTATTTGCTGTAGGTGATGTTTCAGGTAAAGGTGTTTCTGCTGGTTTGGTTACAATGATAGTTAAGTCAATTTTGAATTCCATTGAAATGAAGGTTAAGAATTTTAATTCATCGGTTAAGAAGTTGAATTCTTTTGTGTACAATTGGTTTTATGATCAAGAGAGCACTATAACATTTATCACTCTTTTGGCAACAATGTTTGTGCCAAAAAAGAAGTTGTTGTACTATGTAAATGCTGGACATGTTCCGGGTATTATTGTCTCTTCTGACGGGAGTATTAAAGAGCTAAAAGCAACGGCAATACCCATAGGAATTTTTGAAAACTTGAAGTCGAAGGTAGATGTGGTTAATGTAAATACTGGTGATGTAATGGTACTTTATACAGATGGGCTTATCGAACAGATTGATGAAAGGGGTAGAGAGTTTGGTATAAAGAGGCTAGAGTCAATAATTTCTAGTGCTGTGAATAATTCACCTAACGAAATCGTAGATAGTATAATTGAGGAATTTCAAAAATTTTCTGATAGTGCCGCTACTGATGATATAGCAATTCTTATTGTGAAGTTTAAGTGATTATGCTTTGCCAAATCTTCTTTCTCTTGATTGATAATCAATTATCGCTTTAATGAAATCGCTTTCTTGAAAATCAGGCCATAGGACATCAGTGAAGTAGAATTCTGAGTATGCAGCACGCCATAGCATAAAGTTGCTTATCCTCTGCTCATTGCTAGTCCTTATTATGAGATCTACATCTGGAATTTCCGGATGATACAAGTATTTATTAAAAGTTTCTTCTGAAATGTTTTCTTCCTTTATAATTTCGTTTTTTATATCGTTATACATTTTCTTGATGGCATTAATTATTTCATGCCTCCCACCATAATTAAACGCTACACAAAGTGTATACAAAGAACCATTTTTTGTTTCCTCTTCTAACTTTTTTATGGATTCTACTATATCCTCGCGAATCATATCGCGGTCACCTAGATGAATAAATCTTACACCTTTTTGAACAAAGTAAGATGATTTTTCTTCTATGAGTTGCTTTGCTAAAGACATTATTTCTTCTATCTCTTTTTTGTCCCTTTGCCAATTTTCTCTGGAGAATGCATAAATTGTTATGTAAGGTACTTTTAAATGAGTATTAAAATCTAATATCCTTTCAAGTGCCTTTAGTCCCTCTTTGTGTCCTTCGTAGCGAGGTAATCCCCTTCTTTTGGCCCACCTACCATTACCATCCATTATTATACCAACATGCCTTGGTAACCTTGAAAGGTCAATTCCCTTTAGTGCCTTCTGAATATCCATTAAGTGTACTAAACCTCCATTATTTCCTTTTCTTTGTCCATTGTTATCTTCTCAATTTTCTCTAGGTAGTCGTGAGTGATTTTTTCTACTTCTTGTGTATACCTCTTTTCTAAATCCTCACTTACATGCGCTTCTTCCTTAGCCTTCTTAACTTGTTCAAGGTATTTGTGCCTGATGTTCCTTATAGCAACTTTCGCTTCTTCTTCCCTAGAGTGTAAAAGTTTTATTATTTCTTTTTTCCTTTCCTCTGTAAGAGGTGGAATGCTAACTCTAACAACATTACCATCCGTCGATACTCCAAAGCCTAACCCTGATGATACTATTGCTTTTTCTATATTCTTTATTACTCCCTTATCCCATGGAGTAACTAATATGGTTGTCGCGTCAGGTGTTGTCAAAGTAGCCACTTGCTTTAGTGGTGTTAAATTATTGTAATAATCAACTTTGATGTCTTCTATTAATGTTACATTTGCTCTACCAGTCCTTATTTTTTTCATTTCGTCTTTGTAGACATTGATTGCCTCATCGTAGTGATGAATCATTTCATTTTTAACTTCGTTAAAATTAAACTCTTTTTTGGTAGTTTCCTTCTCTTTCATGATTACACCCCTTAGAGAATTTTAATCTACCTCAATATTGTTATTCAAATTTTACCTAAAAGTTTTATTTCTAATTCCATTTCTATCATAAATTCGCTTTTTATTCTATCTTTAGCGATGTTTATTAATTCCATAACATCAGAGGATTTACCATTTCCAATGTTTATTATAAAGTTGGCATGCTTTTCTGAGAACATTACATCACCTATCCTATATCCACTTAGTCCGACATCTTTTATGAGTTTCCAAGCTTTCATTCCCGGGGGATTTTTAAAAACACTGCCAGCAGAAAAACCTTTCGGCTGAGTAATAGATCTGTAATTCAAATTTTCCTCCATTCTCGATTTTATCAGTTCCTTTGGTGTCTTAACCAAACTCAATTTAGCACCTACAACTATGAAATCTTTGAGTCCACTGTTTCTATAAGAAAATTTTGCTTCTTCATTGGTGAGATAAATCTCTTCACCATCCTTGCTTAAGCAATGTACACCCAAGGTTATATCCTTGAGCTCATTGCCATGTGCTCCTGCGTTCATTACCATTCCGCCACCCAATGTACCTGGTATAGCAACACAAAACTCAGCACCACCTATTCCATAGTTGTACATTTCTTTTGATAATGCAGGTAAAGTGTATCCTGCCCCAACCTCTACAATAAAATTCTCACTATTGCCCTCTCTAATGCCAATTTCTCTAAATCTGCCAGCGAGTTTGATTATAACAATATCCTCAATAGTATGATCAGAAACGAGCAGGTTTGAACCTGCTCCTAGTAAAAAGTACTTTATACCTTCTCTATTAAGGAAAAGCAGGAGATTTCTAAGAGAAGTGATATCATTGACTTCTAAAAAGTATTTAGCAATTCCTCCTATCCTAAATGTGGTGTATTTTTTCATTGATTCATCTTCGTGTATTTGAATGTTCCCACATTCAAGTATGCCTTTTTTTAGATTCATATTATTTAACTTTTTTACTTCTAATTACCCAAACTAAGATACCGGGTAATAACATAAGCAAAGGCACAACAATGAGACTAATCACAAGTACTAGGTTAGCATCAGCTTGAGAAAGCACTACTGGTGACTTTTTTATAGATTTGGGTTTTATGGAAAGGGAGATGTTTTCCTTTGATATCCACTCAATAGAGTTCAAAGCAAGTTCAAGGTTGCCGGACATACTTTCTATGAAGTAATCAGATAGAAAATCTATGTCACCAATCACGACTAATCTACCACTTTTGTTGTTGTTGGTAATTACTGATTCAACGGCGTATCCTAGAATTATCGGTGGTAGAATATCATTTTTATCCTTTGAAGCTGCCAGTTTACCACTGACATCAATGGAGGTTTCTCCCCAGCTATTCTCAGATGTTGACATGAGTTCATATACTCTTGTTCCAAGTTCTTCATTTACAGATTCCATCCTGCTTATAGCCATCGCGGTAACTAATTGAATTGGCAAGCCTTTACTTTTTATATCAGATGTTATGGGACTAAAGTGGACATACGGTATCAAGTAGAACATTTTCCCCATGTATGGATTGAATCTCTCTTCATCAAAAACGACATTATTCTTAACATACAGTCCAAATTTGGTGAGTAAGTAATTTATAGAAAAAGATCTATCATATATTACTTTGCCTAGAACAGGTTCCAGAAATATCGCTATACCACCACCGCTTTTGTAAAACTCGTAAAGTTTCTCCTGAACTTCAACAGGTATTATCCTTCGAGGAGCAATTATTACTATACCTCCAGCATCGCTAGGTATATCCTTGGTCATTGACAGGTCAAGTTCTCTAAGAGTGAAATTTGCCTTTTGAAGATAAGATTTGAAAGTTTTGAACGAATAATCTTCCTCACTACCTGGAGCCTCTTGGAGTATCCTATATTCGCCATCTCCAATTAGGAAATATACAACTCTGGATGAAGAGGTGACATTAAGAATTGCAGAAGTTACTTCTTCCTCAACCTTTATACCGACAGGTTTAGATCCGTATTCTGTTCTTTCGTACTCTACCAATGATGAGCCCATTATGTATTTTTTGTTTTCACCGCTTTCTACAACGATGACTATTTCTTCCCCTTGTGGTAATTCATACTTTTTTGCGGTGATCGGATCCTTTATGGGGTCCACAGTGGTGAGGGTAATATTCTTTGAATTTTTTTGATACTCTTCCAAAACTTTTTCAAGTTCTGTAGCAACATCTTTTTTAGCAAAAAGAGTAATTTTTACATTGTTCGTGACTTTGTTGATTATCTCTACTGAGTACGGCGAAAGGGAAAACAATTTCTCAGATGTGAGATCAAGTTTTAGTGATCTATTGGACGCTATTATGTAGAGAATTATCAATATTGCTAAAGTGAGGACAACTATAAATATATCCTCAATCCCTCTAAAAAGTTTACCTTGCTTTAGGTCAAGAAGTATATTTGTGCCTGCTAGGAGAATCCAAACAAGATTTAAAACTAAAAGTGTACCAGTAATTATTGTTAGCACATTGAAGCCGTATACTACCAGAAATGTGACAAACAGGAGAAAGAGCAAAAAGAATACAACGATGCCCAACTTGTAATTAGCATTCAAAAAACCGATAAAACTCTTTAAGTACTTCATAGACTTAAACCTTGAATTAAATGATAAAATCTTGTGATGAGGTGTTTCAAATTAAATAGAGGCTGTTGAAACACAGGCTACTTCCTGCTTTATTTCTTTCATAAGAAATCAATTTTAGCACTCCCACCCGCCCACCCAATTAAGTAAGGGATACTTCGCATCGGGGATGCTTCGTATCCCTTAACCCTATAAGTGATTATTGATTTAGGAATACTTTAGTGCTATAAAAACATTTAAGAAAATCCCAACCCGCCCTAAAGTTATAAGGGAGGTTACACTCCCTTAACCCTTGTAAGAGAAATTGCTTAAACATAAATAAGAAAGTGCTTCGAGCACAAAGTGCTTTAAGCACAAAGTGCTTTAAGCACCCCCACCCTATTTGTTGTAGAGAGACTTCGTCTCTCCTCACTCTCCGGAATATATTAATAAGAAGGTGCTATTCAACACAAGGTGTTTCAAACACGATGTGCTATAAGCACGATGTGCTATAAGCACATTAGAAAATTTTGTCAAATTTTATAATTTTTTATCTTTTTCCCAATTTAACGGATTATTCAGAATGTATCTTCTTATTCTATTTAATTCAAATTCGTTTCTGATAATGTATTTTTGTATTTTTTGTAGTTGTTGTCGGGGCAACCGGCCGGTTGCCCCGACGAAATCATTAGTCACGAAATCATCAGTAACATCCACATCATTGTCAATAATCCAAACGATGCCATGAATGTAACTGAATATTACAACAAATCGTAATTATCATTAGTAGAATGCAAGTAATTTAGCAAGTTCAAGAGTTGAGTTAAGAAAGATTTTTTAACAAATCATCATGATTTGAAAAGTTCTTGTAAAAATTTATATACTTAAACATATCTATGAAAATACTTTCTAAACATTTTGGTGAGATAGAGATACAGGAAGATCATATTATAACCTTTCCGAAGGGATTAATAGGTCTTGAAGATAACAAAAGGTATGTGCTTATAGAATTTGAGGAAAACTCGATGGTTTATTGGTTGCAGTCAATAGAGGATCCTGATTTGTGTTTCATAGTTGCTAATCCTTACTCTTTTAAGTCTGATTATGTTCTAGATGTCTATGAAGATGATCTTAAACTCATAGAGATGGATGATGAGAAGAATGTTATGGTGCTCGTTATCTTAAATGTTTCGCTTGAAACGAAAAAAATAACTGCTAATCTTTTGGGGCCTCTTGTTATAAACACGAATAAAAATTTAGGTGTTCAAGCAGTTTCGAAAGTAGCAGATTATTCCACTAGGTATGACATAACACTATCTGTTGGGGAGTGAAAATGTTAGTTTTGTCTAGGAAGGAGGAGCAGAGCATAATAGTAGGGGATAACATAGAAATAAAGATATTGTCTATAAAAGGTGATACTGTAAAGATAGGAATAACTGCACCTCCTGAATTAAAAATATATCGAAAGGAAGTTTTTGATGAAATACAGAGGGCTAATATTGAAGCAATGAAGAGTTCTAAGAGCATCAAAGATGTTATTTTGGGTAAGTTAGGTAAAGAAAAAGAAGATAGGGATAACAAGTAGAGCCGGGATGGCGGAATTGGCAGACGCGTGGGATTCAGGATCCCATGCCTTAAAGGGCGTACGGGTTCAAGTCCCGTTCCCGGCACATGGACTATAATTTTGTAATTGCCTCTTTCTTGACGGGTGTTATTCTTTTTGTTTTTTTACATAACTTAATTACCGCGAGTATATACAGAGATCTGTCAGGAGAGTATATTCACATACTGAATACTCTCATTGGTTTATCTCTTTTGTTTTCTGTTTTGGGATTATTGATTCATGTAATGAAACTTAACTCAGAACAAGGTTTTTTGGTGATAAGTGTTTTTGTTGCCTATTCTCTGATTGTTGTTTTACAAGGTGTCGTTTTTAGTAGAAAGTATTACTTCCTTCTCCTGTTTCTTCTTGTTGTGGTTGTATTTTTTTTGATTAAAAAAATTAGTTTATTTTACTTAACTCTGTCTTTTGCTGTTTTGTTTAATCTGTTTCTCTTGGGTAGAGATGTTTTTCTCAAAAAAGATGAGGTTATCAACAATAAATTCTTTTTCAATTATAATACATTTTTGATTTTTTTGGTTATAATCTTGTGTACTTCATTGACTTTGGTGTTTTATCAATCCGTAGTACTAGATTATGTTTTTCTTTTGGTTTCTTCGTTATCTGTTTTTTATTCAAAACTCAATTATATATTCATTCTCAGAGATAGGTTGGTTGAAGAAAATAGGAAATTTTCAGAACTTTATCACACATTTGTTGATGAAGTACTCGTTGCTAAAGGTATAATAGATAGGCTTCTCCCAACTAAGAAGGATGTTAAATACCTAGATTTTGATGAGTATTTTAGACCTGCAATAATAGTTGGTGGTGATTTCTTTGATATAGTTGAATTATCTGAGAGTAAGCATATAGTTTATGTTTCCGATATTTCAGGGCATGGTATACCAGCTGGTATAATTTCTGCCATGCTTAAAACACTTGTTTTGAAAAATGTTGTTTCATCTGATATCAGTCTGGAACATTTAATAAAAAGATTGAACAGTGACTTTAATTCCATTCTGCGAGAAACTGCTAGATATTCAACTATGTTTGTTGCTTTGATTGACAAAAGTAGAAGGGAAATAAAGTATGTAAGTTGTGGGCACACGGATGTTATTTATTGGGATTCAAGTTCAGGTGAATTTTTCTATATATCATCTACAGCACCAATTTTAGGGTTGCTTGAGAAAATAGAGGTTTATTCTTCTGTTGTGGGATTCAATGAAGGTGATTATCTTATTATTCCAACAGATGGACTTGTGTCGGTTATGAATAAAGATGGTGATACTCTTGGGTATGAAGGGCTTATAAGTATACTTAAGAAATATTTGTCTAAAAGTATTAAACCCAATGAACTTGTGTTTAATGTTTCTCGTGATATTGATAGTGTCATAGAGGATGGTAGTGTTTTGGACGATATAACAATGTTGGCTGTGAGATTGTAAACTTTTGTTTAAACTTTATTTTGATAACTTTCAAAATTATGGTATGATGAATCTAAGGTCTTTTTTAAGATTTTTGATATTGCTTTTAGTGGACCTACTTTCTATTTACCTTGCTAACTATCTTTCCATATTGTTTAGGTTGTTTCTTGGAGTTATCAATGTTATAGTTTTCCCCGATAATTTCCCATATCTCATTGGACCATTCTGGCCTTCTTGGATTTGGGTTATCTTCTTATCACTGATGGCTTTTTATAGATTGTATACATCAACCTATACCTTTTGGGAGGAGCTTAGAAGGATAATTAATGTCGGATTTTTTAGCTTTTTGTTGATTATGGCTATATCTTACATAGGTAGATGGTATGGGTTTGATACAAGATTTTTCTTGGGACTAACTTCTCTGTTCTTTATACCAATCAGTATAACTATAAGAACTATTGTAAAATATTTCTTGTATAGGTTTGATTTTTTTTCTTATAGGGCGGTTTTGCTTGTTGATTCTAAGGATTCGTTGAAGATTGTTTCTAAAGCCTTGAAAAGTAATAAATTCCTTTTGATACACATAAAATCAATTGTACTCTTGAGGAATTTTAATGATGATGAGATAGAAAGAGTTGTCTCGAGAGTTAATAACTCGAGAGTTAATAACTCGAGAGTCAATAGCTTAAAGAATATAGATGTTGTTGTGATATCTTTAGAGAATGTGCCTGAAGAGTTTTTATCAAAGGTTGTCTCTAAACTCCACTCTGTGGTCAAGAAAACATACTTTATCCCGAATATTGGTGAACTTCCTCTTTTGAATAGCGAGATGCTTTTTGTGATGTCGCATGATTTACCTTTCATTTTGATAAGAAACAATTTACTTCAGCCTACGAATAAATTGATAAAGAGGTCTTTTGATATTTTGTTTAGTCTTTTTGCTTTGATTTTGTTTTTGCCTGTTTTGGTGATTCTTTCGTTGCTTATAGTTTTAGAATCCCCGGGATGGCCAATATACAAAGCTAGGAGGATAGGTAAGGGAGGTAATGAATTTGCTTGTTATAAACTTAGGAGTATGTACAAAGATGCCGATGAGAGACTTAAGGAAATACTTGCTAGTGATCCACTGAAGAGGGAAGAGTGGGAGAAGTATAGAAAACTTAAAGATGATCCTAGAATAACGAAGATTGGGAAGTTTATAAGGAAATTGAGTTTGGATGAGTTACCGCAGTTTTTTAATGTTATAAAAGGTGAGATGAGTGTTGTTGGTCCTAGAGCGGTGACTAGAGAGGAGATAGAAAAATATTATAGAGATGAGGGAAGGTATTATTATTATCTTGTGACTCCCGGTATAACTGGACTTTGGCAAGTTTCTGGAAGAAATGAGAAAGATTACGATTTTAGAGTTAAAACAGATATATGGTATGTTGAAAATTGGTCTTTTTGGCTAGATATCGTTATTATATTAAAAACAATTCCTGCTGTTGTGAAATCTGAGGGAGCATACTAAAGCAAGTTTGCTCTAAATAGGGTAAGAGAATAAACTTCACTTGCTCCTAACGACTTTATAAGTTCACTGCATGTGTTAACGGTGCTGCCTGTGGTAAAAACATCATCAACAATTAGTATGGTTTTATGGCTCAAGTCAACCTCTTTTCTTATAAAGAATTGTTTTTTAATTTCTGATTGTCGTTCTGATTTTGATAATTTTTTTTGGGATCTGTGAAAAATTTTTCTACCCAAAATATCTAAAAATTCTATTTGCCAAATCCTGGAAATTGGTTTAAAAATGCTGTTTATTATATTAAAGCCCCTTTTAAAATAGGTGATTGGTGAACTTGGTACAGGTACAATAAAATCTACATTCTTACCGATTAAAGTATTTACATTTAAATTTTTAATTAACTTATGGAAGATCTTTATCTTGCTTTTGTCATTGTTAAATTTGAGCTTAAAAAACAAACTCTTAACTGTCCCATCATATCTAAATAACGAAACATTTCTCGTTATACTGAATGGTATGCTCTTACAATATGGACAATCATCCTTGACATTGGGCAATGAACATTTTTTGCAAGCGTCTTCTGGGTTTATAAATTCAATCTTATTGACACAATACTCACATACCCCTGATAGCATCTCACTGTATTTTAATTCTCTGCCGCATATTTCACAATATGGTGTTGTTAAGAGTTTTATCATTAAAATAGTCTTATTGATAGATATGGCATTGGGCTAACGACTTCGGTACCTATCCTTATTTCATAATGTAAGTGGTATCCTGTTGCTCTACCAGACATCCCTATTGTTCCTATTACTTGTCCTTTTTTTACTTTCTGTCCCTCTGATACATATATTGACATTAAGTGTGCGTATATGCTTGTGAACCCATATTTGTGTTGGATTTTAATAACTCTCCCATAACCGCCTTGCCAACCTGCAGAGACCACGACGCCATCTGCGGTTGCCATTACCTGCATTCCCGGCCAGTATGCAATATCAACACCTGAATGGAATTTAGGAGTATTTGTAAATGGATCCCTTCTGTAACCAAATGGCGAGGTTATGTGCCCCCCACCATCCTTTATTGGCCATACTGAAGGAACTGAATTTATAAAATCTTTTGAACTTTCTATGAATTCTGCGAATTTTTGCATTTGGATTTTGTAAAGCTCAACTTCTTTTCTGAGCTTATACAAGTCATCTATTTCTGACGGTTTTAGGTATATCGTGTCATCAATGCTTGATGATTTATTTGTTTTCTCTTCCTTGTCTTGAGGGTACTTTATTTGATCGTCAATTGGTTGCGAGGCTACATACGAAAATATTTTACTCACATCCATCCTGAAACTAGCAAACCTATTTTTCAGAAGATTCACATTGTCTACAAAAGTGTTTATGTATTCTTGCTTTATCTTGTTTTCTTTTTCAAGCCTAACTAATTTTTGGTCTGCTGATTTTCTGCCCGAAACCGCAGCTATTGAGGTTATAACAATAATTGATAGAATGACAATGACGAACAGCATAGAAAAATTTGAGATGTGGATTGTTAAAACCTTCTTTTCAGAGTGAGGAACTAGCATTATTGTCAATTTTTCATAACCCCATCTTTGGATGTCAGATTTTTTTATTTTTAGCCACCTCTTAATATTATACCACAGATGGGTTAATTTTTCTTTTAACTCTTTTTTAAAGTTTGCCATATACACCTCCTCCATTATCGGAATTTGTGAATTCTAAAGAAAACCTATATACAATGTATATTCTAATCAAAGAATATGTAGTGTGTCAATGTTTTTGAATTCTGTTGAAAAATTCAACAGGCTATTGCCTGTGTCAGGCCAAGCCTGTTTTTATTTCTTTCATAAGAAATAAATTTTAGCAATTCCCCACCCACCCCAATTATTTAAGAGATACTTCGTATCTCTTAACCCTGTAAGCACTTTTTCTTTCAGGAAAGAAGTAGGTATTTTGCAAAAGTGAAGAGAGGCGGAGCCTCTTGGAGGCAGAGCCTCTCTTCAACTAACTAGGGTGGGTGGAACTACCAAAAGCGATTTGTGCTTTAAGCACAGCGTGCTACAAGCACAAGTGTTTTAAACAAAATTATTTGTATTTTGTTATGTGTTAATAAAATTTTTATAATATTCTTATGAAAAAATTTGTTATTACAATTATAGGTATTCTATTTGCTAATGTTTCTTTTGGAGTTGGTGATTTTTTGCAACTTGATGAAATAACTAATGGCCAAAAGGGTTATGGTATTACTACTTGGAGTGGTAATCAGGTTAAAAAATTTGATATTGAGGTTGTGGGTGTTTTGAAGTCTACTCCCAAATCTGGAGTTGTTATTGTCAAATCTGATGATGAGGATCTCAAAAAAGTAGGAGTTGTTGCTGGCATGAGCGGGAGTCCTGTTTATATTGATGGAAAACTCTTTGGTGCTGTTGCTTTTACATGGGATTTTCTCAAAGAACCGATATTTGGTGTTACTCCCATATCTGATATGTTGGAATTGGAGAAGTATCAGAAAGGATATGTAAGTCTACCGCAAGATTTGAGATATGTTGTACCTCTTTTGATTTCAGGAGTTTCAAAGGAAGTTAGACCTCTCTTGAATAGTTGTTTTTCAAATTATGGTGTTGAATTGATTGATTCCTTTTCTTACTTCAGAGTTCATAACGATACTGGTGAAGGTGCTAGAAGTAATAATTTTAGTTTTAAACCTGGAGATGCTATAGGAATAAATTTGGTTACTGGGGATTTAGAACTCACTGCTGTCGGTACTGTCACTTATGTTGACGGTGACAAAATTTTTGCTCTTGGACATCCTGCTTTTTCTGGTGGAAATGTTGAAATACCAATTTCTACCGTTGATGTATTATCAATCGTACCTAAACAGGATATTTCATTTAAATTAGGTACTTCTAAGGAGATAGTTGGAGAATTAAAATTTGATGGTAGTACTGGTATATACGCTAAAGTTGGGAGTATCCCAAAAATGGTTGATGTTTCGGTAAATGTTGATGATGATTATTTGTACAGGTACAAAATCGCTAAAGTTCAGGATCTTTTCCCTCAATTGCTTGGCGTTGTTTTGGGAGAGTCTATAACTAGATCTAAGGGAATATTTGGAGAAGGCAATGTCGAAGTTTCTACATTAGTTAATTTTAGCATTGGTACTGGCATTTTACGAAATAACTTTTCTGTAAACTACAATGATATTATTCCCGTTTATAAATTGGAAATAGGCTACTATTCAGCTTTAACGGATGTTGTATCTCTTATTAGTTTTCTTAACTACAATCCTTCTTTTAAAGTGGATATTGACAGTGTTCATGTAGACATTAAATCAAAAGATCTTGATGCTGGATTTATAGTATTTGTTGTTCCCTCAAAGAGTCAAGTCAGTAGGGGAGAGGATGTAAAAGTAAGTGTTGGGATTAAGAAGTTTAGGGGAGATATAGAGATAAAAGAGTTTTATTTTAGAGTTCCTGCGTGGGTTCAGCCGGGTACTAAAATAACATTAGGGGCTTCAAGCAAACTCACAAGAACTTTACAAATATTGTCAACTTATTCAGAGTATATGTCTCTTGATACCTATGAAAAACTGTACAACTTTGTTTCTGAAAGTCTCAGAGTTGATAAATTGATTGTGTACATGGATATACCTTCGCCTAATGTCGCTTCCGGTGGTAATGTGCTGAACTTACTCCCAATGTACTTAATACCAACAGTGGTTAGTGATATAAAAAATAAAAATTTTATACCCTACATGATAGAGACTGAGGAATCAGAATCCTATCCATTCGTTGGCTTATCCACTGCACAAATAGTCGTGAAGTGATTCTTCGCCGCTCTATTTCGCTAAAGTTATCAGAATGACTTTTGGAACACCCCCTTACTAAGTAATTCTGCTGAAAAAATCTTGTGTCTTGGACACCTTGTGTCTTGGACACCTTGTGCTATATGGCACTTTTTACATATAGGGTTAAGGGAGGCTACTCCTCCCTTATAACTTTAGGGTGGGCGGGTGGGGTTTACTTAAAGTAATGTGCTAATTAGCACTAGAGAATGCCTTTTTGGGGAAATTGCAAATAATGAAATGGTATTGAATGATGCAGGCAAGATGGTTGAAAAATGGTGGTATGAATTAAATAACAAATTCCCAAATATTCAATTAGATGCACATATTATAATGCCAGATCATTTCCATGGTATTATCATCATTACAGGGGCAGACCTGTGTGTCTGCCCTGATATAAAAGATAATGATAATTACAATATTACAGGGGCAGACCTGTGTGTCTGTCCTGATATAAACGATAATGATAATTACAATTCAAGGTGCGAACACACAGGTTCGCCCCTATATAAAATTGTACAATGGTTTAAAACAATGACAACAAATGATTATATCAGGAATGTGAAAACCAATAATTGGAAACC
>Ga0078972_1001939_pt1 | contig 72257 bp, 80 predicted proteins | sample YelNatPaOPGAMG01_FD_67568 | JGI IMG/M metagenome (GOLD analysis project Ga0078972, IMG submission 67568) | Hot spring thermophilic microbial communities from Obsidian Pool, Yellowstone National Park, USA - OP-RAMG-01 (SPADES assembly) (version 2) | ecosystem: Environmental > Aquatic > Thermal... | reverse complement strand
TCTCCAAATCATTTGCTTACCTCCTTTAAGGCATAACAATGTTTATACAGTCTGTATAATTCTGTAAACACAGACTGTTTCCTTCTGTATAAATCGATCTTCTATGGTTTTAAAATTACCACTATTATTAAATAAAATCAAGCTATTAAATTTATAATTTATGCTTTTTTGTTTCCGATTTATACAGGCCGTACAAATCACCTAAAGTCCATCAGTGTCGCTTTTCGGACTGCCAACGTCGCCCGGGGCGCATCTGGAAATTTCTTTAGAATATCCCCTAGAGAATCCTCATCATCCCGCGGCGAATTCGGAATAATCTTTGTTTATGTCCTAAATGCCGTGTCACACTACGCATCCACAGAATGATAGAAAGCGTTTTTACTTGTGATACTTCCTCACCACCGCCGTAATCACGCCGGCGATGCGTAGTTCTTCCTGCGGCGTAATCGGCGGATATTTCGGGTTGGCCGACTCCAGGGTTATCTTTTTGCCCTTCTTGTAAAAATATTTCATCGTCCAGCGGCCGTCCACTTCCGCCAGAATGATGTCGCCGTTTTTCGGCTCCCGCCCCCGCTCGACAATCACCAGGTCTTTTTCCTTGATGCCCTCGCCGATCATGGAATCGCCGGTCACGGAAAGCACGAAAGACGCCGACCGGTTGTTGATGAGATATTCGTCGAAGGAAATGGTGTCGCGCAGTTCTTCTTCCGCCGGCGAGGGAAACCCGGCCGCGATATGACCCACCCAGGGAAGCCCCAGGGAAACGCGCGCCGGTTTTAAAAAGCCCTTGGCGTCCTTTTCCAGCGCGCCTTTATCGAGGAGTTTTTTCACCCAGTATTCGGCGGCGCTTTTCGCCCGGACTCCCAATAAGGGCAACATTTCCGAATAGGTGGGCATCCGCCGTTTTTCCCGGAAAAATCGGGCAAATTTTTGCTCCACGGTTCGAATATCCATTCTTTTCTTCATGCGGTCTTTATAGGACGAACGTCCTATTTTGTCAAGATTTTTTTCTCACGGATCGGCCTGAAGGAATAAAACAGCGAAAAACAAAGGAAAGTTCAATCGTGGTCAGTGTCCGAAAATCACTTCCCCGGTATCGGTAATGAGTTTTCCCGGCAACTGAAAAATCCGCCGGAAGATGTCCAGCGTCCCCTTGCCGATGGATTTCAACGGCATGGGGCTCACGTTCGGGTCATCCCACTTCCCGTTCACCTGGAAGTGAACTGTGATGAGCTTGCCGTTGTCGTCGGTAATAATCCAACCGGCGATGGGAATCTTCGCCGCGATGACGTCAATGGTTTGCAGAGGATGAACCCCGACGATAAAATCCAGTTCCTTATTGATGAAATCAACTTTACCATGTCCCGAAAATTCTATGGCGTCGCTGTTAATGAAGAAATTATCGGAAGAGAGAACGCCTGACTTGAGGGAAATGTCCGCCGTAATGGTATGATACGGCATTCCGTCTCTGGCCATGTCGGGCAGATGAAATTTCAGCAGCTGATAGACATTGAGCAGGGAAAAAATTTTGGAAAGAGTGGAGAATTTTTTAAGAACGCCCTTTTCCGCGCGGATTTTAAACTGGCCCGTCGCGGATTTCTTGAGATCCTCCGCGTTGCGTCCGTCGGCGGAGATCTTCCCTTTGAGCGATAAAACGCCGCTGACCGTCCGGCCGCCGATGTCCAGATAATTTTGGATCTTCTCCAGCGATATCTTCTCCAGCGCAACCTCGGCATCGTAATGATTGAAACCATCCGGTTTTATATCCGCCCTGCCTTTCAACTGAAAAGAACCGTCAAAAACATTGGCTTTCAACGCAGGAATGTTCAACAGGCCGCCGTCGGACTGAAATCCGGCGTTGAGTTTCTTGAAATTAATGTCCTTGAATCTGCCCGCGTCCGCCTGCAAAACGGCGTTGAGCTCGAGGGACGGCCGTTTATCCTTTTTCTGCGCCGGATACTTCAAGGCCATCAGGCGGGAACAATCCTCAAAGTCTATGTAAGGCGATGTCAGCTTCACAGTTATTTCAGGCGCGTTGAAATTCCGGAGTTCTCCCGACAAGTTGAAAACCGATTTTCCGCAATGAAGCGTCAGATCCTCCACTTGCAGTTGTTTGCCGTCGAAGACCGCCTGCCCTTTGACGTTTTGCAGATGCACCTCTCCGCCCGGACTCTGAAAACCAAGATCCGCGGGGCGGAGCAACTCCGAACTGAACCGGCAATGGATTTTCGGCCGCCGAAAATCATCGATCCGAAAAATCCCTTTCACGTCGCTTTCACCGATGCGTCCCTTCAGCGGGGATGTCTCCATCGAACCGTCCCTGAATTGAGCGCTCCCGGACAAACCGGTTATCGGCTTCATATTGGACAAAGGTTTCAGCGAAACATTGTTGAGGGAAAGATTGCCCTGCCATTTCAGGGAACCGGCGTCGCTTAAATCGCCCCTGCCGGAAACCGCCCCGGAACATGAACCCGCTGGATTCAGCTTTCGCAGCACCGGAATAATTCCAGCGGCGTCGCGCAAATCGAAAGACGGCGACGCAACGCGAAAGGAGACGGGGACTTTTCCGTCAAAGCGAACCATCATCGAGCCGGTAATCGCGACGGGCGGCAGCCGGTAATCAAAGGAAGAAAGATTGACGGCGTTTTCGTTGATAATCACCTCGGCCGCAAACGTATTCTTGCGAGCCGCCGGTTTTTCCATCACATTCGGATAAGCATACGCGGTATTGGTCAAATCCCATCGGGCGTCGATATGATAATCCTCATCGGTTCCCTTGCCGGAAAGCACAAGGGTTGAAGGTCCGCTGAAATTCAGGGCGCGGAATTTCTCTTCCCCCAAAAGCCACACCACTTCGCCGCGGGCGGGCTGAATCTTCATCTGCGCGGTGTAAATGGTCGGATACGGAAGACCGAAATCGGAAATATGGCCTTCGATCGTCAACGGCGACAGACCGAACCGCGCGCTGACGTTTTTCAGCGCGAACTGCCGCTTCTTCAACTCCAGCGTGCCGTGGATATCGTGAAACAGGGGCGCCGAAGGATGCGCTTCAAAAACCCCTTTGTCCACCTTCGCCTCGATGGACAGCACGTTTGTGCTTTCCCTGCTGTTGAAATCCGCGATCCGGCTGAGTCTTCCCTCGAGAGAGCCGCGGGTGAGCCGGAAATTGCCGTCCTTGACGTGCGCGTCAATAAAACTCCCCACCGGTTCGGGAATAATGCCCCAGGGAACGTAGGATCTGACGTCCCGCAAAACAAATTCTTTCGTCACGGCGGAGGCTTTCAACAAAGGATCTTTTGTGTTGAGATCGTCCATCTCGAAGATGCCTTCCGCTTCAAACCGGTCAATCGCCACGCGCTTTACGTCCACGCGTATGCTTTTCTCGTTCCGTTTCATGTCGTAATCCAGATAAATTTTTTTCGGCTCAAGAGCGCTCCGAAAAACCCTGGGATAGAGCAAAAGGCCGTTTTTCACTTCGAGGGTTCCCTGGGAGGAAAAATCGGAAAATTTTCCCGAAAGTTTGACATCGGCATCCAGATATCCGCCCATCTGCCGAAGCGGCGTGTACTTATTCAGATATGGACTGTAATGGCCCAGATTGACATCTTTCAGGCGCATGGATGCCCGGAGATTACTTTCGTAAAACGGTTTTTTCGGAGGCGCCGGGTGGTAAAAACCCCTCAGAAAAAGCTGCGCCTTGTTTTTTCCCTCGACGGAAAATGCGGCAATTTGGAAACGATACCGGTTGGTCGCAAACAACGCGTTGAGGCGGGCGTTAAAATTCTCCAGCCGAATGACAACATCCCGCTCGCCCGCGGCCTGATCCCAAAAAGTCAAAAGACCGTCTTCGATCAAGATTTTCCGGATCTTCCTGGTTCTTTTATCCTCCTTTTCCACCAACAAATCGGCGATGTTCAATTCACCCGCGCTGTTTCGTTTCACCAAAACCCGCGGCTGTTTGAGAACAACTTCCGCAAGCGCAATGCGGTTGAACAACAGTGGGAAAATGCCGACTCTCACAAACGCGTCCGGAATATCCAGAAAATCGGCAGAACCGTCTTTTTCCTTAATCACGACATGGGTGAATCGGAAAGCAAGCCCCTCGCGCAACGACAGACTCCCCCGGCCGCTCTCATAGGAAACCTGCCGGTTCAATTCCTCGCTGACGGTCCTGATGATGGACGCTTTATAATCATCCAGATGTGACACCTTGTCTGCGAAATAAAGCCAGACCGACACCACCGCACCGGCAACAAGAAGAACCGCTGCCAACGTCGCGGCAATGATGATCTTTTTGCTCTTCGTCAAATTAAAAGCCCCTGGCGTGCTGTTTGAATTTTTCTACTACAGCATCGCATCGCTTGTCAATTTTTATAAAAAAAGGCGTTGCGGTGATTGCCGAAACGCCTTTCATATCTGGTGAGCCCTGTCGGAGTCGAACCGACAACCTAATGATTAAGAGTCATTTGCTCTGCCAATTGAGCTAAGGGCCCGTTGTGTTTTATGTATAAAGAACCTTCTCTTCTTTTATTTTCTGGCACGCCCGGTAGGATTCGAACCTACGACCAACAGATTCGAAGTCTGCGACTCTATCCAGCTGAGCTACGGGCGCCTGTTTCTCTTTTATAAATCTGGGGTGAGTGAAGGGACTTGAACCCTTAACCTCCGGGGCCACAACCCGGCACTCTGACCAATTGAGCTACACCCACCATGTTCGCCTGGTGCGCCTGGAGGGATTCGAACTCTCGACCCACGGATTAGAAGTCCGTTGCTCTATCCTGCTGAGCTACAGGCGCATTTTTTAACCCGTGCCTCAAAGAGCGTGCTTAATTATCGCCTCTTTGTTTTTTTGTCAAGACGAAAGTGGAATCCCTTCCAAGATTTAAATTCCTTTTGCCCATCGGGCGGCCTAAGGCCGGACATAGCCGGCGATGCCGTCAAAACGATAGGCCTTTCTGTTGATTTTCCCTTTCTGAATATCCGTCGTGTAGAAGTAATGACCTGTTTTGGCGTTGTACCACCGATAAAGTTCCCGCGTGTTGGTCAGCCGGGAGGTGGCGATATTGCCGATGGATCCTTCAAAAACGTATCCGCGCAGGTCCCTGCCCCCTCCGTCCGCGTGGTAATCGTAGAAATGGATCTTTCTTCCGGGATGATACCAACGGTAAAAAGCGGTTGTTCCCGGCGTGCCGGGAACAAAAAGCCGGAAAGCGATACCTTCTTTGACATATTGATTCAGCGCCAGCCGTTTGGCCTCCGCTTCGGGATTGGCGGTAAACATGTAATCGGTTCCGTTAAAATAACGGTAAATGTCAATCACTTTGGTGATGGTCTCCGGCAGAACTTCCGCGAAGACTTCCACGGACGCGTCACCGCCGTTGGTGTCGAAATCGATATCGCCGACATAGTATCCGGGGCTTAATCCCGCCGGGTTCAGGGTCACGCCGATATAATGGGTCTGACGGGAGGTCGCACCGGAAGTGGGCATGATTTTTATGTTCTGCACCGGGACATAATTCACCGGTTCGCCCAGTATTTTCAGCCCCTCCAAAACGATGCGGCTGTCCCTGCTGGTTATCGTGAGAACATGGGGGCCGTACTCCAGTTCGTCCGCGATTATGATTTCCCCTTTTTTCTCTTGGAGATTCCTGAACAAATCAGGATTTTTTATCAGATGCATATCGAGTGAAATCACCAAATCCACATCTTCCGGATAGGCGAAAAGATATAGATAAACGCCCCGGCCCTGAAAATGAATTTTGATCATATTTTCGCCTTCGGCACCGGAAGGATACCCATTGGTCTCCAGCCAGTTCCCGTTGAGCTCAGCCATCTCTCTTAAGTGCGCGGGCAAAACATACATGCCTTTTCCGCGAATTTCTTCATTATAAAAGGAGAGGTATCGTCCGCGGGTAAAATCCGTCTGCGCGCCGATTTCGTCATTTTCCCGCAGAGCCACGGACCAGTTCAAGGTTTCCTTGCCGCTGTTGGTCAGCACAATACGGCGGGAAACCGTCTTGTCCGGCGCGACCCTGCCCATATCCAACCGGAGCGGGGTTAAATTGATCCGGGCGTTTTTTTGCGCGTAGACGAGGGTAAAAACCACAAAAACCGTCTTTTGTCCGCCGTTGGAATTTATTCTGACGGCTTCCTTGTGCGTACCCACTGCCATTTTCTTTTTGCAGGAAAAGCCTCCTGAAGCGGAGGCAAACCGCATTTCTATGATGTACGAGCCGTCTGGTCCGTCGCCGGCGGAAGTTTCTTTGGCAATCATACTGACTTCCACACGCAGCGAATCTGTTTTCCCCGGAGAGACTGTTTTCAAGGGTTGATCTTTGATCGTTTCCCAATCCTGCGGACATCCCACCGACCACTCCAGCGTACCGGTACCGTTATTGTTCAAGATAAATGTGCCTTCCGCGGTTTTTTCCGCCACAATGGCGCCCAAATTGATTTCGCGGGGCGTCACGGAAAGAACCGGTTTTCCGGGGACGGCGCCGACTACAGGCTTGGCCGACTCCTGTGCGGCAATCGGTTTATCCAAAGCCGCCGCGGCGACGGCTTGAGCCATAACGGTCAATGGAAGGAGAAAAAACGCGACAAAAACGCAAAAAAATTTTCTTTTCGGATTCAACATAAACGCATCCTTAAAAACGCTGGTGCTTTCCTAGCTCAAATATCCCGATTTGGCAACTTTTATATCGGACATCAAAAGGACTTGACACAAAACACAAACAGGATGTAGCTTGCATCCAATTCGGAAGGCATCGCGTCAAAATCCAAAATGATTCATGAAAATTTGAAATACTGGATCGCCCTGAAATCCGTTGCCGGCGTCGGCAATGTCGTTTTCTTTTCTCTTCTGGAAAAATTCGGTTCGCCTCAGGCCGTTTTCGGCGCATCCGCCGCCGGACTTGCTGAGGTCAAAGGCATAACAAAGGAAACCGTAAGGGAAATCATCCATTTCAACCAATGGGATAAAGTTAAAGCGGAACTTGAACTTATATCAAAAAATAAAATAAACATCATCACTTATCAAGATAAGTTTTATCCGGAAAAATTGCTGAATATCTATGACCGCCCTCCTTATATATATGTCCGCGGAACGCTCAATGACCAGGATATCAACATTGCGGTTGTAGGATCCCGACAAGCCAGCGCTTACGGAAACTACACAACGGAAAGAATCAGCCGCGAGCTGGCGCAAAGAGGCATAACCGTGGTCAGCGGTATGGCTCGGGGGATTGACTCGGCGGCTCACCGCGGAGCCATTTCGGGCCGCGGCCGGACCCTTGCCGTCTTGGGCAGCGGACTTGACGTGATTTACCCGCCGGAAAATAAAAAACTGTATTTTGAAATCATCGAAAACGGCGCCGTCATATCGGAATATCCGATGGGAACAACGCCGCGCCCCTCCAATTTTCCGGCGCGCAACCGGATTATCAGCGGCATGTCCTACGGGGTGGTGATTGTGGAAGCCGGCGAAAAAAGCGGATCGTTGATTACGGCAAGGCTCGCGCTGGAACAAGGCCGCGAGGTTTTCGCCGTTCCGGGAAGCATCGATTCCGCCGGCTCCCGCGGAACCAACAAATTAATCAAACAAGGAGCGAAACTCATCGAAAACACGGATGATATTCTGGAAGAAATCATCCCGCAGATGGAAATAAAAAATGTACGCATCCGCGAATCGGCGCCGTCTCCCCAGAAAACAAACGCAAAATGCCTGCCGCAGATGAGCGCCGATGAACAAAAAATCATTGATCTGATTTCCGCGAAAAAACTGCACATTGACGATTTAATTGCAACCGCCGGATTGTCCTCAGCGGAGATTCTAAGCGCGCTGACTCGGCTGGAACTCCAGGGAATCGTTCAGCAGCACCCGGGCAAGTTTTTTTCTCTGAAACACGACTAGAGCGATCCGGCCGCGGCGCACCCCGGCGGAAATATATCTTTACAATTTTTTTTCTTCCGTTTATAGGGGGCGGCGGACATGGATGGACTTTTGGGCTTTAACGACTCGGAAGGAAGGGTATGGCGAATTCTTTAATCATCGTGGAATCTCCCACAAAAGTTAAAACCATCAAAAAATTTCTCGGCACCGATTTCAACGCCGTTGCCTCGATGGGTCACATTAAGGACCTGCCGAAAAGCAAGCTGGGCATCGACATCGAAAAAGATTTCGAACCGACCTACCATCTCATCGAATCCAAGAAGAAAACCGTTGATGAACTGAAGAAAGCCGCCCAAAAAGCCCAAAACATCTATCTGGCGCCCGACCCGGACCGCGAAGGCGAAGCCATCGCCTGGCATATCGCCGAGGTCATCGGCGCGAAGGGAAAAAATATTTACCGCGTCCTATTCAACGATCTGACAAAAAACACCGTCCTGGAATCCATCCAAAAGCCCCTCGATCTGGATTTCAACAAATACGAGGCCCAGCAGACCCGGCGCATTCTGGACCGTCTCGTCGGCTACCAGATCAGCCCGCTTTTGTGGGAAAAGGTCAAACGCGGACTCAGCGCCGGCCGCGTGCAATCCGTCGCCGTGCGGATGATTTGCGAGCGCGAGGAGGAAATCAAAAATTTCAAGCCGGAAGAATACTGGAATCTGATCGCCCGTTTCGAAGGAAGCCATCCGCCGCCCTTCGAAGCCAAGCTGATCAAAGTGGACGGCAAAAAAGCCAAGGTCACCACGGGCGAGCAAGCCGCCGCTTTGGCCTCGAAACTTCGGCTGGCGGAATTTTTTGTCGAAGCAATCGAAAAGAAAACCGTCAAGCGTTCGGCGCCGCCGCCGTTCACCACCAGCAAGCTGCAGCAGGAAGCTTCCCGCAAGCTGGGATTCTCCGCAAAGAAAACCATGAACATCGCGCAAAAGCTCTATGAAGGGGTGGAACTGGGCCGGGAAGGCTCCGTCGGGCTGATCACCTATATGAGAACGGACTCTTACCGCATCGCGGAAGAGGCGCTCAGAGAAGTCCGCGACTACATCAAAGAAAATTACCCGGCCGATTATCTGCCGCCCAAGCCTCAGGTCTACAAAAACACTCAAAAAGCTCAAGACGCCCATGAGGCGATTCGTCCCTCCCGAATGGCCTACCGGCCGCAGGACATCAAATCCCATCTATCGCCGGACCAGTTCAAGCTTTATCAGCTGATTTGGAATCGCTTTGTCGCTTCCCAAATGAATCCGGCGTTGATGGATCAGACGACGATTGATATTTCCGGCGCCGATTGCCTCTTCCGCGCGCAGGGACAGGTGATGAAATTCCCCGGATTTACCATCGTGTACACGGAAGGGAAGGACGAAAAAGATGAAAACGGAAACGGCGGCGACAAGATTCTGCCGGAACTCAGCGAAAAAGAGAAGCTCACGCTGTTGGATCTCAACACCGAACAAAAATTCACGCAACCCCCGCCGCGCTTTACGGAAGCGTCTCTGGTGCGCGAATTGGAAGAAAAAGGCATCGGGCGCCCCAGCACCTACGCCACCATTCTCTCCACCATTCAGGAGCGGGAATACGTGCGCCTCGAAAAAGGAAAATTTTTCCCCACGGAACTGGGCGTCATCGTCACGGACCTTCTGATCAAAAGCTTCCCAACCGTCTTGGATCTGGCCTTTACGGCGGACATGGAAAACAAACTCGACGCCATCGAAAACGGCGAACGCAAGAGAGTGGACACTTTAAAAGATTTCTACGCAATCTTTTCTCAGGAGCTGGAGAAAGCCAAAAAGGAAATGAAAAACATCAAACGCGAAGAACAGCCCACGGATTTGACCTGCGAAAAATGCGGCGCCAAAATGGTCATCAAGTGGGGAAAAAACGGCCGTTTCCTCGCCTGCTCCCATTATCCCGACTGCAAGAACACGATGAATTTTTCGCACGACGAAGAGGGCAACATCCGCCACGCGGAAAATCACCTCACCGACATCCGCTGCGACAAATGCGGCCAACCGATGATTTTCAAGGAAGGGCGCTTCGGCCAGTTCCTGGCTTGTTCGGCTTACCCCAAATGCAAAAACACGCGCAAAGCCGCCAAAAATGAAAACGGCGAGATCATCCTGCAGGAAACGCCGACAACCGATGAAGTCTGCGAACTCTGCGGCAAACCCATGGCCGTCAAGCGCGGCCGCTGGGGCAACTTTCTGGGATGCACCGGCTATCCCGAATGCAAAAACATCAAAAAGATCGGCAAAGACGGCAAAGCCATCCAACAGGAGGTGGTTCTTTCCGGCGAGGTCTGCGAACTCTGCGGCAAACCCATGGCCGTCAAGCGCGGCCGCTGGGGCAACTTTCTGGGATGCACCGGCTATCCCGAATGCAAAAACATCAAAAAAATTCCGAAACAAAAAACGTAAATCCCGATGAAAAAAACGGTCACCATCATCGGCGGCGGTCTCGCGGGCTGTGAAGCGGCCTGGCAGCTTCTGCGACGCGGCCATCGGGTCCGGCTCTACGAAATGAAGCCGTTAAAATTTTCTCCCGCCCACAAAATGGAAAACCTGGCGGAACTGGTCTGCAGCAATTCCCTCAAATCGAACCTCCTGGACAATGCATCCGGGCTCCTCAAGGAAGAAATGCGCCGGTTGAACTCCTTGATCATCATGGCGGCGGATAAAACAGCGCTGCCCGCCGGTTCCGCGCTGGCGGTCGATCGCGCCCGGTTCGCGGCGGAAGTGGAATCTCAGCTCCTCCGGCGGGAGGACTTTTCGCTCCTCCGGGAGGAAATCACGGAAATTCCGTCCGACGCGTGGACGATCATCGCAACGGGACCGCTGACATCCGACGCGCTGGCCGGTGCGCTGGCAGCCGTGATGGAGCGTTCCTATCTGTACTTTTACGACGCCGTCGCGCCGATTATCGAAGCGGACTCCATCCATATGGAAAAGGTCTTCTGGGCTTCGCGTTACAACAAAGGAACCGCCGATTATCTGAACTGTCCCCTTGACAAAGAGGAATACGATCATCTCCGCCGTGAAATTCTGGCCGGTGAAAAAGTCCCCCTGAAATCTTTCGAAGAGGTCAAACATTTCGAGGGCTGCCTGCCGGTGGAGGTTTTGGCCGAACGAGGCGAAAAAAGTCTCGCTTTCGGACCGATGAAGCCGGTGGGTCTCATCAACCCCCGAACCGGCGCCAGACCCTACGCGGTCGTTCAATTGCGGCGCGAAAACGCCGCCGGAACCCTCTTGAACATGGTCGGGTTTCAGACGAAACTCACCTGGCCCGAACAGCGGCGGATTTTCCGGCTGATCCCCGGTCTTGAAAACGCCGAATTCGCCCGCTACGGAAGCATTCACCGCAACACTTTCATTCACTCCCCTTCTCTGCTGACGCCCTCCTTGCAGCTTAAAAAAAATCCCCGTATTTTTTTCGCCGGTCAAATCACCGGCGTCGAAGGATACGTCGAATCGGCGGCCATGGGACTTCTGGCCGGATTGAACGCGTCATTCCTTTTGGAAAACAAAACGCTTGAACCGCCGCCGGCCGCGACCGCCATCGGCGCCCTGCTGCGCTACATCGTCTCTCCGGAGTCCGCCCATCATTTTCAGCCGATGAATATTAATTTCGGGATCGTCGAAACGGTTTTTCCTTCTCCCATGGACAAGAAGGAAAAAAAACGCTACATGGTCAGGCAGGCGTTGGAAAGTCTGGATCAATGGATGAAACGTCAGCGCCTGCATGCCTGCTAAGATTTTTTGCAGATTTTCGAAAAGAAAAAATTGACAGCGTTTAATCCTTGTCCTATACTTCGCCCGCTTTCAAGCCGTGGAAAGCCATCGCAAAATTTTTGAACAAGGAGTGTTGCCCATGATAAAACAAAACTTGGAAAGTTCGCTGGTGCTGATCAAACCCGACGCCCTGAAGAATTCCCTCACCGGATATATCCTGTCGCAATTTTCCGAATTCCACACCGGACTGCGTTTCGCGGCTCTGAAAGTCGTTTCCGTGAACCTCGCGCTGGCGGAAGAACACTACGCGGAGCACAAGGGTAAATTTTTCTATCCGTCCCTTTTGGAATACATCCGCGGCTACCTGCATTACCCGGACAACCCGTCCAAGCGCAGGGTCATCGCTATTGTTTACCAAGGCGTCAACGCCATCAAAACCATCCGGGACATCTGCGGCAACACCAATCCGCATAAAGCAAGATTGGAACGGCCGGGATGCATCCGGGCGTTGGGAACGGTTGTTCCGCTGTACGACGAGAACGGAAAATTCATCGGAGAAAGAACGGACAATCTCATCCACGCTTCCGCCAATCCCGAGGACGCGGAGCGGGAAATCAAGCTCTGGTTTCTGCCCACCGATATTCCTCCGAGCATGCGCAGCTTTCCCACGGAAACGAGCGAAGAATATTTTTATTACAAAAACAACCGGATTCTGTCCCGACGCGCGCCGGAAAGTTACTGTTTCATCGCGCCGGGAGACATCGTCTGGAAATCGGACATGAAGGTTTTAAGACAACTGCTCAAAGGCAAAAAAACCGATGTTTCGGTCAACGCGGTCATCGCAAAGTACCTGATCAACAAAGAGACAGACCCGGCCTAGCCGTTTTCAGTCGCCGATGCGTTTGACCGTTTTCCAGCCTTCCGTCAAGCCGATGCCTTTGAATCGCTCCCGCGTCATTTCATCTGGAAATTCGAAGTAATATTGGTAGCTGTTTTTTGTGATCCGGCGTATTCGAACGGACGCACCCTCTCTCTTTTTCCAATCACCTTCGGGCACGATCAAGCGCTGAAACACTTCATAGGAAACAAGAAATCCGTTTTCGATCCTGTATTTACCTTTCAGTTCTTCAAAAGCGATATCATTCTGAAAATTGGTCGCCATAAACAACCCGTCGGGCATATAACGAACTCTCTGTTTGACCACCAACAACTGACCGGCAAATTTAAGATTGAAAGATGACTCATAGAGTCCCGGATTGATGGAAGCCAATTCTTTTTCCTCGCCGCCGCACGACCAAAGCATCAACGCCCACAAAACCAGCACGGGCAGCAAAACAAAGCTTCTTCTCATATCAGTCCAATCCCTCCAGCGTATCCATTGCCTTGTCCACGTGATATCAATGTTTGTCCAAAAAATCAGACCAGGCTTTTTTTGTCAAGGAAGAATTTTACCAATAAGCGTTGATGATTGCTGGTTATTTACGATTCGCAACCGTCCGCTTCTCTATGGTTCGCCCGTTCGTTTTGATGAAAGAATTTGCTTTTTGGCTTTGATTATAATAAATTTCCAAACGTTAAGGTCACCCAAACAAGGATGATGCCCCGGCTCCCGAAATTTAATTTTTATTAAGAGGGATTTTGCTTGAGCAACAGCGTTTTCATCATCAGCGGAGGCGCTTTGGCCGACCGGCCGGCCCTGCACAAAAAACTTAAGACTCTGCCGCGGCGGCTGATCATCTGCTGCGACGGCGGCGCACGCCATCTTTCGCGTTCGGGAATCCGACCGGATGTCATCATCGGCGATATGGATTCCCTGGCGGATTCCCGGCTTGAGCGCTACCGCGCGCAGGGCGTCCAAATCATAAAATATCCGACCGACAAGGATTTCTCCGATACCGAACTGGCTTTAGATTACGCCATGAATTTGCGGCCGGATGTCATTTTTATCTGGGGCGCGTGGGGAGGCAGGCTGGACCACACCCTCGCGAATGTTTTTTTGCTTTCCAAGGCGCAGGAACATAAAATTAAAACGTATTTGACGGACAAATACTGCGACGTGTTTCTCCTGGACGGCGAAGCCGCCTTCACCAACGAACAGGGAAAAACGGTGTCGCTGCTTGCCCTGACGCCGAAAGTCACGGGCGTCACGTTGACGGGTTTTCTGTATCTTCTGCGAAACGGCACTCTGCGTTTGGGCGAATCCCGAGGGCTGAGCAACATCATCACCGCTCCTCGGGCAACCATCAGCAAACAAAGCGGTCAGCTGCTCGTCATCAAATATCTCACCGTCAATTGTTTTCCGGAGGCCGACGGATGATGCCGTTCACCGTGTTGTGCATCGGCGGCTCCGACTCAAGTTCCGGCGCCGGCCTCCAAGCTGATTTAAAAGCGGTTCACGCCTGCGGCGCGTACGCCTTGAGCGTGGTCACGGCCGTCACCGCCCAAAACAGCCGCGGCGTGCAGGGCATTCATCCCGTGCCGGCGCGCTTTGTGGGCAAACAATGCGAAGTCCTGCTTCAAGACATTCAAGTGGATGCCGTCAAAACCGGCATGCTCTGGTCGGAAGAAATCATCGGCGAAGTCGCATCCAAAATCAAAAAATACCATCTTCGGAAAATTGTCGTGGATCCGGTGCTTACTGCCAAAGGCGGGAAAATACTTCTGCAGAAAAAAGCCCTCGCCGCGTTGATTAAAAATCTTTTGCCGCTGGCCGACGTCCTGACGCCCAATCTTCCGGAAGCGGAGTCTCTGACCAAAATGAAAATCAGTTCCATCGCGGAAATGAAAAAAGCCGCCCGGATCCTGCATGACCTGGGCGCTCGAAACGTGGTGATCAAGGGGGGCCACTTCCTTTCAAAAGCACCGGCGAAAAGCACAGATATTCTCTATGACGGAAACCGTTTTCATGAATTTGCCGCCGATTGGATTCACACCCGCAACACGCATGGAACCGGCTGCACCTTCGCTTCATCCGTCGCTGCCTGTCTTGCGCAGGGGCGCAGTCTTGCGGATGCCGTCAAGAAAGCCAAAGCCCTGACCACCGAAGCCATTGAAAATTCCTTGCCCTTGGGCGAAGGCCACGGACCGGTGGATGCCGCCGTCCGCGGTCGGCGACATCCTTGTCTCGAAGCCTTGCGAAAGGCGGTGAATATTTTATCCGCAAGTCCCTGCGGACGGCTCATTCCCGAGGTTCAGTCCAACCTGGTTTACGCCGCAGCAGGCGCCGGAAGCGAAGATCAGGTGGCGGGCTTCCCCGGAAGAATCATTCGGTTTCGCGATTCGGCCCGCGCCGTCGCGAATCCGGAATTCGGCGCTTCCCGGCACATCGCGCGCATCGTCCTGACGGTCATGCGATACGATCCATCCTATCGCAGCGCGATGAACATCAAATATTCGGAAGACATCGTCGCCGTTTGCCGGAAAATCGGTTTTGATGTAAAAAGCTTTGACCGCTCCGACGAACCGCCTGAAAAAAAGGACCAGGAAGGCCGCTCGCTGGAGTGGGGTGTCAACGAAGTTTTGAAACAATCCTTCGCCGTTCCCGACATCATCTATGATCCGGGCGGCTGGGGCAAGGAACCGATGGTGCGCGTGCTGGGAAAAAATCCCGTTGACGTCGTCCATAAAGTTCTTTTAATTTTAAAAAAAACGAAGGAGTAAATCATGGCGTTAAATGAAATTATTATTTCCCGGGCCATTATCGAAAGATTTACCGAAAAACTTCTGCGCTGCACGCAGGTGGATGTCGCCATTGTCGGCGGCGGGCCCGCCGGTCTGGTGGCCGCCTATTATCTGGCCTCCGCCAAAAAGAAGGTGGCGCTTTTTGAACGCAAGCTGAGCCTCGGCGGCGGCATGTGGGGCGGCGGCATGATGTTCAACGAAATCGTCATTCAGGAAGAAGCCAAAGAAATTCTCAATCATTTCGGCGTGCGCACCCGAAAATATCAAAAAGGCTATTACACCGCCGACGCGATCGAAGCCGTCACGACCATCTGTTCGCAGGCGGTGCGCGCGGGTGCCGATGTCTTCAACTGCATCACGGTGGAAGACGTCATGATCCGGGAGGGCGTCGTCACGGGGCTGGTCATCAACTGGTCGCCCGTGGAAATGGCGGGCTTGCACGTGGATCCGATGACCATCGCGGCCAAACAGGTCATCGACGCCACCGGCCATGCCACGGAAGTTCTCAAAACCATCGAGAGAAAAGCGGACGTCCCCTTGTCCACGCCCACCGGAAAATTGATGGGGGAACGCTCCATGTGGGCCCAGAAAGCGGAGCAACAAACACTTGAGCATACGCGCCAGATCTGTCCGGGCGTTTATGTCGCCGGCATGTCGGCCAACGCCGCCTTCGGCGGACCGCGAATGGGACCGATTTTCGGGGGGATGCTCCTCTCCGGCAAGAAGGTCGCGGATTTGATTTTGGCGTCTTCTTAACCGGCAGACGCAGGAGAGAAAAAATGACACAGCTTGAAAAAGCCCGCAAGGGCGTGATTACCGAGGAAATGAAGATGGCGGCCAAGGTCGAGGGCGTCTCCGCGGAAACCCTTCGCGAGGGCATCGCGAAAGGAACCATCGTCCTCTGCCGCAACGTCAAACACACCTCTATCCAGCCGCTGGCCATCGGCGCCGGCCTGCGCACGAAGGTCAACGCCAACATCGGCACATCCAAAGACCACATGGACGTCCGGAATGAATTGAAAAAATTGCGCATCGCCATCGCGGCGGGCGCGGACGCCGTCATGGATCTTTCAACGGGCGGAAACCTCTCGGCCATCCGGAAAAAAGTGATGCGGCAATCCACCGTGGCGGTGGGCACCGTGCCGATTTACCAGGCGGCCGTCAAAATGATCCGTCAGAAAAAAGCCATTTCGGAAATGACGGCGGACGACATTTTCAACACGATTGAAGAAAACGGCCGGGACGGCGTGGACTTCATCACCGTGCACTGCGGCGTGACGCGCCAAAGCGTCGCCGCGCTGCAATCGCAGAAAAGAATCCTGGGAATCGTCAGCCGCGGCGGCGCCATGCTGGCCAGCTGGATGAACTGCAACCAAAAAGAAAATCCCCTCTACGAGGAATACGACCGGCTGCTGGACATCGCGAGGCGTTATGACATGGTTTTGAGTCTCGGCGACGGCTTGCGCCCCGGCGCGATTGACGACGCCACGGATCAGGCGCAGATGCAGGAATTGATCATCCTGGGCCGGCTGGCCGAACGGGCGAGAAAAGCCGGCGTTCAAGTGATGATTGAAGGTCCGGGACACGTGCCGCTCGCCGACATTGAGGCCAACATGAAAATGGAAAAGAAAATCTGCCGGGGCGCGCCTTTTTACGTTCTGGGTCCCCTGCCGACCGACATCGCTCCCGGTTACGATCATATCACGTCGGCCATCGGCGGGGCGATTGCCGGCGCGGCCGGCGCGGATTTCCTCTGCTATGTCACCCCGGCGGAACATCTGCGATTGCCCACGCTGGACGACGTTCGCGACGGCGTCATCGCCGCGCGCATCGCGGCGCATATCGCCGATATCGCCAAGGGGCTTCCCGGCGCCCGCGACCGCGATCGGCGGATGTCGCAATGCCGGAAGCATTTCGACTGGCAGGGACAGGTGGAACTGTCCATCGACCCGAAAAAAACAACAGCTCTGCTGGAAAGAAGCCAAAGCGCCAAAGCGGAAGGCTGCACCATGTGCGGCGAATTCTGCGCGATCAAATTGGGCCGGAAATGATCCGCTTTCTCGAAGGGGAATCCTCGTTGCCTGAAAATCATGATCCCAAACGGCTGAACGCCGAAGCCATTGTCCGCCGGCTCAAAGCTTCGGGGCACGAAGCTTATTTCGTCGGCGGCTGCGTCCGCGATTTCCTTCGCGGAGTCACGCCCGGCGACTACGACATCGTCACGTCCGCGGCTCCCGAGGAAATTTGCCGGATCTTCCCGCGCGCCATCACCATCGGCGCGAAATTCGGCGTTGTCGCCGTCATCCTGGACGGACACCCCTACGAAGTGGCGACTTTCCGCAGCGACGATCTTTACGAAGACGGAAGACACCCCTCCCGCATCCGCTTCGCTTCCGCGAAAGAAGACGTGCAAAGACGCGATTTTACCGTCAACGGTCTTTTGATGAATCCGGAAACTCAGGAAATCATCGATGACGTCAACGGAAGGTCGGATATCGAAAAAAAAATCATCCGCACCATCGGCGATCCGGACAGGCGTTTTCAGGAAGATTTTCTCCGAATGCTGCGCGCCATCCGCTTTGCCGCCAATTTGGATTTCTCCCTGGCGGAGGAAACCCGGCAAGCGATTCGGAAAAACGCCTCCCGCATCCGGCAAATCAGCCCCGAACGCATTCAAGAGGAACTCCATAAAATTCTCACGCGCGGCGGCGCCCGCAAGGGATTCGAACTGCTCCTAGACACGGGCATCTTAAAAGCCATTCTGCCGGAGGTCGCCGACACCGTCGGCGTCGAGCAGCCCCCGCGTTTTCACCCCGAAGGCGACGTCTGGCAACACATCCTCCGCATGCTGGAACTTTTGCCGACCGACGGCGAAACATCTTCCAATATTTGTCTGGCCTGGGGCGCGCTTCTCCACGACATCGGAAAAACCGTCACCCGAAGTGAAGACGAAAGGGGCATTCACTTCTACGGGCATGTGCAAAAAGGAGAAGCCCTGGCCGATGCCATCCTGCAGCGGCTTCGTTTTTCACGCGCCCATCGCGAGACCGTGCTGAATCTCATCCGTCAGCACATGGTTTTCATGAACGTGCAAGACATGCGCCCGGGAAGACTGAAACGTTTTCTGCGCATGCCGGATTTTCATCTGCATCTGGAACTGCATCGTTTGGATTGTCTGGCCAGCCACGGCATGCTGAATCACTACGAGTTTTGCCGCCGCCAGCTTGAACAACTCGGCGCGGAGGACCTGCACCCGCCCCGTCTGCTCACCGGCCATGATTTGACGGCCATGGGATTCGCTCCAGGAAAACGGATAGGAGAAATTCTGCAAGAGCTGGAAACCCAGCAACTGGAAGGCAAAATCCACACGGCGCAGGAAGCAAAAGACTTTGTGTTGGCGCGTTGGAAACCGACCGGCTGAGGCGTTTTCGTCTATCGCATGAGCTATGATGAATAAAATCTTGCTTTGCACGTTGTTCATTTTGATCATCGTCCTGCTTGTCGCGGGATGCGCAAGCCGCAAATACCGCTACAGGCCGCCGTCGCCCGTTCGGCCTAAACCCGTCTTGAATCTGATGCAATACACCATCCAAGCGGGCGCTTTCAAAAACGTGGAAAACGCGGCCCGACTGACGGAAAGATTGAGGACGGCCCATGGACTGGATGCCACGTATTTCCGCGCCGCCGATAAACTTTTCAAAGTCCGATTCGGCAATTTCCCCTCGAAAGCGCAGGCCCGTGCGAGGGCGCTGGAGCTCGTGGAGGCGAAGGTCATCGAAGAATTTTACATTGTGCAGCCCGAAGAATATGCCGCGGCCCGGGAAAAACAATACGGCACGGATTATTTAAGAGAATCTCTGGTGAAAACCGCCAAAGATTTTCTCGGCGTTCCTTATCTTTGGGGCGGAGCGTCACCCGACGATGGATTCGATTGCAGCGGCCTGACCATGACGGTTTATCAGCTCAACGGTTTGAACCTGCCGCGCCATTCGCGAACGCAATACGACATCGGCGTTTCCGTCAGCCGGGAAAATCTACAAAAAGGAGATTTGGTGTTTTTTTCAGACAAGGACGGCAACCGGATTTCGCACGTCGGCATTTACATCGGCCGCGATCAATTCATCCACGCGTCTTCCCAGGGGAAGAAAATCCGCATCGACTCGCTCTCCTCCGATTATTTCGCCCGACATTTCGTCGGCGGAAAAACATATCTGTGAAAAAAATTTCGCTCCGGCGATGCAGCGCAAAAGATTTTTCCGTTCTTTGGCGTTTGAATGAAAATATTTTTTTCAAAGTCTTCATGATTTTTTTCATCGCTCGACCGTCGTTGAAAAAGCCTCCGTTCGTCTCAGGCGTTCTTGCTGGACTCCAGAAATGGCGCCGGCTCGCGCATGTTTTCGCGTTCATCACAAAAAAATAATTTTTCATTGTTGACGATCCCCGTGCGGAATCATTCCGCAAAAATATTTTATTTTTTGCAATTTTTATTGACGAAGAAGAAAAAATGAAGTACATATAAGCTACAAAGTGGCTATCGGCAGTGTCGAAAAAATTTTTAAAGGAGGCTTCAACGCATGGCAACAGCAAAAAAAGCAGTTAAAAAAGCCGTAAAGAAAGCGGCGCCCAAGAAAAAAGCGGTCAAAAAAGCCGCACCCAAGAAAAAAGCTGCAGCAAAGAAAGTCGTCAAGAAAGCCGCGCCCAAGAAAAAAGCCGCAGCGAAAAAAAAGTAGGATTGTTTTTGTAATGGACTGACAAAACAATCAGTCCAAGGTGAAGGGGACACGATCAAAGCGCTTTAAAGAATTGTTTTCTCCGGGAGTGATTGTCATTCTTGGGTGAGCGGGAGATGTTCTCGTTGGAACTCCCGCTAAGCGTGGATTGTTCCCGAAAGAGATAAAGCACAAGAAGGCAACTAAAGGTGCACGCGGTTGCCTTCTTTTTTTCGTCAAAGATTGATTTTCATTGCCTGCCGAAAGGGCATTTTCCCCCTGTGTCATTCGCAATTGATTTTTAAACGATTTTATGTCTATATGCGCTCCAAGCAGGAGATGAATTTTTATTTTTGAAATATCAACGGATACAAAAGGTGGAAAAATGCTGGAGTTAAAAAATGTTTATTTTTCGGCGCGCGCGGACGAAGAAGAAAACGCCGTTTTGCGCAATATCATTGATGGAATCAGTTTTACTTTTGAAGACGGAAAATTCTACGTCATTACCGGTCCGAACGGCAGCGGTAAGACAACCCTGGCCAAACTGATTATGGGAATCAACCCATTGTCGGGCGGTTCCATCGTTTTCAACGGCCGGGACATTTCCGCGCTCTCCATCACCGACAGGGCAAAAATGGGAATCGCCTACAGCTTTCAGCAGCCAGCGCGCTTCAAGGGGATCACCTTCCGCGATCTGCTCTCCATCGCCACCGGGCTCGAAGATGAGAAAAAATATTTGGAAATGATCGGCCGCGTGGGTATCTGTCCTCTGTCGTTTCTGGACAAAGAAGTGGACGCGAGACTTTCCGGAGGAGAAATCAAAAAAATAGAACTGGCCGTCACCATCGCTTCCAATCCCCAGTTGGCCATTTACGACGAACCGGATACGGGAATCGATTTATGGACGATCGGACCGATGGTAAGCCTTCTGAAAAAAGAGCTCCGGCCGGACACGACGACGATTGTCGTCAGTCACAACAAAGCCTTCTTGGAAGTAGCCGATGTAGTTCTCATCGTTGACAAAGGGAAAATTGTCTACGAGGGCGGCTTGGAAAAGGCACTGCCGCTTCTAACCGATTTGAGCATTTGCGCTTATCATCATAAATGCGAAGGAGATAAAGATGCTGGATGCCTTAGATAAAAAATTGCTCAAAACCGTCGCCGATCTGGAGGGCCTGCCCAAAGGCGCCTACAATATCAGAAAGAACGGCAAACTCCTGAGCCGACAGGTGTCCGCCAATATCGATATTGAATCCAACGCAGATGGAACAGGCATTGTCGTCACCATTAAGCCGGGAACAAAAAATGAATCCGTGCATATTCCGGTCATTCTCAGCCAGGCGGGGCTCTTCGATGTCGTTTACAATACATTCGTCATTGGAGACAACGCAGACGTGACGATCGTCGCAGGCTGCGGCATCCACTGCGGCTCACCTGAAACCGAAGGCCACGCCGGCATTCACGATTTTCACGTCGGGAAAAAAGCGAAGGTCAAATATGTGGAAAAGCATTTTGCCATGGGCGAAGGCCGCGGGAAACGCATTCTTAATCCGACGACAAAAATATTTCTGGCGGAAGGCGCCAGTGCGGAAATGGAATTGACTCAAATCGGCGGCGTGGATGAAGCCAACCGCCTCAACGAGGCGGTTCTCGGTCCCGACAGTGTCCTGCTGATCACCGAACGCGTGATGACGGAGGGACAGCAGTCGGCGGCGTCCACCAATAACATCATTCTGGAAGGCCGCAACAGCCGGGCGAATATGATTTCGCGTTCGGTCATGAAAGGCAATTCCAAACAAATTTTTCACGCCAACATGGAAGCCAGAAACAAATGCTTCGGGCACGTCGAGTGCGACGCCATTATTATGGATAACGGCACCAACGAAACAATGCCCGCGTTGAAAGCCCTGCATCCGGACGCCGAACTGACCCATGAAGCCTCCATCGGGAAAATCGCTAACGACCAGCTCACCAAGCTGATGAGCCTGGGTCTGACCTACGATCAGGCCGTCAACCGCATCATTCAGGGCTTCCTGAAATAAACAGGACTGTCGAGAAAAAGAGAGCCCTCAAATGAAGACAAGCCCAAAACGCAACGCCGAATTCAGAAATCTCCTCGTCACCGGAGGCTGCGGCTTCATCGGCAGCAACTTCATCCGCTACGTGATGACCCGCACGCCCTTCACCGGCAGAATCGTCAACGTGGACTGCCTGACGTATGCGGGTAACCCGGAAAATCTGGCCGATATCGCCGCCGACTTCCCCTCCCGATATGTTTTTCAAAAAATAAATATCTGCGATGCCGACAAAATCGAAGCCGTCTTTTCTGAGTTTGAAATCGACGCCGTCTGCCACTTCGCCGCCGAATCGCACGTGGACCGCTCCATCAAAACACCCGGCCATTTTATTCAAACCAACATCATCGGAACCTTCAACCTTTTGGAAGCGGCGAAATGCCGGCGCGACCAATTCAAGCTCTTCCATCACGTCAGCACCGATGAGGTTTACGGCAGTCTCGGACCGAAAGGAAAATTCCAAGAAAAGACGCCCTACCGCCCGAACAGCCCCTACTCCGCGTCCAAAGCGGCATCGGACCATCTGGTGCGCGCCTATCACAAAACATTCGGTCTGCCGGTGACCATTTCCAATTGTTCCAACAATTACGGACCGTATCAATTTCCGGAAAAACTTATTCCGCTTGTCACGCTGAATGCGCTGGAAGGCAAACCGCTGCCCGTTTACGGCGATGGAAAGAACATCCGCGACTGGCTGTACGTCGAAGACCATTGTGAAGCGATTTGGACGATTATGGAAAGGGGCCGTCTGGGACAAACCTACAACATCGGGGGCGGCGCGGAAATGGAAAATATCGTCATCGTTCAAATGATTTGCGACATCCTGGATGAAATCGCGCCAGCGCAGGACGGCCAGTCCCGCCGCCGCTTGATCACTTTCGTCAAGGATCGCCCCGGCCACGATCGACGCTACGCGATTGATTTCACCAAACTGCGCAAAGAATTGGGCTGGTCACCCAAGGAATCCTTCAGCACCGGGCTTCGAAAAACGGTTCAATGGTATCTTCGCCGGCAGGCATGGGTGGAGAACATCAAAACCGGCACCTATCAGGATTGGATCAAAGAGCAATACGGATCATAAATCAGAGATGGTATGATTTGGGCTGTCGGAACAAAAAAAAACAGCAGTCTTCGTGAATTAGAATTGCCGACCGCGATTTGCGAGTGTCTGGAAGCAATCGGCCATCGCGCTTTTGTCGTGTCCGACGGAGACCCTCAAGGGTTAGGGGCGAACGTCCTCCTGCTGATGTTCACCACCGGCGACTTTTCGGCTTACCGCCGATTATTGAATCAGCGCCGCTCCCAAAAACCGATGACGGTTCTATGGCAAATAGATCCTCTTCCTCCGGATCACTTATCGTCGGACGCCGAGTGGTTCGCGCAGAAGGCCTTTCATTGGAGAGAAATTCTCAAAGCGCACTGGGAGCCGCTGTCGCGCGCGGAAAAACTGCGCACGCTGTATCGGCTGCGCATGTGGTCTTATCATAAACTTTCCGCGAGAAGCTATCGACAAATCGTCAAGCAGATGGAAAAAACAAACGGCAACGATGTTTCGTGTCGGGACATCCGGGGCGCAATGGAAAACTGGCACGGTATCCTCATCGGCCGCAAAGAAGGTTGGCTGGACGTCATTGTCGCCAGCACAAACCAGCGCCGCGCGTTTCTGAACCGACGGGGGATCACCGCTTATTTCGTTCCCGTAGGCGCGCACGACTACATGGGCGGGCCGATGGAAATGCCGCGAGACATCCCCATCGGTTTTCTCGGTTCGATAAAAAACCACGCAAAAAATCGAAGAACCCGCGTGCTGGAAAAATTACAAAAGCGCCTGAAAGAAAAAAACCTTCCGCTTGTCGAGATTCAAAGCAACTGTTACGCGGAACAACGGTGCCGCTGGCTCAATCGTGTCCGCATCTTAATCAATATCTACAATTTCCCCTGGGATGCCGCATGGGTTAGATTTCTGATGGCCGCAAAATGCAAAACGCTGGTGGTCAGTGAGCCGACTCAGGATGAACATCCCCTGACGGCGGGCACCCACTACATTTCAGCGCCGTGGGAACAGATGCCCGATGTCATCGAAGAGCTTCTCGCCCGGCCGCAAAAAATCGAGCCGATCACGGCGGCGGCCGAAAACATCTGCCGGACGGAACTCACGCTTCTCAATTCCGTCAAGAAACTCCACCAAATCATCGAATGCGGGGGAAAGTAGACAAAAGTTTATTTTTGTTGTAAGGATTTACCCATTCACTGACGATACGCAAAAAATTATGGTTCTTGAAAAACTCATTATTTACGGCGCAAGTTTTATCGATGCGGTCAGGCTTGTTCATGTCATCAACCAAAGGCAACCCCGTTGGCAGATGATCGGATTCATCGACGACGACCCGCTTCGGAGAGGATCCACCGTATGGGGTTATCCGGTTTTGGGAAATTATGAAGATCTTCAGGACTACCTCAGCCGGGCCGGGGAGGTCAGCGTGTTCAATAACGTGAACGCGTCCATTACCGCACACAAAACCGTCGCCGAAAAAATCGACCGCCTCGGCGTCCGCGTTCCCTCTCTGATTCATCCCGACGTGAACACCGAAGGGGTGACTATCGGAAGAGGCATCTTTATTCCCGACGGCTGTATCGTCGGGTGCAATACGGTCATCGGCGATTACGTTACGTTCCGTTACGGCGTAGTCGTCAGTCATGACGTGCGCATCGGTAATTTTGTTTTCTTCGCTCCGGGTGTTGTATGCACCAGCCATGCGGTCATTGAGCCAGAAACATTTCTGGGAGCATGCTGCACCATCGTCAATGGCGTTACCATCGGACGCGGCAGCGTCATCGGCGCCAAAACGTTGGTGAATAAAAACGTCCGGCCGAACACGACCATCATCGGTATTCCGGGGCGCGAAAAAAAAATGTGAGGGCCATTATGAATGATCTTATTGTAAATCTCACGCCGACCGGCATGATTCCGACCCGCGCGATGACCCCACTCGTGCCTTTAACACCGAAGGAAATCATCGCCGATGTTCTGAAATGCAGAAAACTGGGTATCACCTCCGTTCATCTGCATGCCCGAGACACCGACGGTGAAAACACTTACCAAAAAGAAAGATATGCCGAAATTATCGAAGGCATTCGCCGCGAAGATAAAGACATCGTCATTTGTGTCTCCACCAGCGGCCGCAAATTCAATGAATTTGAAAAAAGATCGGAAGTTTTGGATCTGGACGGGAAGTACAAACCAGACATGGCTTCCTTGACGTTGAGTTCTCTGAATTTCAACCGTGACGCCAGCGTAAACACTCCGGAGATGATTCAAAAACTCGCCCGGAAAATGTTGGAGCGGAACATCAAGCCTGAGCTCGAGGTTTTTGATGTCGGCATGATCAATTATGCCAAATATTTAATCAAGAAAGGACTCCTGGAACCCCCGTATTTCTTCAGTTTAATTCTCGGGAACATCGCCTGCGCTCAAGCCAATCTTATGCATTTGGGATATATGATTCACGAACTGCCCGCGCCTTCCTATTATTGCGTGGGCGGAATCGGCAATGCGCAGCTCATCATGAACGCGGTTTCTGTCGCCTACGGCGGCGGCGTTCGCATCGGCCTGGAAGACAATATATGGATGGATGACAAGCGCACGAAATTGGCGACCAATGATGAACTGGTCAAACGAATCGTGAAAATTTCCAAAGCCGTCGGACGGAAAATCATGACGCCCAAAACTTTCAGAAAAATCATCGGCATCGCTTCGTGAGCGAAAGGCTTTTTAAATCTCTTTTTCCTCTTGCGCCCAGCCAAATGATGTAAAGAATCATAAAAACACTGTAGATGGCCGACGGCAGAGCGGCTTCCTTTTCAAATAGGGCGACGGCCAGCCCGCCGGCCAGCCCCTGATTTTTCAGCGTGCCCAGCAAAACCAGGCTCACGGTTTTTTCCCGGTTCATCTTGAAAAGACGACCCGCCGCCCGAATCAACCCTCCCAAAAGAAACGTCGAACAAAACGCCACGGCGGCCATCGGCAACAGATTCAGCGGCCGGCTGAAAATCAAATCGCTGTTGATGCCGATCATCGAATACAAAACCACAAAGAAACTCCAATCCGTCAACAAGCCGCGAACCGGCGCCAGTCTTTTTTCCCAGACCGACAAGAGAATCCCCCGAGACAAAAGCAGCGGGAGAACAATCAGCATCAGCATGATAAAGACCAATTTGCCGGGATCGTCGAAGTGCGTTTTGATCCACAGCCCAAATATCAGCGGCATCAGCAACAAAGCGGCCAGATAGGAGGCCACCGTTCCGGACAAGGCGTCAGACACATCACCTTCAAGCATGGCCGCAAAAGGAATGACGGCGACCGCCGGCGGCGCGGCCGCGATCAATACAAAGCCCAGCCGCAGATTTTCATCCTTCATCAACCCTGACGATAAAATTAAAATCACAGCACTCAGAATCCCATAGGTCATCAAGATTCCGATGAGCGACGGCTTAAGGATCGGCCGGGGATTGAGAAAATAACGATGAGGAACATTGATCGTCGCCAGCGTCATCACCAGCGCCAGCGCCGGAATCATCAGGGTTTTCGTCCACTGGGCCGCCCCGGGAAAGAAAAGACCAAGGAGGACAGCCGACATGAAAACGAAATTGCGGTGATTTAAAATCCGGACCATGAGGCTCCTGCTTTTTCGCTGGTTGTGCTTTCGGGTCTCAACATACCATAAAAAGCCTGATTGAAAAGGAATTTTCTATGTGCTAGGTTTGAAGCCGTAAAAAATAAAGATTGCTTTCGAACATTTCCAGGGGATGCGGCGCCGCGGGAAAAATGTTCAAATAACTTGAGGGTCAGGCACGAGGTTTTCAAATCAACGGCGTGTCGCCGCTGTCGTTCAAAAAACGGATAAAGGATTAACGTTGGCCACCAAAGAAATAGTCATCGCTGTCAGCGGGGTCGTTTTGTTTCTGATCGGCATGGTCAATCTCTCCGCCGCGGTCAGGAAGCAAATCGACGTCCGCATCAAGGAATACATCCGCTATGCCGTGGACAGACCTCTTCGGGGACTGATCACCGGCATCGTCTCTACGATCGTCTTCCAGAGCTCATCCGCCTCCATCGCGCTGACCATTTCCCTCGTCAGCGCCGGACTTGTCAGCTTTTCCAATTCCTTGGCCATCATTTTGGGCGCGGATATCGGCACCACGTTGACCGTCCAGCTCATCATCTGGAAATTCACGGAAATCTCGCCGCTGATTGTTTCCATCGGCGGCCTGCTGTGGCTGTCCGGCAAAGAGAAATGGCAAACCGTCGGGGAGATGATTTTTTATTTCGGACTGATGTTTTTCGGACTGGAGATTCTGGGCGGAGCGGTGGAGCCGCTGAAAAAATCACCTCTTCTTCCGGACATTTTGAGACAGGCGCAAAATCCCCTTCTGGGCATTGGACTGGGCATCATCGCGACCGCTGTCGTCCAGGCTTCCGCGATCACGATCGGCATGATGGTTTTGCTCGCGCAACAGGATCTCGTTTCCCTGCCCAATGCCGTCGCCGTCGTGATGGGCGCCAACATCGGCACGACGGTCACCGCTTTGCTGGCGGGAGCCGTGGCGACCCCAAGCGGCCGGAAAACCGCCTTCTCGCATTTGATCTTCAAGGTCGCGGGCATGGGTTTATGCCTGCTCATTTTGCCTTTTTTTCTGGAGGTTCTAAGGAATCTCTCGGACAGCGTCGCCCAGCAAATCGCCCTCGCTCATTTTCTGATGAATCTGGCCATCGTCCTGCTTTTTATTTTTCTGCTGAAACCTTTTGCCGTCCTGATGAACGCCTTGGCGCCCGGCGAAGACGAAACGCTTCCGATCTGGCCGGAGTATCTCGACAGCAAGGACATTTCCCAACCGCAAAAAGCGCTGGACAATGTCCACAAGGAACTCAAGCGGCAGATGAATCTGACGCTGCAAATGTACGCCAAGAGCATCCGAATGATTTCCCGCTACCGGGAAGCGGAGGGGAAATCCCTTTTTTACATTGATATGGTCGTCAAAAACATTCGCAAGCAAATCGTCGCGTATCTTCGAAAACTATCCGCGCAGAGCCTGTCGGAATATTTCTCCCGGAAAATCTTTGCCTACACGGCGATGGCCAATGACGTTGAAAGCCTCGCTATCCATGTTTCCGCCCTCAACCGGCTCGCCTTTCAAAAAGCCCAGAGAAAAATTAAGTTCAGTTCCTTCGGCGAAAACGAATTGAACGAAATCATCCAACTGGTCAGCGAAAATTATTCCGGGGCCTTTTCCATGATGGACGCCCCCGGCGACGCCAAACGCTCGGAAATCGAAGCGCGCGAGGAACAGGTTGACGTGAAAGTCAAACAAGCCCGGGACAACCACCTCGAACGGTTTCACAAACGTCTCTGCGATCCGGAAGCCGGCCCCATCTTCATCGAAATGCTGCTCCATCTGGAGCGCCTCTCCGATCTGTGCAACAACGTCGCCGAATATATGTGCGACATCCGGGGAAACTAGCCCTGACGGCAATATCGGCCCGCCTTTTGGCCCAAAGAAAACGGGTTGCTCTTCCCGCCGATTTCTTCTATAATAGAAAAAAAGTTTTTTTCTTGAAGATTCCGGCAAGGAGGCGTCAAGATGAACAAAAGAATGAGCGCGTTGAAGTTTGCCCTGGAAAATGAGCAAAGGGAAAGGGAATTTTACCTCGCCCACGCCCGCCGGACGAAGAATCTGGCCGGCAAAAACATGTTTAAGCAGATCGCCGATGAAGAAAAACAACATTATGAAATGCTGAAAAAACTTTTTGCCGCATGGGAAACAAAAAGCAAGTGGCCGGAATCGATTTCTCTAAAGGCTAAAAAGTCGTCGGCCGGCCATATCCTGAAGTCCATGGCCGACAAAAAAGCCTCGCGCATCAAGGGCAATGATGATGACCTCAAAGCCGTCCGCACCGCCATTGATTTTGAGGCGCGCGGCATGGCGCTTTACAGCAAACTGGAGGCCGGAAGCACGGACCCCAAGGAAAAAGCTTTTTTCAACCTTCTGGCCAACATGGAACGAGAACATTTCATGTCGCTCAGAGAAACGGAAGAATTTCTCGCCGACCCGACGTCTTGGTATCAAAAAATGGAAAGGACATCGTTAGACGGCGGCTGAAAACGGATTGAATGTTAGTTGGGTTCGGCTGAAATCTGTTCCAGTTTCGCATGAAGCTCGGTCCAGAGATCGTAGGATTTGTCCAGTTCTTCGTTGAGGGCTTTCAGCGCCACCTGGATTGTTTTGACTTTCTGCGCGTCTTTGTGGGTTTCGGGAAGGCAGAGAGTGTTTTCGTGCTGAGCTTTTTGGGTTTCCAGCATTTCTATTTTCCGCTCCAGCTCCGCCAAGGATTTCCGCCAGGCGTTTTTCATCCCGGAAAGCCTGTTTCTGGCTTCGGCTTCCATCCTTTTTTGTTCTTTCGTTTTAAAGCCGCGCGGCGGAACCTTTTTTGCTTTTTGTTCGGCAGGCTCTTGCGGCGGAAGCATTCTTTGCCCGCGCTTCTCGATGAAGTCGGAATAATTGCCGTCATAGGCATGGAGGGTCCCGTCCCTGAGTTCAAACACCCGGTTGACCAACCGGTCTAAAAAGTAACGGTCATGCGAAACAATCGCCACGGTTCCGTGATACTGCATCAGGGCGTTTTGAAAAACATCCTTGGTTTTGGCGTCCAAGTGGTTGGTCGGTTCATCCAAAATCAAGAAATTGGTGTCCAAAAGCATGATTTTCAAAAGAGCGAGACGTGATTTTTCCCCTCCGGAGAGCACCGCCACCGGCTTGAAAATATCGTCTCCGGAAAAAAGAAACGCCCCCAAAAGATTTCGTTTGACTTGATCGGACGCACCCGTCGGCAGCGAATCAATTTCCTCCCAGAGGGTATGCTCATCGTTGAGATTCTGGGCGCTATCCTGGGAAAAGAAAGCCATGTTCACGCCTTCTCCGTACCGGATCGAACCGCACGAAGGCTGTTCGGAAAGACTCAGCAGGCGCGAAAGGGTCGATTTTCCGGAACCATTCACACCGACAAAGGCAACTTTTTCGCCGCGGAATAAAGTAAAGTTGACATTTTCAAAAACCGTTTGGCTGCCGTAGCGATGCGCCAAACCCGCCACCCTCACCACTTCCCGGGCGCTTTTCTTCCCCTCGGGGAAGTGCATCACAACAGACTTTGTCCTGCCCTCTATCCTGACCTCGGAAAATTTCTCCAGCATTTTGATGCGGCTTTGCACTTGCGCCGCTTTGGCGGCCTTGTAACGGAAACGTTCCACAAACGCCTCGATCTTTTTGATTTGCGCCTTTTGCAGTTCCATGGTTTTTCTCAAATCAGCCAGACGTCTTTCCTTCTCCGCCAAATAGAAAGAGTAGTTCCCCTTGTACTCGTGAATGGTCCCCGATGAAAGCTCTGCGATCCGCGTGGCGATCTTATCCAAAAAGAAACGGTCATGCGACACAACGATCAGGGTTCCGGGATCATCTTTGAGGTAAGACTCCAGCCATTCCATGCTTTCCGTATCCAGATGATTGGTCGGCTCGTCCAGAAGCATGATCTGCGGCTTGGCCAGCAAAACGGCCGTCAACAGAATCCGCATCTTCCATCCGCCGGAAAACGCGTCGCAAGGTTTCGCAAAATCACTTTCGCGAAAACCGAATCCCTTGAGAAACTGTTTGGCTCTGGCCTCAAACGCGTAACCGTCCGCGGCAGCGAATCGTGAAAGCGCATCGGAATAGGCCTGCGAAAGCGCGCCGTATTGGGGTGTGCGGGACTTGACGTGCGACCATTGACGCTCCAGGTCCCGAATGGATTGTTCAATGGCGGCGATGCCGCTTTTTTTCTTCAAAAAATCCATCAGAGGCATGGGCTCAAGCTCCGCCGATTCCTGCGGCAGATAACCGATGGATGTTTGTTTTCCACCGGCCGTCTCAACCGATCCGGCATCCGGGCGCACCTGCCCCAAAATCACCCTGAAGAGCGTTGTCTTGCCGGCGCCGTTTTCGCCCACCAATCCGACGCGGCTTTTCGGATGTATCGTCCAGTTGAGATTGTGAAACAGATTCTTATCCAGGAAGGACAAGCTGACGTTGCGCAAATGGATCACTTTTAAAACGCCCCCGAAATCGGTTCTTTTATAGGGAAGAATTTTCGAGATGTCAATTCGATATGACCTTCAGCGCCTTGAGCGGAAAACCAACTTTAAGGGCACATGGTCAAACCCGAACTGCTCACGAATTTGATTCATCAGGTAACGCTCGTAGGAAAAATGAATGCCCTGCGCGTGGCTCACAAAAAAAACAAAGGTGGGCGGCTTGATCTTCGTTTGCGTGGCGTAGAAAATCTGAACCGGTTTGTTCCGATATCGGGGGGCGGGATTTTTCTGTACGGATTTCTCGATCAACGCGTTTAACTGGGCCGTCGGTATTCGTTTGGTGTACTGCGCATAGACGCGGTCCACCAGCTCAAAGATTTTCGGCACGCGTTGTCCCGTCTCCGCGGAAACAAAGATCACAGGGGCGAAATCCATGAATTTGACCTTCTCCCGGATGTCTTCAACATATCGGCCTGCGGCGCTGTCGTCCTTTTTGATCTTATCCCATTTGTTGACCACGATCACGCAGGCTTTGCCGCGCTCATAGGCCAATCCGATGATTTTCACGTCCTGCTCGGTTATTCCTTCCTCGGCATCGATTAAGATCAGCGCCACATCGCAGCGGTCAATTGATTTTAGGGCCTGAACAACGCTGTATTTTTCCAAAACCTGACTGATTTTACTTTTGCGACGGATGCCCGCCGTATCAATGAGGAGGTATTTTTTTCCGTGAACCTTGACCGTGGAATCAACCGCGTCGCGGGTCGTCCCCGGCGCGGGATTGGCGATGCAACGTTCCCGGCCGAGAATTTTGTTGACCAAAGAAGATTTTCCAACATTGGGACGGCCGACAATCGCCATGCGGATTTCCGGTTCGTCGTCGTTCGCTTGCCGCCCGGCGTCCGGGAAACCGCTGACAACGCTGAGCAGCATTTCGTCCACCCCCGAACCGTGTTGCGCCGAAATGGGATAGATCTCATCAATCCCCAGTCGGTAAAAATCCGCGAGCATGGCTTGATGACGTTCTCCGTCAATCTTGTTGGCGATATAAACGACGCGTTTGTTTTTCTTCATCCGCAGCTGACCGGCGATTTCCACGTCGGAAGCGGTCAGCCCATCTTGGCCGTCCATCAAAAACAAAATCACGTCCGCCTCCTCGATGGCGAGACGGGCCTGCTGGCGGATTTGTTTGAGCATGCCGTCTTCGGACGCCGGCTCAAAACCGCCGGTGTCAATCAAAGTGAATGCCCTCCCCTCGTACACGCAATCCATGTAATGGCGGTCCCGCGTGGCACCGGGTTCGTCAATGACGATGGCTTTCTGCTTCCCCGCGATTCTGTTGAACAGCGTGGATTTGCCGACATTGGGGCGGCCGACGATCGCAATCACCGGTTTGACATTCATCAAGATCACCTACTTTTTCAAAAGACCGAATTCCTGAAGCCTCTTTTCCGATTCGGTCCACTCTTTGCGGACCCGCACAAATAATTGCAGAAACACTTTCGTCCCGAAGAGTTTTTCCATATCTAAGCGGGCTTCCGTTCCGATTTTTTTCAGCATCGATCCTTTTTGGCCGATCATGATGGCTTTTTGGGATTCCCGTTCCACATTGATGGTTGCGCTGATGCGGATCATGTTTTTCGCTTCATCGTCTTTGAAAGAATCAATCTCAACGGCGGTGGAATAGGGAACTTCATGTTTCGTGTGCATGGTGATTTTCTCCCGGATGAACTCCGCGGCGATGAAGCGCTCCGTCGCGTCGGTTTGAAGATCATCCGGATAATACTTGGGACCCTCCGGAAGCATTGATTTCACCGTATCGAGCAGATCCTCGATGCCGTAGGCGGTCAAGGCGGAAATGGGAAAAATTTCGCGAAATTCATAAAGAGCGGAAAACCGATCGATCAGGGGAAGCAAAAGTTTTTTTTCTATCAAATCAATTTTGTTTATCGCCAAGATGACCGGCGTTTTCGTTTTTTTCAAGGATCGGATGAGTAACAGATCTTCCGGATGAACCCCGACATGAGATTCGACAAGCATCAACAAGAGATCCACGCCGACCATTGCTTCCTGAGCCGTCTTCACGATCGCGCGATTCAACAGCGTTTTGGGCTTATGAATCCCGGGGGTATCCAAAAAAATCAGCTGGGCGTCCGGGTAATTTTTGATGCCGGTAATCCGGTTCCGAGTGGTTTGCGGCTTGGGGGTGATGATGGATATTTTATCACCCAAAATGGCGTTAAACAGCGTCGATTTGCCCACATTCGGCCGCCCCACGATTCCGATAAATCCCGATCTAAACATCCCGCTCCCCGTCCTCATGAATTCCCGGAATTTTCAAGGTGTAAACGGCGCCGGAATCCACCGTCAGCGTGATCTCCCCCCGGCTTTGCTTCTGCGACGTCTCCACGATCAAGTCCAAAAGCGGGTAACGCGCTTTGATCGCCGCTAAATTCCCCCGCCGATGACCGCAAAAGCTGGAAAGATCCCGCCGGGATAAAGTAATTGTAAGCTGGGCTGCCTGAAAAGACAACCGCTCCATCAGTTTCATCGTGCAATCCAAAAACACGGCGGACAAAACCAGACTGCCGAAAGCGGGATGAATCGGACCGGCCAGGATACTGCCGGGATCGGTCATCTCCGGCGTCTGGTGTAATCCCATCCTAATGACCCGTATACCCGCTGCAGTCAATTGGATCCACGCCGTCTTGCACATCTGCACGGCCTGAGGAAGCTCCAGGGGACGGTACTCGCCCCGCAGAAACATTTCCGCAAGCGGGGTTTCCTTTAAAACAACAACGGGATGAATCCTAACGGTGTCGGGCTTGAGCCGGACGGTTTCATCCAGAGAATGCGAAAAACCCTCCTGGGTGTCCGAGGGAAGTCCGACCATAAGATGCAATCCCGTGTGAAATCCGTTTTTCTTTAACAGACAAACGGCCCTTTTCGTATCGGCGGCAACGTGTCCCCTTTGCGCCTGATTCAGGACGTCGTCAACAAACGACTGAGCCCCGATTTCCACCGTTTTGACGCCGTATTTTTTCAGCAAAGAAACCGCATCATCGGTCACGTCGTCGGGGCGGGTTGAAATTCTGATCGAATCAATGACGCCCTGTTGGATGTAATCTTGAGCCCACGAAAGCAGCTGCTCTTGGTAGGCGGCATCGGCTCCTGTAAAACTTCCGCCATAGAAGGCGACCTCCACTTTTCTGGATTGGTCCGGGTTCCTCATCAGAGACGCGCGGAGTTCCCCGTCGAACCGATCCTTTGTCAATGGTTGCGGGAAATCGCCGGCGGAAATGCGCTGATTGCAAAAGACACAACGATGCGGACAGCCTGCATTCATGATGAAGAAGGGAATGATCAGGGGCGTTTTCGCCATACCGTCAGGTTGGTTCCTCCTTGATTGTTTTCAGCGTTTCCCATGCCTGTCTTGCAGCTTGTTGCTCGGCCTCCTTTTTACTGGTACCGGAGCCACTGCCCTGATATCTTCCCAAAATCGTGATTTCCACGGTGAACATTTTACGGTGCTCCGGACCGGTCGAATTTCGAAGAGCATATACGGGAATCGTTTTATATTGTTTTTGACACAATTCCTGCAGCGCCGTTTTATAATCGAAAGAAAGCCCGAGCAAATCGGCATCTTCCAAAATCGGATTCATCATTCCCTCCAGAACTTCCCTTGTTCTCGAGAAGTCGGAATCGAGATACATCGCTGCAATGACCGCTTCTAGCGCATCGGCCAGAAAAGTTTTTTTCTCGCGGCTTCCGGCCAATTCTTCGCCGCGTCCGAGCAAGAGGCTTTCGCCGATATTCAGCTCGCAGGCGACACGGGCGAGATTTTTCTCGTTGACCAAGGCGGCACGAAGCCTCGTCAGTTGACCTTCCGCATGCGTCTTGTACTTTCTGAAAACCAGATCGCTTACGCATAAATTCAACACAGCGTCGCCCAAAAACTCCAGTCTTTCGTTGTCTTCCAACGCCAGAGGAGCATTTTCGTTAACGTAAGATTTATGCGTCAAAGCCGTGGATAAAAGGCTGATGTTTTGGAAACAATACCCCAGTTTGTTCTCCAGTTCATGGAGCAGCGTCAGCCTTTTCTGATCGATTTCCGGATGATTCATACTCCCCGATTCCTATCCTTCAAAACGCTTTCTTATTACGGCAAAAAAACACGCTTCGCAATACATAAATGATTCCGAAACCGCACTCCAGCACCCCCGTCTAATTTTATTTTGATTCACCGCCGATTCGTGATAAAATTACAAAAAACTCAAGGAAAAGGAGCAAAAATCATGGACGCAGTTTTAAGCTATTTCAGCGCTCATCCCATGGTTTTGGCGGCCGGGGTTTTTCTTGTCGTCATCTTCATCTTGAACTTTATCTTCAAAAGTCTTTTCAAGATCCTTCTCGTGGTGCTGGCCGTTTTAGCCGTCACAGTAGGTTTTTTCTATTTAACGGATCCGGAAAAACTCCCCCCGCCGGTGAAGGAAACCGTCGGTGCGATCAAATCAGGCGTCAGTGATTTCATCGACACAAGCAAAAGTTTCTACGCGGACAGCAAAAACCTTTTTAATAAAGGAAAAGCGGCGCGGGGAGACGTGACCAATCTGCTCAAGCAATCCGAAGAAGAAGCGGGACGGAAATAGTCTCCGCTTCACAACAAATTAATTTCCATGGCCCGGACGGGACAAGCCGAAACACAAAGCTCGCAGCCGTTGCATTTTTCCGGGTCGAACAGCACTTTCTGCGTCCCGGGCTCTAAATAGAGGGCGCCGGTCGGGCAAAACCCCGTGCAGGCTCCGCAGTGAACACATTTTTTCGTGTTTTGGCTGACACTTTTGGAGAGAGGCTCCACCTTCAGGCCCATCTCTTTGAGAAAACGGATGCCGTTGTCAAAATCTTCGCGGGAACCGCTCAGTTCCAAAACGATGACGCCTTCACGCTTCGGGAAGATCCTCGCCTTTAAAATGTTAAAAACAAGATGATGCTGTTTCACCAGCTGATAAATCACCGGCTGCTGAACGGTTTCCGGCGTGTAATGGATGACGATTTTTTTAGAATACATTTTTCAATCCCGATAAAATCAGCGAAAGATTAAGATATGAAAAGCCTGTTGTCAAGGTAATTTGCTCACCCGCAAAATGCAAATCGAAGAAAATTCAAACGGTCTCCAGCAGTTCAGCCCAGGGGATTTTCGTGAAAGTTTTGCGCAAGGGATGATCATCTTCCACCAGATGATAGTCGCAGCAAACAAAAATTTCATCGGCAATTTTTTTGACTTCTCCGGGATTCACCACCTCATCGTTTGTGCCGTGGTAGATGATCGTCGGTATTTTCAAGGTTTTGCCGGCTTTCCTCTGAAATTCGGGAAGATTCAGCGCCGGAGCGAGCAAAATCAATTTTTTTATTTTTTCTTCGTGTTCCATCGCGTATTGAACGGCCATCAATCCGCCGTAACTGGACCCCACGAGGATAAGATTATTTTTGTTCGCCAGAAGTTTTTGAAGTTTTTTCATGCGGGTCGAAAAATCCCCCGTGAAATCTTCTATCACCATCCCGGGAAAATGACGCGCGAAAAAACGCCCTTTTGTCCCTTGGGCCGTGCTCTCCAGGCCGTGAACGAAAACCAGCGTATTTTTTTTCATAAAAACGAACCTCTCTGAAAATTTGCATTGTATTGCCGCCGAGGGTGTGCTATCACTGCCCCGATTTTATTGAGGAGCTTGATCATGGCATTGGTTTTACCCTTTAAAGCGGTGCGTCCGCAACAAAAATTTGCGGCGCAGGTGGCGGCTCTGCCCTATGATGTGATGACCCGAGAAGAGGCGAAAAAAGCTGTTTGGGGCAATCCCTTAAGTTTTATGCATGTGGAAAAGTCCGAAATCGACGTTCCGGATGGAACGCCGAGCGATGATGATTTGATCTACCAAACGGCAAAACGCAACTTCGTCGACCTGCGGATCAAAGGAATTCTCATCCAGGACGAAAAACCATGCTTTTATGTTTACAGGCAAAAAATGGGCTCGCGGACTCAAACGGGCATCGTCGGGTTGATGAGCGCGAAGGAATATGACGAGGGAAAAATCAAGAAACACGAACTCACGAGACAAGACAAGGAAACGGACCGCATTCGACACGTGGACGCGGTCAACGCCCAAACAGGTCCGGTTTTCATCGCCTACCGCGAAAGGCCGCAACTCAACGACATCATCCGGCGGATCACCGCCGGCGCTCCGGAATACGACTTCGTTTCTGACGACGGTATTGCCCATACCGTGTGGGTTATCGCGGATGCGCAAACGATTCATGGCATCAAAAATGAATTTCACGCCGTCGACGCCCTCTACATTGCCGATGGACACCACCGCGCCGCCGCCGCCGCCGCGGTGGCCAGAACAAGACGCGCCCACGAAGCGCCGGGCGACGGTCCTAGGGAGTATGAATTTGTGCTTGCCGTTTTTTTCCCCGACTCCCAGCTGAAAGTGATGGATTACAACCGCGCGGTGAAGGATTTAAACGGCTTAAGGCCGGATCAATTCATCGAAAAAATCAGCGCCGCATTCGCTGTGACGGAAAATTTTCAGGAGCGCTCCCCGCGAACGCTCCACGATTTCGGCATGTATTTGGGCGGCCGTTGGTACAAATTGACCGCCCGCAAAAGCACCTATGACGAAACCGACCCGGTTGCGAGTCTGGATGCGTCCATTCTGCAGGAAAATCTTTTGAATCCCGTTTTGGGCATCAAAGATCCCCGCACCGATGAGCGGATCAAATTCATCGGCGGCATTCGGGGGATGGATGAACTGGAAAAACTGGTGAATCAAGAAGGCTACGCGGTTTCATTCTCACTTTATCCCACGACCATGGAACAGATTATCCGGGTGGCGGATGCCGGGGCCATCATGCCGCCCAAATCCACCTGGTTCGAGCCGAAATTGCGCAGCGGACTTTTTGTGCACAAACTGGACGGATGATTGAGCCGCGGCGTCATGGAAGAAGAAACGCTCGATGAAATTCTCAACGGCCGGATAAGCGTTTATCAAAATAAAAAGGGCTACCGTTTTTCCATTGACGCCCTGTTACTCGCCCATTTTATCGCCCTCAAACCACGCGCCAAAACCATTGAACTCGGCTGCGGCAGCGGCGTGATCCTTCTTATCTTGGCCAAGCGCTTTCCCCAACTGAAATTCACCGGGTTGGAAATTCAAAACAATTTAGGGGCGCTGGCTCAAAAAAACGTTCGAGTAAATCATCTCGAAGATCAGGTGAAAATCATCGCGGGGGATGCGCGCGACATCCAGAAACTTTTTCCACCCTGTTCCTTCGACACCGTTTTCTTCAACCCTCCCTACCGGAGAATCCATTCCGGAAGAATCAATGCTCATCCGGAAAAAGCCGTCGCCCGGCATGAAATCGCGGGATCGCTGCAAGATTTTTTGAAAGCCGCGGGATATTTACTGAAAGAAGGGGGCACCGCTTGCGCGATTTATCCGGCAAAGAGGTTGGCGGAACTCATCGATGTTTTTCGAAAAAAGGCCATTGAACCCAAACGAATCAAGCTGGTTTTCTCAGATAACCACTCCGCCGCGGAGTTTGTCTTAGCGGAAGGGAAAAAAGGGTCCGGCGAGGAACTCAACGTCGAATCTCCGCTTTTTATCTACGATGAACAAAGGCACTACACCCCGGAAATGCTCCGCATATTCAAGGAACTTTCTGCTGTTCCTTCCGGCGGCGACTGATTTCCAACTGCATGACGCGTTTGAGAATTTCGGCCAGTTCCCGATCGACCAGATTGTCCGTACATTGAGCGATCATTTCTTTATCTCTTTTTTTTAAATATTTCGTTTGCGCCGATAACGTTTGTTGGGCTTTTTCTTCCGCCAGCCGGTATCCTACATGAAATCGGATGTCCTTGATCAGCGGTCTTTCGGATAAGGCATTCAATTTATCCATGATTTCATCTTTCATGAAATGCAGCTGCTGCACCCAAACTGAAGAAACTGTTCTGACAAATAAGATGCCGTTTTTAAAACAATCCGGTTGAGTTTTCGAGGCAATTTGATCGCCGACGGCTTGGGGCCACAGTTTGCACAAGCGGTGGCCTTCTATCCGCGCGCCCATGCCTTTTCTTTTCATGGCGGCAAAAAGAATCTCTCCGACGGAGATCAGCTGCGGCTGTCTTTTTCTTTTCATGGTGTTTTTATGGCACAACCATCACAACGGGTCAAGTAGAACAAAAAAAGGCGGGAGGATTCGAAAATCCTCCCGCCTGTATTTTTATTAAATCCTTTTTTTAGACGGCAAAGGATTCTTCCGGAATGTTCATCGCGCTCTGTTCATCCTGTTTGAGGTTGTCCAGATGCGCGGGAACAAGGCCTGTAATGCGGTTGATGAAGAACCGGGCGCCTTCAATCTTTCCGCGATAGAAAGCTTTCTCCATTTCCGGCGTATCGGCGGCAAAGAACTTCGGCAGCGCGAGCATTGCCATCTTGAGGTGCAGCCAGCCGACAATGGTGTCGCCCAGACAAGTCAGATAATCGCACGCGCCGATCAGCGGAACGAAAGGCGTGGTCTTGATCATCTTGGAGAAGGCCAACGCGGTTTCTCCGCAGCCGTTCAACGCTTTTTCCACAATTTCCGCTTCTTTCTTGAAAGCATCAACTTTCTTGGCTTCTTCCACGTCCTGTTTAATGTAATTGAACAGGTTCATGAAGTAAGCGCCTTTTTTCAAGCCCAGCTTGCGTCCGAGCAGGTCAAGAGCCTGAATGCCGTTGGTGCCTTCATAAATCTGGTTGATCTTATTGTCTCTCATCATCTGTTCGACCGGATACTCGCGGCAGTAACCGTAACCGCCGTAGGTCTGAACAGCCAGTTCGGTAACTTCCTGGCCTCTGTCCGTGCAGTAGGCTTTGACGATCGGCGTAAGCATTTCGATCATGCCATGCCAGTATTCCTGTTCCTTTTCCATCTCTTCTTTGTTCACATTAGGATCCATCGCCAGCGCCCACATGGCGTTGATTTCTTTATCCATGCAGTAGTAGCAGAACAGCGCCAGCGCTCTTAAACCTTCCGAGATGGATTTCATTCTGATGAGCATTCTGCGGACATCCGGATGCTGAATAATCGGAACAGCCGGCGCATTTTCATCTTTCAGAGCCATGGCGATGATGTTCTGTCCCTGAATCCTCTGCTTGGCGTAATCCAAAGCATGCAGGTAGGCGGCCATAGACAGCGAAGCGCCCATCATGCCGACACCCTGGCGTTCTTCGTTCATCATGACGAACATGATCGGCATACCCTGACGTTCTTCTCCCATCAGATAACCGATGCACTTGCCATCCGAACCGAAGTTCAAAGTACAGGTGGCATTGCCGTGGATGCCCATCTTGCTTTCGATGTTGCCGCACTGCACATCGTTGGGTTCCAGAAGTTCGCCCTTTTCATTGAAGCGAATCTTGGGAACCATGAAAATGGAGATGCCTTTCGTTCCTTTGGGATCGCCTTCGATTCTGGCCAAAACCGGATGAATAATGTTCGGGGTCAAATCATGATCTCCGGCGGAGATAAAGCACTTCGTGCCCACGATGGAGTATGTGCCGTCTGCGTTTTTCTTGGCGGTTGTCTTCAAAGCTCCGACGTCAGAACCGGCTCCCGGTTCTGTCAAGCACATTGTACCGGCCCACTCTCCGGAGTATACTTTCTCCAAAACAACTTTTTTCAACGGATTGTCGTTCGACAAAAACTGTTCAAACAATCTGGCCGCGCCGTGCGTGAGACCGGGATACATGATGAACGCCTGGTTGCAGGCCAAAAACATATTGGCGCACGCAGCCGCGATGACTGCGGGAAAACCCTGACCGCCGACTTCCGGGGGATCGGCCATGGCCAAATAGCCAGCTTCGCAATAAAGTTTCCAAAGTCTTTTATACGCTTCAGGTGTTGTCACTTTACCTTTGTCAAATGTTGCCTCAACCGGTTTGCGATGAACTTCATCAGGATAGGTCGGAGCAAGTTCCTGTTCGGCAAATTTCGCCGCCTGATCCAAAGCCATGCTGCACGTATCAAGATCATAATCCGTATAACGGCCTTTGCCCAATAATTCTTCCTGGATCTTGAACATTTCAAACAACTGGAATTTAATATCCCTTAAATCAACCCACTGACTCGCCATATTGTCCTCCTTAACTTTTTTGTTGGTTATATTTTTTGCTCTTTTACAATGAGCTACTTTTTTTACGTCTTAAATATTTGACCGCCGGTTTTACGAAATTCAACCGAATAAAAGCAATCTGACTGAAAGTCAGTTTGTCTCCTTATACATCTCAAAAACACTGATGTCAACAATTATGTATCCTGAAAATTGATTTTTTTGCCGGGGAAACAATTTTAGATAAAACATGATATTTCAGATACTTAAAAACACTTCCGGGCGGAAGGGCTACATCACGAAAAAAAACATTCCCCTGTTTCCCTACCAGAGTAAGGAGACAGGGGAAAATAGTATCTTTTTTTCCGGTTATCGACGAAATTTCGCCTGCGTACTATCTGTCGACCGCCAGATAGTACTCGGTAATTTCATAAATCGCATAGTCCATCATGAGCATGATCCTCATAATCCCGTCGATGGCTTGACTATGCTCCAAAGCATTAATGAAAATCGCCTGAAAATCCGCATAAAGCCACATCTGGCGGCGCATCAGCACCAAAGCATAGATCGCCTCGTGAAGAGGAATCCCCATTTTATGACACTTTTTTGCGTATTTGTAAAAATACTCTTTGGTTACAGCCAAACGGTCTTCAGCCAACAGTAATTTTCTCAAATTTTGGTAAAAATCCATCGCATAAACGATGAGTTTGTCTTTTCTGATATTTTGATAAAACGGCGTTCTCCTGTTTTTTTGAACTTCCGCCGCCCAGTATTTGGCAATTTCTTCAGCGTTCTGTTCCGCGACATCCAGAAGTTTTATGGAATCTACCATAGCGAATCTCCTTTCTCTCCAATCCCCGATAATTTTCTCTATTTCATTTTTTATCTTTTTTCATCAACGCCTGATACTCTTTCGTTACTTCATAGGAAGCGTAATCAAACAGTAAAATCGTGCGGCTGAGCGTATCGAGCGCCTGCATCTGATCAATGCCGGAAGTAAAAATGGCCTGAAATTCCGAATATAACCAGATATGCCGCCTCATTAAAATCAAAGCATAAATCGTTTCGTTCAGCGGAATGCCCAAGGCGTAACTATCCTGCGCATAGCTTCGAAAATATCGCAAAGCGTCTTCCGTGATTTTTTCATCCAGAAACATTTTGCTAAAGTTCTGATAAAACCTTATGCAATGATAGATAATGACTTCCTCGTCGAGCTTCTGATAAGTCGGCGTCCTTGAATTTGTCCTAACATCCTTTGCCCACTGCTGTGCGATTTTGGGTGCGTGTTTCTCGGCCAGTTCAATATACTTAATCGCATAAGTTTTCATACCCGTCTCCTTTTAAGCTTTCGTTTGTTTGAAAAAATTCATGACGGATTTAAAATACAACATCGCTTTGACTTTGACAATATTTTTTTAAAATCATCACGGATGAGATGATTTTCCCCTTTGGAAAATTTCAAGATTTCCTTGACAGAAATGAACGAAGTTTCTATAGTTTGCTTCCAAAGCAATCCCCTCTCTTTTGGATAAAAAAATTAAAGGAGAACAATCCCGCGATGAACTTAAAAAAGACGTTTGTGGCCACAGCGGCGTGCATGATTTTTCTTACGACAGGATGTGCTTATTTGGGTATGAACACCATTCCGTTGCAGGATTTAAAGTCCAAATACGCAGACTCGGAATCAAAAATCATCCACATTGATAACATGGATATTCACTACAAAGATGAAGGACAAGGGCCTGTGTTGATTTTGCTGCACGGGGTCTGCGCGTCTTTGCACACATGGGACGGCTGGGTGCAAAGACTCAAAGGGCATTATCGTATTATTCGACTGGATATCCCGGGATTCGGCATTACCGGTCCCGCACCCGATCCGTCGCTCTACCAGATTGAACCGGCTGTAGAGCTCTTTGAAAAACTCGTTGACGAAATGAAACTCGAAAAGTTTTACATCGCCGGAAACTCACTTGGCGGTTATATCGCCTGGAACTATACACTGAAACATCCGGAGAAGGTGGAGAAGCTGATCTTGATCGATTCCGTGGGATTCCCCCAGCCGCTGCCCTGGCTGTTATCCTTTGCCAGCAATCCCATAGTCCGTCCCTTCGCCCGACACATGATGCCGCGGTTTCTGTTTGACATGGCGGTCAAGGAAGTTTACGGCGATCCGTCGAAAGTCACGAAAGAATTGCGAGACCGCTACTTCGAACTGGCCATGAGAGAAGGCAACAAATCTTCGTATGTTGATGTTTTCACCGTCATGCGGAAACTCTGCAAAAACGAAAATCTCGCCCAGGGAATCAGCGACATCAAAACGCCTACACTGGTCATGTGGGGGACCAAGGACAAATGGATCCCCTTCAAATATTTTGAAAACTGGAAAAAAGCCCTCCCCAACGCGAAATTTATCCAGTACGAAGGCGCAGGGCACACGCCGATGGAAGAAATTCCGGATGAAACGGCGCGTGACGCGCATTATTTTCTATCCGGAAAACTCTAAAACAGTTGGCTGAAAAATTGATCGTCAAAAAAAAGGGAGCTCAAACAACGAGCTCCCTTTTAATTTCATTTCCCGGAAGAAATCTTACACTCTGCTGAGCATCGTCGCGCCGGCATTTCCGAACGCGCCGCAAAGCGATGCCACACCATATTTGGCATTTTTGAAATCTGTCTTCATGATATTATGCAGCGTCACAAGGATGCGGCATCCGCTTTCTCCCAAGGGATGGCCGAGCGCCAAAGCACCGCCCCAAACATTAACGTTATCAAAAGGCGCGTTCTGCGCGATACCCAATTCTCTCAAGCAGGCCAGAGACTGGCTCGCAAAGGCTTCGTTGAGTTCCCACACGCCGATGTCACTGACTTTCTTTCCTGTACGCGCCAGAAGTCTCTTGACAGCGGGAACAGGCCCCATGCCCATGATCGTGGGATCGCAACCGCCTAAAGCGCCGGCTTCGTATTTAATGCTGTAAGAGAGGCCGAGTTTATCCGCCTTGGAGCGTTCCATCAAAAGCATGGCTGCAGCGCCGATGGTTAAGGGCGAAGAGGTCGCCGCGGTTACCACGCCATCCGGTTTAAAAGCAGGCTTCATTGTCGCCATTTGTTCCATGGAGATGTCGCCGCGAATCCACTGGTCGGTGTCGACCATGAAAGGCGTGCCGTCTTCTTTCAGTCCTTCGATGGGAATGATTTCGTTCTTGAACTTACCGGCTTTTGTCGCCGCATCGGCTTTTTTATGGCTCCAGTAAGCCATCGTTTCCATATCTATTCGGCTGATTTTATACAGCTCCGCGACCTTTTCCGCGGTGGCGCCCATGGGAAGGTCCAAAATGTTGTAACGATTGGCCAGACGCGGAGGGAAATCCATGTGCATGGCCATGAAGACTTTCTGCATGTCTTCCACGCCGGCGGCGATGTATATGTCGCCTTCACCGCACATAATGGCGCGGGCCGCATGCTGAATTGCCGCCATACCGGAAGGACACTGCATGGTCAGGGTGTTGGTCGGAACCGATTCCGGAAATCCGCCGGCCAGCCAAGCCAGACGCCCGATGTCATTCTGCATGCCGGTGATGTTGGCGCAACCGACAAACACGGATTCGACATCTTCCGGTTTGATTTTGGGATTGCGGGCAAACAAACCATCATACACTTTGGTCAAAACTTCGTCCGGCCTTAAGGCTCTAAACCAGCCCTTTTCATTGTGAGCCCGAGAATTAGCGGACCTTACACCATCGATAATGACACATTCACGCATTTTTATAGCCTCCTCTTTCGTTTTTGTTTATTTGACATCAAAAAAGCACAAACCATTTTTACAAGATCATCAGCGGACTTTTGAAAATTGCTTTTTCGACTACAACAAGGATTTTTATTTTGCGTAACGAATCAACCTTGTCAACGAACAGCAACTGTAAAAGCCCCCAAATATCCTGTATTTTGACCAACCTCGCTTTTTGACGGCGGAAGTATAAGCACAAAGAAATCCCATGTCAATAAAATTTTACTGCCGGTCATATTTTCATGATTTTTTTCGCGGAACTTTTAAGATTTTTAAATTCATTTATATGAAATTATTCATTGTTTTAACTATATCGTCATCGAGGTTTGCCCCTTTGGATTCGTAGTCATCAACAATCGCTTTGAGTTTTAAATAAGTTTCTTTTTGAGACAAATCACCTGTTTTACGGAAAGCGCCCAGTCGCCTTCCCAATCGGAAAATCTGCCTGTCCTTGGGCGATAGTTCAAAATATTTTCTTATGATCGACAGTATTTTTTCTTTGTCTTCCGGCAGTCTCCCCTCGACATTTTCCAAAAGATTTAAAATATGATCGCTGACGATGTAGGTTCCCTGAACTTCCAGATTCTCAATAAACAGCTGGATCTCCTTGACAATATCGTCGTCATTGAGCGGCTCAAAGGCGCCCGCCGTTTTGAGTTTATCCAGCTTCGTTCCCGGCACTACGTGAAGCGTCCGCAGACGGATAAAATCCGGATGGATTTCATTTAAAACCCTCGCCGATTCCAAAGCGTGCCGCCTGCTGAATTTTCTTCCCCCCAGACCGGGCATCACGTATTCGCTCAGTTCAATGCCGCCCTGCTTCACATTCAAACCGGCCTTGATATGATCGGCCGCCGACACACCCTTGTTGATCAGCGATAAAACGTCGTCACAGCCGCTCTCCATCCCGATGTGAATTCGGCTAAGACCGGCTTGCTTCAATTGCCTGAATTCTTCAGGAGTTTTTCTCGCCGCCGTGTGCGACCGGCAGTAAGACGTGATTCTCTTAATGCTTGGAAATTTATCTTTCAGGAAATTGAGAATTTCCAAAAGATCCGCCGTTTTCAAAATCAGCGAATTGGCGTCCTGCAAAAAAACGTTCTCTCCGCCGAAATAAAGCCATGCCGCCACCGAAATGAAATCATCGTCTTGGCCATCTCCGCCGCCGTAAATAGACCGAAGCACATTGCGACTAACCGCCCCGCCCTCTCCCAGTTTCCAGGAGAGTTGAACGATTTCGTCGGCGATGTTTTTCATGGACTGGATGTCTTGTTTGACTTCTTCGACGCTTCTCAATTCGAATTTGGCGCCCTGATAGGTATGGCAGAAGGCGCACTTATTCCAGGGACAATTCCTCGTCACGCGGATCAAAAGGCTGTTAGCCTCGCTGGGGGGACGGATCGGACCTTGTTCAAAGCGCTGTTTCATGGATCCTCCTCAAATTCGTGGTGCCTCTAATATATTGACGGTTTGTTTCTTGACAAGGTTTCCGGAGGGGCCTACGGCAGATAGGCGAGAGGATCAACGGCTTTCCCTTTGCGGCGGATTTCAAAATTGATGAAGATGTCGCCGTTTTCGTCCTTCTCACCGGCCCAAGCGATGATTTCGCCTTTTTTGACCGTCTGGTCTATGGCGACCCCTCTTTTCTGAAGATGGGTATATACGGTAGCGTAATTGTTCTTGTGCCGGATAATGATGGTTTCGCCATAATTTTTCAAATACGAGGAAAAAATCACGCGACCCGACGCAGCCGCCTTCACCTGGGCTTTATTTCGGAGGACAATTTTAACCCAGTTGTAAAAAGTTTTGTTCGGTTGCCTTCCAAAATTTGTCGCCACCACGCCTTTCACCGGCCATATAAAAGTTTTTTGATCAGAGGTTGTCTGTGCAGCAAGAGACGACTGCGGCCGCAAATCCTTTTCTTCCTTGCTCGGCTCTTTGGCCGGAGATTCTTTGCTCATCTCCGGTTTTTTCCCTTCATAGGATTCAAGGGAGAATTTCCCGGATGGCCGGATGCTTTTTTCCGGTGTTTTCGCGGATTCACCGGCGAGGTCCTTGCCGTTTTCCAATGCCCTTTGCGGGGATGGAGAAACCGCGCCGGACTGATCCTTCCGGGAGGAAGGCTTCTTGTCCGGTGTCGCGTTTCTTTCTATGGGCGGTACACTGTCAATTACTTCAGCGGCGCGGGGAATATACAAAACCGTTCCTTCCTTGAGGGTGTTGGCATCTTCTATCCCATTGACCCTGGCCAGTTCCTGCACTTCGATATTGTAAGCACGGGCGATACTAAAAAGCGTCTCCTGTTTTTTCACCAAATGATAAACCCCTGCCGCCGGCGCCTGCCGCGGACAGGACAGAAAAGAAACGCTCAAAACAAATAAAATCAAAAAAACAAAATTTTTCGTCTTGATTGAACGACTCACCGTTTCCACCCGCTTTCCCCAATCAGACTGACGAAACGGCATCCCCCTAAATCTTCTTTGACGATTTCCTGCGGATTTTCCGAAGAACGCGTCACCCGATACAAGGTTTGGACGTCACGCCCGCCGACAGGCACCACCATTTTCCCTCCGACGGCAAGCTGTTCGATCAGATATCGTGGAATGTCCGGCGCCGCCGCCGTGACGATAATGCCGTCAAAGGGAGCTTCTTCCCGCCAGCCGTAAGAACCGTCACCGACCCGGATGGCGACATTGTAAAAATTCAGCGCCTCCAGAATTTTACGGGCGCCGGTCGCCAAAGACGCAATGCGCTCAATAGAAAAAACACGGTCCGCCAGATAAGCCAAAACGGCCGTCTGGTAACCGGACCCGGTTCCAATCTCCAACACTCTTTCTTTTCCCTTGAGCTCCAAGGCCTGCGTCATCAGCGCGACGATATAGGGCTGAGATATCGTCTGGTGTTCGCCAATCGGCAGCGGGCTGTCATAGTAGGCCTGTTCGACCAAGCCCTCTTCCACAAAAAGATGGCGGGGGATCGTCTCCATTGCTTTGAGAACGCGCGGATCGCTGATTCCGCGCGCTTTGATTTGCGTTTCCACCATCCGCAGACGCGGCTTTTTAAATCTATCCATCAGTGGTCAACCTGTATCTTGTTTTTTTATCCGGAACGCGGTAAATTTTCTCGACCATCTCATGACGCCTCAACCCCAACGCCTCACGGGTGACAATCAAATAATAGTACTGAAGCTGAGCTTTTTCACGACAGGCGTTGTACGCTTCGATCAAAGCGTTGATTTCTTCGCAAAATATTTTTTTCTGGCGCAGAAAATCCTCCCGATCCACTTCGGCCTCCAAGGCATCGAGGAGGGACGTTTTGATTTCAATTTCGCTTTGGAGGCGCGTCATTTTTTCCAGGACTTCTTCCACCGCCCAGCTCGCGCGGGTGAGGACCGCCGCTTTCTCCCGCAACAATTCTTCGAGCAAGTGGTCCTGCTGGTCGTTCTTTATTTTTTGTATCGTTTTCTGATCCATTTGACCTTCCCGGTTTACACGAGCCCGTATCACTTGAGCGCTGATTTTTCAACCCCCCAATGGGAAAAAACAAAAAAAGGACACGCCGCCGCGGGGCCAAAACCAGTCCGCTTAATGAACGCCATCCTTTGGCAACACGGCGAATCAATCTTCGCCGCAATAGATGCATCCGGATTCTTCGCTTTCCTGAACGATGATTTTACACAACTGCGGCAATCGGGGATGAAGGCGGCGCCAAATCCATTTGGCGATGTTCTCCGACGTCGGATTTTCCAATCCGTCGATTTCATTCAAGCACTGATGTTCGAGCTTCTCGCGCAGGGGCTGAAACGCTTGAACAATGTCGGCAAAATCCATCACCCACCCGAAACGCGGATCCACGGCGCCGCTGACGTGAATTTCCACTCGAAAGGAGTGGCCGTGCATGCGGGAGCATTTATGCTCCGATCCGACATCAGGCAGACAATGCGCCGCGTCAAAATGAAACAGCTTGAATATTTCCATCAAACACCGCCTATTTTATTTTTAAAATCTTTTGAATCTGGAGGCTCAACCGCCATTGGGGATGCTCCAGCACATAGTTCAACGCCAATGCCGTGTTTTTTTTGACTTGTCGGCCGGCCAGCGGCTGCAGAAAAAAGTAGTTGAAATCCAAATCGGCATATCGCTCCGGTTCCGCGCCTTTTTGAGGAAAAACAAGCTTCATCTCCTGCCCGGCGCGCAAAACCAGCGGGGCGCCCGCTTTGGGGCTGACGCAAAGCCAATCGATGCCTTCGGGCGGCACCAGGGTGCCGTTTGTTTCCACGGCCACTTCCCATTCCCGTTCATGGAGCAAGGCCACCAAGGCGTCATCCACCTGCAACAGGGGCTCGCCGCCGGTGAAGATGACAAATGGTTTCGATGTTTTTTTCTTCCCCGGCGGCCAGAACCTCTGCAGTCGATCCGCGAGCCGTCGGGGGGTCGCATATCGCCCGCCTCCTTCGCCGTTACAACCCACAAAATCCGTGTCGCAAAATTTGCAAACCGCCTTGCTTCGTTCGGATTTTTTTCCCGACCACAAATTACAGCCGGAAAAACGGCAGAAAACAGCGGGACGGCCGACATGAAAACCTTCGCCCTGCAGGGAATAGAAAATTTCCTTGATCAGATAACTCAAAAAACAAATTCCTACTTTTTGTATTTTACAGGATCTCGAATTCCGGCTTCCCGAAATCCTTTGAGCCGCAAGAGGCAGGAGTCGCACCGACCGCAGGCCACGCCCGCCGCCGGGGGATCGTAACAGCTGTGCGTCAGGCGGTAATCCACGCCCAGCTTTATCCCCGCGCGGATAATCCGCCCCTTGCTCATGTTGATCAGGGGCGCATGGATTTTTATGCGGCGCCCCTCTTCGACGCACGCCTTCGTCGCCAATCGCGCCATTTTCTCAAACGCTCTGATGTATTCGGGACGGCAATCCGGATATCCGCTGTAATCCAGAGCATTCACGCCGATAAAGATATCATCGGCTCCCAGAACTTCCGCCCACGCCAAGGCCAAGGAAAGGAAAATCGTGTTGCGCGCGGGGACGTAAGTCACGGGAATCTTCTTGGGGAGAACCGCCGCGCTCAAGTGTTTGGGAACTTTCATCTCGGCGGTCAGGGCCGACCCGCCGATTTTGCGCAAATCCAGATCCATCACCAGATGTTTCCTGACGCCGATCGCACGAGCGACACGCCGGGCGGCGTTCAGCTCCACCCGATGCCGTTGGCCGTAACGGAAGCTCAGGGCGTAGAGCGCGTATCCCCGGCTTTTGGCGACGGCCAGCGTTGTGGCGGAATCTATCCCTCCGCTTAAGAGAACAACGGCTTTTTTGTTTTTCTTCTTCATGGCGTATCCGAATGAAAGATTTTCAAGGCGCCGACGGCGTCAGACCGAAAAGATTCATCGTGTTTTGAGCCGTGATCGTCGCGATGTCTTCCACCGCCGACTTTTTTATTTCAGCCACCTTTTCCGCCGTATAAATCAGAAAGGACGGTTCGTTTCTCTCGCCGCGGTGCGGAACCGGCGCCAGATAGGGAGCGTCCGTTTCCAGAAGCAGGGAAGAAAGGGGAACGCGCGCCACGACATCCTGCAGGGTTTTGGCTTTTTGAAAAGTGACCACGCCTGGAATGGACAGGTAAAATCCCAGATCCAGGCACTTTCCCGCCATCTCATAATCGCCGGAAAAGCAATGGAACACGCCACGGCGCACGCCTGAAGCCCTGATCATCGCCAGGGTTTGCTCATGCGCTTCCCGGTCATGAATCACCACCGGCAGGCGAAGATCCGCCGCCAGTTCCAGTTGCGCGCCGAACGCGGAAAGCTGTACGTCGCGGGCTGAAAGGTTGCGGAAAAAATCCAAACCGATTTCGCCATAGGCGACAACTTTTCCTGGATTGGCCTGCGCCAGTTTTTTCAAAGCGTCCCACGTGTTTTTATCCGCTCTCTCCGCGTCGTGGGGATGCACCCCGACGGTTGCAAAAACATTTTTGTTTTTTTGCGCCAGATCCACGGCCCGGCGGCTGAGCGCCACATTGGTTCCCACCGTCACGATCAAATCCACGCCCGCGGCGGCGGCGCGCTTCAAAACCTCCTCTCGGTCGGAATCAAATTCGCTCATCTCGAGGTGAGCGTGTGAATCAATGAACATAAAGAATTATTTTCGGTCTTCCTCGAGATTGATTTCCTCGGCGTTTTCGGAAACATCGGGAAGTTTTTTCAGGAGACCCTGAATTTCTTTTTCAGAAATTTCCCCTTGGAGGAGTTTGCGGTTCAACAGGCGCTGATCCTGATTCATCAGTTCTTCTTTTCCTTCCTTGGACATATTCACCTCTTTGGCTGGCATATTGAACGTCAGGTGTCCTATTATATTTTTGCAATTTAATCAAGCCTCAACAATTTACGCCTTCCGCGCCGAAGGCTGAAGAAGGATCAGGGGAAAAACGCCGACGGGCCGGCCTATTTTTTCAAACGGGGATCCAGCAGATCCCTGATGCCTTCCCCCAAAAGATTGTAACCCACCACGGTAATCAAGATCGCCAGTCCGGGAAACAGGGAAAGCCACCAGGCGATGTCAATATTGTCCTTGCCCGCCGTCAGGATGTTCCCCCAACTGGGCGTGGGCGGCTGAACGCCGATGCCCAAAAAACTCAAGGCCGATTCGGTCAGGATCGCTCCGGCGACGCCCAGCGTCGCCGCCACCAAAATGGACGCCATCGCGTTAGGAAGGATATGCAAAAAAATGATGCGCCAATCGCTTGCGCCGATCGCCCGGGCGGCTTTGACGAAGTCGCGCTCCCTCAGCGAAATAAAATCGGCCCGGACGAGCCGCGTCACCCCCATCCAACCGGTTAGACCGATGATAATCATAATATTCCAGATGGAAGGCTCCAAAACGGCGATTACGGCCAGAATCAGGAAAAAAGTCGGGAAACAAAGCATGATATCCACCAAGCGCATGATGACCGAATCCACCCAACCGCCGTAATAACCGGAAACGGCGCCCAGAAGGGTTCCGATCAAAATCGCCAAACCGGTGGCCACAAATCCTACCTTCAGAGAGATTCTCGCCCCCCAGATCATTCGGGACAGAACATCCCGGCCCAGTTGATCCGTTCCCAAAAGATGATCCGCTGAAGGAGGCGCCAGCACATTCCGCAAATCAATCCGCCCTGGATCATACGGAGCCAGCCACGGCGCCAAAACGGACACGACCAAAAGCGCCACGACAATCAGCGCTCCGAAAAACATCAGCTTGTTGCGATAGAATCTCCGCCAGAAATCCATTTTCCCGCCGCCGTTATGAAAATCTGATGCGCGGATCCGCCGCCGCGTAGGATACATCCGCAATCAGGTTGCCCGCCAGCGTCAATACGGCGCCGATCAGCAGAATCCCCATGACCGTCGGATAATCCCTGGCCATCACCGACATGTAGAAAAGCTGACCCATGCCGGGAATCGCAAAGATGGTCTCAAAAATGACACTGCCGCCGATCAGGCCAGGAATGGACAACCCCAAAATCGTGATGGCCGGCAGAAGGGCGTTGCGCAAGGCGTGTTTGTAAATGACCTGTCTCTCGCTCAGACCTTTGGCGCGCGCCGTCATGATGTAATCCTGCCTGATGACCTCCAGCATGTTCGCCCGCATGTATCGCGAAAGTCCCGCCAGTCCCCCGAAAGCCGAAACAAAAACGGGCAGAATCAGATGTTTGGCCAAATCCATCAACCGATCCCAAGCGCCGAGATACTCGTAATTGAGCGAACGGAGTCCCGATATCGGCAGCCATCCGAGATGAATGCCGAAAAAAATCATCAAGAGCAGCGCCAACCAAAACGTCGGCACGGCGAATCCGATAAAAACAAAAACCGTGGTCGCCTTGTCGAAAAACGAACCCTGGCGTACCGCCGATAAAACACCCAGCGGTACGGCCACGGCAATAATAATCATCAAGGAAAGCAGATTGATGGCAATGGTGACGGGCAGGCGCTCCAGGATCTTGTCGGCGACCGGCCGATGATCCGAGGAAAACGAAACGCCCAAATCTCCGCGGCTGATTTTTTTGAGCCAGGAAATATATTGCACATGGAGGGGTTTATCCAGTTCATACAGCGTCCGGAGACGCTCCCTCATTTCCGCGGACGATTTCGGATTCATTTGGGTCTGTAAATCCGTGGGCGACCCCGGCGCCAAGCGCATCACCGAAAAACAAATCACCGTGATGCCCACCAGAAGCGGAATCATAAAGAGTATTCTTTTGAAGAGATAACCGAGCACGGTCCGTCCTCTCACATCAAGATCATGCTTTAGACATCCAAAAGACCCAGGCTGTCAATATTTCTGATGGAATGCCATAAGTGTTCCGGTTTGTGCGCCTCCAGCGTGACGGTCGGCTTGATTTTCTTTCTTTTGAGCATGGCGAAGAGTTCTGCAAAAGGAAACGTTCCCTTGCCCACCGGAAGGTGCTCATCCTGCCGTCCGAAATTGTCATGCAGATGCAAATGCCTCAAATAGGGGCCGAGCCTATCCAGCCAGCGGCTCAACGGTTCATAGGAATAAACATTGAAATGCCCCACGTCAAGACAAAAACAAACACGCTCCGAGTCCAGCGCATCAAAAAGCCGCCGCAACATCTCCGGGCTTTGCTCGTAGGTATTTTCCAGCGCGATGAGCGTCCCATAATTCTCGGCCGGCACCAGGAGTTCCTCCCAGGTTTTGATACTGCTTTCGAGCCATAGGTCCTCGCCGAAAACATAATAGCGTTCATCGAATCCCGCATGGCAGACGATTTTCAACGGATGGAAATAAGGGGCCAGATCGAAAGCCTCTTTGAGCCGGTCAACGCACGCCCGTCTGATTTTTTCATCCAACGCACCCGGCCGCAAATCAAGAAAAGGCGCGTGAAACGTAATTTTCAAGCCCGCTTCGGTCAGGCGTTTTGCCGTGTCCCTGCATTGCCGTTTATCGAGATCGTCCAACACCCAATGATGAAAATAAATCTCCAGGTTGAGCCTCTCCTGAAGAATTCGGTCGAGATGACGCGGAAGCAGATGATACGGCATATGTGCGTGAACCTGATCGACAATATGACGCATGATAAGCTCCTCATCCGTTGGTTGGTCATCAAACGAACCTTGACTTACCATAGCTGACTTGTTTTCACAACACGCAAAGATTTTTTAAAGCGCACGGATGCGAGAAAGATTTGCCATCCCCGCCGCCATCAATTTTCTGCATGGGGCTTGTTTTTTATCGAGCGTGGAGAAATTGGTTTTTTTCTGTCCCCGACCGGGCAGGATGGTTTGACTCACGTCGAAACACCCAGACGCGGCAAAAACCACGCCTGCAGAAAAAACCACAGGGCGATCATCAGAAGAAAAATCAAAAAATCAGACATCCTCCAATCCTTCGGAACCCGGAAAACCGCCGGCTTGATTCGACGGGCTTCTCCGGCTAAAAGATTTATATAAACCAAGGATTCCCGCGGGCGCGCAGGTTCAGTCGCCCGCGGGAATTTTTCATCACCGCCGATTCGGGTCGTTTTTTTTGCACATTTCAATTTAAATTTTTTTCAATCAGCGCCTTCAATTGTCCCTTCGAGAGCAATCCGACCTGAATATCCTTGACCTGACCGTTTTTCATCAGAATCAGCGTCGGGATGCTTCTGATGCTGTATCGGGACGCCGTCGTCGGGCTGTCATCCACATTCACCTTGACCACGTTGATCTTATTCTGATACTCGCCGGCGATTTCCTCCAGAATCGGACCGATGGCCCGGCAAGGGCCGCACCAGGGCGCCCAAAAATCAACCAGACTCAACTTTTCCTCCTTTAAAACCATCGCCGCGAAACTCCCGTCATCCGCGTGCTTGACAAATTCCGAATGACTCATTTTACACCTCCTGATCTATTTTGCTTTTTTCTTAATTTGTGATAAAAACCTCAACGGTTTTGTTTTTGTTTAAAACAAGGTCTTTCCTATTTCATTGATCTAAATCAACGGCTGAGATTTTTTTAAATGGAAATCATCAACGCCATAAAAAACAATCCTCTTTTTCAGGGATTGTCGGAAGAAAAAATCCGCCGGCTGGCGTCCCGGGCCTTATACAAAAAATATCAAGCCGGTGAAATGGTGATCGGCGAGGAAGATCCGATCCAGTCGTTTTACGTCGTCATTTCCGGACAGTTAAAACTCTACCGGAGTTCGGCGGAAGGAAAAGAACAGACGATTCAGCTGCTGGGGCCGGGGGACCCCTTCGGTTTATGCACCGCATTCGCCACCGATTCTTTTCCGGCCTCCGCCATGGCCATCACGGAAAGCGCCGTTCTTTTAATCCCCGGCATAGACATGGAAGAAACGGCCCGACAGGAACCGACGCTTCTTTTCAATATCATTCAGATTCTTTCAAAACGCCTGAAAGATTCCATGGAGCTGATTGAATCGCTTGCTTTGAAGGAAATCCCACAGCGCCTCGCGACGTTTCTTTTGCATGAGGCCAGGCAAAAGAAAAATGATGTCATTGGACTGAGCATTTCCCAAAGAGAACTCTCCAAAATTCTGGGCGCCACGCCGGAAGCGCTTTCCCGCGCCTTAAGAAAAATGGCCAATGAGGGTATTCTCTCCACGTCAGGCCGCACGATCACTATTTTGGATCACGAAGCACTGGAACAACTGGCCGAAGGCGATTGATTTTCAAATGCGCCCGTTGCCTCTCTTGACAAATTATGAGCATATGCTTATAATAATCTTGTTAAAGGAGGAGTGCATTACCCATGCCCCGGCCGAAATGTCGCCGCCGAATTTGCGGCGTCCCTGATAAGAATTATTTCAAACCTCGGGGGATTCCCGCCGTTGATCTGGAAGAAGTCGTTCTGAACCTGGATGAATTTGAAGCAATTCGTCTGGCGGATTACGAACAGCTTTATCAGGAGGAGGCGGCGGCCAAAATGAACATTTCCCGCCAGACATTCGGCCGGATTATCGAAACAGCCCGCAAAAAGATCGCCGATGTTCTGATCAACGGCAAAGCGCTGAAAATAGAAGGCGGGGAAGTTCATTTAGAAGAAACCAAGCCGTGCGGACATGAAAAAGGACGCAGGAATGGGAAAAACAATCAACAATTTTAAAGGAGAAAATGATGAAAATCGCATTACCCTCGTATCAAAATCAAATTGATGAACACTTCGGACACTGCGAATATTTCACGGTGTTCACCATCGACGATCAGAAAAATATCTTCTCGGAAGAAAAGATTGCCTCACCGGCCGGATGCGGCTGCAAATCCGACATTGCTCGCATCCTTTCCGAAAAAGGTGTGAAACTCATGCTGGCCGGCTATATGGGACAGGGCGCCGTCAATGTGTTAAACAGCCACGGCATCGATGTTTTGTGCGGCTGCTCCGGCAATGTCAGAGAAGTCGCTGAAAAATGGCTTGCCGGCGACATGAAAGATTCCGGCATGACCTGCTCACAGCATGAACGCGGTTGTCATGAAGGATGAAGTCAAAATTTAATTTTAGGATATGAAATGAAATTAAAAAACGCCCATCAGGCTTCGCCCCCCCATCTGATTGACGGGCAAAACATTATTCTCGATTCCATCGCCGACGGCGTCTTCACGGTCGATTTGGATTGGCGGATCACTTCATTTAACCGCGCGGCGGAAAAAATCACGGGCGTCACCAAAGAAGAAGCCATGGGTCAACTGTGCAAGGATGTTTTAAAAGCCGATATCTGCGAGAAAAGCTGCTGCCTGCGCGCCACGATGAAAACCGGCCAGCCGATTATCAATAAAAAAGTCCTCATTATCGACGCCGAAGGGCGCAAATTCCCGATTAGCATTTCCACCGCTTTGCTGCGCGATCAGCAAGGCCGACTGTTGGGGGCGGTGGAAACTTTCCGCGACATCAGCGTGGAAGAAGGTCTGCGCAAGGTCATCGCGGAAAAGTATTCATTTTCCGACATTATTTCCAAAAACCATCAGATGCTTCAGCTTTTCGACATTCTGCCCGACATCGCACAAAGCGCCAGCACCGTGCTCATTGAAGGCGAAAGCGGCACGGGCAAGGAACTGGTCGCCCGCGCCATTCACAACTTGAGTTCAAGGAAACGCCAGCCCTTTGTCGCCGTCAATTGCGGCGCCCTGCCCGATACGCTGCTGGAATCGGAATTGTTCGGTTATCAAGCGGGCGCGTTCACCGACGCCAAGAAAGACAAGCCCGGAAGATTTCATTTAGCTCAAAACGGCACGCTGTTTTTGGACGAAATCTCCGACATCACGCCGGCCATGCAGGTCAAGTTGCTACGCGTTATTCAGGAAAAAACCTTCGAACCTCTCGGCGCCACAAAAAGCGTCGAGCATAATGTGCGCCTCATTGCCGCGACCAACAAGGATCTTGAAGATCTGGTGCGGCAGGGAAAGTTCCGCGAAGATTTATTCTATCGGATTAACGTTTTTAAGATAAAACTGCCTCCGCTTCGCGAACGGATGGAAGACATCCCCCTGTTGTGCGACCATTTCATCAACCGCTTCAACGCCCTTCAAAAAAAGAACATCACCGGCATCAGCGAAGACGCGATGGCGGTTTTGATGAGTTACCGTTATCCGGGCAATATCCGCGAACTGGCCAATATCATTGAAAGGGCTTTCATCCTCTGCAAGGGCGGTCCTATTGAAAAGAAACATCTGCCGGAATCGCTTTCCAGCGGTATCGAAAAAAACCTCTTCATCGATGACGGCATATCTTTAAAGAATCTGGAGAAAAATTATCTTTTGAAAGCGCTGGAGCAAAACGGCTGGAATTGCCCACAAACGGCAAGACATCTGGGCATTCACAAAAGTACGCTTTACCGAAAGATAAAATCCCTCCAGATCGCGCGGCGGGTCTCAAGATGAACAAGACCACGAAGGCGGAAAAAGCCCAAGCCCTTTTCAAAGGAGGCTGTAATTGCGCGCAGGCCGTGCTTCTGACCTTCGCCGATGAGCTGAACATGGATGAAAACACCATCCTCAAACTGGCCTCCTCCTTCGGCGGCGGGATGGGAAGGCTCCGCGAAGTCTGCGGCGCGGTCAGCGGCATGTTCATGGCCGCGGGAATCCTTTGGGGGAATGCCGACCCGAACAATCATCGAGCCAAAAGTGAACATTATCGAAGGATCCAAAAACTCGCCCGTCAGTTTAAGAAAATCCACGGTTCCATTATTTGCAGGGATTTGCTGGGTCTGACGTTGAAACAGGACAACCCCGCGCCGGAAAAAAGAACGGCCGACTATTACCGGAGGCGCCCCTGCGTTCAACTGGTCGGTGACGCCGCTCAACTCCTGGAAGAAATGATCCGTCAGGAAAAAATGAAAAAAAGCAGAGGATAACTATCACGCATTTTTTCTATATGAACAAAAATCGGCGAACAACACCGTTTGCAGAACATTTCAACAAAAAGTAGCATTCTTGCGACAGCATCGAAATAAAATTCTCATTTCTGCGACTATATCAACAACCGAAAAATGAATCACAAAAGTAAGTGCTCGTTATTTTTGATCTATTTCTTAATTATCTTTATGGCATCTCCTTTGCAGTATTCTCAAAGAGAAATGATGGCCTGTAAAAAAGTTAGAAAGGTTTCCGCAGCATGAAGATTGCCTTGTCCATATGGAAAGACTGTATTTCCACTGTTTTTGACGCGGCAGATCAATTGCTCGTATTGGAACCCGAACCAACAGACGGATTCAAGAGAACAACCCTCAAACTCAGCGCAACCGATCCGAAAGGACGCGCCGATGAGGTGAAGGAGCATCAGATTGATGTGTTGATCTGCGGTGCCATTTCCAGGCCCCTTGAAAATCTGCTCACCGCATCGGGCGTCGAGGTTTTCTCATTCGTGCGCGGGCCAGTCGAAGACGTCATTGGAGCCTATCAAAACGGTCATCTGCATCATGCGGTTTTTGCATTGCCCGGATGCTGCAGGCGTCGAGGCTTACGGGGGAGAATGCGGCACGGAAGCAGATGAAAAGATTTTTAGATCTTTCGTGACGTGAAAAACTTGAAAAAGGAGAAAAGCATTGAATCAATACATCCCCAAAAAACTTTTTTTCACCAAAGGCGTCGGCACGCACAAAGAACAACTGCATTCTTTTGAACTGGCCTTGCGCGATGCGGGTATCGAAAAATGCAATTTGGTGAAGGTTTCCAGCATCCTACCGCCCGGTTCTAAGATCATTTCCCGGACGGAGGGTTTGAAGCGGCTTTTGCCGGGCGCCATCACCTTTTGCGTGATGAGCCGCTGCTGCAGCAATGAACCGCACCGCCTGATTTCAGCCTCTGTCGGTTGCGCGATTCCCGTCGATAAGAAAACTTACGGTTACATCAGCGAGCATCACGCCTTCGGGTACACGGAAAGGCAAACAGGGGACTACGCCGAAGATTTGGCGGCAGCCATGCTGGCTTCGACTTTAGGCATTGATTTCAATGTTGATGAAAGTTGGGATGAAAAGAAAAAATTGTTTAAAATCAGCGGCAAAATCGTCGGCACACGAAACATCACGCAATCCAGCGTGTTAAAAAACAGTCATTATACAACCGTGCTGGCAGCCGCCGTCTTTGTTTTTTAGGTAAACTTAAAGAGCGTCAAGGAGGTCATTGATGAACAGCAGCAATCGTGGCGGTAGAAGAATGGGCGGAGGTCAGGGCATGGGACTGGGCCGCGGCCAGGGTGCCGGCCGGATGGGCGGCGCACGGGCGGCCGGTATCGGCGGTTTCTGTGTCTGCGCTAAATGCGGGTACCGCGAACCGCATGAACGCGGTGTTCCCTGCACGCAGAAGCAATGTCCGCAGTGCGGATCAACTTTAATCAGAGAATAAATCATCTTGGAAAGGAGGATGTTGACTATGCCAAGAGGAGATGGAACTGGTCCCCTGGGATTGGGACCGATGACCGGTCGAGCAGCCGGGTATTGCGCCGGGTTTGGCGTGCCCGGGTATTTGAACAACGCGATGGGAAGAGGTTTCGGACGCGGCTTTGGTTTCTGGGGTCGCGGCGGACGAGGCGGAGGATTCGGATTCCGTAACAGGTTTTTCGCCACCGGCGTCCCCGGATGGGCGAGATACGGCATCGGTACGGCCGCTCCGTATTTCAGCGCCGATCCGGAAACGGAAAAACAGGCCTTGAGCCACCAGGCGGAAATGCTCCAGACGGAACTGGATACCGTCAAGAAACGCCTGGAAGAATTAAACAGTAAAGCGCAGAAAAAATAGCCTCTTCAACCCAGTGGGTATGGGGTTTATCCATGCCCCGCGGTGGTGGTGTGCTTGTCGCCGCTTCACACCACCACCGCAACAATAATTCCAAAGAGGAGAAAAAAATGAAAATCGCTTTTACAACGTCAGGCAGCGACTTAAGCGCCCCATTAGACGGAAGATTCGGGCGCGCGCCGAAGTTTCTCATTTATGATTTGGAAACCAAAACGTTTGAAGTCATAGACAATGCGCAAAACTTGAACGCGGCACAGGGTGCGGGAATTCAATCCGCGCAAAATATCGCCCGCAGGGGCGTCGGCGCTCTCATCACAGGGCACTGCGGACCGAAAGCATTTCGCACGCTTCAAGCGGCGGGCATCAAAATCTTCAACACCTCCGCCGCGACAGTGAAAGAAGCACTGGAACTTTACCTTGCCGGCAAGCTGGACGAGTCAAAATCCGCCGATGTCGAAGGACACTGGGTATGACCAATTGCGAAATTCATTATCATCCGATAGGCGTCATTCACAGCGAACACCGAGCAGAGGATAAAACCCCCATTCAACCTCTTTTTGCCAAAGGCTGTAGAGGTTGCGTGGAACTGTTTTCGGAATTTGCCGACGGATTGCTGGACCTGCAGGATTTCTCGTATATCTATCTGATCTATCATTTTCACAAAGCGCAACAGGTTAAAATGAGAGTAAAACCTTACCTGCAGGATGTTGATCACGGAATTTTCGCGACACGCGCGCCTTTCCGCCCCAATCCCATCGGATTGAGTGTGGTGGAACTTCTCAATATAGAAGGCTGTATTCTACATTTTGACGGCGCAGACATGATTGACGGAACACCGCTTTTGGACATTAAGCCTTACGTCTCAAGATTCGACATGCGTAAAGTCAAGAAAAACGGCTGGCAGGATGAGGTGGACGAACACGTCGCAAAAAAAAGAGGGAAACGAGGGTATCCTTCATGAAAACGTCTTTGGATTGCATTGCCTGCCTCGTGCGTCAAGCCGCGGAGGCCGTCAAGATGTCTGTGTCGTCGGACGAAGAGCGAAAGCGCTTGATGCGCAATGTTTTACAATGGTTGGGCGGCGTGGATTTCAATCAGACGCCGCCGGCCGCTTCGCAGATGATTCATCGGCACCTGCGCGAATGTCTGTCAACGCACGATCCCTATCGTCAAGCAAAAGACAAACAAAATGACATGGCGGCTGAATTGATTCCTTCAATCCGCAGACACATTGCTTCTTCAATTGATCCCTTGACCATGGCGGTGCGCTACGCCATCGCCGGCAACATCATCGATCTGGGAGCAAAAAACAAAATCGGCTACGGAGAAATTTATGCCGATTTGCAAAGCGCATCTATGCAACCTCTCTATGGAGATATAGAAGCCTTCAAAAAAGCCGTTCAAAAAGCGAAAACGATTTTGTATCTGGCGGATAATGCCGGAGAAATCTTTTTCGACCGCCTATTAATCGAACAACTCTCAGGCGCTGAAATTACGATGGCCGTGCGGGGGGCTCCTGTCATCAACGACGCGACGTTGGCCGACGCGCTGGCGGCGGGCATGGATGAAATCGCGGAAGTAATCGATAACGGCTCCGACGCGCCGGGAACCCTTCTTGAGGACTGCAGCGCGGAATTCCGCCGCCGTTTTGACGAAGCGGATTTGGTTATCGCCAAAGGCCAAGGGAATTTTGAAAGTCTCTCGGATGAACAGCGTGAAATTTTTTTCCTCTTTCGCACAAAATGTCCGACGATCAGCCGCCATTCCGGATTTTGCATCGGAACGTATGTCGCCGCAAATCGTTTCGCCATGCCTGCTTATTGTTCGGGAGCCAATTTATGAAAATTGCAGTCGCCTCCGGAAAGGGAGGAACAGGGAAAACCACAATCAGCGTCAATCTGGCGCGCGTCGTCACGGGCAATGTTGTCCTGGCGGATTGCGACGTGGAAGAACCCAACGCCCATCTGTTTTTAAAAACATCCGGCCAAACTGAAAAAATCATCGGCATTCCCGTACCGGACGTCAATGAAGCCCTCTGCAACGCCTGCGGCGAGTGCGCGAAAATCTGCCAGTTTTCCGCCATCGTCACCTTCGGAACACCGCCGCTGGTTTTTCCGGAAATGTGCCACGGCTGCGGCGGATGCGCACGGGTTTGTCCGACGAAAGCCATTTCAGAGAAAGACCGCCGTATCGGCGTCGTTCAAACATCCAAAACGGATCATATCACGCTGATAACCGGAAAACTGGATGTCGGTGTGGCGCTTGCTCCACCGCTCATTCGCGCCGTGAAAAACACCATCCCGGAAGGATCAACAGCCATTCTCGACGCTCCGCCCGGCACCTCCTGCCCTGTCATTGCCGCGATCAGGGATGCGGATTTTGTCCTACTGGTGACGGAGCCGACGCCGTTCGGTCTGAACGATCTTGAGCTGGCCGTGGACATGGTCAGAGCACTGCATCTGCCTTTCGGCGTTATCATCAATCGATCGGGCAGCGGGGATAACCGTGTTCACGAATTCTGTCAAAAGCAGAACATCCCCATTCTGAAGGAAATTCCCGATGACCGGCGGATCGCTGAGGCCTATTCCCGGGGTATTCTTATGGTCGATGCGCTGCCGGAGTATCGGGGCCTGTTTCAAAGTCTGATCGAAAAAGTTACATCTTTTAAAAAACCGGAGGGAAAATAAATTATGCCGACCTATGAATACGAATGCAGAAAGTGCGGCCTGAAATTTGAAAGACATCAAAACATGACGGATGAGCCGCTGCAGGAATGTCCGGCGTGCGGCGGTCAGGTGCAAAGAATGATCAGCGGCGGCAGCGGGTTTATCATGAAGCAAAGCGGCGCCCGGATGCGCGAGGCCGCCAAAAGCTGTTCGTTTGAAGAAACGGGCACAACCTGCTGCGGCGCGAAGCAGCGGTGCGGGCAATCCCCCTGTGGAGATTAAAAATGGTTAAAAAAAGCTATCAATATCTGTATGGACCGGTGCCGTCGCGCAGGCTGGGACGCTCGCTGGGGGTTGATCTGGTGCCTTTTAAAACCTGCACCTACGATTGTATCTACTGCCAACTGGGTCGGACGACAAACAAAACCATTCAGCGGCGCGACTACGTTCCCATCCATGACGTCATGGCAGAGCTGGAAGATAAACTAAAGTCTCCCTTTGCGTGCGATTACATCAGTCTTGCCGGTTCCGGAGAACCGACGCTGCATTCGGGCATCGGCGATTTGATTGAAAAAATCAAAACCGTCACCCATCTTCCCGTGGCCGTGATTACCAACGGTTCACTGCTGTATCTCCCGGAAGTGCGCGAGGCTTTGATGGCTGCAGATGTGGTGCTCCCTTCGCTGGACGTGGGTGATGAACAGCTCTTTCAATATGTCAACAGGCCGCACAGCGCGATTTCCTTTGAGCGGATGGTTCAGGGGTTGATGGATTTTTCGAAATATTATACAGGCCAAATCTGGCTGGAGGTTTTACTGCTCGGCGGCGTTACCGGCATTCAATCTGAAGCTGAAAAAATTGCTTCAATTGCCGGATTGATTCATCCGACGAGAATTCAATTGAACACCGTTCATCGGCCTCCGGCGGAAGAAACCGCGTTTGGGCTGACCGCGGAACAATTGATCTCTTTGAAACGTCTCTTCCCCGGCGAAGTGGATATTATCAGCGCCCTTCATCAGAAGGAAGAGACGTCTATCGGGAAGACGGACGCGGCAACCGACGACGATATTGTCGCGCTGTTGGCCAGAAGACCTTGCACCATCGTGGATATGGCCTGCGGCTTGAACATGCACGTCAATGAAGTCATTAAAAGAATGGAGAAATTGATCGAAGCCGGCCGGGTCAATTGTGTCGTGACGCGGAAAAGAAATTACTACACCAAAAGGTCCTGAACCCCAAACCAGGAGGTCATGAGGTCATGGAAAACGAAGTGATTGAAAATCATCAGCGTTATTTAGAACGCGTCGCGCTTTATCGACAATACGGGTACGATCTTGAAAAAGAGCGATCCCTCGTGATTGAAAAATCGCAACCCATTGGGGGAAGGATTCTGGAAGTGGGCACCGGCAAGGGATATTTTACGCTTGCCCTGGCGCGGGCGGGTTATAATTTTTTTTCCTTCGACGTTTCGGCCGAAGAACAAAAATACGCGCTGCTCAATCTAAAGTATTACAACTTGCAGCGCCAAGTGACTTTCGGTATTGCCGACGTGGAATGCATGCCCTTTAACGCCGGTTTTTTCGACGTCATTTTTGCCGTCAACGTGACGCACCATCTTTTATCCGTCCGCAAGGCATGCGTTGAACTTGTCAGAATATTATCCCCCCAGGGGAAGATGGTGTTGAGTGATTTCAACGCCGACGGCCTGGCCGTTTTAGATCAGATTCACGCACTCGAAGGACGAAAACACGAAGCGAATTCAGGAACATTGACCGACGCGAAAAATACGCTCCTTGAACTCGGCTTGAACGTGGAAGAGCATCACGGCGAAACGCAGGATATACTGATAGGTCAACGGAGGTCAAGATAATCAGGAAATGAACAGCCCGGAAGAAGTCAAAAGATATATGGAAACATGCCGCGAAACGTTTTGGCAAAATGTTTTTGCGGCTGAGGCGGCTTTTCTCGTTTCACGCCTTCAAGGCCGCCGCGATATCTTAAGTGTCGGCTGCGGTCCGGCCGCGATCGAAGGCATATTGTTTCAAAAAGGTTTTAACGTGACAGGGCTGGATATTTCAGCAGAAGCGCTCAAATGCGCGCCGGACGGCATCAGAACTTTTGTCGGGCGGGCGGAAGACATGACGTTTCCGGAATCTTCGTTTGACGGCGTGATTTTTGTCGCTTCCCTGCAATTTACAGAAGATTATCAAAAAGCGCTGCGACGTTCGGCGAATGTTTTGCGCCCCCAAGGCAAAATCATCGCGATGCTGCTCAACACGGGGTCTGATTTTTTTAAAACAATGCGCCTGAAGCCTGAGTCATACGTAAACTTTATCAGGCACACCAACTTAAATGAAATTGAAAATTTTATGTCGGAACTCTTTTCCATACAAACCGAGTACTTTCTTGGGATTGAAAACGAGACAATCTTTGAAAGCAACGACCCCCAAAAAGCCGCCCTGTATGTGGTCACCGGCCAAAAAAGAACCGGCGTTCATGAGGGATAAACCATGAGCCGCAACCGCGATGTGGACAACGCAAAGAAACTCTTGGGCATTCCCCTGAACGGCACAGCGGAAGATGCCAAGAAAAGATATAAGGAGTTGGCCAAAAGATGGCATCCGGACATTAATAAAAGCGCGGAAGCCCTCTCGAAAATGCAGGCCGTCAATGAGGCTTATTTTTTCTTGATGAAAGAGGAGTTCGGCATCCTTGACCCCTGGGAAGACTATAACAGATGGTGGTGGCGGCAATACGGAAATGACCCCATTTGGGGAAATTATTATCCGGAAGAAAATTCCCGAACCGACGAGAACACAAAGAAAGCCATCCATCATCATTCGAACCATCGTGAGGGAAAAATAAAATGAAAGAGCTTGTGATCATCAGCGGCAAGGGGGGAACGGGGAAAACAAGCGTTACGGCATCCCTGGCGGCGCTGGCCAAGCGTTCGGTGATTTGCGATTGCGATGTGGACGCGGCCGACTTGCATTTGGTTTTGGCGCCCGTCGTCAAAGAAGAATATGCATTTATCAGCGGTCATGAAGCCGTCATCCGACGGAACGACTGCATCGGCTGCGGCATTTGCAAAGACGTTTGCCGCTTTGACGCGGTTCAGTGTCAACAGACCTTTCAGGGAGAACTTTTGTTTTCCATTGATCCCGTCGCCTGCGAGGGTTGCAAAGTCTGCGTGGAAATGTGCCCGGAAAAAGCGATTGATTTCCCGGATCGCGATTGCGGCAAGTGGTTTGTTTCCGACACGCGTCTGGGACCGATGGTTCACGCGCGCCTGAACGTGGCCGCTGAAAACTCCGGCAAACTGGTTTCCACCGTGCGTCGGGAAGCCCGTGTGATCGCGGAAAAAGAGAAGGATGAATTGATCATTGTGGATGGTCCTCCCGGAATCGGCTGCCCGGTCATCGCCTCTCTGACGGGCGCCACAGAGGTTTTGATTGTCACGGAGCCCACCGTCTCGGGCGAACACGATTTGGAAAGAGTGCTTGCTTTAGCGCGTCATTTTCAGATGCCCGCATCCGTGTGTGTGAACAAGTGGGACTTGAATCCCGAAATGACCCGTCAGATCGAGGAGCAAGCCAGACAATCCGGCGCGAGTGTGGCCGGCAGAATTCGATACGACGGCACCGTCAGCCGCGCTCAAATTCAACAAAAAGCCGTCGTGGAAATCGACGCGCCCTGCGCAGAGGATATCCGACAGCTTTGGCACAATCTCAATCTTTCAGGAGGTGTAAAATGAAAAATGGGTGAGTTCATCAATCTTGAAGTATTTCATCGCACGGCCAACAGCCATGCCCATCACCCGCGAAATATGGGCCTATCCGACGATTTCAACGGACACGCCAGAATCACCGGTCCTTGCGGCGATACGATGGAGTTTTGGTTGAAGGTCGAAAACGGAATCATCAAGAACGCGTCGTTTGTCACGGACGGCTGCGGGCCGTCGATTGCCAGCGGCTCCATGACGACCTGCCTGGCCAAAAGCAAAACCATTGCCGAAGCAATGCGAATCAGTCAGCAGGACGTTCTGGAGGCTTTGGATGGGCTGCCGGAAGATCATGCGCATTGCGCTCTTCTGGCGGCCAATACGTTAAAAGCGGCTTGTGAAGATTATCTGAGTAAACAAAAAAAGGGAGGATGTGATGGTGGAAGAGAAAAAAACGTGTGACACGTGCGGCGATACCAACTGCGCGGCGAAAAAACAAAAGAAGGATGAAAGTCCCGAAGAATTCGCGGAGCGCCGTAAATTACAGGCGGCCCTTTGCCGCATTCAGAAAAAAATCGTCGTCCTTTCCGGCAAGGGCGGCGTCGGCAAAAGCACCGTCGCGGTCAACCTGGCCACGGCGCTTGCGCTTAACGGCCTTCGGGTCGGCCTGTTGGATGTGGATATTCACGGCCCAAGCGTGCCCACGATGCTGGGGCTGGAAAATGAAACACTCAAAGGCGGTCCCGACGGACTGTTTCCGGTTGAATTCGGCGGCCTCAAAGTGATGTCGATAGGTTTTTTGCTGCAAAATCCCGATGACGCGGTCATCTGGCGCGGTCCGATGAAAATGGGCGTTATCAAACAATTCCTGATGGATGTGCTTTGGGGCGATTTGGATTACTTGATTGTGGACGCTCCTCCGGGGACGGGGGATGAGCCGCTCTCCATCTGCCAGCTGATTCAGCCGCTGGACGGCGCGGTGATCGTCACCACGCCGCAGAAAGTCGCCGCCGTGGATGTGCGCAAATCCATCAGCTTTTGCAGGCGTCTCGATGTGCCGGTTTTGGGCGTCATCGAAAACATGAGCGGATTTATCTGCCCGAAATGCGGCGAGATCACGCAGATTCTGCCTACGGGCAGCGGAAAGAAAATCGCGTCGGATATGCATGTGCCTTTTCTCGGCGCGCTTCCCATGGACCCGGCCATTGCCCAGTCCGGCGATTCGGGTAAGGTTTTTATTTACCATTCATCGAAAACACCCACAGGGGAAATCATGCAAAAAATCATCGATGAAATTACAAAAAATTTGGACAAAAAAATCAAACTGAATTCATAAGGAGGAAACAACCATGAAGATCGCTATCCCATTGGCTGAAGGCAAATTGACCGCGCATTTCGGTCACTGCGCGAGTTTTGCCATCGTCGAAATCGAAGACCAAACCAAAAAAATCATCAAACGGGAGGACATCGCCGCTCCGCCGCATGAACCGGGGCTTTTGCCGCGATGGCTGGCCAAACAAGGCGTACACATGATTATCGCCGGCGGCATGGGACAACGCGCCCAGCAGCTATTCACCCAGCAGAGTATTCAGGTCATCGTCGGCGCTCCTACCGAAACGCCGGAGAAGTTAATCACTGATTATTTTGCAGGAACACTGCAAGCCGGAGACAATCTCTGCGATCACTAAAATCAATGGAGGATTGGCATCATGACAACAGCATTAAAAGCAGTTGATAGGGTTGAAATCCTGACATTACAGGACAACTACATTGAAATGACCGCGATGGACGGCAGCGCCGTTGTCACGCGAGCCAATCCTTTAAAAGAAGGAGAAATCCGGGCTTCCGTGTCGGCCGAGCACGGTTTTTCCGCGCTCGTCCAAACGACTCTCGGAAACAAAACACACACCCTGCTGTTTGACTTCGGTTTTTCCGAAGATGGCGCGGCTCAAAACGCGGCAACTTTGGGCGTCGATATGACTAAAGTGGAAGCGGTGGCGCTCTCCCACGGACACAGCGACCATACGGGAGGCATGGCAAAACTGATCGCCATGACCGGCAAAAAAAATATTCCATTCGCCGTTCATCCTTCGGCTTTTAAGTCGCCGCGTTATCTCAAATTCGGCGAGGAATTAAAAATCCATTTTCCGGAATTCACGCGGGAAATGGTCAAGCAGGCGGGGCTCTCCGCGCTGGAAACCGAAAAACCATGCCTTTTACTGGAAGACACAATTCTTTTTCTGGGCGAAATTCCCCGGACAACGGATTTCGAAACGGGATGGCCGCTTCCTCATTGCCGCCAAGACGGAAAGGAAGTCTGGGATGCCCTTGAAGATGACACCTCCATTGTGATGCACCTGAAAAACAAGGGATTGGTGATTCTTTCCGGTTGCGCGCACGCGGGAATCATCAACACCGTCCATTACACCATGAAGGTTGCCGGGACGAATAAGATTCACGCCGTCATGGGCGGATTCCATCTCTCCGGCCCGTTTTTTGAACCGATCATTGACCGGACAACGCAGGAATTAAAGAAAATCAACCCTGCTTATATCATTCCGACGCACTGCACGGGACGCAAAGCCATTCTGGAAATGGAAAAGCAAATGCCGGATCAATTTATTTTAAACATGTCCGGAACCAAATTGACGTTTCACTGACCAAAGGAGATTTCATGGAGAAAAAAGCCTTCCAGGATTATTATCCGGATGATTTGAGCTACTGTTACGGCTGCGGCCGGCTCAACAAACACGGTCTGCAAATCAAAAGTTACTGGGACGGCGAAGAGTCCGTCTGCATCCACCGGCCCGATCCCCGCTACATGGCCATCCCCGGAATGGTTTATGGCGGACTGATTGCTTCATTGATCGATTGCCACTCCACCGGAACGGCCGCAGCGGCCAAATACCGCGCTGAAAACCGCGAGATGGATACCCTGCCGCCCATTCGTTTTCTGACCGCCTCTTTGCACGTGAACTATCTTTTGCCCACACCGCTTAATGTACCGCTTGAAATCCGTGGACGGGTTAAGTTAATCAAAGGACGTAAAGTCGTCATCGAATCCAGGTTAATCGCCAACGGCCGGATATGCGCCACCGGCGAAGTCGTCGCCGTTCAGGTGCCGGAAAGCTTGATGCCGGGCCCCTTGAAAAAATAGGGGTCCCAACAAGTCCCGATATATGGTAATTAGAACACGATAAACAATGAATAAAACCATTTGGAAACCTACACCGGAAATTGATCTCCTGCTGAAAGATTATCACACCTTCGCTATTTTCAGCTGCGGAATCTGTGCCAATTTTTCCGGTACAGGCGGAAAAACAGGACTGAAGACACTAAAAAAATACCTGTTCCAGCAAGGCAAGCAAGTCAAACTGGCAAGGGTCGTTCTTGCCTGTTGCCCCGAGGAAATAATGCGCCAGACCCTGAAAGCCAATATAAATGCGCTCAAAAAATGCGACGCACTGATCGTGCTGAGCTGCGCGGGCGGCATAAAATCGGCCAACGGCTGCAGGCCGGGCATTCCGGTCATCGGTCTGCTGGATTCAGTGGGCAGTACCGCGGTTTCCTGCAACGATCCCGTGCTTGCCCATAGCCTCTGCAGGAGCTGCGGTCATTGCGTGTTGACATATACGGCAGGCATTTGCCCCCTGAGCGAATGTCCCGCCAAAAGCAAATACGGCCCATGCAAATCGTTTTCAGAATCCAATTTGAAATGCGCGCTCAATCCGCAAATGGATTGCATATGGCATGTGATACGGCAAAGGAGCGAAAATTGGCATCTCCTGGCGTCTTTAAAAGAATTACACTCGCACAAAGACGATGGAAATGCGCTTTCAATGGATGCGACAAAAAACGCGGGATTCTGGAGAAAATTTTTTGGATGGTACGCCGCACGCATTCAACAACTTGAATGGGTTGTTCGTCAATTCAAATAAAAAAAAGGGGGGAAGCGTCTTATGTCGTATACCAAATTATCCGACTGGAATAAATGTACGAGGTGCGGTGAATGTCTTGTCAAATGTCCCGTCATGCAAATGGACAAGAGGGAAGCAATAAACGAAATAACCGATTTATTGCAAACCGGCTATTCTAAGAGAATTTTCAATGAATGCACCTTCTGCTTTGACTGCAATCAATACTGTCCGGAAAGTTTAAGGCCGCATGAACTTATTTTAGAAAAAGTTATGGAAGCAAGAAAGAAGCAGGGGAAGATGTCGATGGTCTATTCCTATCTTTTCAACGGCGCGAAAATCTCCATGTGGAAGGATCTCTATGCCATGCTTTCCCGGGATGAGCGGGCCATCCTCAAAAAATGGTCTGAGATTCCGCCGCCATCAAAGGAACTTCTGTGGATCGGGTGCATCGGCAGGCTCAGCTGTTTCGATATTGAAAAATCCTCCGTTTTACGTGAACTGCCCAAATTCGGTCCACCGGATCTATGCTGTGGAGAGCTTCCATACCGTCTCGGTTCCTGGAAAGCATACACCGCCACGATTGAAAAAACCCTCAAAGCTTTTGAAAAGCTGAAAATTGAAAGGATGGTCTGCTACTGCGGCTCCTGCTACAATTACTTTTCCAACATTCTGAAGAATGTGTACGGTAGGGAATTGCCTTTCAAGTTGATTTCCCTGTATGAATGGCTAAACGAAAAAAGAAAAACCGGCGAAATCACGTTAAAAAAACCATTGAAACTAAAGACGACGCTCCACGAGTCATGTTATGTCAGCGAGCTTGGAAATAATTTTGCCCAAACTCTTCATGAGATCTATGCATCCGCAGGAGCCGAAATTGTTGATCTTCCTCATCATGGAGACAACAACCTATCCTGCGGAGCCGTGAGCGTTCTTCGGACCCTTAATCTTCCGAAAAGTCTCTTTAAGGAACAGTGGAAAAAATACAAAGAGGTAAAAGGAACAGGAATGAAAGAGATGGCCGTCAACTGTCCGGGATGCTTTATAACGCTTTCCTTCACCAACAGGATTGCGGGAATCAAGCTTCATTACATGCCGGATGAACTGCTGAAAGCTTACGGGGATACGATCACCAAACCGCTATCCAGAAGGATCCCCCTTTTCATCAGGGCTTTCATCAAGCATCCCTCGCTTCCGTTGAGGCATGTTGATGCTGAAGCATCTCCCGAAACATCATGAAAGCGCCGTTATCCAGGCTGATCGCCAACGGCCGGATATGCGCCACCGGCGAAGTCGTCGCCGTTCAGGTGCCGGAAAGCTTGATGCCGGGGAAAGGACACTCCTACGCCATCGTGATTGCCGATCTTGACCAGAGACGACCCATCTGGCTGGGCGGTCATGGCCGCACTGAACAGGATATGCAAATGTTCTTCGATTCCCTGGGGACTGAAGCGAGTTGGCTGTCATGGATATGTAGAAGCCGTTTCGCAAGGCAACCTTGAAGAATGTCCCCATATCCAGATTGTCTATGATAAA